>Ga0315289_10015000_pt1 | contig 10776 bp, 12 predicted proteins | sample YL17G11_40_MG_FD_203452 | JGI IMG/M metagenome (GOLD analysis project Ga0315289, IMG submission 203452) | Sediment microbial communities from Yellowstone Lake, YNP, Wyoming, USA - YL17G11_40 | ecosystem: Environmental > Aquatic > Freshwater > Lake > Sediment | place: USA: Wyoming | collected...
GGGGTAAAGTTTTATCCCACACACACAAATCTGAGCTAGCTTGAAGCTGTTTTTGTTAGTATTGTTGGTTTTTTCCATTCTTCTCTGCAAGGTCATAATTCTATTTTGAACTTCTTCAGTTCTTCTCTGCCCTTGCCAGTTGGATATCACTTGGTTCCTCTTTCACCTGAACCCTCTTGCCTGAGCCAACCTTGCTTAACACAATAACCGATGAACTTGGCACCCCACCAATATGGATTAATAGCTTTGTCCGTCATCTTTCCACCCATTTCTTTTCCTCTTATCTGGTTGCTTGCTTCAGCTATAACTTTTCCGCACTACCGTTATTTTGGTTGGTCGGGTTAAAGCTTTATCCCAAAGCCAGAAGTTGTTAGCGCGCAAAGTTATTATCACCCTTTAAAGCGATTATTCCTAGATATGAAAATGAAAGCGATTGTACGCACCAAATACGGGTCTCCGGATGTTCTTGAACTCAAAGAGGTAGAAAAACCTGCTCCCAAGGACAATGAAGTACTGGTAAAAGTCCATGCGGCATCCATAAACAAAGCTGACTTGTATCTCCTAAGAGGATCTTTGATCCGCCTAATGGGAGGAGGACTTCTAAAACCAAAACGCAAGATACTCGGAACTGACATAGCGGGGCGGGTTGAAGCGGTTGGCAGAAACGTGAAGCAGTTTCAGCCAGATGATGAAGTGTTCGGAGGTTGTCGAGGAAGTTTTGCCGAGTATGGATGCGCTCGCGAAGATCTGTTGACGTTGAAACCCACCAACGTGACATTCGAGGAAGCAGCGGCCGTGCCTTTGGCGGCAATCACCGCCCTGCAGGGTCTTCGCAAAGGGCATGTTCAACCCGGACAAAAGGTCTTGATTAATGGAGCGTCCGGTGGCGTGGGCACGTTTGCGGTGCAGATTGCCAAATCGTTCGGGGCCGAAGTCACAGCCGTGTGCAGCACGAAGAATTTGGACAATGCGCGCTCGATGGGGGCAGACCACGTCATTGACTACACCCAGGAAGATTTCACCAAAAGTGGACAGCGTTATGACCTGATTATTGCAGCTAACGGATACCATCCGATTCTAAATTATAGGCGTGCATTAAGCCCCAAGGGAATCTGTGTCACGACCGGAGGTTCCATGGCTCAAATATTCCAAGCTATGCTATTGGGTCCATTGATTTCACTGACCGGAAGTAAGAAAACGGGTTCCATGGGGATTGCGAAAATAAACCAGAATGATTTGGCTTTTGTGAAAGAGCTTCTTGAAGCCGGCAAGATAAAGCCCGTCATAGATAGACGTTACCCGTTAGATGAGGTTCCTGAAGCCTTCCGGTATTTTGAAGAAGGACACGCCAAAGGAAAAGTGGTAATAACATTAGAACATAACTCGCGAGAAGCTGATTGAATCGCGCCAACTTGCAGATAAATCACAGGCCGCGCGCGCTGTGTGTGTTGGATAAAACTTTACCCCCAAACCCAAACATTTACGCTCTCAATCATCCACTCTTGCATACTCACTGACACTCACTCAGCGTGCGCACTAATTTCTTTGGTGTTAACCTAGGACTATTATGATGCGTCTGTTCCTGTTTCTTCTCTGAATTGCAGTCTGTAGAATGAGCTGTACAATCCTTTCTGGCGCATAAGCTGTTCATGCGTGCCTCTTTCCACTATTGACCCATGATCGATAGTTAAGATTTCATCGCAAAGCCTGATGGTTGAAAGTCGGTGGGCGATTATTATCGTCATTCTGTTGCGCATCAATTTCTTCAGGGCTCTTTGTATTACCAGTTCGGTGTAAGCGTCAACTGAAGATGTTGCCTCGTCCAGCACCAAGATTTCCGGATTTGCAACTAGCGTTCTGGCGAAGCTTATGAGTTGTCTTTGGCCTATGGATATATTTGAAGATCCTTCCTGTATCACGTAGTTGTAGTCGTTGGGAAGCTTCATTATGAAATCGTGAGCACCGATGGATTTTGCCGCGTCTACGACTTCTTGGTCTGATGCTTCAAGTTTACCGAACCTTATGTTTTCCTTTATGGAAACTGAAAAGAGAAACGAGTCTTGTAGCACTATGCTCATGCAGCCTCTCAGAGAGGCAAGCGGGATGTCTCTTATATCATGCCCGTTGATTAGTATTTTGCCTTCGTCTGGATCGTAGAATCTGGCGAGAAGGTTGATTATTGTACTTTTTCCCGCGCCTGTCTGGCCGACAATCGCGAGTTTCATGTTGCGTTTCAGAGTGAAGCTGACGTTCTTTAAAACTGGGACGTCTATGTCGTACGCGAAATTGACGTTTTCAAATTTGACTTCTTCTATCATTGTAGTGCGATGCTCCTTTCAGGCGGTGCATCTAGAATCTCGACTTTTGTGTCTATCACGTCGAACATTCTTTCAATTGCAGACATGGCTGACTGGTACTGGTCGTACATGGTTACAAGGTCGACCAGTGGCATGAAATATGCGAACTGGTACTCGGTGAAGGCTACAAGGATTCCTAACGTGATTGTTCCCGTCAACACGGCGTTGACTCCATAAAATAGGATTATCATCGTTCCAATCAGTCTTAATCCTATTACAAAGGGCGTGTATGACGAGCCTATGAGGATGGCTCTGATTGTTGCCTTAACGTTTTCGTCTTGGCTTTTCAAGAACTTCTTTTCTGTTTCTTTCTCCTGCGCGTAGGCTTGGGTGACTTTTATGCCTGCTAGGTCTTCCTGCATCCTTGCTGTCAACCCTGAGGTCGTGATCAACGTTCTTCTGTAAGCAGCTCTTGAGTGTTTTCCAAGGAACCAGACCAGCACTATTGCCACAGGTAGAACAGTGATGGCAAAAAGTGACAGTCGAAGGTCAAGGTAGAACATTATGGTGAAGGCACCTAGGATTGAGGAGAGGTCCAGGAGAATGCTTGTGAGTCCCAATCTGAGGAATATTCTGACGGTGTTGGCGTCGTTCGTCGGGCGAGAGATAATTCTTCCGGCTTCACCTTCTGAAAAGTACCTGAGAGAGATGACCTGCAGTTTTTCCATCATGTCATCTCTCATTTTTGCAACCACGTTTTCTCCGACTACTCGCATCTGATAGGTTTGGATGTACTGAAACAGATAGTTGCCCATGATGATAGCGACAAACAAGGGGACCCACCATATGAAGCCTGAAAGGTTCTTGGGCGTTATTATTCGGTCGATGGCTATCGCGTGCATGTATGGTGAAGCCAATCCGGTCAGTGCGCCAGCTACGGTGGCCGATATGCCGATCATAAGGTGTGTTCTGTGGGCTTGAGCGTACTCGTATACTCTTCTGATTAGCACCCGGTCAGGAACAGTTCTTTTTCTTCTCTCTTCCTGCTTTGTGGAAAACGTTCCGTAAGAGCCTGACACTAAGCGCCACCTGCTTCGTCTAAAATAGGTGAAGCTTTTTGGACAAACTGCGTTTCATAGACCTTCTTGTAGACGCCGTTCTTTGCCATGAGCTCGTCATGCGTGCCGAATTCAGCTACTGAACCGTTTTCAAGGACCAGTATCTTTTCAGCGGTCTTTATAGTTGAGAATCTCTGCGCGATTATGAGAGTCGTCCTTGTCTTTGTTGCTTCTTCTATTGCAGATTGAATTTCCTGCTCCGTTTTCGCATCCACGAAAGACAGTGAATCGTCCATTATCAGTATCCTCGGGTTGCCTACGAGCGCTCTAGCTATCGTTACTCTCTGCTTTTGACCTCCCGAAAGTGTGACTCCTCTCTCCCCTACGGGCGTGTCGTAGCCCAATGGAAGCGATTCGATGAATGCGTGTATTCTCGCCGACTTTGCAGCTTGAACTATTTCATCCATCGAAGCGCTAGGCTTACCAAAAGCGATATTCTCCCCAATCGTTCCGGAAAAGAGGAAAACATCCTGCAAGACCACGCCTATTTGCTTCCTAAGGGAAGCAAGCTTGAACTCGCGTATGTCTATGCCGTCAATCCTTATGCTGCCCGTTTGGATGTCATAGAACCTTGGAATTAGGTATATCAGAGAGCTTTTTCCGGATCCTGTTGCCCCAAGTATCGCTATTTTTCCACCATGATGCACCGTGAAAGTGACGTTATTTAGCACAGGCCTGTCCTTCGCGTACCCAAACGTCACGTTTTCCAGCTCAAGTTTTCCTTTTTCTATCTTTATGTCTTTGGCGTTAGGTGAATCCTCAACGTTTCTCGGCGCATCTGTGATCTCAAGAACTCTTTCCAGTCCAGCATAGGCGGCGATCCAAGTTCCCAAAGTCTGACTTACGTCCCTTATGGGAAAAGTTAGTCTCATCATGTACCTGGCAAAGAGGATGATGTCACCAACTTGGGCGACCGCCAATGCTGAACCCGGAATGCCCAACGTATACCCTGCGTACACGTAGACCAGGGCTATTCCAAGCGTTAGTATCGCCGGACCGAGTGGCATGTAGATTGATTGTATCTTGCCTGCGCTAATCGCCGTGTTCACGTATATGCTTTCTACTTCTTTGAATCCGTCAACAACGTCCTTTTCTCGGCGGAATATTCTAATCGTTTTCATTCCGACGATATTCTGTTGTATGTATGAGGTTAATCTTCCCATTATTAGCTGCATGTTTCTGAAAAGGGGCATCGTGTCTATCCAGAGGCGTGCTGTGAAATAGAAGATGAACGGCATCGTGGCCATGGAAATCAGTGTCATGATTGAACTTATGGGAAGGATTATCGCAATAATGATGATTGTTGTGAAGACGGCGTTGAGAATAGTGCCAAGCCATGTTCTCAGAAACATGTCAACCAATTGAAGATCAACGGTGGCCCTTGACGTAAGATCGCCCACGGCAACAGAATCGTAGAAGCTGAAAGATTTGCCTTGGAGTGAACGGTAATATTCCGTTCTTATGTCTCGCACAATGTACTGAGACATCACCCCGTGCACGAAAATCAAAACAAAGTTTGAAATTGCATAGCCAATTCCGGCCAGTATGATAACCACCAGATAGCCCCACAGAAGACTGAGATTAGATGGAGGTCCGATAACGTTGATCACGATGAACGTGGTGTACAATGGTTCCACTGAGAACAAAACAGATCTTATCACTGCGAGAATGACTATTGCCACGACGAACCAGTAGTATCTCCTGTGGTACTTCATCAGTTTTTTGAAAGCCGAAAAGGACTGAGTGAAACCCTTTTGCGGCCTAAGCGATTTGGCATAATCTACGAGAGGCTTTGCTATGCTCATTATGGTCTTCTTGGCATAGTCGAAATACCTCAAATCGATATAAGGATTTTCGGAACGCTCTGATCTAATGGATGTCGGCAGTGCCAGTTCAGGGCAGCCTTCAAAGAAACAATAAAAAGGAGAAACAATAGACTATAGCTTCAGGTGCAGGTTGAATGGTTCATGCAGCTGTGTGCTTGGAGAAGGAAGTTCTAATAGAAGGCACGCCTATTGATGAGGTCATCAGTTTTTGCAATGAAGTATTAAAAGAAATGAGACTGAAGATAGAGAAGGAAGAATCCGCTCGCGACGGAAAAACAACGATCTTTGCAAGCGAAGGTGCATTGGTCCCATTAATATTGAAAACGTTGTTGTTTCCATTCAGTATGAACGAATACGTTAAAGCGGCTCAACGGTCTGGACTGCACGTTGTAGTCTCACCCAGCGAAGATGGAATTCACGTATATTCCTGTGGAATCGCACTCGACGAGGTCACTGGGAAATTGGCTAAGTACACGAAGGACGAGGTTGCTGAGGAGGTCACGGACATGATTGAAGCCCTGAGTTTTGAAGACAGATTCATTAAAGGACTTCTGAAGCGTTTTCCCAAGGCAAGACAGATAAGGTAGAGATTCAGTCAAGCAACCAACTGAGTTGCACTATTCTTTGCTGGTCTCTTTTGCTATCCTGAGACGGAGTGATGACAGCTTTGACATAGTAGTTGTTGCCTTGCACTTTGGCGAAACAAGGTGAAATCCAGCAATTCTCCCTCTTTCACTCGTTGGACTTGACCCCTTTTTGGGGCCTATCCCAGCGACCCCACCACAGTAAGACAGACAATAGAAAAAGAGGGGTTTGCGGGAGAAATAGAACGATAATGCGCACTTGTCCAAAAATCGATCGTCGATGGCTTCGCCGGGATTTGAACCCGAATTATGGTGCGGTCGCCGGGATTTGAACCCGGGATCGCAAGCTTGGAAGGCTTGTGTCCTAAACCAGACTAGACGACGACCGCTCTTGCTCTTCCAAACAAAATCTAGGCTATTAAGATTTACCTCCGCAAGCCGCGTCATGTGTTCCGGAGATTGTGGCTTATCACTTTCTTTCATACGTTGATTAAAAGCATGATTGTCTGTGGTTTCTATTGCTTCGGTTTCTCGTCGGGCCTGTACAATGTTTTCTCATGCTTCGGTCTGGGCTTGAAACTGCCATGAAATGAGGGCACATCTGTCCTCTGGCGTTCCAGATTCTTGATTCGCGCGTACAGCTTTGACAATTTCGTCTTTGAAGGAGTCCGCGGCTTGGGCGTTCGAACGCGGATCGGAGTGAACTGCTTGACGCCCTTGCTTCTGGAAGCGCTGATCGGAACGACTCTCACTTTCTTGAAAACTACGTAGCCTTCCTTCAAGTTGACTTCCTGCACTTCCCAGCCTGCATCCAACCAAGCCTTAGTATGCACATGATTTGCCGAGTTATCCCACCATGTCTCGCTTTTGTATGCGTCCATCGGCAGGTTGTCTCCAAGGATTCCGTCAATCCTCGCAAAACCAAGCTTGACCGTGTCTGTGAAACCTCCCCTAAACTTGAGATAGCTACCAAGCCCAGCATACTTGGAAACGGTTCTAGGCGCGACGATTCTTCGGGCGCAGTTGAGGCACACCATTCTCGTCGGATCGCCTGTGGCAACGTCTGGAACCATACAATCCCGGCAGTACAATTTGCCGCACCTCTGGCATTTCCTCAAGTAGCTGTATCTAAGAACCCTGTTGCAGATTCCACATTTGTCTTTCAAAGGTCAAACCACGAGGCTTCAGAGTCCTCTAACAGGTAGTAGAACATGGTTTTTGATATAGCCTTCGCTTGGTTTCCAATATTCGGGTTCCGCGATAAGATTTATACACAACTGCTGAAGTGGTCAGAATGTGGAAGCAATGCTTTTCAGCGAATATTTGCACGAAAAGGCAGAGGAATCTAGGCACAATGAGACAGTCGGCTACTTTTTGACCGTGATGGGGTCGATTCTCTTTGTTGGTGGTCTGCTTGAAACCGTGATAACCGTCAAAGACCCTGAATGGTTCCTCATAATTCCTTACCATCTCACGCAACATCCATACAGCCTTCTAGGGTTAACGCTCACAACCGTCGGCGTTGCACTGTTCTTACTTGGGATAACCCTCAGCGTCCATTATGCCCGAGGGAGAACATGGTACATGAAGGAAATGCATAAAGCACGAACTACTGAGGAGAGGCAGATGGCTGAAAAACGAATGAGGGCGAAACTTAGGAACTAGCCTTTCACAACCGCCATAGGAACAAACCTCGCGACTCTGGTGGCAATCCCGACTTTGTCACTGACTTCCGCAACTGCATCCACGTTCTTGTAAGCTGGATCAGCCTCTTCAGCCAACACCACCGAGCTTGCAGAACGAACGCATATTCCCCGTTGCTCCAACGCACGCTTTATGTCGCTACCCCAGTAATTCCGCTTCGCTGCAGATCTGCTCATCATCCTACCAGCACCATGAGCGGTTGAGCCAAAGCTTACCTGCATGGCCTTCTCAGTGCCAACCAGAAGCCAAGAGCTTGTTCCCATGCTTCCAGGAATGAGCACTGGCTGACCAGCGGATCGATAGTCTGGCGGAACTTCCGCATGCCCTGGAGGAAACGCCCGCGTTGCGCCTTTCCTGTGAACCCAGACCTTCTTCTGCCCACCATCAATAGTGTGAGTTTCTATTTTCGCGATGTTGTGAGCCACGTCATAGACAAGCTTGAGCCCGAACTTCTCAGGGTCTTGTTTGAAGACTTGCCTGAAGCTCTGCCTAACCCAATGCATGATGGCTTGACGATTCGCAAAGGCATAGTTCACAGCGCACGCCATTGCCTGATAGTAATCTTGAGCTTCTTGGCTCTTGCCAGGAGCGCAGGCAAGCTCTCGGTCAGGCAACGTGATCTTGTACTTGCTGACGGCTCTCTCCATAACCCGCAGATAATCAGAGCAAATCTGATGACCGAAGCCCCGAGAACCACAATGTATCATTGCAGTAACCTGTCCCTCACGCTCGATCCCGAACGTCTTTGCTATCTTGCTGTCGAGAATCTTGTCAACCTTCTGGATTTCCAAGAAATGGTTTCCTGAACCCAATGTGCCAACTTGCTGAAGCCCTCGGCCCATGGCACCCGTAGAAACCTTGTCAGGGTTAGCATTCTTCATGCAGCCTCCCTCTTCGCAATGCTCGGCATCGTCAGGCCAGCCTAACCCTTGAGCAATTATCCAGTTGACTCCTTCTGTGGCTATCTTTCTCAGATCATTCATTGACACTTTGAGGTCATTTCTGCGGCTTCCAAGTCCAGACGGAACATTCTCGAAAATCGAGTTCGTTAGTTGACCTAGCTTCGGTCTGATATCCTCTTCCGAGAGGTTAGTAGTGAGCAAGCGGACTCCACAGTTTATATCGTAGCCTACTCCCCCTGGACTGATAACGCCCTCCTCATAGTCTGTGGCTGCCACGCCGCCGATCGGGAAGCCGTAGCCTTCGTGGCCGTCTGGCAAAGTTATTGCATGCTTGTAAATCCCAGGCAGATGAGTCACGTTTACGCATTGCTCAAGAGTGCGGTCTGTCCGCATTTTCTCCAAGAGGTTACTATCAGCGAGAACCAGTCCGGGAACACGCATACCTGCCTTATACTTAGGGATGCACCATGAATATTCGTCTATTTTCTCAAGTGGAACTCTTTCTGAAGGACGGCGGCTTCCATCTTCTCCCATTTTACTCACCAGACAAGACAGAATGTGCAGAGGCGGAAATATAAACGATATTGGCGTTTACAGCTAGATCAGCTTCACTCAGGGACTCCGAACTTCTCCACAAAGTCCACAACGCCTTGGACGCTGTTCCCGAGCACGGTTTCACCCAGAACAGGATGAACCTTAACATAATCTAACGCACGCTTAAACGCAGGATCGCTTTCAACTATGCGTTTGCTTATCGTTGCCAAGTCCTCCTTACTGTCTAGGCCTTGTTTCGCGATCCTTGCCCATAGCTTAAGCTGACCCGCGTATGCACGCAGTTTCTCAACGGCATTAGATGCTTTGCCGAAGTGACTGTAAAGCAGATTCCTGGGTTTCATGCTTGCCAGTCTATCTAGCGCGATTAGAACAAGATCCATGCGCAAAGGTGGCGGCGTCGTAGGGACAATCGTGTCGATCTCTCCTAGGTAGATGCCTGCAGTATCGCCTGGAAACATGGCTTGAGAACCCGATTCATAGTAGCTTTGGTGATGCGAAGCATGGCCAACAGTCTCCACGACCTTCAGATTCATGCCGTTTCCAAGGTCGAAGGTCATGCCGTCGGTTGCCGCGATGACGCGGTTCTCCGGAACGGGTTCAGGGGCATCATACAGTTCGGTTATACTGCCCAAGACAAGCTTTGACTGTTCCCAGAGCTTTTCGGGATGAGCCAGATGAGGCGCTCCTCGCGGATGAACAATGACCTTTGCATTTGGGAGGTGTTTTATCAGCGTTCCAACGCCTCCGGCATGGTCCAGATGGATGTGCGAGACAGCAATGTAGGCGATATCTTCAGCCTTGATGCCTAGCTTTCTCAAACCAGTCAAAAGATTGGGCACAGAAGAGGTTGGCCCAGTTTCAACCATTGCCACATGCTTTCCTTTAAGGACGTAGCTTGCAATGAAGCCCTTGATGCCCGCCGTTTCGGCGTCGATCAGATAGATGCGATCCTCAACCTGTGTGACGCTCATGTTTAGTGTGCCACCCTTGATAGATTCTGATAAATCGTCAGCCAATACTTTAAGCGTTTTTCGCCAATGAAGAAAAACGACTATATGTCGAGAATAAATTTCAACGTGACCTTCCGCTGTTCTCGAATAATTTCCATGCGGTGATAAGTTATGGCTTTCACGCCGACTTTCTGCACATGTTTTCCAGGGTTGAACCTTTCTCCCCAGACATCAGCCTCAAGCTTCAGTCCTTCTGGTGTTTCGGTTATAGCATGGATCTTGAACCTGGAAAAGAGCATTGCTTGCGTGTCGAACTTTACAAGCAGAGCTTCAAGCCAACTGTAGAGAAGCGCTTGCTCATCATTGGCAGTAACTTCCACATGGGTCTCGGATTTCGGGGCTACTTTCTTCACTTCAGTCATCACTTGGAACATGGCGAGCGCCGCGTTCTCGAAAGCTTCAGCCAAATCCTTACCATAAGCTGCGACGTACGCATCTGCCGTATGCTCAAGAAACTCGAAACGCCCAGCGAAACTCATAGACGATGCCCACTTGACACAATACAACCTTGTCTAGATCATTCAACTCCATGCATAAAGGATTTAACTGTTACCACACGAAAGGTGAAGAATACGCAAGAGTTGAAGACTGCTTGGAGAACGACCAAAACAAACGGATCATTCTGTTGTATTATGTCATTGCAACTATCATTCTTGCAAGCGCGTTCCTGCAATCTGCGCCAGAAGTGTTCTTCATCTATCTTCCGATTCTTCTGTCTATCCTGTTGCTGGTTCCGATCTACCGATGGCAGAAAAGCTTCTGGGAAAATGAAGATCGACC
>Ga0315289_10015001_pt1 | contig 10775 bp, 12 predicted proteins | sample YL17G11_40_MG_FD_203452 | JGI IMG/M metagenome (GOLD analysis project Ga0315289, IMG submission 203452) | Sediment microbial communities from Yellowstone Lake, YNP, Wyoming, USA - YL17G11_40 | ecosystem: Environmental > Aquatic > Freshwater > Lake > Sediment | place: USA: Wyoming | collected...
GAATGCTGTAGCGATTGCGTCTCGAAGCCTTCCTTCAGCTACGCCGATCCTCAAATCGCCCAACACTGTGCGAGTGACATACTTGGCCTCCAGAGGGGCCGAGCTCGAGAGAAGTTCCGCAATCGCCGCTATTTTTTTGTCGACGGAGCCCTCGCCCGATATGTCTGGCAGTGCCCTCACATTCTCGAAAACTTTTTTCACCGTCAGATGCTCAGAAGAAAAGGTGACTTGCTCCTTCTTTCCGAGCAACTGTCTCGCGACCTCGCCGAGATCTCCGATTTGTCTCATCAACTTGTCCACTTCAGATGAAGAATATCCAGACGCCTTGGCCACCGCCTTCTTGAGCTGTTGGAGCCCAACGCCCGTCTCCTTAGAAACGTAAGCTGGATTAGTTCTGCCCAATAAAAGTAGAACGACGCGTTCCATCTCCTCGACCGGCGTTTTCTTTAACAAATCTACGATGACCTCGTTCTTCTGAAGATATGACGCCGTCTTCTCAAGCTTCTCAAAAGTTTCAGCCAAAATCGTGTACTTCACCGTTATCCCCAAAGTTCATTTGGTTACTCGCAATAAATCTTTTGAGAATATGATATTGCAAGCCATTCGAGTGTTCAAACAGCTACAATCAAACGACTTCGTGTTGCTCGCCACGATAGAGCGATGGATGCGACGCTATGAATTTGTACCCACTGACAGGCTGCAAGCTTCTAACAAGCTATCGCCAAAGGACACGCTCTACTCCCTCGGGCGGCTGAATAAGTTCAAACTCGTGGTGCGACGGGCGGGCGGGCGAGTGGGCTACAAGTTATTGCCAGCTGGCAACGACGCCTTGGCGCTGAAGTCGCTCGTGGACAACGGCGTGCTCGGGGCATTCGGCACCCCACTCGGCATTGGCAAGGAGGCCGACATCTACGATGCGCTCGCACCAGATGGCACGAAGGTCGCCGTCAAGTTCAATCGCTTGGGCCGCACGAGCTTCATCCGTGCACGAAGCTTGAGACCTTATTCTTTGAAGCACGACTGGATGTACATCTCTCACAGAGCCGCATCTCGAGAGTTCGAAGCGCTGCAAAAACTTTATCCCACCGTCTCCGTGCCTCGCCCAATAGCTTTGGACCGACATGTCGTAGTAATGGGCCTAATTGACGGTGTGGAGTTGACGAATGCCAAAAAAATATCTGGAGCAGAAAATGTATTGAATGAAATTATCGAAAACATCAAACGAACTTATCAACTGGATATCGTGCACGCAGACCTAAGCGAACATAACATCGTGATAAAACTAAATGGCGATGCCCTCATCATCGACTGGCCGCAATATTTGTCGGCGCATCAAACGCACGCGGAAGAGATGCTCAAACGAGATATTGAAAACGTGCTGAAATATTTCAAACGAAAATTCGGTGTGGTGCGCGACGCATCACAAGTTCTTAAATACATCATTGCTGGCTAGTAGGTTGATCCATCAGAACATCGAACAACATCTTGCTCTTTGGATCTATCTTGGCAACGAGCCGCCCTTTGGCAAAAATTCTTATCATGCCATCCTCGCCAGAAACTGTAATTCCCCTCGCCTTCGTGGCCGCCGTCATCGCCGCCACAGCCTGATGCCTCGTCCCTAGACCATGTGGTATGTCGACGCTAGCATCTGCCGTCAGATAGCGACATGCCGCGACGACGTGGCCGGTATCGTCTATCACAAATGCTCCATCCAAAAATGAAAACTTTTTTATGATTTCTCTATCCTTTGTATTGTTCACAAAAATTTGGTGTGCTTCAAATGGATTTGGAGCGAGCTCGCTAGAATTTCTCATCACAGCCTCAGCATCACCGACCATGAAGCCCGCACCGTGCAAAAATTGACATTCGTGCCCGAGCTCTATCGCCAGTTCTACGATCGCCTCCATGATCGGGTCTCCCTCTATCACCTCCACGGTCTTCGCCTCCGGCTCAGTTATGCGATAGATGAAAACAGTGTCCGTGCCATCAGGCATGCCAGCATCGCCTACCAAACAAACTATGAGTTCCCCTGGCCAGAGGATCTGCTCGCGGAGTGCTCGCCACACCGCGCGCTGTATTTGGCCCATCCTGCTCGGCGCTCGCAGAGCCAGCTTTATAACCTTCGCGTAGGGATTCTTCTTCAGCCTCTCGTATGTCTCCTTATTCGGCGTCGCGGCGACGAACTTTATGTTGTTCCTAGAAAAGCCGACCGCGCGCCTAATCATAGAACCTACAAAGGTGTTCTTCGCGATGAGATCGAAAGTTTGACCGCTCTCCGTCAGAACCAAAATTGCATCGGCGCCTATCTCGGATGCGAGCCGCGTCGCCGTGAGCGCAAGTGCTTCCTGTATATCCATCGTTTATCGACCTGCGTCACCCGCCACCGCTCGATCAGCCTCACTTTTGTTTATGTTTTTCCTAATTTATGCTTTGCGCAACGCGAGCTTATGTCCGATTTTTACATTTGTGCGAGAAATTGTGCCCACTGGAAGCTCGATCATGTAGCTCGCTTTCACTTTTGACCTGTGTATTCGCCAAGGCTTGAGCTTTTGGCAAATTTCAATCACCAAAAAATTCGAATTCAAAAAAATCACACCTATCGAAAACATTAAGAAAAAAGTGTGAATGCTCTGTCGCCTCAACTTCAATTCAAAAAAAAGTGCTTCACCTTCACAGAAGTTTTATCTGAACATCAAACCATGAAATCTTCGCCAAAAAGTGTCCGCCAATTCTACTTTGCTTGCCAAAATTTTTCTTGTCATGCGATCGACTGGGCATGTGCTACACATATGTCCCGCCGAAGCTTTGGATGGAGGTACTTTATAAACAAAAAACTCGTTTAGAAAACGATACCACCGAAGAGATTTTAACATCGCCATCGTAGTTGAACTCGATCGTATGCTCACGAAATCCGAACTTCAAAAAACTGTCGTCGAGATGCTCAGCCGTGCGACCACAACTCTGCCAAGAGATGTAGTTCAAGCGCTGAAGTTATGCAAAACCAAAGAAACCAACAAGATCGCACGACTTCAGCTCGACACAATGCTCCGCAACTTGGAGCTGGCAAAAAAAATGCGCGCGCCGATATGTCAAGACACGGGCATCCCGATATTCTTCGTAAAGTTGGGCTCCGAGCTCGAGCTGAACTTCGACCTCAGCCGAGCGCTCGCCAACGCCGTCCGTGAAGCCGCTCAAAAAATACCTCTTCGAGCAAACGTCGTCGATCCCCTGAGCCGCGCAAACACCAGGACAAACGTTGGACAGGGACAACCCATCGTTCACATCGAACTCGTACGCGGCAAAGGACTTCAAATCGACCTCATCATTAAAGGTGCCGGCGCCGAAAACTGGAGCAGGCTCTTCATGCTCAAGCCGACCGCTGGGGAGAAAACGATAAAGCGCGCGGTGCTACTCGCGATCGATGAGGCCGGAGGGCAACCGTGTCCGCCGACAATAGTCGGTGTCGGCATCGGAGGCTCCGCAGAAGTCGCTTGCCTGCTCTCGAAGAAAGCCTTGCTCCGCCCGCTCGATGTGAAAAATCCCGATAAAAAACTCGCGAGTATGGAGCTCGAGCTGAAAAATGCCGCGAACGAGCTCGGCGTGGGGCCGATGGCACTCGGCGGCCGAACCACCGTCCTCGGCATCAGAATAGCGAAGGCCGCATGCCACACAGCAAGCTTGCCTCTCGCAATCAACTTCCAATGCTGGGTCGCTCGCGGGGCATCCGCGCGCCTCGTCGGAGATAAAATGAAAGTGGAGGCACTCTAGTGGCCAAACTCATCGAACTGCGGCCGCCGCTGAGCGACCAAAAAATAAAGCTGCTCAGAGCTGGGGATGTCGCGAGCCTCAGCGGCACCATCGTCACAGCTCGCGACAAAGCATACGCCCGAGCCCTCGACCTCCTCCGCTCTGGAAAAAAACTGCCCATCGACATGCGCAACGGCGTCGTCTACCACTGCGGGCCACTCGTCAAGAAGACTCCCCGCGGCCCAAAAATCGTGTCGGCCGGGCCAACCACGAGCGCCAGACTCGACGACATGCAGATTGATTTCGTGCGACTGACGGGCGTCAAGGCGCTGATAGGTAAAAGTGGGGTGAGGGAAGATGTGGCGTCAGAACTCGCGCGCTCGGGCTGCGTCTACCTCGCGTTCACAGGCGGCGCAGGGGTGCTCGCCTCTCGATCGATCAAAAGGGTCAAAAAGATACTTTGGCGGGACCTCGGCCCGATAGAGGGCCTCTGGGTCCTCGATGTCAAAAAATTTGGGCCGCTCGTCGTGGCCATAGATGTCCACGGCGGAAATCTCTACCTGCGAAGATAGTTCGGTCTATTGAATAGATAAATCTCTAACTGAACAAAAGAAAAAAAATAAAAAAGGGGAATGTTTGGCGTTTTTCCCCTTTTACTTCTTCATTTCCTTGCGGAATATTGCGATCGCAGCCAGTATCAACGCGACCACCACGAGGATGATCGCATATGTCGTCAATGGTGTAACTGTGCGGGTCACCGTGCGTGTCGTTATCGCTTGGTTGCCAGATGTTGCAGTAACTGCCCCATCTGCTGCTACCACGTTGATTTTGTTGATGCCTTCTATCAAGGGTACGGTGGTCTCGAAGCTCCCGTTTGCTTTCGGGTAGACTGTCTTTGCTACACTTGCGCCAGTGCAGTCTATAGTCACTATTAGTATCTGGGGATCTGTGACTATCGCGTCGGTTATTGTACCGCTCACGGTAATCTGAGCCGCATCGGTGGTCGTGTCGTCAGCTGGTGCGCTGAGGGCGATCACAGGCGGGGTCGTGTCCACAGTGTATGTGCCAAAGAGCACCTGACCAGACGTGTTGCTGGCGGTGTCGACCTCCTCGATGAATACACTCTTGCCCACTCCCTCGGAAAGCTCTATGGTGAGCGAGTAGTCGTACAGCCCAGTATTGTTATTTAGCGTTGTGGATGCTGTCGCTGTGCCCTTCAGGATGGGTGGGCTAGCACTGACGTAGACGTTAATCGTTGAGCCTGGCTTCCACGCGCCACCTGAGATCAACCACGAGGTCTTCTTAGTCGTGGTACCGAGTACGTTCAATGTGGTTGGGTCTTTCAATGTAACCGCCGCTAGAAGTTGTGCTTGTGTCCAGGTCGGCGCTTGGGTATCGATGGTGAAACTGAAGTACGTGTTGTCCGACTGTAGGTTGTCGCCCGCGATCACGTAGATGTTGTACCGGTTGTCCACCAGCTCCGTTGGATACGTGTTTTCAAATGCAAGCGTGTTCTTGACGTGTGGTTGAGAGTTCTTAAGCTCGGCAATCACTGTGTTGTCGTTACGGCGGAGCTCAACCCTGTAGCCCGAGTTTGTGCCTGCTGTATAGTTCTCATTCTCGACGCCCAGAGTGGCATCGGTTATGGTCAACGTAATCAGTGGTGTGTTGTCGTTGATTATTGCTCCAGCCGCTGGCGATGTTATGCTGATACTCGGCTTGACCGTGTCGCAGATGACCGTCTGCACGTTCTCGTTCTCGCTCTCGTTGCCAGCGAGGTCGACGAAGCTGACGCCCACCTCGTTGCTGCCCTCGCTCAGGGTTATCAGATACATCACCTTGCCCGTTGAATCAGCCGTGCGATTCACGGTGGTCGTGCCCATGCGGATCTTGACCGTCATGCCCGCAACGTTCCCGTAAATTCCATTGGCCGCGTTGTTGTCGTATCGGTTGTCGAACGCGTACACTGTGATGGTCTGCGAGGACTGGTTGATCGGTGTGGTAAGCTTCGTCAAACCGCCGTATGTCGTGGACGGTATCGGTGGGTTCCTTCGATCGACTTTGAGAGTCCCTATTATGTTCTCGCCCGACCCGGAGTGGTCGACCAAGTCCTTGAAGTTGTCGTTGACGACGAATATCGTCGCCACGCCATCTCGCAAGACGTTGTCGCCTGTCGTGTAGGTGCCCGTCCAAGTGATGTTGTCGGATGATGTCATCGAAACTTGAGTGTTCTCAGGGGCGTTGCTCTCGGCAACCGCCACCCAACTATCGCTCGGGACGATCGCCTCGCTCGCAACAACTGTGATGACGACTGCATCGTTGTCCTTCGCCCATGTCTTAGACACGGTAACGCTCGTCACCACTGGCGAAACGTTGTCGACGAAGACATCCGGGGTGACGTACATGGTTCGCACACGATTTGCTGTTCCAAATGCACTGTTATCTTCCGTCGTGACGGTGAAGGTCTTGTCGCCGCCCGCCGTTGGAGTCGTAGCGGCGAACGTGAACTCCTTGCTCCCACCAGCCGCAATCATGCGGTCCGCAACGGTGGTAGTCCAAGTGTCTGTGCCATCGAACGTCCAGTTCTCCGGCTTGGTCACCGCCGTGAGTGAAGTTATGTTCTCACCCGCTGTCTTAGATACCGTGGTGTCTTTCCCCAACCTCACCTGCACGTTCTCCACCAGCCTCACCGTGGTACCTGCAAGCAGGATTACCCTGTTGTCGAGGTTATTCTTCAAACCTAACCCTAGGATAGCGCCTGCAGCAATAGGCATCGTGACGACTGTACTGCCTATCAAACACGTGAACGCTGAAGGATTCGTCGAGCGTCCGTTGTTCACCACTATTCCCCTGTCGACCGTCGTTACCACGTTATCGTTGTTGAGTAGGCCAAAGTTTGCATTTTTGACCAATATGTTGCTCAATATCTTCACGTCGGTGTTGTCGGCAAACCTGTACACGTTGTCGGAAACTTTAACCACCGTCGTCGCGGCAAGCACCGCTACCACGTTCTCGTTATAGCCACCTGATAGAGTCACGGTCCGAATCAATGCCGTCTGCACGTTGTCGGTGTTATCCAACCCCGTTGCATCGGTGGTGGTCGTAACGGCCTGAAGCAGTTTTATGGATAGATTATCGATCAATTTTCCGTTCTCGTAGGCTGTGCCTGCATTGTTCTCTATGTAGATGTTTTCTCCGGCCGCCCTGATGACTACGGTGTTTTCGTACAACCCGATTTGGGCATTTTCGTACAGCATCACCACGGTTCCCGCTTTCAACGTTATCCGGTTCTCCCCAGTAACTGGGCCGAGGTAAATGTTGTCGCCCGCCGCTATTGTAGCGGTGGACGTGAGTCCTGAGAAACCGCTCGGCTGCGTTATCTTGACATTGTCGATCTTGTCGCCGCCTGTGTTCGTCACCGTTATCGTGAATAACTTCTCGTCGTTCGCCCTAACCCTAGTTGGGGTAATGGTTGCCGTTGGCGCGTCGTGGGTTGCGCTAACGGTAGTTGTCGAAAATGATAGCATAGATACTGCCATTGAAGTTATCATTATGGCTGCAATCACTGGTAGTAACTTACTTTTTTCCATTTATTCACCTTATATATAGCACCATTACATGGCTGACCCCCCTATTTAAGTGTTTCCATTTTAAAAAGGTCGAAGTTGCGAAAAAAGCCTTTAAAAGCCTCAAAATGCCAAAAAACCACGTTGATAGCTAAAGTTGATTTCGGCGATTGCCGTATACCGTGAATGGCGTAACCTCGAGGATCATCATCTACCGTCTTGCGAGTTTTTTCATCCTCACCAAAAAATCCCCAGCTGCCTTGAGAAGATAATCCGCAGTCTCTTGTGAGTATGTGTACCTGTAGTCCGCATCCTCCCTCGCCCCAAGTGCCGCAGAAAAATCTGAAACAAACCTATTTTCGAGCTTTCCCTTCGCACTCAGGTCTTCCAGCACGACCCTGATCGCAAAGTGCCGCCGCTCTTTCAGCCCGAGTGAAAAAAGCACCGCGCGGGCGGCATGAAACATCGAATAATAGCTTTTGACTATCGACCACTTGAAGTCATCCTCCTCAACCGCCCGCTCGGCCTTCCCAAGATCGTACTTCGCCTCTTCAAACTCCTTCTCGATGAGGTCCCGCTCCACTTTTATCGGCTGCAAAAAGCCCTCCCTCAAGCAACTTTCGACGTCCATTCACACCAACCTTATTTTATCCCGCTCGACCCTTTCGTAAAAAGCTGCATCCTCACGCGCCGTCTTTGCCCACTCTAGAGGGGTAAAAAAGCTGACCTTTATCCGCTCGTCGATTGCCTTGATTTTATTGATTACCGCCCGTTCGCGCCCTATTGCGAGGATATCCAAGTCGGAGGCCTCGCGTCCTTCGCCGCGCGCTGCCGAGCCGTACAGGTAAACCTCCCCTTGGCCCTCGAGGGCTTCAAGCTTTGGCAGAAGCCAGCTCATCGTGCTCAAAACCTTCAGCTGCTTCACGAGCGGATACTCGCGGTTCAGCCTGTACAACTTCAGCCTGCCCCGCCTGGTGGTCGAGATGAAGTTGAGCTGCTCCAGCACATGCAGCCATTTGCGAACGCTGGCCCTCGCTACCGCTGCCCTCCGCTGGATCTCGCTCTCGTAAAATTCCCCGTTTGGATTATCCAAGAAAAACTCGAGTATCTGCCAACATATCCGATTTCCAAGGACGATATCAAGTGATTGAGCCATAAGTATCATTTAAACATACATTTGTCTAATTATTTATACCTTATTGTCTAAACATTTATACATTAGTTCAATACGCTCCTTTCTACCCGCGAACCGTAAAAAGCCTGTTGCTATCGTGTTTTATTTTTGCCGAGGTGTAACGAAATGCGATGCCACAATCGTTCAAATCTACCCTGACCAATCGCCTATGAGTTTTAAACATGTGTGAATTACGGTAACTAAAAAATCACAAACCTTAAATTTGCGGAGCAAACTACTTTAGCGGAGGTCGAAGAGTGTCGGTTGGAAAATTCTTGGTCGCGTTCATCTGCCTTTTTCTCTTTTGGATAGGTTTGACCGGCTCGCTCGACGTCCAGGAGCTCGTTGCCGGCGCCATTGTCGCTGTTTTCGTGGCCACCGTATCGTATGAACTCCTGATAAAGGGGCGCGTGAAGGACAAGTTTGAGCCGAAACGCTGGGGATACGCGATAGCCTACTTCCCCGCATACGTCTGGGCCGAAATAAAGTCGAATTTGGATGTAATCTACCGCATCATCCACCCCAAGATGCCAATTAAACCGGGCATCGTGAATGTTTCGACCGACTTGAGAACCGATCTTGGCCTTACAGGTTTGGCCAATTCGATCACCATGACCCCTGGAACCCTGAGCGTGGAAATCGACGAAAAGAAACCTTGCTTCTATGTCCACTGGATCAATGTCCAAACGACCGACCCCAAAGAAACGCAGGCGGCGATAGCCAAGCCGTTCGAGGTATTCCTGAGGAGAATATTCGGATGATATTCGCAGACATACTACCTTGGATCCTCGGGGCGCTTGGGGTGGCGAGCGTCCTCTGCGTCATCCGCGCGGTCTTGGGGCCAACGGCACCAGACAGAATAGTCGCTATCGACACCCTGACGGTAATTGTGGTCCTAATCCTCACCCTGCTCGGCGTTTACTACCGCGCTAGCATCTACTTAGACATCGCACTCATCTATGCCTTCCTCAACTTTTTGGGAACGGTTGCCATAGCGAAGTACCTCGAGGGGCGGGGGCTCGAAACATGATGAATGGGATAGTAGAAATTGTCCTTGACTTTATCCTGATCGTCGGCGCCTTTTGTACCTTGGTCGGCTGTTTCGGCCTTATCCGATTTCCGGACGTCTACAACCGCATCCACGCCCAAACCGTCGCCATCATGGGCGGTTGTATCCTATCCCTTCTAGGCCTATGCCTTTACACCGGGCTCAGCGTTTACACCCTAAAGGCCATCACGATAGCCGCCTTCCTTTTCCTCACCAATCCGATCAGCTCGCACGCGATAGCCCGCGCAGCGCACAAGTCCGGCGTCAAGCTCTGGGCAAAAAGCGTCGTGGACAAGCTCGAGGAGGATAAAGTATGAGCTGGGAAATGATGCTTCACTACTTCTTGCTTGTGTTTCTCCTCGTCATCTGCATCATCGCCATCGAGGTCAAAGACCTGCTGTACGCCGCGATAATGCTCTGCGGCGCTTCTGCCGTGATCGCGGTGCTCTTCTACATCTTGCACGCTCCGGACATCGCCATAACCCAGGCCGCCGTCGATGCTGGGATAGCTACCGTGCTGTACATAGTCGCCATTAGCAGGACTAGGAGGGAGGAATGATGCGTCGAGTCCTGGCCATCGGCCTCGTATGCGCGATCGGCGCCCTGCTCGTCTTCACGGTCTCAAACTACCTGCTACCTTTCGGCACATTCCCGCAGCGCAAGTTCGAAAATTTTGAAAATCAGAGCGTCGCACAGGTCTACCTAGAAAACGCCCCCATAGCTGGGGCTGGAGGCGCAGGTTCGGCGAACGTTGTCACGAGCATAGTCTGGGACTACAGGGGTTACGACACGCTAGGTGAGGCCACGATATTGTTCACGGCGGTGTGCGGCGTGGCCATGCTCTTCAGAGCCGCCAAGGAGGAAGATTGATGGCCGGTATGACCATTATAGTCAAGACCGCGAGCAGGCTGTTGTTCCCGTTCGTGCTGCTTTTCGGCATATACATAGTACTCCACGGCCACCTCACGCCTGGCGGTGGATTCCCAGGTGGGGTTGTGATAGTCGCTGCGATAGTGATGCTGCTCTTGGGGTACGGTGCCGATGCGGCAAAGGCCAAGTTCAGTCCACTCCAAGCCTCGGTTTCGGAGAACATCGGGTCTCTGATCCTCGTCGCGACCGGCTTACTCGGCCTCTTTTTGGGCCTTGATTTCATGAAGAACGCCATCCCGCTGGGCACCACGGGCAACCTCTACAGCTCCGGTATCATAATCCCGCTGAACATAGGCGTTGGCATAAAAGT
>Ga0315289_10015003_pt1 | contig 10774 bp, 11 predicted proteins | sample YL17G11_40_MG_FD_203452 | JGI IMG/M metagenome (GOLD analysis project Ga0315289, IMG submission 203452) | Sediment microbial communities from Yellowstone Lake, YNP, Wyoming, USA - YL17G11_40 | ecosystem: Environmental > Aquatic > Freshwater > Lake > Sediment | place: USA: Wyoming | collected...
GAATGGTAGGGTATGATAGGTCGAGTTCATCCTCCATGCGGGTAATTTTGCCCTCACAGCGGATGAAAGTTTCGACGAACGCCAGCTGATCGGCGGAGAGCTGCGAAAATGGACCGCCAGTGAAACGGCCCTCGATGGTTGAGTCGCAGTTTGAGCAGTAGATGCGGGTGACCGTGACCTCTCCGCCACACAACGGACATTTGGTTGGAATCTTGTTCATTCGAAATCCTTTCTTGCCGACAATTACCTCAGGGGCTTTCCCCTCAAGCCCCGCTGCCTTTCCGGGTTCCAAAACCATCCCATCATGATCAATTATCTTATACAAGATTATTTATTCTGATAATATTTTATCAAATAATTCAAAAATGTCAATAGTATATTTGTAATTTCTTAAGTAAATATTGATAAATTCAAACTCCTGTATTCAAGACAAAGTGGCATAGCCAAAAAAAACAGGGGTTTACAGGAGCTCGGCTCCCGTAAACCCCTGTTTTTGGGGTTCTTTTCCTACCCTTTGCTTTCGGCCTTGGAACTGGCTAAAGCCAGGAAGACATCTTCGAGGGTGGGCTCCACCCGTTCCATGTGTACGCTTTTGACTCCCGCCTGCCGCAGCGCTGACTGGATGGCCTGCACATCGGCCTTTGGGGGCGTGATCGCGCGCAGGTGGTCGCCGGTTAAACCGGCCCGCAGCACGCACGGACAGCCCTCCAAGGCTGCCAATGCCGGCAGGAGCAACGCCGCGTGTTGCGCCCCAATGAACACATCCCAGGCCACACCCGGTAGCGTCTTCTCCTTTAAAGCCGAGGGCGTCTCCATCGCCAGCAGCCTTCCATCCCGCATGATGCCTACCCGGCCACAATACTCTGCTTCATCCATGTAATGTGTGGTAACCAGGGCTGTAACACCCTGTGCCACCAGCTCGTAGATCAGGTCCCAAAAGGCCCGCCGGGCAGTCGGGTCCACACCGCTGGTCGGCTCATCCAGGAACAGCAACCGCGGGCGGTGGGCGATGGCTGTGCCCAACGCCAACCGCTGCCGCCAGCCGGTCGAGAGGGCGCTGACCCTCTCCCGTTCCAGGCCGCGCAACCCGACCAGGTCAAGCACTTCATCAAGGCGAGCACGCTCGCCCACTCCATAGACACCGGCATAAAAAGCCAGGTTCTCATCTACCGTCAGCTCGTGATAGAGGGCAAATTTCTGCGACATGTACCCGACGCGTGCCCGCACCTGTTCGGCCTGGCGTACCACGTCATACCCCAGCACCTTCGCCTCTCCTTCCGAAGGACGCAGCAGCCCCAGCAGCATGCGGATGGTCGTGGTCTTGCCTGAGCCGTTTGGGCCCAGGTAGCCGACCACCTCACCGGCCTGTATAGTAAAGGAAACGTGGTCCACCGCGGTGAAATCTCCAAAGCGCCGCGTCAGTCCGTGGGCGACGATCACTTCATCAGCCATCAGTCCTGGCCCTCCAACAGCGAAATAAAAACATCCTCAAGTTGGGGCTGGATAGGACGCAGCAGATCAACCCGGCCTCCCTGGGCCTGTATCTCTCTACCCAGGCGTCTCAGCACTGCCTTTTCCATCCCTTCTCGCACCCGCAGGTGCAGTCGGTCCCCGAACATCTGCACGTCCTCTACATCCTGGTCGGCTTTAACCAGGCTGCGCAGCTTGGCCAGGGGATAACCGCGCAGTTCCAGGATGCGCCCATCCAGGCGCGAGCGCAGTTCATCGGGTGAACCTTCGATGAGCATGTCGCCCTTGCGCATAAAACCGACCCGGTTGCAGCGCACTGCTTCATCCATATAAGGGGTGCTGACCAGTACGGCCACACCTTCCTCGACTACCAAGCGGATGATCAACTGCCAAAAATCCTGGCGGGTGACCGGATCGACACCGGTGGTCGGTTCGTCGAGCAGGAGCACTTTCGGGCGATGCACCAGCGCCGCCGCCAGGCCTAATTTTTGCCTCATCCCCCCAGACAGAAATCCTGCTCTCCGGTTAATAAAATCTGCCAGCCCTACGAAAGAAAGGATGTCCAGGCAACGCGGTCGCCATTCAGAAACCGACAGGCCGCGCACCTCAGCAAAAAAGCGCAGGTTCTCCAGGACGGTCAGCTCTTCATAGAGCGAAAACCGCTGCGCCAGATAACCGATCTGAGAGCGCGCCTGCTCGGTATGTTTAAGGAGGTCATATCCGGCGATGTGGATCGAGGGATGTGCACCGGGACCCGTCCCACCCTTACCGATCTCACTGGGGTGGAGCGCCCCGCACAACATGCGGATGGTGGTGGTCTTACCCGCCCCATCTGGCCCGACCAGGCCGTAAATTTCACCGGCTGCCACGCTCAGGCTCAGGTCATTGACGGCCCGGGTGTCACCGAAGGTTTTATGGAGATGAAAAGCTTCAATTAATATAACAGTATCCATCTACTGTTCTCTACTCTCCACTCGCTATTCTACAAACTTCACATCTGCCGGCATCCCGGGTTTGAGCTTACCTTGCGGATCTTTTACAGACAGCTTGATGGCGAACACCGTCGTACGGCGGCCTTCGGCGGTCTGCACGTTGCGAGGAGTGAACTCAGCCTTATCGGCGATATGCGTAACGGTTGCCGAAAAGGTCTCACCGGGGAATGAATCGACAGTCACCGTGGCCTTCTGGCCCAGGCGGACGGTGCCGTAACGGTCTTCGGGGATATAGACGGTGATCGTCAGATCATCCAGGCGGCCAAGGGTCAATAGCGGAACGCCGACGCCGACGGTCTCTCCCGGCTGGATCGAGCGAGACAGCACCACCCCATCCGCAGGCGATTTAATCGTCAGCTTCGATATCTGCACATCGAGTGTGTTTATGGCCGATTGGGCAGCCTGTACCTGCGCCTGGGCGGCGTCAATTTGCTCGGCGCGCGCCCCGCTCTTTAGATTAGCCTGGTTTGCAGCCGCCATATCGCGCTGGGCTGTGGCTGCATCAAGCTGGTCAAGGAGCGTTTCCAGTGATGGGGTTCCCGGCGCAGCGGTCTTTGCGAGCGAGTTCAATTGTTTCTCCGCATCCTGTACATCTGTCCACGCCTTATCTAACTGGTCTGCCAGATCACCTGTCGCCAGGGCGTCGTAAGCTGATTTGGCGGAATCGACCAGGCTTTGGAAGTCATCAACCGTGGCCTGGGCCGAATCGATGGCCTCAGTGGGCATATCCGGCTCTGTTTGCAAGAAATCCAGGCGCGCCTGGGCCTGAGATTTATTATTTTCAGCCACCTGCCAACTATTGCGGATTTTCTGAATCTGCAGGTAATAAGGCTGCGAACCGTCCTGCACCGCCTGGTATGCCTCTTGGGCAGCATCGACCGCCTGCTGGGATTCGGTAATCGCATCTGAGGCAGCGACAATGGCACTGGTCGGGTTTTGGGTGTCTTTTCCCAGCTCGGTCTTACGCGCCTTAGCCTGCGAGAGGTTACCCTCGGCTTTTGTCAACGCAGAATGGGCTTCCTCGACCTGGTCATTGCTCAGGACGACGGTCATGCTGGTGTATTCCGTACGCGTCCGGTCAAGGTTGTCATGAGCCACGGCGATATCTTCCGGGCGCGAGCCAGCCGTCATAGCATCCACATTGGCCTTGACCGCCTTACGGTTGGCTTCCGCCTGGTCCAACTGCGCCTGGGCAGCGTTGAGCTGGTCTTGCGTCGCACCGGCCTTTAATAAGGCCAGGTTGGCCTGAGCTGCCTGAAGATTCGCGACGGCCTGAGCACGCTGGGACTCGAGCAAAGTCGCGTCAAGTTGGACCAGGACATCACCCGCCTGGACATGGTCACCCTCGTCCACGGTAACGCTTATCACGCGCCCACCCAATTCGGGACTGACCTGAACCTCAGTGGCCTCGATCGTACCCGAAGCGGTGAGCACCCCACTGGCTACATCAGCGCGCCCGCTGGTGAAGTACCAGATGGCAACCACCACCAGGATGACGACCAATAATATCGGGATAACTATTCGAAGTCTGGTGCGCATTGTGACCTCCAAGTAATCAGTGAATAGTGAGCAGTAATCGGTGAACAGTAGCCAGTAAACAGTGGTCAGTGATGGGTTGGCAGTCGTTAATCAAGTCTTTTGCGGAAACGCAGGACAGCGATGCCCATGATCCCCAATCCAAAGAGCAGCAGTGCAATAACATTGCTCCACAGCTCCTGCACGCCTACCCCCTTGACCATCAGAGAGCGGATGATCACCAGGTAATAGCGCAGCGGGAACAGATAAGAGATATATCGCAAGGCGGTGGGCATAGCCTCCAGAGGGAAGAAGAAGCCGGATAGGAAAAATGCCGGCAGGAGCGTCATCCACACCAGGAGCATAGCCTCCTGCTGAGTATTGGCGATGGTCGATGCTAACAGGCCGATCCCCAGGCTGGAGAGCAGGAAAAGCCCCGATAAGAGCAGGATCGTCACCAGGTCGCCGCGGATGGGCACCTTAAACCACCAGTGACCGATCGCCAGGACCTCCAGGGCGTTCAGGAATGCCAGGATCACGTAGGGCAAGAGCTTGCCAACCACCAATTCCCAGGGTCGGATTGGGGTGACGATGAGCTGTTCAATGGTGCCCCGCTCTCGTTCACGCACGATCGATGTGGCAGTGAGGATCGAGGTCAAGGCATACAGGATGACGCCGATCACACCGGGGATCATAAAGTAAGCGCTGACCAGGTCGGGGTTGTACCAGACCTGGGTGCGCACATCGATTGGCAATGAGCTTGGAGCTGCCTGGCCGCGGCGCATCAGGCGTTCGGCAGTTACATCGGTGGCGAGGGACTGACCGATCAGTTGGGCAGCCGACAGAGCGGTTGAGGCTACCGTTGGGTCGCTGCCATCCAGGACGAAAGCCACCTGGGCGGTTCCGGTTCCTTCGATCTGAGCGCTGTAATTAGGAGGGATGATCAGTCCGGCCCTGGCATCGCCACGATCGATCAGGTCGCGCAGCTCGGCCTCGGAACCGACATCATACGCCAGGCGGAAATAATCCGCGGCGCGATAGGAATCCAGCAGCCTGCGGGCTGACGGACCCCGGTCCTGGTCGAACACCGCCAGGGGCACGTTGCGGACATCGTTCGTCGCAGCGTACCCCAGTAAGAATAACTGCATGATCGGCAGGATCAGCACCAGCACCAGGGTGCGCGGGTCACGCAGGATCTGGATGAATTCCTTGCGGATGAGGGAGTTTAGGCGTGAGTTGAACATGATCGCTCCATCAATAGATCAATTTTCAGCCAGAATACCGTGCAAGAATATATCCACAAAGTTATCAAAAGCGTTGGCCTGCAGCTCCGGCGGCATCTGCGTCCCGATGAGCCTGTCGGTGATGAAATAGGAGAAAAACAACCCAATGAAGGCGCGCAAAACGATCGGTACCGGGATAGGCCGCAGGTTCTCCTCCCCAAGCTGCATTAACTGCTGAGCGAATCCGATGATCTGAGGATAGGCAATCTGGAACAGCTGCGGGATGTGCTGGCCCTTGAACTCGACCAGCTCGATGAACATCAGGTTTTGGAAATCCGGGCGCTCATCCAGGCCCCGGATCATCAGCGCGGCGGCGTTGCGTACCAGCTCTTCGATCGACGCACCATGGGCGGCATTAATAGCCGGGATGATGTCCAAGTAGAGGGGGCGTTCCATCAGGACAGCGACGAAGATATCCTCTTTGCTGGCGAAATGATTGTAAATGCCACCCAGGGCAATGCCAGCTTTCTGAGCGATCTGGCGCATCGAGGTGCCGTGGTAGCCCAGCTCTGAAAAGAGCCGGTAGGCTGCCTGGACGATCTCAGCCCGGGTGCGTCCGCCTTTGGATACACTTGCCTCAGACATGAGTAACCTTCATAAATATGAACGAACGTTCGTTCATATTTTAGGCCGGTTAAAACTCGTTGTCAAGTGTTCCTTAAGATATTCTAATTTTAAGCGCACAGACCGCCTTTCAGCGGCCTGTGCGCTAAATAATAAAAACAATTTCATTACCCGTATAACTGGTCGGTTTCCGCCGCCATGATGAAGTCATTGCGGTGCAACCCTTTGACCTTATGCGTCCACCAGGTGACGGTGACCCTGCCCCATTCGGTCAGGATGGCTGGATGGTGGTCATTGGCCTCGGCCAGCTGGCCCACTTTGTTCGTAAAAGCAAGAGCCTGGGCAAAATCCTTGAACGTAAAAACGCGCTGCAGGTGCTGAATGCCCTCCTGCTCCAGGATCCGCCATTCCGGCACCTGGGTGTTAAACTCGGCGATTTCCGCCCTGCCGAGAGGCGGCACGTCTCCCCGAGGGGTCACGATGTTTAAATCCCGCAGTGCGGCCATACTCACTCCCCGCCGCCGAGCATCGCCACCTGGCGCAGCACACCCAACAACAGCAATCCCAGCTTGACGCCCTCCCCGGCTGTCAGGTTAGGGGGCGTGCCCTCTTTTTCAGACCTCTGCACCATTAAATAGGCCGCGCCCAGACCGGTCAGAGCGCCGATCAACCCGCCCAATACTAAGGCTCTAATTTTCCAATCGTTCTTCGGCTCTACGATGCTCTCGTTGGTATCCATGAATCATTCCCTTTCTTACGACGTAAACTCCTAGGACTTCCGCCTCAGCGCCCCCAGCATTGCCCTGAAGCTGTGGATTTTCATGACCGGCTCGATAGCCCCATCAGTAATCCGCTGGACTCTAGCCTGAAACACCCATAACAATTTCTGCACCCGGTAAGCAAAGCCTGGCAGAACATGCAACAGCCGCACCAGCCCATAAACCAGAGCGACCAGCACAGCCAGCACCAGGATCGACGGCAGGATGGTGAGTAAGACTAGCCATATGATTGAAATGTCACCCCAACGGTAAACGGTGGGGTTACTGCCCAATCCCACCAGGATCGCCATTGCCAGGCACACGATAGCCCCTATGATCAGTGGGAACATGATCTGCCAGAAAACTTCGCGGCGGTGGGCCTTGTGTGTCTCGGGGTTACGCTCGGTTAATGGGGAGGGCTGAACGTTGCTCATCGTGCCCGTATTGTAGCATGATTCAGTTAAATAATTCAATGTCCCCTGAGCTGTGCAGCCCGATCTATAACCTTCAACCCATCATCGACAATTGACTTTTCCCTCATTTCATTCTAAACTTATGTCCTGCTGACCAGCCAAGATTGAAAGCTGCTCGCACTTCGTTGGCCACGCAAAATGATGCAGGTGACCACCACCTGGTAGGTGCCGGTCACCTTAGACCAAAAAGGAAACATGGGGGATCTTATCCGTATGGGCAATCAACAAACCATGATCCTGATCGGGACCTCGGGCTGGGCTTACGACCACTGGAAGGGGCTTTTTTACCCCGCTGATCTGCCTAAGAGCAGGTGGTTCGACTATTACGCCACAAAGTTCCCATCCGTCGAGATCAACGCCACCTTCTACAGGACGTTTAAAGACCAGACCTATCACAAATGGCGGGACAGGGCACCGGCTGGATTCGCCTACGTGTTAAAAGCCCCCAAACTGATCACCCACCGTAAATACCTGGAAGGCGTTGAAGGGGAGATCAGGGGGTTTTGGCGATCGGCCTCTCTCCTCGAAAACAAGCTGGGGTTGATCCTGCTGCAGGTCGCACCCGGCACCCCCTATGATCTCGAGCGGCTGAAAAGCGCCATCCTGTCTTTTTGCGATCCGCGCAAGGTCGCCGTTGAGTTCCGCAACAAAAAGTGGCTGACCGATGAGGTCAGGAACCTGCTCATAGACCTTGGGGCGGTTTTCTGCAACCCGGACTCGCCCAGGGACAAGCTGACCGATTGGGCCACCTCGGATGTGGCATATATCCGCCTGCACGGCCGCGAGCATTGGTATTCGCACAATTACTCGGTTGCCGAGCTGCAGGAAATCAAAGAATTAGCGAGCCGGATGGGGGAAAACGGGGCCAAAACGGTCTACATTTTATTCAACAACGATTTTGAGGGCTATGCACCTAAGAACGCGATGGCGTTGATGGAAATGTTAAAAACAGATCCCACCTCGTAGCACTCCGATCAGCACACCTGCCAGGGCTCCACCGAGAATCAGCCACGTCGAGTTTAACTTGAAACAAAATAACAATACCGCGGCGATGAGCGCTATCATAACGGTCAGAGGATCAACAATGGACGCCTGTGCCAACTGCCATGTCACGCCAGCCATTAATCCTAGCGACGCGACATTCACGCCATCTAAAAATCCGGAAGCCCATAATGAAACAGACACCGCCCAAGATTAGCCCGATCCAACCCGCGTGTTGGTAACCGATGTGGATCGCCAGTTCGGTTGAGGTCGGCCCAGGGATGATATTCGCCGCGCCGAGCAGGTCAAGGAAGCGCTGGTCATCTAACCATTTACGCCGCTTCACCACCTCGTCGTGCATCAGCGCCATGTGTGCCGCGGGTCCGCCGAAAGCGGTTGTGCCGAGTTTCAGGAAATAAAGGGCAACGTCGAGGATATCTTTTGGCAACTGACACTACCTGTTGCTGGGGAAAGGGCGAGGTGGCTGCTATCTAATCCATACAGCGCCTTATTTTCAAACGCCAAAGTGTATTCAACGAAAAATCGGGGATATAGTGAAAAATCCGATAAATCTATTTTAGAAATCCATTGACAGCTATTGGCTCAACATTAAACTCATACGCCGTGCCAATGGGTCGATATGACCGTGTAGAATTTCATCAATGTCGGCGTTGGGATTCGCCCATACTTCCGTGCGGATCTGGACCAATTCCTGGCCCAACTGGTACTCAATACGCCGCCATAAGGGCACGGTTTTGTAGGGCCGCCCGGTTTTTACCGCTTGTTGCAGGGTGATGCCCAGGCTGGCAGGTTCCAGGGATAATTCCGGCAGTGCATCCAGACGGGCCGGCAGGGTGCCATCGATGTGAGCGCGTTTCACCTGGACCGGACGGCTGGCAAGGTAGCTCACCAGGGCAACCGCGGCGCGTTCACGCTCAGGATGCTCACGCGCATGCCGCCAGATGACCAGATTGCCTCCACCAAACCAGGGTACGCTCGATGGAACCGCCGTGCCTAAATTGGCGCGGACTTCTGGGATTGCACCTCCATGTCCCATAGCCTGAATCGCGTCACTATTTGTGACGATCATCGCGGCACGTCCCTGAGCGAACAGCGCAAGACTCTGCTCATCGTTTAATTCACGCGCCCGAGATGATAGCCCCCGATACAGTTCGAAATAGGCCTTTAACCCTGCCAGCGCCTCGGGCTGGTTGAACAAGACGCGTTTACCATCGTCGCTGATGAAATCGCCACCCGCACCCCACACCCAACTGGCTGCAGTATGGATCTGGTCAGTATCCGGAAAGGCAGGAAATGCCAGTGGTATTTCGATCCCAGCTGCCTGCAAGCGGCGGATCGTCTCGCTGAAGTCTTGTGCTGTCCTGAAGGCGATAAGCTCATCCACACCGGCATGCTGCAACAGGTCACGTCGGTAACCGATCAGGTAGATATAGCTGTACCAGGGTATCGCCCATACTTGCGCGTCCCCAGGTCTCAATACGCTTTGCCAGTCGGCAGGGATAAATGCCTCTGGTCTACCCATCTCAGCCACCTCGCGGGGCGTGAAGGGCCGCAACGCATTCATCTCCACCAGGCTGCTGCTCCAGGTAGATCCAACGTGGGTAACATCCGGACCTTTACCTTTTAAAACATAAGAGAACAGGTCCTGCCAGGCTTGCTCCCATGACATCGGAACCAGATGAACGTTGACTTTATGCTGCTCCTGGAAGTCCTCCAGGAAACCGGCAATTACCTGAAGGTCTCCGGGGGCATCCTCAATGATTGAAAACTCAATTTCGAGCATAGTTTAGCAGAGATAGAGTGAAATTGTATAGAAATATTATACTTTTGTTGTATTTTACCCTAATTGGTCCGGACTCGCCCTTATGTAATACCAGTAGATCATCCCTCCACACCAACAGGGTTGACATTTCCCTCTATACCATCTAAACTTACCTCATGCTATCACGCGTTTACTCATGCGCTGTCATCGGGTTGGAGGGGATCATTGTTGAAGTCGAAGTGGATACCGCCCAGGGATTACCTGGCATGGCGATCGTGGGCCTGCCAGACGCCGCGGTACAGGAAAGCCGTGAGCGCGTCCAGGCTGCCATCAAGAACGCTGGCCTGATGTATCCCCGCAAACGCCTGGTAGTGAACCTGGCTCCCGCCTCGGTGCGCAAGGAAGGGCCTGCTTACGACTTGCCCATTGCTCTGGGTGTGCTGATCACCGGCGAGCAACTTCCACCTGAAAGCGCAGAAGGATCGCTCGTAGTCGGTGAGCTCTCCCTGGATGGCAGCGTACGCCATGCCCGCGGGGTGCTGCCAATGGCGGCTTTAGCCCGTGAGCAAGGGTTTAAGCGCATCTTCGTCCCCGAGGTGGATGCCGTGGAAGCTGCCCTTATCCCAGACCTGGAAGTGATCCCGGTTTCCTCTCTGGCTGCGCTGTATACCCATTTGTCCGGGGAAATCCCCATCCCTCCCCAGCCCCCCATCACCCCCGAAGAACTACCCATCGTCACTCAGACCAACTTTCGTGAGGTCAAGGGTCAAGAGCACGTCAAGCGCGCCCTGGAGGTGGCCGCGGCTGGAGGCCATAATGTCATCATGGTCGGCCCACCCGGGGCCGGGAAGACCCTGCTGGCGCGCGCCATGCCCGGTATCCTGCCGCGCATGACCATCGACGAAGCCCTGGACGTCACCCGCATCTATTCGGTAGCCGACCAACTCCCGCCAGA
>Ga0315289_10015004_pt1 | contig 10774 bp, 7 predicted proteins | sample YL17G11_40_MG_FD_203452 | JGI IMG/M metagenome (GOLD analysis project Ga0315289, IMG submission 203452) | Sediment microbial communities from Yellowstone Lake, YNP, Wyoming, USA - YL17G11_40 | ecosystem: Environmental > Aquatic > Freshwater > Lake > Sediment | place: USA: Wyoming | collected...
ATCGCCTACGTCGTCATCGCCGTGTTCCTCTTTCTCACCGGCTATCTCTTCGAGCGCATCCTCGCCATTACCCGCGAGGCAACGCTCGAGTACATCTTCTACAACATGGTGACTATCCTGATGCTGGTGAGCCCCCTCCTCGCCATGCGCCTCATCGCCGAGGAGAACCGCTCCGGCACGTTCGAGCTACTGCTCACGAGCCCGGTCCGCGACTGGGAAGTGGTGCTCGGAAAGTACCTGGCGTCCCTGGCGGTGCTGGCGGTGATGCTCGGTCTGACGGCCCTCTACGCGGTGGTGCTGGCCGTGTTGGGCCAGCCCGAGTGGGGGGCACTGTCGAGCGGCTACCTGGGGATGTTCCTCTTCGGGAGTGCACTCCTCGCCATCGGCCTCCTGACTTCGTCCTGGACGCGCAACCAGGTGGTGGCCGCCTTCGCCGCGGTCATCCTTGGGCTCTTCCTCTGGGTGATCGAGGCCCTTGGCGCGCAGGCGACCGGGACACTGGCCGGTGTCGCCAGCTACCTCTCTCTCTCGCAGCACTACGACGACTTTCTACGCGGGATCATCGACACACGTCACGTCGTCTACTACCTGTCGGTAGCAGCCATCGCCCTCTTCCTAGCGGTGCGATCGGTTGAAAGCCGCAGGTGGCGCTGAGATGTGGAAGAACCGTCGCTTAGCCACCGCTAGCCGGAACTCGTTCCGGCGCTTCGCTTCCTACCTGGCGGCGGCCTCCTTTGGCGTCGCCCTCCTCCTCTTCGCCATCCGTCGTCGCTACGAGCTTCCCGTCATCGTCGCCCTGGATGTGGCCATCGTTTCCGCGGCCGCTTGGGCCATGCTGGACTGGGAGCGGCTGCGGGGCTGGCTGCGCGGCCGGCAGGCTCGCTACGGCTCGGCGTCGGTGCTTCTTAGCGTGTCCTTCATCGGCATCGTCGTCATCGTCAATGTGCTCTCCAACCGCTTCTACGCCCGCTACGATGCCACGGCCGAGCGGCGCTATTCCCTGTCCCAGCAGACTCTGCAGGTGCTGAGCGGGATCAAGGAGCCGATCAAGGTCTACTCGTTCTTCGCCCCGGACGATTCCCGACGCGCCGAGTTCGAGCACTTCTTCGAAGAGTACCGGCACCGCTCCCCGCGGCTTGACTACGAGGCAGTCGATCCTGACCTGCAGCCCGCCTTGGCGCGCGAGCTGGAGGTCAACGCGCCTGGGGCTATCGTCTTCGTGCGCGGCGAGCGCAAGCAGCTCATCTATGGCGTGCAAGAGCAGGATATCACGGGCGCCATCATACGCGTCATGCGCGACGCCGAGCCCAAGGTCTACTTCGTGGTCGGGCACCAAGAGCGAGACCCCGAGTCCTTCGAGGCACAGGGGTACAGCACGATAGCGCAGGCAATGAAAGACGAAGGCTACCAGGTAGCGACACTGAACCTGTCGGCCGGCCAAGCTCTGCCCGAGGACGCGGCGGTCGTCATAGTCGCCGGCCCGCGCCAGGCGCTCACGACTGATGAAGAGAGCCGCCTGTCGTCCTACATCGACAAAGGCGGCCGGTTACTGCTCTTGAGCGACCCGGCCCTGCCACCTCCGCTGGTGGCGAGCCTGGCCCAATGCGGCCTCGGCTGGGGTGACGACATTATCATCGACCCCACTCAGTCGCTGATGGGTGACATTGCCACGCCGCTCACCAACCGCTACCCCTTCGCGCCGGTAACGCGGGAGATGCAGGGCCTGACGACTTTCTTCCCCTATGCCCGTTCGGTCAGCTTGGTGGAGGAAGGCGAGTCTCCCTTGGCGACGACACAGCCGCTCGTGACCTCCGGGCCGGACTCCTGGGGCGAGACGGACCTGCAGAACGCCTCACCCACGTTCGATGCGACGGCGGACATCAAGGGGCCGCTCAACATCTGCGTCGCCTCCGAAGTCGCCGAGACGGGGGCGCGCCTACTCGTATGTGGCGATTCGGAGTTTGCCAGCAACGACATCTTCGCCAAGGTACAGGGCTCGGGCAACGGCGACCTCTTCCTCAACTCGGTTAACTGGCTGGCCGAGGAGGAAGAGTTGATCTCCATCCGGCCAAAGCCGCCCGCTGCGCGTACCGTGATGATGACCCCGGAACAGGGGCGGCTGGTGCAGTTGGTGACGGCGGTCCTGATGCCGCTGTCCGTCGTGGCGGCGGGAGGGATCGTCTGGTGGCGGCGCAGGTCGTAGCCGATGCCTAGCGCCCGGGTGGCTCTGGCTGTCTTCGCCGGCTTCCTGGTACTCCTGGCGGCCGCGTTGCTGCTCCGCCGTCCAGGGGCCAACCCGGAGTTGGCGCTCCTGCCGACGGCAGCTCCCGCGCTCTTGGCGCTCGGCCCGGCCGATATCACTGGCGTCGAGGTGTCGACGGCCGAAGGCAAGCTCGTCTTGAGCAAGGGCAACGACGGCCTCTGGCGCGTGGAGTCGCCCGTGTCGGGTGAGGCCAACCAGGCGCTGATCGAGGATACAATCGGCCCGCTGGCGGCCCTGACCATCTCGCGGACGTTGCCGCAGGGAGTGGCGCCGGCAGAGTATGGGCTGGAGCCGCCCCTGTTCACGGTGGCTCTCAACCCTGGAGCGGCCAAACAGGTGGTGATCGAGGTTGGGGCCTACAACCCCGACAGTACGAAGCGCTACGTGCGTCTTCGAGGAACGTCGGATATCCTTCTAGTGTTTTCCTATCAGTTGGACCGGTTGTCTGGCATGATCGTCGATCCGCCTCTCGTCCCGACGGCTGCGCCGGAGGCGACGCGAGCCGCAACGCCGCAGCCGCAGTAGGCGCCGTTTCCACGGTGTCGGCCGCGGTCGATAACCGCAGCTCAGTGTTACCAGGAGTGTGAAGAGTGCTGCAACTAACGGCCGACGAGCACCAAGCGATCATCGAGCAGTTGGTTGAGAAAGGCAGGAACCAGGGCAGCCTCGAGTATGACGACGTCCTCGAGGCGCTGCCCAATCTAGACGAGAGCGGTGAGCAGGTAGACGGCATCTTCGCCGAGCTGGGGACACTCGGTGTCGTCATCTCCTACGAGAAGGGAGACCACCAGGACGAGTGGCTTGCCCGCCGAGTTAGGTTGGGCGACTGCGTTGCAGGTGACGAGGAGGAGCTAGAGAGCCTGGACACGAGCGATGCCGTTAGCCTCTACCTTCGCGAGATCGGCCGCGTTCCGCTCCTGACAGCGGAGGAAGAGGTCGAGCTCGCCAAGCGCATGGAGGAAGGCCGCTTTGCCACCCGCAGGCTGCGCCGGGGCGAGGCCAGGGGCGACGAGCACCACCGCCTGGGCGCCATCTCCGAGCGCGGGCGGCAGGCCGAGCAGCACCTCATCAAGGCGAACTCGCGCCTCGTGGTCTCGGTAGCTAAGAAGTACATGGGCCGCGGCGTGCCCTTCTTGGACCTGATCCAGGAAGGCAACATCGGCCTCATTCGCGCCGTGGCCAAGTTCGACTACCGGCGCGGCTACAAGTTCAGCACCTACGCCACCTGGTGGATTCGTCAGGCGGTGACCCGCGCCATCGCCGACCAGGGTCGCACCATCCGCGTGCCGGTGCACATGTGTGAGCAGATCAATCGCTTGGCGCGCGCCACGCGCAAGCTGGTGCAGGACCTCGGTCGCGAGCCGACGACCCAAGAGTTGGCGGATGAGATGGAGATGCCAGCCGCCAAGGTCGAGCAGATCATCAAGGTCGCTCAGCGGCCGCTTTCGCTCGAAACGCCGGTGGGCGAAGAAGAGGACAGCGCGCTGGGTGACTTCATCGAGGACGACGACTCCCCCAGCCCGGTGGAGATGGCCGCGGCCCGCCTGCTGCAGGACCACCTGCAGGACCTGTTCAACAGCCTCACGCCGCGCGAGGTCAAGATCCTCCAACTGCGCTTCGGGCTCATCGACGGCTACACCTACACCCTGGAGGAGGTCGGCCGGCGCTTCGGCGTCACGCGCGAGCGCATCCGGCAGATTGAGGCCCAGGCGCTACAACGGCTCAAGCATCCCAAACGCTGTCGGCGCCTTGAGGACTACTTGACGTAGCACCCGGCACGTCGCGGACCGCAGTCAGGGCGAACACAAGGTTCGCCCCGTCAGGAGATCGAGAGGCCGAATTGGCCTCTCGATCTCCCCTTCCTCTCGGTAGCTGCCGCCTTATGCCGATCGCGCCTCGGTCACCTCCCTGGCAACTCGCCTGGGATCGCGCACCCATAGGGCGAGGACGAGCGCGGCGGCGACCGCGAAGGTGCCGGCCACGGCGAAGACGACTCGGTAACCGACGACATCTGCCAGCAGGCCAGCGATCAGCGAAGAGGCGAACCCCAGGGGCGCGATCAGCGTCGTTGCCAGGCCGATGTAGGTTGGCCGCTCCGCCTCGGGCGCGAACTCCATCGCCAAGTTGAGCGCCGACACTACCCCGGCGGTGCCGGAGACGGAGACGAAGAAGAAGACCGCGTAGACGTGCCAAATGCTGCCGGCAAGGAGGGCAACCAAGTTGCCGAGGACGGTGGCCAGCATGCCGACGACCAGCACCGGCTTGTGCCCAAGGTGGTCGGCGAGATAGCCGAACAGAAGACCGGCGGCGGTCTGCCCGGCGAGCAGCACCAAGGTAAAGCGCGCCACCTGGTACTCGGGCGCTGCCAGGTCGCGGAGGGCGAACACCGCATAGAAGCCACCGGCCATGCCGGCCAGCGACCCCACCGCGCGGGCCACCAGGTACAGGCTGAAGTCGCGGTCGTGCCTGAGGATGGTGGGCAGGCGCCGCGCGTAGGCGCCGAAACCCATCTCGTCCCGGTGCGTTTCCAGCATCGGCTCCTTGACCATGGCCAGCGCTACCCAGGACAGCATGAGGAAGACGAAGCCGCTGAGGAGACAGAGGGAGTAGTTGAGCGGGTAGCGATAGGTTGCCAGGTAGTAGCCGGCGACGGCGGCTCCGCCCATGCCGAGTCCGGCGCCGATGGTACTGCTGAAAGCCATCAACCGCCCACGGTAGGTGGCGGGGATGGCTTTGGCGATAAGGTCCATCCAAGCGGGCATGAGCGCGCCGCCCACCGCGGACATCGTGGCCAGCGCCAGCAGAATCCCGGCGACCACCACGGCGGGCTCGCGCTCGGCCAGGAAGTAGGCAAGGGCTGCGAGCATCAGGAAGGGCAGCCGCTCCCAGACAGTGTACTTGAGGATGAATGGCAGCTTTGCGCGCACCCGCTCGGTATAGTTTGCATAGAAGAGGGGCGGCAGCGCGAAGCCCAGTATGCTGATAGCAGGGATGGCGCCGATGATGAGGTTCGAGGCGCCCAAGCGCTCGGCCAGGGCGGGTATGATGGTGGCCGTGGAGGCGAACGACATGCCCACGCCGAAAGTGCCGAAGTCCAGGACCAAGCAGCCGAAGTTGCGCCGGAGGTGCCGGGCAGCGAAGGTGGCGGGTGAACTGAAGCCCAGGGTGGGTTCGACGGCCAACTTCTGCTCCCGTGACGGTGATGAAGGCAGCGGCGCCGCAGTCCGTCCCTACTGGCGCACGTCAGGCGAGGACGGTACAGGCGCCCTCCATGAGCGCCTGTCGCAGGGAAGGGCCCTAGATGTCCAGGTTGCGCACCTGGCGTGCATGCGTCTGGATGAACTTCTTGCGCGGGGCCACAGCAGCGCCCATGAGCATATCGAAGGTGCGGTCGGCAACTGCCGCGTCTTCAACTGCTACCTGCAGGATTGTGCGCACCTCCGGGTTCATCGTCGTGTCCCAGAGCTGGTCGTGGTTCATCTCGCCCAGACCTTTGTAGCGCTGGATGCCGACAACCTTGCCATCCAGCTCCTTAAGCAGGCGCTCCTGCTCATCGTCGCTGTAGGCGTAGTGCGGCTTGCCACCGCGAGCCTCGACGCGAAACAGCGGCGGCTGCGCGATGAAAAGGTGCCCCTCCTCGATCAGCGACAGCATGTAGCGGAAGAAGAAGGTGAGAAGCAGCGTGCGGATGTGCGAGCCGTCCACATCGGCATCGCACATGAGGATGACGCGACCGTAGCGCAGGCGCGAGAGGTCGAAGTGATCTCCTATGCCGCAGCCCAGCGCCGTGATCATCGCGCGCACCTGCTCGTTGTCCAGGACCTTGTCCAGGCGCGACTTCTCAACGTTGAGGATCTTGCCGCGCAGTGGGAGGATCGCCTGGAAGCGCCGGTCGCGCCCCTGCTTGGCCGTGCCACCTGCCGAGTCACCCTCTACGATGTACAGTTCGGACTGCGCCGGGTCGCGCTCGGAGCAGTCGGCCAGCTTGCCGGGCAGGGCCATGCTCTCCAGCGCGCTCTTGCGCATGACCAGGTCGCGCGCCTGCCGCGCCGCCAACCGCGCCCGCGCCGCCGTCAGGCATTTGTCTATGATAGCCTTGCCCTCGCGCGGGTTCTCCCCGAGGAAGGTCGCGAAGCCCTCCGAGACCACCGTTTCCACTTGGCCGCGCACTTCGGCGTTGCCCAATCTGGCCTTGGTCTGGCTCTCGAACTGCGGGTCGGTGAGCTTCACGCTGACGATCGCCGTCAAACCCTCGCGTACGTCGTCGCCCGTCAGGTTGCCGTCGGACTCCTTGATGGAGCCAACGCGACGAGCATAGTCGTTCAACGTGCGCGTGATCGCCGAGCGTAAGCCGGTCAGGTGGGTGCCGCCGTCGGTGGTGTTGACGTTGTTGGCGAACGAGTAGACGGACTCGGTGAACGCATCGGTGTATTGTATGACGGCTTCGACCATCGTTCCGTTGACTTGCTTCTCCACCGACATCGGCGGATGCAGCACTTCGCGATTCTTGTTCAGGTAGCGCACGAACGACGAGATGCCGCCCTGGAAGTGGAATGTAGCCTCGCGATCCTCGCGCTCGTCGCTAAACTGAATGCGTAGACCTTTGGTCAGGAACGCCATCTCGCGAAACCGCTGCGTGAGTACGTCGTAGCGGTAGTCGATTCCGTCCGGGAAAACGGTCGGGTCGGGCCGGAAGCGTGTCGTCGTGCCCGAAACCATTGCACGACCGATCTCCTCTACCGGGCCGAGTGGATGCCCGCGCTCGTAGGTCTGGCGGTAGCTGCGACCGTCGACGTTGGAGACAACCTCCATCCACTCGCTGAGCGCGTTCACCGCCGAGACGCCGACGCCGTGCAGGCCCGACGAGACCTTATACCCGCCGCCGCCGAACTTGCCGCCGGCGTGCAAGATGGTCATGACCACCTCGAGCGCCGACTTTCCCGTCTGCGGGTGCAGGCCGACTGGAATACCGCGGCCGTTGTCACGCACTGTGACGGAGAGGTCGTTTCCGATGGTGATCTCTATGGTGTCGCAGGCACCGGCGAGTGCCTCGTCGACTGAGTTGTCCACTACCTCGTAGACGAGGTGATGCAGCCCGCGGATGTCGGTCGAGCCGATGTACATGCCCGGGCGCCTGCGTACCGCCTCCAGCCCCTCCAGGACCTGGATCTGCTCGGCCCCGTATGACTGCTTCTCTTGGACTGCCAAACTACGAACCTCCCCTCTGCTGCAGGACCCGGTTGCGCCAGGCCTCGTAGCGGTCACGGTAGAAGACGAGGCTGGCGGCGACCAGGCCGCTCCCGACGAAAGCGTTGCCGACGATGGCTACCACGAGGCCGGCCGGCGCCACCCCTGCTAGCCAGCGCCAGACGACCGACAGGCCGGCGGCCAGGACATTCACCAGGAGGATCAGCCCAAGCGATGACCAGAAGCTCGAGCGAACCACGACGATGCTATTGACGATCGCCCGCTGCAGGCCGACCTCGTGCAGCATCATGGCGTCGATGACGAAGAAGAGGTAGAGCAGCACCCACAGGCCCGCCCACAGCGCCAGCAACCCGATCATGCTGCTCAGGAAGGCAGCGGCGGCCGGGCTGAAGATGCTGGCAACGGTCAGGAGTAGCGTCAGCGGCACGCCAATGGCGAAGGCCAACACCAGCAAGACCAGCGTTAGGACAAGTAGCCGCAACCAGTTTCGCCTCACCTTGGCCAGCAGGCTGGTGGTCGGTAGCGCTTCGCCCCGCACCGCTGACGCCACGGTCGTCAGATAGACGGCCGCCACAAGAACGCCGACCACCGTCAGCGCTAAGGCCAGCACGACGGCCAGCAGTGGGTTACCGACGAGAACCCTTCCGCCAAGGTTGCCTGCTCCTTCCGGCATACCCGCTCCGACCACGCTCGGAACGCCGAAGAGCCCGCTGGCGAGCAGGCCGAGCAGGTTCGCGTCCTTGCCGGACTGCAGGATGAACTGCTTGGCCGCATCGAATGAGTCGGCGGCCTGCTGGGCTGATACTCCCTGTGGCATGACTAGCCCCGAGACGATTGTCCGTGCCAGCGGCTCAACCGACAGTTGTGGAGCCAGCCACAGGCTGAGGTCCAGCACGATGGGCAATGCCATCATGAGCGGACGGCGCCGCACTAGCGACAGACCCTCAGAGATGGAGTCGATGATACCCATGCGTGCTGCTTTGCCTCACGTACCTCTGCAAGAGACAGGCCAACACGTCATTATACCATGGCCCACATCGCCAGGCGAAGATGACGCAGCTACCGGCCGCACATATGTTCTACATGGTAGCGCCGGAGGCCGGCTGACGCGAAGGGGCAGGCCCCCGGGCGAGGTTGCAGCGGCCTATCGCCGCCAGGTATAATGGCAGTCGCGAGCTGGAGAGGTTGCGTAGCTGGTCTAACGCGCACGATTGGAAATCGTGTAAGGAGCAATCCTTCGCGGGTTCGAATCCCGCCCTCTCCGCCTTCAAGGTGCTTGCCCGCGGTCGCGTTGTCTGTTAGTATGGTTGTGAGGTCGTGCTAGACGGGGAACTAGCGGTGCCCTGCACCCGCAATCCGCTATAGCGGGGTCGAAGTCTACCTCAAGGGCTAAGTGGGCTGAGCCTACCTTGCCTGAGTGGCGTTGAAGGTCGGGTCCTGCGCGGCGAAGGGCTGCGAATTCCGTCAGGTCCGGAAGGAAGCAGCGGTAAGTGGATTCCTTCGGGTGCCGTAGGGTTGCCTGGCCCGAGCCAAACCTGCGGGGCAAGTTAGCTGCGCTGGCTCGACGGGTAGTGCACGACCTTTTGTCTTGGCCCGTGGCGGCCGGGCCACGGGAGGCGCGGATGCCGATCCCATCCAGCCGACATCTTCTCCCGCGACGCCTCTTGCTCACTACGGGCTCCACTATGCGCTCCTGCCCTCTATGAGTAGCCCGGGCAGAGGCAGCCTTCTCCCAGTAGGCCTGGCAACGCTTGGCGCAGTCGCCTTCTCCCTCGCCGTCTCGCTGGGTGGCCGGCCGGAGTACCTGATGGAGGCTGCCGCCCCCTTGTCCGCGGCCGGCGCATCCGAGGCTGGCGCCGGCCGACTCCGGGCTGGATCGGTCACCATCCACGCCGGACCGTTGCTCGCCTCGCAACCCCAGCCAGCCGAGAGCGTTGGCGGTTGGTTGCGCGCCGTCGGCTTCGACATCTCGGCCGCCGACAACGCCTGGCCGTCGCTAGACTCTCCCGTGCTGCCTGGCGCTTCCGCCTGGCTGGAGCGCTCCGTCCTCTTCACAGTCGATCTCTCGGGCCAACGGCTCCTGGTTCGTGGCCGAGGACGCAACATTGGCGAGGCATTGGCCAGCGCCGGCATCTACCTCGTCGGACGCGACTACTCCTACCCCGGCGCCGCCTCCCTGCTGCGTCCCTACCAGACTGTCGTGGTCAACCGCGTCTGGGAGGAGATTGAGATCCAGCAGGAGACCACCTCCTATCAGGTGCAGTGGCAGCCTGACGCCGAGCTCGAGCTTGACCAGGTAAGTGTGGCGCGCGTGGGCCAGGAAGGCATCGCTATCTGGCGCTACAAGCTGACTTATGTCAATGCCATGCAGACTGAGCGCAGGCTGGAAGATCAATGGGTGAAGCAGGAGCCGCTGGACAGTATGATGTCCTACGGCACGCGCGTGGTTCTGCTCCCAGTGGACACACCGGCGGGCACCCTAGAGTACTGGCGCCGGGTGCGCGTACTCGTCACGTCCTACAGCCCTGCCACCGCCGGCAAGCCGGCGTCCAGCCCCCAATACGGCATCACGCGGACGGGCAAGCGGGCCCAGACCGGCATCATCGCCGTCGACCCCTCGGTCATCCCCCTCGGCACGACCATGTACGTCCCCGGCTACGGTGTCGGCGTCGCCGAAGACACCGGCGGCTCCATCAAGGGGCGCCACATTGATGTCTGCTATGATGACGCGGACCTGGTCAACTGGTACCGCTGGGTTGACGTCTACCTGCTGGCACCTGCCCCGCCCGAGTGGGCAATACGCTATGTTCTGCCCAACTGGCCGCGGGAACGCTCATGAGCGGCGACGAGTTCCGCACCGTAGCGCCCGAGGCTCTCGCCCCCGGCCGGCTGATGCGCTCGCTCGGCCTCGCCCCGCGCAAGGGGCTGGGGCAGAACTTCCTGGTCAGCAAGTCAGCGCTCCGCCACATCATGGGCGCGCTCGAGCTGTGCGGCGGCGACACGGTCATTGAGGTCGGCGCCGGCGCGGGAACGCTGACGGGCTTCCTGGCCGCGCACGCCGGCGCGGTCGTGGCGGTGGAGTTGGACGACCGCCTGGCAGAGTACTTGCGCTTGCGCTTCGCCGAGGTCCAAAATGTGAGGATAGTCCAGGCTGACATACTCGCGGTAGTGCCACAGGACCTTCTGCCGTCGACGACGGTACGCTACAAGGTCGCGGGCAACCTGCCCTACTACCTCACGTCCGCCGCCATCCGCCAGGTGTTGGACTGGCGGCCGTCGCCAGAGCTGATGGTGGTCATGGTG
>Ga0315289_10015005_pt1 | contig 10773 bp, 9 predicted proteins | sample YL17G11_40_MG_FD_203452 | JGI IMG/M metagenome (GOLD analysis project Ga0315289, IMG submission 203452) | Sediment microbial communities from Yellowstone Lake, YNP, Wyoming, USA - YL17G11_40 | ecosystem: Environmental > Aquatic > Freshwater > Lake > Sediment | place: USA: Wyoming | collected...
GGGGATGTGAAGATAGCCAAAATTATTAGGATCGAAGAAACATAGTCTCATGTCATAATGCAAAGATGAGGTGAATTTGGATTTGACGGGAAAGGGCGTTGGTGGCCCGAAAATTGCTGTTGTCGGTGCGGGCTTTGTGGGAACTACATTTGCTTATTCTCTCCTTATCCACGGCCTGGCTTCTCAGATCGTGATCATAGACATTAACCAGGAAAAGGCTGAAGGGGAGGTCATGGATCTCAACCATGGAATGCCCTTTGCCTATCCCGCCAGAATATGGGCCGGAGACTACAGTGATTGCAGAGATGCTGACATCGTGGTAGTCGCTGTCGACAAAGGTCAGAAGATTCAGCAGTCACGTTTGGAATTGGCTGAAGGGAACTTTCAGGTGCTGAAGCAGATAATTCCCAGCATCACACGATACAACAGCGAAGGAATCCTGTTGGTGGTCACCAATCCTTTGGATGTTATGACTTACGTTGCTTTGAAGCTATCAGGGTTTCCGAAAAACAGGGTTATCGGGTCAGGAACGATTTTGGATACTGCTCGACTCCGCTACTTGCTCGGGGAACATCTTCAGGTTGATCCGAGGAACGTTCACGCCTACATTATTGGGGAACACGGTGACAGTGAGGTGCCTGTGTGGAGTCTTGCGAATGTTGCTGGAATCAGACTGAAGGACTATTGTCCAATTTGCAAAGTCCCGTACAGCCCTGATGATTTGAACGACCTATTCTTGAAAGTGAAGAATGCCGGATATGAGATTATGAAACGAAAAGGCAGGACTAACTATGGCGTAGCGTTGGGACTAACCAAAATCGTGGAGAGCATAATTCGGGATGAAAATGCTATCTCGACGGTTTCATGTTTTCTCGAGGATTACCATGCCGTGAGTGACGTCTGCTTGAGTGTACCAGTGATTCTCAATCGAACAGGTGTGAAAGAGGTCATAAAGCTTCCATTGGATGATGAAGAGATCACGGCCTTCCAGAAGTCAGCCGTAACCGTGAAGAAGGTTGTACATTCGCTGGAACTGTGATTGTCTCTTGACGACTTGGGGGGACGTCGCCATCGGGTTACGGATTCAAATCCCATTCCCTGCACCTTTAACTCAAGAATCTGGAAGATTAACGCCATTCCTTTCACCGTGAGGGCTTGCTGCAAACTGGTCCTGAACCCGTTTGGGTTCTAATCCCAGCGGCCCCACCACAGTGGCGAAGTCTCCCGCAAATCCCTTTTTTCTTTTCCACGACAGGGACGGACTTTCTTCCTCCCCGTTAGACAAAACGCGTGTTTTGGAATAACTTCACCGTGCTCTATTTGAATCATATGAGATTTCAGGAAGGGACTCATTTGGAGCAACGCGTCAAGGACAGTCTTGTACATGCACAATTCCTCATTGGCATGTCGCATTTGATACATCCTCTTCTGAGACCGCCTAGTTTTGATATGATAGAAGATGCTTCCACAAATCATAAATCTGCTGATATGGTCCAAATACTATTGGGTAGTGAACATTGTTGAGGAGATCCATTCTTAATGTAATGATTTTGACACTGCTGGAAGTGAGCGTGCTAACATCGGCATTCAATACTCGACCAGATTTAAGTATGAGTGCAAATGGTTCAACCCATTACTCAGACGCTCTAATACCACCAGACATGCTCGGCCCTCGTATGCGCTTGCGTACGGCCCCATATGCAAATAACATAAGCCCTAGCTATTATGAAACAAGCGAGTATCTCATAGGGAGCGTCGCTGTTGGGATTATTCTTCTGGAGAGCAATGGCACTGTGGATCAGTCGACCGAGAACTGGGATCCAACCCGCGAATCTCTAGTTGTCAGCAAGATCAATGCAGGATTGTCTTGGCTTGCCGCCTATGATCTGGATGCAAATGTGAGTTTTGTATATGATGTCCATTGTGGGGTTCCGACAAGCTACGAACCCATAAGCCATACGTCCTGGACTTTCGAGGGGAATTGGATAGCAGAGGCAATGAACTATCTTGGATACCCTGGAGCATACTATTTCACTCAGGTCCGCGACTACATCAACGATCTGAGGGGTACTCTTCGCACCGATTGGGCCTTCGCGATATTCGTCGTGGACAGCTACAACGATCTTGATGGGTCGTTTGCGGATGGATATTTTGCATATGCCTATCTTGGAGGTCCTTTTCTTGTAATGACGTACGACAACGATGGTTATGGCATAGGGAACATGGATTGGGTTACAGATCATGAAGCGTGTCATGCATTTTACGCTACGGATGAATATGGCGGCGTCACTGAAACGAGTGGGTATCTCGGGGTTCAAGACCAAGAAGGTTCCGGATGCATGATGGAAATGCCGAATGCTTGGTGGCTGTGCGTCAATTCGCAGGAACAGCTAGGATGGCGTGATACCGATGGTGATGGCCTACTGGATATTGTAGACACGTTCCCAAACACTGTTTTAAACCCTTTTTTTCCCGACCCAACGAGCACGCAAATTCTGACTTACAATGGAACTGCAACAGAGAGTCCGTATCCCAACCAGAATCCATATGGATCCGGCAGGAGCATAACGATCAACACAATCACCAGAGTTGAATTCAGGATTGACGGTGGAAACTGGACAAATGCCATTCCCGAAGACGGAGGATTCGATGAATCTGAGGAGAATTTCTCTTTCGTAACACCGAGTCTCAGGATGGGAACCCACACAATAGAAACCCGTGGAATAAACTCCGTTGGCAACGGGGAAACTTCCTACGGGTTTGACGAGGTCACAATCAACGCAGATTCGATGTGGATTGAAGAGTCAATGCGCGAATTGAACATTTCCGAGATTTTCCCAGGGTACACATTCAACGTGACCGTCTCGGCTGGTTGCTCAGCAACGTGTATTGAATGGCAGTTTTGGTTGTTGTACGATGGGCTTTCATATTTGAATGCTACGAGAGCTGGATACACGCGTGGAGGCAAAAGCGAGTTCTTCCAGAACATAACCACTGTACCTCTTGCGCCCCAGTTTACCTCGCACAATGCAACCCACAACAGGGTCGAATGTGGTGAGGCTTGGGACGGATATGGCAGCAAAAGAGACCCAGGATATGGAAGTTTGTGCTGGATAGAATTCAATGTCACAAGCACACCAACCACGCCTTATGTTGCAACTCTTGCTTTCTACGCACATGACGAACCTACTCGAAGGACTTACCTGGTTGATGACTCGGGCCAAAAGGTCGATTTGAGCGTGTACGGATCCAAATTGAGGTTTATCCTGTTAGGAAGTGACGTCGCAATCACTCAAGTGGCAGTCTGGAAAAACGCAATTGGCGAAGGGGAATCTGCCAAAATGAATATCACGATTGCAAACCAAGGAGATTTTGTGGAGACCGTCAGGGTCACAGCATTTGCAAACGCTGTTAGCATATGGGCGCAGGATGTAGACATACAGAGCGGAAACACGACAACTCTAGTTTGCGTTTGGAACATTTCTGGGTTTGCTGAAGGCAATTACACAATAAGTGCCTACGCCTCACCAGTGGAAGGCGAAACTGACGTGAGTGACAACTTTTATGTTGACGGAATTGTGAAAATCGACAAGACCTCTCCCACCATACATATTCTCTCTCCACAAAACAGAATCTATTATTCGAGCTCCATTCTATTGGCTTTTATCCTCAATGAACCAGTTTTGTGGATCGGATACTCTTTAGACAATCAACTGAATGTTACCATAAGCGGAAACATTACTCTGGCGGAGTTATCTGATGGTCTACACCTGATTATCATCTTCGCCAATGATACTGCTGGAAACACGGGCTTGTCGAATCTCGTTGGCTTTCAGGTGAGTTTGGCAGCAGTGTGGATTGAGCCCTCACTCCTTGCGAATACTTCGGGTATCGTGCCCGGATACAAGTTTAACGTAACTGTGTGGGCTGATTGCTCAGTGTCTTGCACAGGATGGCAGATTTGGCTTGTGTACGAAAGTGCTTTCATAGAGGCCACCAGAGCAGGATATACCGCTGGGGGAAAAAGCGAATTCTTTCAAAACATATCCACAATTTCAGTCAACCCCATATTTCGTGCGCACAACGACACATTTTGCAGGGTTGAATACGGGGAAAGCTGGGGTGGAATAGGAGCCAAAAGAGACCCTGGTTTTGGGACTACGTGTTGGGTAGAGTTCAATGTTACTGGGCTTCCTATCGCTGAGGTGAATTCCACACTGAGCTTTGGCGCTTATTCCGGCTCCATTCGAAGAACTTATCTTCTAGACGGAGGAGGAGCCATGGCCGAGATCAGAGTCTCTGGATCCACAGTCACTATTCCAGGAGCCCGCCCGCGAAACATAGCTATTTCAAACGTCGCTATCAACAAAGCAGTCGTTGGGCAAGGTTATACGGTAACGTTTTACGTGAACGCTAGCAACCAAGGCGACTTATCGGAGGCTTTCAACGTAACAATCTACGTAAATGATGCCCTAGTTGACCGGCACAGTGTTATTATTGCAGGTCAAGGTTCTGCGACTCTGACTTTCGTGTGGAACAGCTCAGGCTTCGACTATGGAATCTATTCCATAAAAGCAATGGCTGATGTACTTCCTGCCGAAGCAAACATAACCGATAATACCTTCATTGGTGGCGAAGTCCGACTGGGAATTCCTGGCGATGTAAACCCCGTTGATGACTACGTTGGGATAGACGATATTTTCAACATTGCCACACATTTCGGCCACGCACCGCCAGACTGGGATCATATACTCGACCCAATATACGACATAGGCAACGACTACTTCGTAGGCATAGACGACATATTCATCGCAGCTTCACATTTTGGACAAGAAGAATAGGCTGAACCTCTTCACTCCACTTTTTGTTTAGAAACGCATGACAAGCACAATCACTGAGCCGAGAGTTTGAAACTCGTGAGCGTTGCTCGGCTTACTAAAGGAGCATGACCCAGTATGTATATCAATCTCCTAATTTTTTCGGAACTTCTCCCGCAATTCCCTCCTTTTTCTATTGTTGCGCATCAAAATGTGACATAAATTCACATTTCCACTAGAAGTAAGTCGCAGTACTGACGGTAGGTTCCTGGACTAGACAGGAAAGTATATCAAAAGAGCCTCATGTTTCATGCATCATATTTCGTTGGCAGGTCGACGGAGCGACATAGATGGGTCTGGTTGAATCGATAAGACGTGAGTTCTCGTTCATCACAGGCAACTACAGGATTCTGGTCATAAGCTGGGTTATCATGGATCTTGCAGGTGAAATGCCTGCCCCGAACTTTCAGCTCTATGTCCACGACGTGCTGGGAGGCACAGGCGTTGCCTTAGGTATCATAGGGCTTGCTGGCTTTCTAAGTATGGCCGCGGTGGCCTTTCCTGGCGGATATCTGGCAGACAAATACGGGAGGCGCTGGCTCGTCACGACCATGACGTTCGGGATGGCCTCCTCATATTTGTTGTACGCGTTTGCACCGACATGGCATTTCGTCCTGCTGGGCACGATAGTTACCAGCCTGTGTTTGATTTATCAGCCTGCGCTCTTTTCGATGGTCCAAGATTCCCTTCCTCCGGAACGCAGAGGTATGGGATCTTCGATTATCATGCTTATCCATGGAACGTTCAACACACCTGGACCGATCATCGCAGGTTTTCTGCTGCTGCAGTTTGGTCTGGAGTGGAGCATGCGGATCATCTATGTGACGGTGACCTCGCTTTTTCTTGTTGCTGCCGTCTGGAGGCTCAGGCTCAAGGAAACCGTGACCAACGCCGAGCCGATCCGTTTCAGGTACTTCCTCTCCGCCTATCCGAAGTCAATTAAGGAGAGCTTCAGCGTCTGGAAAGTCGTGCCTCGGTCGATGCTCTGGCTGCTCGTCTCCCAGATAGTTCTCATGTTTGGTGGTGCGCTGACAAACGTGATCAATGCGCTTTACGCTGTTGAGGTTCTCGGCATCCCGAAAGAGGAGTGGTGGCTCGTCTTCATTCCACTCTTGTTGACTATGGTTGTGGTTTCGATTCCTATCGGTAAGGTGGTTGACAAGTTCGGAAGAAAGACGCCGCTGATACTGGGTTTGTTTGTTTTTGCTGCAGGCATGACCATCTTCACAACGGGGAACCTCTTCACCGTTATGATCGCGATGATCCTGTATGGCATCGGCAACCTGTTGTTCAGCGCTTCGCTGATGGCTCTCTCAACCGACTTGGTGGCCGCTGAGAATCGTGGCAAGATCAACGGCTTCACAAACTTCACAGGCTACATAACGATGGGCATAGGCATGTTGCTGGGCAACTACCTCTACGTGAGCGTCTTTCCACAGTTGCCCTTCCTAATAGCCATCGCAACCACAATCCCAACACTCATAATGGTTCTGTTCCTCGTCCACGAACCAGCAAAAAGAGAAAACTAGCGCGCGTGCTAGCATGTGAGCTCTGTTGCGGGGAGTGGAGGACGAATCCCTGCATAATTCCAAAGACGCATTGACTTGAACCTGGATTCAGATGGCGAAATCTTCGGCTTTCTGGGCCCAAATGGCGCGGGAAAAACCACCACACTACGACTCCTAACTGGACTAACAAAGCCTACTTCCGGTTCAGCAAAAGTCGCAGGCCACGACATCCTGGCCGAATCGGTCAAAGTGCGAGAATGCGTCGGCGTAGTCCATGAAGTCTCAAACATCTACGATGAAATGAGTGCATGGGACAACCTCATTTTTGCGTCTCAGCTTTACGGCGTGCCCAAGGATCAGAGAGAAAAGAAGGCGAAGGAACTCATGAAGCTTTTTGGACTTCATGAACGCTGCAAGGACCGTGTTGGCACCTATTCCAGGGGTATGAAGAGGCGCATAACGATAGCAGCTGCTTTGATACATGAACCCGGCATCCTATTCCTAGACGAGCCTACAACCGGTCTTGATGTGCAAAGCTCGCGCATGATACGAAACCTCGTCAAAGAACTCGACAAGAACGGCTCGACCGTTTTCCTCACCACCCATTACATTGAAGAAGCTGACCAGTTGTGTCAACGCGTCGCGATAATTAGCCAAGGCAGGATAGTCACCGTTGACAGTCCTGAGAAGTTGAAGGTTTCAGTTGAAAAACACCAGATCATCGAAGTGTCCTTCAGTCAAGTCGAGGATTTGGAACGCAGACTGACAGACTTGAATTATGTGAACAAGATTACGCAAGTGGGCGACAAGTTTAGACTTCATGTTGAAAACACGTCTGAAGCGATTCCACTTTTAGTCGATTTCGCCAGAGAAAACGGGTTAAAAATCATGTCGATTAACACGTTGAAACCAAGTCTGGAAGATGCATTTGTCGAGATAACCGGAATTGCTGCAGAGGCTATGGCCACAGAGAAGGAACAGACTAAGAAGGGCGGAAACCTTGGGTAGAGAATGGTTCAAAGGGCTGGTCAAAGCTTTCTACATCGCAAAGAAAGACGCAAAGGTCTACTACTTCAAAGCTCCAAACTTCACGTATGGTCTATTGATACCTATTTCACTTTTTCTTGCGTTCGCGATGGCTGGGCAAATGAACCCAAAACTCATCGTGCCAGGATTGGTCTCTCTAATGCTTCTCTTTGGGACTACATCCATCGAGGCAGTGGCGGTAGTTCTAGAAAAGCAGACGGGCACATTTGATAGGCTGCTTGCAGCACCTGTTTCGTACTTCATACTCGTGGTTGGGAAAACGTTGGCAGGTTTCTTCTTCGGACTGATACTCGCCGCTGTGGTCCTTTTTCCTTTGGCGGCTGTTTCAGGAACAATGGTTCTGAACCCATTTCTGGCCTTGATCGCTATAGCCATCACTTCGCTGGCATTTTCAGCCCTCGGAGTTCTAGTCTCTGCCTATGCGAAATGGGTTCCTGAAGCACAGATGCTGTCAAACTTCTTAAGGTTCCCGATGGTTTTTCTTTCAGGAACCTTCACGGCCCTGGAGGCCTTGCCTTCTCAATTGCAGGTCGTTGCCCGTGTCCTGCCTTTCACATACTCCGTTGAAGCGTTAAGAAGCTCCATCGCTCAACCAGCAGTAACTTACACATATATCTTAGACATTGTTGCGTTGACTCTGTTTGCCATCGTAATGCTGGCCTTATCTACTAAGATACTCGAAAAAAGAGTTACTTGATACCGCGAGAATCACCTGTGTTCGTGAATCCACCCATAGTCAGCGTAGATCTTCCTTATCGCGGTTGAGGTCAGGAAATCGATGAAGCTCTCAGACAGCTTCATATTCCCACTGTAGGAGATTATGCCAGCTACCGTGCTTCTGAAGACCTGAAGATTCTGGGGGAGCTCGATTATCTCGCAAGTGTCTGGCCACACGCCCTGGAAGGCGTTCCAGCCGAATATTGCATCAACCTTGTCCGAATGGATCAAGCTCATGAGCGAGCCACAAGCATCAGCATGGTGAGTAATATTACGTCGAATCTGGTCTGTCAATCCTGCCTTGCTTGCAACATCATCCCAAACGCCTTTCAAGCATCCGTCCACAGCTATTCCTATTCGAACACCCTCTCTGCAAAGGTCATTGAGCGAAGCAATCTTCGCCGGATTTCCAACGGGTACAATAATCACAGACCTTCGAAATCCCAAGCTTTTTCTTGTGCCTTTGACAGTTAATCCCTGATCTTCTGAATCGTCTAGCATGTACTCGGCGCCACAGGACATAACATCGCCCTGCTTTGACATTGTTATTTCAGCGAAAAGATCATTTGGTTTGCCTATCTTCAAACTGCAGTATATCTGAGATTTTTTCTCGAAGAGAGTAATTGCATCACGAAGAGGTGGAGCCACGGCCCCGGCTGAATATACTTTAAGCTGCTTTTTCATTTTCAAACCTTCTCTCCCTCTTCTTAGAATGATAGGACGAGACGGCTTTCCTTGACCCATTTGGCAAGCTCCATCATTGTTCCAACTTCGACGCCTTCAACCAAATCCTCTTGACCCAGTGCTCTCGCTCTGAGATACGTACCGCATGCCCTGACTCTTGCGCCGGCCTTGACAAGATCGCACAACATTTTCTCCAAGTTGTAGTAGCCTTCAGGCGGATTTTGACCCTTCTTAGCCGCGGAAACCCCGTCCCAAGCAAGAATATGTTGACGTTTGACTTCACAGCTGCAGATGAAGAGGCTAAAGCCAATCTCAGAGCATTCCAAGCCCGCTCCGTACCATAGGGAGGATCATTAATAATTATAGTCATGCTTTCTATTCTCAACATCTCATCAGCCTACACAGCTTTTCTCAAGATGCGTGCTATAAATCCTTTGTTTGGGTGCCCCACTTGCGCCACAATTCAGGAAAGCGTTGAGCTCGAAACAGAGGAGTGTAAACGCAGCTTTCGGACATTTTTGGTGTTCTCAAGTTTGAATTAGGACTGAACTAGGTGTTTAAGACTGGTAACCTGTCTTAGATCATGTCGCCAATGATGATCTGTGCTCGGGTTTTCTCTCGACGGTCAGTCAAGTTTAAATATGACGTATGTCATAATCCATTCTGGAAGGAACATGGACTTGATCAAGTCTCATTTTCCAACTTCGGCCTTGTTGGTCCTAGCCTTAGGCCTAGTGGTCGTTGTAGCCGTTATTTCACTTTCACCCCTTCTATATTCCACGACGAAGATTGACAGTTTTGAGCAGGCCAAAGCATTGGCTAATCAATATCTTACAGGTGCAAGTTCCGACTTGAAGATCAAAGAGATAATGGAGTTTTTAAACAACTTCTATGTCAGGGTTCAAGAGAAAAGCACTGGGATAAACGCCTTTGAGCTCTTAGTCGACAGGTACACGGGCAGGGTGATGCCTGAGCCTGGGCCAAATATGATGTGGAACACCAAGTATGGGATGATGGGCGGCATGATGGGAAGAAGCCCGGGAACCCCGACGACAGACATGCCTGTTAGTGCCCAGAATGCTTCCCAATATGCTCAAGGGTGGTTGGATTTGAACAATCCAGGCGCAAAGGTGGAGGACCCAGACACATTCTACGGTTATTACACGATAGATGTGTCAAAAGATGGAAGCACATACGGGATGCTGAGCGTGAACGGCTACACCGGCAGTGTTTGGTACCATACTTGGCATGGCAAGTTCATGGGAACGGTGGAATACGACTAGAATGGAGGTGAAATATACGAGTTCACAAGAAACACCTTTGACCGCATTCATCTTGTCTCTGGTAAGCGGCGTATTCATCCTTCTAGGCGGATTTACGCTGTACTTATGGTCGCTCTATGGAGAACCTTGGTTTGACGGAATGATGGGAGGCATGGGGATGATGGGCGGATTTGGTCTTCCCTATAGCCTGATGGTGGGTTTTGAGTTAGCAGGACTGGTTTCAGGAGCATTTGTTCTCATAGGTGCCATAATGATTAGGATGCGTCCAGCAGAGCACGTTGCATGGGGCGTTATAGTGCTTGTATTCTCGATAACCAGTTTCCTAGGTATGGGCGGATTCATGATAGGCGCCCTACTCGGAATAGCTGGTGGCGCCCTTGCATTAAGCTGGAGACCCACGGTCAAAGCATAAGTCCTGAGTTCATTATTTTCATGAATCCAACTCAGCCAACGGTGTAGTTAGAGTTTCTTGGGCCTAAAAGGGTTGCAGTGGTCCTCTTCGAGCATCTGTTTCACATCAATTAACATATCCTGCGTCTGCGCCAGCGAATCATTTATCTTTTCTTTTCCAACCCTCAGTTAGGGATTCGCAGTTTGGGTGAATCTTTTTCTTCTGAACGCCACAGCTAAGGAAGAAAGCAAGACCATGATTGCCAT
>Ga0315289_10015006_pt1 | contig 10772 bp, 6 predicted proteins | sample YL17G11_40_MG_FD_203452 | JGI IMG/M metagenome (GOLD analysis project Ga0315289, IMG submission 203452) | Sediment microbial communities from Yellowstone Lake, YNP, Wyoming, USA - YL17G11_40 | ecosystem: Environmental > Aquatic > Freshwater > Lake > Sediment | place: USA: Wyoming | collected...
GCCACGAACTATGCTGATCCGCCGCGTTCCTCCAGTAACTCGTCAACCCTTGCGCCAGCCTCGGGCGCAAGCCGAAGCGGGGCGGCGGCAAGTACGGAGAGGTCGCTGAGATCACAGCCGGAAGCGGATCAAAAAGGCTTCGTCGATACCACGCTCGAAGACGCTGCCGACCAGAAGCCCCCGCGCCAAAGCGGCACCGCGCGAGCCAATGCCACGCCGACGTCGCCGCCCAGCTCTGCGACGGTTCCGCCCGCGCTGCGACCGCTGCACGAACGTTTGGCCACCTTTCGAGAGTCCTCATTTGGAGAGGCCGCCGGGACGGGGAGCACTTCGCAGGCGGGCGTCGGTGCCTCGACGGCGTCGGATACCCCCGCGGCGACCCGCCAGGGGCAAGCGGGTGGCTCGCTGCCCACGAGGACTGCCAGGGCGAGTGCGGTAGAGCCTGCCCGCACGCAAGCTGCCGTGGAGACGATCCGTCCGCCCGAGGATGTGCCCGTTGGCCGTCCCGTGATCTCGCCGCGCGGGCGGTCTTCGACGCCGGTCGATGATCTTGCGCCCTCGGCGGTGCGAACGGCCCAGGCAGAAACTAGAACCGAAGCCAAATCGGCTGCAAAACCCTCCGCCGGCAAACTACCAGATAACCTGCTGATTGCCCGAAAAAGCCCGGTGCTGAGCGTCGAGACGGTCGGGCCGCGGCGGATCACGGTGGGCAAGGAGTCGATCTACGAGGTCACCATCCGCAACTCCGGCGAGATCGCGGCCGAAGACGTGCTGGTGTTCGTCAACCTGCCCCCCTGGGCTGAAGTGTCGGGGGCTGAAGTGAGCACGGGCGCGACGCAGTTGGGCGCCCCGGGCGACCCTGCGCGGCCTTTCCAATGGCGAATCAGCCTGCTCAGCGCCGGCGGCAAGGAGCGGCTGGGGCTGCGAATCGTGCCCCGCGAAAGCCGTCCGTTCGACCTGGCGGTACGCTGGGACTGCAAGCCGGCCGGCACGCAGGCCATGATTGAGGTGCAGGAGGCCAAGTTGGTGATGCGTCTGGACGCTCCCCGCGAGGTCTTCTATGGCAAGAAGGAACTTTTCACGTTGAGAATCTCCAACGCCGGCAACGGTGACGCGGAAAACGTGGTCATCACGCTGATTCCGGTAGGAGCGGGCGACAATCGCCCCGCTTCGCATCGGCTGGGCACGCTGGCCGCAGGCGAAGAAAGGGCCGTGGAGGTGGAGCTCACTGCGCGGCAGGCCGGGGAGCTGCTGATTCAGGTCGAGGCCCGCGGCGATGGCAGCGCGCATGCCGAGCTGGCGCAAAAGGTGCTCGTCCGCCGAGCCGCCCTGCGAGTCGACGTGGAAGGGCCGCAGATGCAGTACGTCGGCGCCCCGGCCGCGTATCGCATTCGCGTGAACAATTCCGGCAATGCGCCGGCCCGAAACGTGAGACTTTCTCTCAATCTTCCCCAAGGGGGGCGGTATCTTTCCGGCGTCGACGGCAGCCGGCTGCAAATCAACGGCACCAAGGTGCAGTGGATGCTCGACGCCCTCAGCCCCGGCTTGGAGCAAAGCTACACGGTCAAGTGCAGCTTCGGCACGCCGGGGGTGAACCGGGTCGAGGTCGGCTGCTTGGGCGACGAGGACGTAACCGCCGCGGCAGCCACCACCACGCAGGTCGAAGCCATGGCCGACCTGACCCTCGAAGTCAAGGATCCCGGCCGGCCCGTGCCGGTGGGTGAAGAGACGATCTACGAGCTGCGGGTCCGCAACCGGGGATCCAGAGGTGCCGAGGGAGTGGAGGTGTTGGCCTTCTTCTCTCGCGGCGTGGAACCCGTTTCCGTCGAAGGCGGCTTGCACAAGATGAGTCCGGGCCAGGTGGTCTTCGGCCCGATTCCGCCGATTGCGCCCAGCACCGATTTGGTGCTGAAGATCCACGCTCGGGCCGAGGTGCCGGGAAATCACATCTTCCGTGCCGAAGTGCACTGCAAGCCGTTGGGAACCCGAGTGGTGAATGAGCAGACCAGTTACTTCTACCAGGATGCGCCGCCGCCGCAACAGGCCGCGCGCACTGCGCCAGAGTCGATGGCCCCGCCGCAAGCCCCGCAGCACACGGCCGACCGGCGGGAACTGCCGCCGGCGCCGGCGAGGACGGAACTGCCCGCGGCCCCACGCAACGTGCCCGCTGCGGCCGGGCCGGGCACCGAGCCGAACCCACCCACACCGCCGCGAGATGCCCCTCCGGTGATTCTGAAAAGGTAGGGCTACGTCCAGCGGCCAGCCAACCAGCCGCAGCCAAACCCCAGCAGGGCGGCACCCACGGCCACTCCACCCTGCAACAGCGCTTCGCCAGCGTGGTAATCGACGAGGTAGCCGTACAATACCGCCACGGTCAGCAGCAACGCCAGCGCCATCAGCAACACCGCCACGGTGAATGCACGCACTGACCGCCGCAGCGACTCAACGGCCCGTAGCACTTCCTGGAGTTCCGTGCCGGCCTTTGCCTCGTGATTGTTCATCGCCGATCCCTTCTTCGTGCTCATCGTAGGGCCATGTCTCTGGCATCCCACTATAGGAACAACCCCCACGGGCCGCAACCGGGCGCGGCGGCAAGGGTGCCAGGAACCTTCGTCCGGCAAGTGCAAGAAACGTGCAGAGGCCTTGTCGGTCACCAAGCCCCTTCATCGCAAGAAAGAAAGGTTCCTGGCACCTTTCACAGCCTCGGACGTGGGCCGCTGCGTGCGCCCATGCCGGATTTTTGTCTAAACCGTCAGGAAATATGCGGCCGGCAGAACACAACATAAGTGCTTTCACGCCAACGGGTTACGCGATGCCTAGCGAGAAATGCGCGACGCCAAAATGGCCGTTTTGCCGGAGCGTGTGATTCGCTATAATCGCGTCTCTTTTCGGTAAGTCTTTTCTCTCCCGTTATGAGCCGGTTGGCAGCCGCCTACACCATGAAACCTTATTGGTTAGCGATGATGCTTGGGGCTCTGGTCCTGGCCGGGTGTGGCACCACGCGATGGTCCGACACCCAGCGGACGGCCACCGAGCAATTGCTCATCTCCGACGCCATCGATCGCGCGGTCAGCCAGCTCGATTTCAAGGCGGTAGCGGGCAAAAAGGTGTATCTCGACGCCGCGCCCGTCAGGCAGAGCACCGACGCGGCCTATCTCACCAGCACGCTGCGGCAACAGCTTCTGGCGTCCGGTTGCATCGTCAAAGACAAACTGGAGGAGGCCGATTACGTGGTGGAAGTTCGCGCGGGGGCGGTGGGCACCGACCGCCACGACTTGCTCTTCGGCGTGCCGGCTACCAAGATCCCCGCGGCGGTCCCCGTGCCGGGTGTCCCCAGCAGCATCCCCGAGATTCCGCTGGTCACGAAGACCGAGCAGCGGGCAGTGGCCAAAATCGCGGTGTTCGCCTACAACCGCCGCACCGGCCATCCGGTATGGCAATCGGGTGTTATCCCTGTGGAGAGCAAGACTAGGGATCTCTGGGTGTTTGGGGCAGGCCCGTTCCAACAAGGCAACATCTACAAGGGCACCAACTTTGCCGGTCAAAAAGTGCAGTTCCCGTCGATCCGTCCCGGCAGCAAGGGCAAACAGGGCAAGTCCGACGTCGTCACGGTCGCCCAGGAAGCCTATTTCCCGGAGCCGGAGACGGAAATTGCGGAGAACTCTTTCCCCGCGTCGTCGGCGCAATCGGACGAAAAAAGGTCGCCGGTCGGGCTCCCCGGGAACGGTGCCGGCGAGCCTTCGGCCGAGACGAAAAGCCTCTCGGCCGAGGCAAAAAAGGCGGCCGCGGCGGGAGCACCCTCCGGCGTGATTCCGGCCGGCCATGTCGAAGCAGTCGGAGCACCTGGGACCGACGCTCCGCCGACGCCGCTGCCGGCGAAAGGACCGCCGACGGAAACACGTCCGAAGATACCGCAACTCGATCTTTCCGACCTGCCGATTCGAGGCGGCAAGGGCTCGGCCGGCGGCACAAAATAACCCGCGATCACGGATCGCGGCTTTACAGTGATGTAAGACGCGATACCACGAACCCTGATCCCTGACCTCCGACCTCTGTCCCCCAGGCCGCGCTATGGTTGGGAAGTCTCCCCGCGAAACTCGAACACCAGCGGCTGCTCGGAGGTCGCCTCGCCGATGCGGACCGAGGTCTTGCCCGCCAACAAATCGTCGAAAAACTTACCGAGAAACTGTTGCCGCCAGCCCCGGGCGACCTGCGGCGGCCTTCGGCCCTGCGCGCCTTCCGCGGTGCGGTAGACGATCAACTCGCGGATGTCGTTCGGGCCGCCCACCAGGTTTGGAGCCAACTGGGCCTGGCGGCAAATGCTTCCCAAGGCGACAAAGAGAAACTGGCCGAGGATCGACAGTCGCGGCATCTGGTCGCGCGGGACCGGTGCGGGATATTCCGCTTCCGGCACTTCCAGCGCCCGCCGGATGCACGCCGCGAGCTGATCGAGGCGTTTGCGCAGGTCGCCCCGCTCCAGACCGCGAACCGCGCGGATCCGCCCGACGTCGGCCGTCTGCCGCCGGGCCAGCTCGATGATCAGGTCGTCGCGGAGCACGCGGCGGACCGGTTGATTGCGCCGTTGGGCTTCGGCCTCGCGCCAGCGGAACAGTTCGCGGGCGATCACCAGGCTTCGCCCTCCCAACCCCGAAACGCCCGACAGCCGCCGCCATCGCTCCTCCGATACGGCCCGCTGGATCTCCTCTTGCCAGGTTGCCATTTCCTCTTCGAGCCAAGCCAGCCGACCAAGTTCTTGCAGCCGTGCGGCCAGAAGATCGCGCAGCGGAACCAGATAGCGCACGTCGTCCAGCGCGTACTGCATCTGCCGCTGGGAGAGCGGCCGGCAGCGCCAGTCGGTGCGGGTTTCGGGTTTCTCGACGGACTCGCCGAGCAGCTTGGAGAGGAGTGTGCCGTACGCCGCAGGATACTCCATACCGACGAGGCCGGCGGCGAGTTGCACATCGAACAGCCCGGCGGGCACGCGGCCTACCGCACTGAGGCAAAACTCGACCTCGCTGCGCCCGGCGTGGACGATGGTCGTGTGGCCCGGTTCGGCCAGCGCCTGCCAGAAAGGCGCCAGATCTTCCACCGCCAACGCGTCGATAACTGCGAGTTCCCCGCCGGCTGCCACTTGGATCAGGCACAGCACCGGCCGGTAGGTGTGTTCCGAGACAAACTCGGTATCCAGCGCAATCTGCTCCCGTTGAGCCAGCGTGCGGCAGTACTGCTGAAGCTGGCGGTCGGTCGTAATGCTTTCGTAGTGCACGGGCTCGCTCGACGTTGCGCTCTCGTCTGCTGGCAAAGGAGGGAAGATGGGAAAATGGAGAAAAGGAAAGGTGCCGCGATCTAGTTTTTCGGCAAGGTTAGGGGGAAGGATCCTCACGCAAAGACGCAAAGGCCGTACTGCCGTACCTTGCACTCGGGTTCTTTGCGTCTTGGCGCCTTTGCGTGCGAATTCGAAACGTCATTCTCGATGACCATGCTAGAGTATTTTTCACTTCAAAAATAGCCATGTGACCAGGGCGAACAACGGCAGCAAGATGCCGCCACTATAGAGCAGGTAACCGAAGAAGCTAGGCATGCGGACGCCCGACTCCTCGGCGATGGCCTTGACCAAGAAGTTCGGCCCATTGCCGATGTAGGTGTTCGCGCCCATGAATACCGAGCCCAGGCTGATGGCGGCCAACAGCTCGGCCCCCACGCCGGCCACCGTCGGCACGAGGTTCCCCTGGGCGGTGAGCGACCGGGCGGCCTCGACAAAGACCACGTACGTGGGCGCGTTATCGAGCACCGAGGATAGTCCGCCGGTCGCCCAGAAGTAGTGCCAAGGCCTCGTCAGACCGAGGTTCCGCCCTTCTACCGCCATGACCTGCAACGCAGGCTGCATGCAGATGAAGATGCCGAAGAACAGCACGGCCACTTCGATGATCGGGCCGTAGTGGAAGCGGTTCGCCTGGCGAACCTCCCGACGGCCCAACAACAGCGACAGGGCCACTAATCCCAGTTCGGCAACCTCGCGGAGGTAAAGCCACGGATGCCAATTCGTCCCGGGCACGGGCATGCTTGGGTCCAACAAGGCCACGGCCATCACGACTGCGGCCAACAGCAGCGCGTTGGGCCAGATGCCGCGCAGTCGCAGGGGACGCAGCATGGCCTCGTCACGCGCAAGGTCGAGGGCCTGCTCCCGCGGATAGTACCAGAATTTGTCCCAGCCGTAGTAAACAGCCAAGAGCAGCGCGTTGACGACCAGCCACTGCGGCCACAGCGACAGCGTCCAGCAGAAGGGCACGCCCCGCAGGTAACCCAACAGCAGCGGCGGATCACCGGTCGGCAGCAGGCAGCCGCCGCAGTTGCAGACGACAAAAATGAAAAAGATGACCGTGTGCTTGACGTATTTCCGCTCCTGGTTGGTCTCCAGCAACGGGCGGATCAAGAGCATCGCGGCCCCGGTCGTGCCGACGGCGCTGGCCAGCACGCCGCCGACGGCGAGGAAAGTCAGGTTCGTCCGCGGCCGGGCCCGCAAGTCGCCCTCGATGCGAATCCCTCCGCTGACCGCATACAGACTGAACAGCAGCACGATAAAGGGAACGTAATCAGCGAGGATCGCGTTGGCGATCACGTCCCAGGTCGCCGCGAAGTTCAACCCTGCTCCGCGGTGGAAAGTCACGTGCGCCGCCGGCCAATGACCTTGGATCGGATAATCGGCCAGACACAGATAATACAAGAGCGTGATGGCCGCCAAGGCGGCGGCAAAGAAGAACTGGTTCCGATGCCGCTGCCACCAGCGGGCCGTGCGGGGGATCAACGGCAGCAGCGCAATCCCCAAAAGCAGCAACACAAAAGGCAAAACCGTCCACAGCGGCGGATACAGCCGCAGCGACGCCGGCTCTTGGCCCGACGGAAACGCGGGACTCTCCGTCGGCTGCGAGTGCTCGTGGCCGGCAGCCTCAATGAGCCTGGTGGCCGCTTGCGGCAACCCCTCCAGTGCTGCAAACCCATAGGCCACCAGTACTAGCGCGATGGCGAGCAATACGGGTGCGCGGGAAGCAGGGGAATAGTGCGACTGGCTCACGTCGATTTCCTGGCACTCGGCACGGCCACGGCATCGGCTTCGAACCCCCTTCTGCCTGCGGGGCAAGGGAATACGGATTGGCGACGAGCACATGTCCCCATAGAAAGCAAGTGTCGCCAAGAAAAGCAAGCCCAATAGGGCAGTCTTCGTATCCTTACTAATCTTCCTATCATGCCTGGTATTATGGCGGGGAATCGCCCATCTTCGCCATCGATGTTTGCAGCGCGAATTCATTGACCCCGACACAGCCGATCGCGGCCAGTGCTGCGGTCGTACTGTTGTATTCTCTAAGTGCAAGCCGCAGAACAAGAAACGGTAACCGTTTTCGAACATTTGCTTGACAAATTCACGAAAAAACGAATACTCAACGGTGCATGAAGCCTGCAAGCGGGTTTGCATGCGGATCAGAAAGCCAACCGTGCCAAGCGGTCGTGATCTTACAGGAGCGGAGCAAGGCCCAGAGTGCCTTGAATCTGAATAGGAAGGAGCGACACAGTGCCGAAGTCCGTGCTGGAAGCGATCAAATTGGGACAGTGGGATTTTGAGCCGCCGGCGGTGGAATATACGCAGTTCGATGCCTCCGATGCCATGCCAGGCACGAAGGAGAAGCTGAGGGTGCTTGTGGAGCGGGTCGAGAATGGGCTACCGTTGTGGCACAGGGAGGACCGCGAGGATGTCGACACTCCGCCCCCGGTTCGCCGGCGGCGAAGGCCTCGCTAGTATCTGGCGGAAAATCCTCGCGATGCAATTAACCGCAGTTGTTTTCGGGTATCTGGTGTTGGGGCAGGCGTCTTCCGCCGGGGCTTGGGTACCGGTCGGGGAGCCGTCGGGTGCGCAAGCGGTTGCCGTCCCCCAGCAGCGGCCGCAGGCGCCGCAACTGGTGGCCGAAGCGCTGAACCTGCCGCCGAGAAGTGCCGTGGCGGGCCGGCCTATCTCCTTGCTTACGGCCGTCTCGGCCGCGGGCGACCCCCGCCAGCACCTCGAGATCGTCCGCAGCTATTGGCGCCTGGTCGAGGCCGTCTGCATCTATCATTTCTGTATGGATTACGACGGCCGGCTGGGGCAACTGCAAGCGCAGGCCGACGAGTCTGCGCTGTTGCGGACGGCGCAGGCGTCGTCGGCGGCGTTGGTGCGGGAGGCGGAGCTGGCCGCGGTTGCCGCGCAGTACGACTTGGCCGCGCTGATGCGGCTGCCTGCGGAAGCCCCGTTGCCTTTGCCCGCCGACCGGCCGCACGTCGGCCCGTACCGAACCCATTTCAGCGAATTGTTTGCGGCGCGATCGGCGCCGCCGACGGCGCGGCTGCTCGATCGCACGCTGCCGCTGCGCCGGGAAGCGGTCGAAGGCCGGGCTGCGGCGGTGCAGGCCGCCGAGGAGGGTCTGGCGGCAACGGCCGAAGCGCGCCGAGCGGGCCGCTGCACACTCACCGACGTGCTGGGGTGCCTGCGGGATGGGCTGCAGCAGCGGCAGGCGCTTTTGGCGGCGGTTTGCCGTTACAACGGCGATATTGCCGATTACGTCGTCCTCAGCGTCGGCCCCGTCGCCAACGCCCAGGCACTGGTGGCGATGCTCATCGAGCCGGCCCGCGGTGGTGGCCGTTCGGCGGTGCCCCCCTTTGACTCCGGCGTGCGGCCAGCGAGTCACAGCGAGCCGGTCCCGACGCCCGCCCGGCGGCCGGGTGAGAACGCCCCCACGCCGGCCGTGAGGCGGAGCGAAGCACCATCCCTGCAAAATCAGCCGCCCACGCCGAGCGCGAAGGAAGGCGCTGGCGGAGGCGCGAAGCAGTTCGAGAAGACGCCGGACGTGTTGCCGAAGCAGCCGGTCGTGCCGGTCGAGACGTCGCCACCGGAACCTGCGCCGACCACGGTCAACCGACACGACACAGCCGGGTCGCTGCCGCCGGTGACACTGCTGCCTCCGGCTGCCGTTTCGCTTCCCGAGAAGGATTCCGATCAAAGCGGTGCAGCGCCGCTCACGCCGCCAATGTATGCTGCTTTGCTCCACGCCGCGCCCGAGGCGCAAGCCAAGCAGTTGGCCCTGGCTTTGCACTGGGATCGCATGCTGCCGCCGGGGATTGGCGAGCCGATCGGCCTGGACGAGTGCCTGCGCGGCCGGACGGGCGCCGAACGCCGGGCGGTGATCGACGCGTTTTGGCTGCTGCGGCAACGGGCGGCGGAGTACCAGGTGTTGGCGGAAGAGGGCCAGTGGCTGGAGGAAATTGCGCTGAAGATGTCGAGCGATGTCGGCCAGTCGGCAGAGTCTCGGCTGCGGCCGACCCGGCTGGCCAACCAGGCCGCTTTGCAGGAGGCACGCACCGCGCTAATCGAGGCCCAGTTCGACCTGGCCTTGCGGATCGGCCGTGCGGCCAGCCCGGCCTGGCCGCTGGCCAGCACGGTGCCGCGTGCGGCCAGATATTCCCTGAAGCTCGATATCCAGCCCCGCCAGGGGGCCGACTCGTGGCCGATGCGGCGCCTGGCGGCGCTGATTCCCGGCCTGGCCGACGCGGTGCAGCGTCAGGCCACGGCCGTGGTCGAGGCCGACGCCGCCCGGGCCGCCGCGACGACCCGTTACCAGGCCGGCGGCCAAGCCATCGAGCCGGTGCTGGCCGCCATCAGCCGGCAGAGCGGCCAAACCATGTCCCTGCTGCGCACGCTGACCGACTACAATCGCGCCGTCGCCGCATACGTGCTGACGACCCTTCCGCCGGATACCCCCAGCGATAAGCTCGTTGGGGAAATGACGAAGTCCGAATGACGAATGCAGCTCTTTGTCATTCGTGCTTCGTTCGTCGTCATTCCTTTCGTCATTCGTGCTTCGTCCTTCGTCATTGTCCCCCACTATGGATGCACTTCCGCTAAAGCCACTCTTTGTTGGCCCATTGCTGGTCGATCCGCCGGTGTTGCAGGCGCCGATGGCCGGATTCACCAACTACGCCTATCGGCAGATCGTCAGGCGTTTTGGCGGCGTGGGACTGCTGGCCACCGAGATGATCAGCGCCCGGGGCTTCGTGTACGGGGCAAAAAAGGGGTCAGAACTATTTTCCCCGTGCAAGAAGGAGCGGGAATTGTCGTGCAGGTTGGAAAATAGTTCTGACCCCTTTTTTGCCCCCGAGCGCTTGTGGGGCGTGCTCGACGAACCGCGGCCCCTGGCGGTGCAAATCTGGGATAACGACCCAGGCCTGTTAGCCGCCGTGGGCGCCCGGCTGGTGCGGGAGTTCCACGTCAGCGTGGTCGATATCAACTTCGGCTGCCCGGTGCGCGACGTCTCCGAAAAGGCCCAAAGCGGCTCTTACCTGCTGCGGTATCCCGAGCGCGTCGGGGCGATCGTCCAGCGCGTGGCCGAGGCCTGCGCGCCGGTGCCGGTGACGGCCAAGATCCGCTTGGGTGCAACCCGCGATACGATCAACGCCCGGGATGTGGCCCAGGCTATTGAGCAGTCGGGCGGCGCGGCGGTGACCGTCCACGGCCGGACGGCCGCCGACATGTTCCGCGGCCGGGCCGACTGGCAGCAAATTGCCCAGATCAAGCCGTACCTGCGCCGCATCCCCCTGATCGGCAACGGCGACCTGAAAACGCCCGGGCAGGTCGTCGAGGCGTTTTGCCGTTACGGCGTAGACGGGGTGATGATCGGCCGGGCGGCACTCAGCAGGCCGTGGCTCTTTCGCCAGGTCCAGGCGGCGCTGCGGGGCGAGCCGATCCCGCC
>Ga0315289_10015008_pt1 | contig 10771 bp, 8 predicted proteins | sample YL17G11_40_MG_FD_203452 | JGI IMG/M metagenome (GOLD analysis project Ga0315289, IMG submission 203452) | Sediment microbial communities from Yellowstone Lake, YNP, Wyoming, USA - YL17G11_40 | ecosystem: Environmental > Aquatic > Freshwater > Lake > Sediment | place: USA: Wyoming | collected...
CGGAAACATGACCTACTGGGCGACCGCAGCCTTTACAGCCCCGAACGTCACGTCATTCTATGACGCTCTCATGCAAGTCCAGGACATATTGATTCAGGAAGGTTACATATCCAGTGTCTACAGCCCAGCAACCTACTGTGCCTACAAGAGTGGCATGGTGGGCATGGTCAACGTACTAGGCTACGCCTGGCAGGGATACGGCGGAACTCAGAACTTGTGGCAAATAAGCGCAAAGAAGAATAACACCGTTGTATACACAGGTCCACCAGCGAGTACACCCGAAAGCAACATAATCTACGTCGGCGTATACAACCCGCCAGACATGATAAACCCGATCTTCGCCAGCACGGTTTTCGACAGTCAAATAATCGACACGATGTACACCTGGCCCTTGCAGTCAAACCCGTATAACACACAGCTCCCAGGCGCTCCGAACACTGGCTCACCACTCGGTGGTGACCTGCCATGGATGGTCTACGACTGGAAGACAGAAACCATTACTGACCCGCTCAACCCACTAGTTGGCAACTCAAACATCACATACTGGTTCAGAGACGGCATAACATGGCATGACGGCGTACCCTTCACAGTGGACGACTTCAACTTCACGATATACACAAACGCACTCTACGGCGACAGTTGGTACAACACCGGTATGATGTTCTGCGTCGACGAAGCGGGCGCACCCTACTTCCAGAAATGGAGCGATACCGTCTGCTCAGTTCAAGTGGAAACACCGAGCTGGTTGAACGTGTACACGCCTTTTGCCGAGATCATACCCAAGCACCTATACGAGAACATAGTGCCAGATAACATAACAGCGGCGAACTTAGGCCTTTCATCAACAGGTCTCCATGGCGTATGGCCAGGCGCCGCCGCCATTGAAAGCGAATTCCGATCGAACATATACGACTTCACATATGCGAATCTGCAGAGCACTGACGGTGGACAGTACAGTTGGATTGGCACGGGCATGTGGCAGTACCGCGTAGGCAGTACAACCGCAGCATTGGTCACCAGCGCAGGCGGAGGAATAACCGTCGACGCTTATCCGAACTGGTGGTGGACGCTCGCGTCGGGCGAAATATCTTGGAAGTACACTTGGAACGGATTGACTGGTCCACATCCAATGAGCGGATATTACAAGGTAGGCCTAACAGACCTGGTAATGCTAGCTAATGCATACACATTCGTCGGAACACCTCCGGGCCTAGTACCAATCAATGCACCTGCACGCTCTTGGAACCCAGCAGCCGACTTGGCGGCACCGGCAGGCGTTGTCGGACTATCCGACCTAGTAACGCTGGCCATCAACTACGGCAGGATTTGGGGCACCAACCCATAAGCGCTCAGAAGAGAACCGGAAGAGAACTAGAAGAGAACTTAACCTCCCTATTTTTTTGTTCTGTGCAAGACTCAAGTGCTTACGCTTTGTGCTCAGGCTAAAGCTTAAATATATTATCGACGACGGTAGATCCGGGGTAAAATGGGCCTAAGAGGATATCTGATTAAGCGAACAATCTATTCGCTCATCTTAATATTTGGCGTGATGACGCTTAACTTTTTTATCTTTGAGGCTATGCCTGGAAGCCCTCTTGAGGCCTATATACACAGGCCGTACATAACAAAGGAGGAGATCGACAAACTCATTAACGCCTTCGGGCTTGGCAAGCCTTGGTATGTTTCGTACCCCATTTACCTTAAAGCTATGTTAACGTTTGACTTCGGTCAAGCTGATATGCAGATGGGTTCGCAGAAAGTAGTTGATTTAATAATGTCTCGTTTCACGAACACTATACTGCTGATAGGCACAGCGGATATCCTTGCGGTCATAGTAGGTATCTTACTGGGTGCGGTTGCGGCTCATGAAAGGGGGAAAATCTTTGACAGCGCTGCAGTATTAACATCCCTTGCGACATTCTCCCTTCCCACTTTTTGGATGGCGTTGGTGGCGCAAGGTATCTTCGGTTTCGGACTGCACGTGTTGCCGGTTCAGGGAACCCAAACGCTTCCACCTATACAGGGCTTCATTCCCTTCTGGATTGATAGACTGCAATATCTTGTCCTTCCCGGGGCTGTTCTTTTCCTCTTCACTTACGGAGGCTTTCTACTGCTAACAAGGGCATGCGTTCTCGAAACAATGACCGAAGACTATGTACTCACCGCGAGAGCAAAAGGTGTGAAGGAGAGGACCGTGCTTTTCAGGCATGTTTTAAAGAACGCCTCCCTTCCAATAATTACCAACGTAGCCTTACAATTCGGTTTTATGCTTTCAGGCGCGATAATAACAGAGAACGTCTTCTTATACAACGGCCTAGGCACACTGATATACTATTCTATAAATATGCGCGAAGTTCCAGTTCTGCAAGCCATTTTTTACATAATAGCGTTGTGTGTCATCATAGCGAACTTTGTAGCGGACGTGGCCTACGGACTGTTTGATCCACGCGTCAGGTATGGGTGAAAACATGGCCTTGCGATGGAAAAAAGTGATTCTGCAACTGAGAAACTTCCAAAACATGATGAAGAAGATATTTAGAAATAAGAAGGCAACTGTGGGTCTAATAATCCTGGCATTCTTTACATTCTTAGCCATCTTTGGTCCCCTTTTCGCAACGAACGACCCTGTTTCGCCTGGTTCTGTTCCAGCCGGGAAAATGCCTGTGGGAAAAGTGTCAGCCTTTCCAGGATGGTACAGGGATTTCACAGGCGACCCAAGCTACACAAACAACGTCTACTTAACTCAGAACGCGAGTTTTTCTGATCCGAGCGAGTTGAGCTTATGGAAAAATGTGACTACGAGCAGTGGAATCAACGTCAGCTACAACTCTGAAAATGGCTATGATACCAAGGGCTGTATACAGGTGAATTTCACGGAAGAAGGAAATGCTACAATCTCAATCCCGTTTTATTATCCCTACATCATCCCGCCAGAAATGTACGCGGCCGAATGGAGCTACAGCGTCAAGATGCAAGGCGAAACTGGTCAACTAGGCAACTTAACAGTCTTTATGGGCTTCTCTCACTACCTCTATGGACACGAAAAAAGTTATCCCGCGGCTGAGCCACTACGCCTTAGCGTAGCCCATACCGGCTGGAATCCGGTGCCCTACCACGCAACCTCCTCGGTTAGTGCCGCTCTTATACGCCGATACGGTACGGATCCGTGTAGCGTCATATTCACAAGCCTTGGACAATACACCTTTGAAATGACGGTTCAATTTTCGGGCAACGCAACAGCCTCTGGGAACCCGGAAGTCTACCTAGGTAACGTGAATCTTGTTCTCTTCGGTAACTCATTCGGTGTGCTTGGTACAGACAACGTAGCAAGAGACCTCTTCACACAACTCGTCACCGGGACGCGAGTATCATTCGTGATTGGAATAGTTTCAGCGGTGGTCTCAGTTGCAGTAGGGCTTATCGTTGGGCTAGTAGCTGGCTACATCGGTGGCGCTACAGATGAAGTTCTGATGAGGGCGACTGATTTGCTGCTGGTTATTCCAGGGTTGCCACTGACAATAGTCCTGATATTCGTTCTAGGCCAATCACTGTTCAACATAGTAATTGTCGTTGGCTTCCTAGGATGGATGGGTTTTGCCAGAACCGTCCGCTCAGCCATCCTAAGCCTCAAGGAACGCGCATTCATCGAAGCTGTAAAATCGGCTGGCGGAGGTCGGTTCTACATAATCCGCAGACACCTCGTTCCGAACGTGTTTCCATTAGTCTACATCACGCTTGCAATGGCGGTTCCTGGCGCAATCGTTACAGAAGCTGCCCTAAGCTGGCTCGGATTAGGACCGCAGGACGTCATGTCTTGGGGAAGAATATTGTATCAGTATGAACAATCAGGCAAGATAGCCACAGGGGCTTTCACCACTTGGTATTGGGTAATTCCGCCTGGACTATGCATCGCCTTGCTGTCGCTCTCTTTCATACTAATAGGATATGCACTCGACGAAATACTCAACCCGAGGCTTCGGGAAAGATAAACTACTGCGAAGCCATGAACTTATCAACCATATCCCAGAAATCCCTTTCTAAACGCTCCAAAATCTCTGAGACCTTCAGGCTCTTCAAAGTCAAAAAACCGCCGCCAAACAAAGGCAGGAGAGAATTCTTGCTAAGGAATGAACCCTCGAAACCTTCGAAAGTCACAGTGAGAGACCCATCAGTGCCGCTCGTCAAAGTAGCATCTGCAATCCTGATAGCTGCCAAGCCTTCCGCCGGACTAGCAGAAACAAGGACACGAGGAGGCTTCTTCTCGATGGAAACTTTGAAGCTTCTCGCTTCAAAGAAATGAAGTACTTCGTCTGAAAGGTCGTTTAATCTAACACTCTTTCCAGGATATCTAGACCACATAATACTTCAAAGAACACAAATCTGTTAACCTTATAAGGTTTTTCGAGGCAGATGACGAAAGCTTAAATATTAAAGTCCGAACAGTATCACGCGACCTTCCATGGCATTGCTGGACGTTGAAGATCTGAGCATGTACTATCGCATCTCAGCAGGATGGGTAAGAGCCGTCGACGGTCTGAATTTCAAAATTGACCGCGGACGCGCCCTAGGAATCGTTGGCGAGTCTGGATGCGGAAAAACAAGCCTCGCAATAACATTAATGAAGATCCTACCGAGAAACGCGAGGATCTTCGGAGGGAAAATTGTCTTCGACGGAAAGGACCTTGTCCCGATGAATGAAGATTCGCTTAGAAAAAACGTCCGCTGGAAAGGCATGTCACTCATATTCCAGGGGGCCATGAACGCGCTCAACCCAGTCACCAGGATTGAGGATCAGATAGTCGAAGCGATAAGGATTCACGAGCCGAAAGCAACTAAGGCAGAAGCAAAAGAAAGAATCGGCAAGCTCTTCGAACTCGTAGGAGTTGACCCTTCAAGGGCAAGCAACTATCCTCATGAATTCAGCGGAGGAATGAAACAAAGGGCGTGCATAGCAATGGCTCTAGCATGCAATCCCAAAATGCTAATAAGCGACGAGCCAAGCACAGCCTTAGACGTTATTATCGCTGCCCAGATTCTCAGGCTTCTGAGGGAGCTGAAGGAAAAGCTAAATCTGGCAATGATCGTAATCTCCCACGACTTATCTATAGTTACCGAAACATGCGACGACGCAGCGATAGTGTATGCTGGAAGTGTGGTTGAGTGTGGTGATATAAACGCAATATTCAAGGAGCCGTTTCACCCCTACACTCAGGGGCTCCTATCCGCGTTTCCATCAATAAGAGCGCAGAAAACACGACTTATATCCATACCAGGCTCACCCCCTGATCTGACAGATCCTCCGCGTGGATGCAGGTTTAATCCAAGATGTAAGTATGCAATGGAAATCTGCACAAGAACACGGCCAGCCCTTACTGAGGCATCAAAGGGACACTTTGCAGCTTGTTATCTCTATCCAAACAGGAAAGGTTGAGGTGCTTGCAGAATGGATGAGCTGATGAAGGTTGAAAATCTTAAAAAGTACTTTCCAGTAAGCCTCGGCTTCTTCAGAAGTCTAGCATCAAAGAAAGAGGTTAACGTCAAAGCTGTGGACGACATCAGCTTTGACATCAGGAGAAAAGAGATTTTCGGTTTGGCAGGGGAATCTGGAAGTGGCAAGACAACAACGGGCAGGCTGATTCTCCGTTTGATACAGTCGACCGGTGGTAAAGTATACTTTGAGGGGAAAAACATTTTTGAGACTGAGCAGAGGGACAGCAAAGCTTTGAGAAGACGAATGCAAATGATCTTTCAAGACCCGTATGAATCATTAAACCCAAGGTTCACAGTTTATGACATAATCTCTGAACCTCTGAAGATACATAAGGTTCTTAACGATGAAAAGGAAATAGAAGAAAGGGTCCTTGAAAGGCTGGAGGAAGTGAAAATAACTCCTCCGGAACAGTTTCTTTTCAGGTATCCTCACGAGTTGAGCGGCGGACAGAGACAAAGGGTCGCGCTCGCCCGTTCCCTAATCCTTGACCCTGATTTCATAGTGGCCGATGAGCCTGTTTCCATGCTTGACGTCTCAATAAGGGCCGAAGTACTCAACCTAATGTTCGACCTAATCCAGAAACACAACGTTTCATTTCTGTACATAACCCATGACCTTGCTCTGGCTCGACACATATGCGACCGCATAGGCATAATGTACCTTGGAAAAATCATGGAAATGTCAGACGCAGAAAAGATTGTCTACGAGCCACTCCATCCGTACACAAGAGCCCTAATAACCGCAGTTCCAGTGCCGGACCCTGCTGCGAAAAGAAGCGAAGCTGTCATAAAAGGCGAAATCCCAAGCCCTATAAACCCACCATCAGGATGCAGGTTCCACACAAGATGCCCCTCCTACATCGGCGACATATGCAGAACAAAAGAGCCTGAACTATTAGACGTAGGCGGAGAACACAACGTAGCCTGCCACCTTTACAACAAATGAAAACAACGCGCGCTGTATTAGAACGAGCAAAAAGCGTGTAGTCCTATTTTCGCTCGCGCGCGCCTGGCTGAAACGAGGCTACAGAGACGCTGAAGTCTACTTGGACAACAACAAAGAAACCCTCGCACAGTTCCATCTCAAGGTGCCTGACCACAACACCATATGGAGAGCCATGAAGTTTGTTCCTGAAGATTACTTAAGAAGGTTGAACCATAGCGCGCGCAAAAGGAACATCGTTATTGTGAGGAGCCAAGGTTCCAAAGCATGGAAGAACATGCTTCTTGAGTATGCGGAGAAGCCTGATGATTGGAACAAGATTTACCACTTCAGATCTTCGGCTGAAACTGCTTTTTCTGCTATCAAGAGAAAGTTCGGATACCAACTCTCAAGCATTCGAAGAGACTTTCAACAAAAAGAGCTCATGACCAAAGTAATCGCGTACAACCTAAACATAGTCGCAAGAATAACGATTTAGAGACAGAGCACGCTCAAGGGCAAAATTTATATTGGGATCTCTGAGATATACTTGAGGCAATACATTGCGAATGGTGAAAAAATGAAGAGAATCTATAATATCGTGCTGTTGACTTCAATCCTTACTCTAGCCGTATTCGCTTCAGCCTCGACAGTGAAAATGGCTTCAGCTCTGGGGCATCCCGGACCATACTACAGCGTTGGACCTTCAGAAACAATAATGGGTCCTTCACCAGCCGTAGGCCAGACCTTCACGGTGACTGTTAAACTCTACAATGCCACAACCGCTAAAGTTCCAGCAGGAGTTGGAGGCATTGAGATTCACTTGACATGGAACAATACTTTGATCGAGCCGGTCTCCTTCGTTAACAAAATCGGGCTTACCGATGGAGTGCTCACGGGGCCGGGTATACTGTACGGCCTATCACCTGGATTTTATGATATCGCAGACCACGCAATTAACGCGCCACCATACACGAACGCCACACACTACAAAGTAGCCGCTGCATCGACTAGTGGTCCATGGTGGGGCAACGGAACAGTGGTTGAGATTACGTTTAGAGTTAGATTACAGCCTCAGCCTTTCGCCACCTGTCCTTTAGCGCTTGACTTCACGGACCTCGCTGACGCGAATGCAAACGTTGTTCCTCATGAACTGGAGAATGCTACCTACAAGATACTGACTACAACGACAACTTCTGAAACAGTCACTTTCCAAGGAGTAAACTATACAGTGTCAATTGCCAGCGACTCGATAATAACTGCACCACCAAACCTTGGCTTCCAAAACTACACTAACGACGGCGCGTCGATAACCTTCAACGCAACAGGCCTCGACGGTTTCTGCAACGTCACAATTCCAAAGAATCTCATGTGGGACATATGGACTGTCACGATAGACGGCTCTAACTTGGCTTCACCGAATGTAACGACTACTAGCGACACTACGAAAACATACGTGTGGTTCAACTTCACTTCCGGCCCCCATGTCGTAACGGTGAGTAGTACAAAGGCTATTCCAGAATTTGCAGCCACAAGCCTGATACTGTTCCTCATGGCGACAACACTAATCGTCACCGGTGTAGCAAAGAGTCTCAGAAGAAGAGAGTTCCATCGCTAACCTTTTCTCTTTTTTTATACGCATACAACTGTTATCACAGAAACAGGTAGGACTCCGCAAACTAGACCTGGCAGAGCAATAACACTTGCAATTGCGAAGCGAGCGCGCGCGGTTGTCATGAGCCTCTGTAGCGTGCCAGATGAAAGAACTTTGATAACTCTTAACGACGCGTTTCCCTCAAATGCCTACCTGGTCTTCTTTTGGATTTGCCTGCCCAAACACTGGACATCACGCCGGAAAGCATCAGTATTGTGCCCGCCGATACAGATGATACAAGGTACGGCCTTGTTCCAACCGCTTCAATGCTCCACAGACTCATTGTCATCGGCGGGTCACCAGTTATATCATAAGTGTGACTTATGTCTTTGTGAACTACTGGATCGATTGAAATTGCCTTCACAGTGTAGTTGCCAGTGCGACCTATCGTGCCCTCCATCCCCACGTTACCGAATGTGAGGTTTCCACCTGCAAGCGGGACATAATCAGAGCTTTGGTTTAAATAAACCACGGCGAATGGGTCAGAACCGTCAACGAGATAAACGTCACTTATAACCTCGTCACCTGAAGGAGTGTAGAGGTCAAACTCTGCTATCTTATGCTGGACTATGCTTGTGTTGGGAGCAAACTCCGTATTTGCTGGTTCCATCCCAAAATTATCCTGGTCATACTGAGAACCCCAGAACCTGCCTTTCGAAAAGTTGAAAAAGAAACGTTGACCAGCCTCAAAATGGCCTGAAACACTCATTTCCGGTATGCCATATATATTATAATTAACATAATTGTCAAGACTGCCTTTTGACACGTAATTGTCTTGGTAAACAGAAGTGTTAGAAAATGCCAGGAGTGCTAAACCCACGAGTATGAGAACTAACCCTAGAGCAAACCACTCTTTCCTCACGTTCTCACCATGATATTAAACGGCAACACTAACAAATAAACGTTGGGCCAAAGGGTAGCATCAACAATCGTGACCACTCCCAATAATTCCATCTTTCATTTCTGTACTGATTTATAGGCAAACTGTGCGGGTTTACAGACTATCAGGGGTTGATAACGCGCGCATGAGAGGTACGTTTCCTTGTCAAAGCTGTTTTATATGTCGTTTTGGTTCTGTCAGTGCTTGTCACACAGATAAAGCGGGCATCAGCTTGGCCAAGCTATAGCCAACTCATCGATTTTCATTATTGCGGAACAAGAAAGAATCAAATGTAAAGAACATGACGCATAGAAGAGAGTTCCATAACGCTTAAGTGGATCATAGAGAGAGAGTAATGGTGCCGAAGGAGAGAGGAGACTGTGAAGAAGGAGCTGAAGCGACGCATCCTTGTCCTAGGCGTTTTGTCCTTGTTTTTGGCTCTTTCGTTTCTGGCCATACAAGCCAGTCGAGTAAACGCTGACGAAGCGCCCGTGGCCTCGTTTGTGTATTCACCAAGTATCCCAACTCCTGGAGAAGCCATACTTTTCGACGCATCGTCAAGTTATGCCCCTGCTGGTTCTATCGTAGCATACACATGGGACTTCGGTGACGGCTACGTTGCGAGCGTGACGACTCCGACAATAACCCATTCATATCCGATTGATGGAACTTACACGGTTCAACTCATCGTCACTGACAACAGTGGACTAACAGGCGTCGCAACGGCCGTGGTTCAGGTGAACTGTGTCGTCTTCTTCAGATCGTGTCAGATTTACACACTAATCCCCATGTCAGAGGTCGAAGTGACAGTATACACCAACAAGAGTGGTACATGGGCGAAAGCACCAGTTTCATCGAGTGCTTTTGAAATAATGTACGACAACATGACACAACCGAACTTGGCTACGACGAGCGCGGAAAGATACCGAAACCCAGGATATACGGCTTCAATCCTCCGCAGTAATGCTAGCAACATTGGATTTGATGCTCATCAATCCAGTTGGTATGTCTACTTCACGTTCAAATGGCGGGAGTGGACGGCTAAGTGGCCGAACGACACTACCCGGGTCTATACATACAAAAACGGAGCGGTAGAAGCCCATGATTACCTGCCAGGTCACGGAGCAGTCTGGAATGCTGCATCATCAACATACGTGATACAAGTCAACGATATTCACGGACAAGGCGTAGCACCAACCCAGAATCATCCAATAATAGTTACTCTTTCATGTCCTTTGCCGCCGCAGCAATACTACCTGACTGTTAGAACTGACCCCACAGGGATCACAAGCATCACCGGTCAGGGATGGTATGGCAACGGTACAAATGCTGTGCTAACGGCTCCGACCTACGTGAACATTTCGAGCAACACTCGTTACAGGTTCAACAACTGGGATGTAGACGGGACGTCCCAAGGCGCCACTAACCCAATCACAGTTGTCATGAACGCTAACCATACTGCAACAGCCCACTACGTCCTGCAGTACTACCTGGTTGTATCCTCCCTTTATGACTCACCTGTTCCTGTGAGTGGCTGGTTTAACTCTGGAATGAGCATAACTTCGTCAGTTACCTCTCCTGTGTCTGGTGGTTCTGGGACTCAGTATGTCTGCACGGGTTGGTCTGGGACAGGAAGTGTTCCAGCGTCTGGGGCTACATCATCCGTCACTTTCACGATAACTCAAGGTTCAAACATAACTTGGAACTGGAAGACCCAGTATTATCTGTCTGTTTCTTCTGTTTATGGTGCTGCGGGTGGTCAGGGCTGGTATGATAGTGGTGGTACGGCTTTTGCCACTGTTGCTCCGTTGACTGTTGCTGGTCC
>Ga0315289_10015009_pt1 | contig 10771 bp, 11 predicted proteins | sample YL17G11_40_MG_FD_203452 | JGI IMG/M metagenome (GOLD analysis project Ga0315289, IMG submission 203452) | Sediment microbial communities from Yellowstone Lake, YNP, Wyoming, USA - YL17G11_40 | ecosystem: Environmental > Aquatic > Freshwater > Lake > Sediment | place: USA: Wyoming | collected...
CTTTTCCTTCAGTCCGGAACGCACGCCTTCACACTCAAGGATCGGGAGGATACTGGTGATGGGATTGCTCGGACCGATGATAACCGCATCGCTTGCCAAAATCGTGGCCATCACCTCGTCAGTGGCACCGGGTGGTTCTGCAAAACTCCGCACGACCCCTCGGATCTCCGGCGCTCCTTTTTCCCGCACCCAGTATTCCTGGAAGTGGATCAGACCGAGATCGGTATTAATCTGCGTTGTCACCTCGGTGTCGGTCATCGGGAGTACGTTTTCCTTCACGCCAAACCGGTCGCAGAGCGTTTTTGTGGCATCGGTCAGGCGCATTCCCTTTCGTAGCATCTCCCCGCGGGCGATGTGCACCGCCCGGTCCTTATCCCCGATTGCAATAAACTCATCGAGGCCCAGCCACATCACCTCTTCATGCGTCGTGAATGTGTCATTCCTGATCCCCCACCACGCATCGGTATTCAGGATGCCTGCAAAGAGGTACATGACCGTATCAAGATCAGGTGAGATATGGTTTCCCGATATCCAGATATCCTCTGCGGTATTCACGACCACTGAAATCTTTTCAGGGCCGGTGACCTTAACCACGCCACGGAGCAGTTTGGGGGTGCCGGTGCCGCCCGAGAGAAACGTAATCATTACTCAATACTTTTATGCCTGATATATGAAGATTCTTTTAGTGATTTCTTGAAGATCATCAAAGACCCGGTCCACGGGTATGTTGAACTTGAGGACTTTGCTCTTGCCCTCCTTGATACGCCGGCACTGCAACGGCTCCGGTATATCCGGCAGCTGGGATTCTCCTACCTTGTGTATCCCGGTGCAAACCACACCCGGTTCGAGCATTCGTTAGGAACGATGTACCTCGCCGATATTGCCTGCCGGAAATTCGGGCTTCCTGATGCAGAACGGATGCTTGTTGATGCAGCTGCACTCCTTCATGACATCGGCCATGGCCCCTTCTCGCACGCCAGCGAGCCGCTTTTAACCGAATTCCTGCACCGGACCCATGACGCGATTGAGGTGTTTGTGCACGGTTCGACCGAACATATCCTTCTGCAGCATGGCATCGATCCCACCGATCTCTGCTCTCTGGTCAGCGGCCACCATCCGCTCTCAGGCATCATCCACGGTGACCTTGATGTCGACCGGATGGACTACCTGCTCCGTGACGCTTACTACACAGGCGCCCCGTACGGTACGGTCGATGCACAAAGGCTCATCAGGAACATGGTGCAGACGGATGACGGGATTGTCCTTGATGAGAACGGGATCAATGCAGCGGAGTCGCTGCTCATCGCCCGCACCCTGATGCGCCCTACCGTCTATTTCCACCATGTGAGCCGGATTGGGGAGAGTATGTTCCAGCTCGCCATGATGGAGCATCTCCATGGCGTGAGTTTTACAGAAGCGGAAGGACTGCTGCATATGGACGACGCGGCATGTATCCAGGCACTCCGGAGCTCGCACAGCCCTGTTGCACGGGCGATCCTTGAACGGATTTACCAGCGCCGGCTGTATAAACGGGCGGTATATATCGGGCAGGAACAGGTGAACCCCGCTGCATTCCTGACCGGCATGACGCTGCAGAAAAACCGTGCGCTCGCTGAGGCAATTGCAGAGAATGCGTCAGTACAGCCGGAGACCGTTCTTGTCGACATCCCCCCGTTTCCCCACGAGATGTCGATGGGGGTGCGCGTGAGAAACCAGCATGCGATTGTGAGTTTCGAGGAGATCTCCCCCCGCATTGCAACGCTGAACGAAACCAGGAAGGAACAGTGGCGCCTCGGAGTCTACACGCTGCCCGACCAGCGCGAACCGGTTGCTGAAGCGGCAGCCGACCTGCTCCATATCAGAAAGCCGACGCGGCAGGACACCCTGTTTTGATCCCGGGTGACCGGGCACAACCATTCCGATAACCACAACCATCTAATAAAATAATATAACCCCGCGACCATACACTCACCTGTATGAAGGCGTTTGGCTCAATGATGGTCGTGATCATGTTCACTGCTGTGCTTGCCGCCGGTTGTGCAGGAACACAGACCCCCCCCACATCAGATACCCCGGTTCCCACTGTCGTTGTACCGACAACGGTTCTTGCAACGCAGCAGCAGCCAACATTTACGTTAGGAGAGAAATACCTTGAAAAAAAATACTCATTCACGAGTGAGAAAGATCAATTTAATGAACAATTCCGGGTTACCAATGAACCGTGGGGAATTGAATTTACGGTCAATCCAATGAATGAGGATCCCCAGTACACCTGGTTCGAGATGAAGGTTACCCAGATGGATATCGGGCAGTCTGAAACATTCGGGTATGGTCGCACCTATGGTTACGAAAAGCACCAGCTCATACCGATGTATAACGGTGGTCCGTATGCATTTGAGATGAAAGGCAATCGTGTCAGTGTCACGGTAAATATAGCCAAGAGAAACGCGCAATAGAGGATGCAGATCATGCTTGAAGACTGGATTGTCGTTACGTGCGGCATCATAGTTGTTATCGGTGTGATCTGTCTCACGCTCGTTGTGATCAGGAGACATGAACGCACCGTTCTTGAAAGCAGGTACAAGATGCAGGCCTACAGTGATCTGCTCAATGCGGTGACCGAGCTGAACCTTGCCGGAAACGACTCGTACCGGCTCGATATCGCAAAAAAGAACCTCGCCTATACCGTGAACCGGCTCAATCTTGTGGCAGGCCCGCGGGTGTTACGGAGCACCAGCGACCTGCTGGACTTTTTAAACGAGCACGCAGGAAGGGACCTGGACGCCCTGAGGCTGCATAATATCTTGAACACCCTCGTCATTGAGGCGCGGCGCGACCTCAACCCCCGGCATGCCCGCAACGTGGAGGAAGCACAGGTCCGGTTCCGCTTCTTCTCCCCCCCAAAAAAATAATCTTTTTAAAAACAGGATAAACTCTTTTTGGTTCCGGCTCCGACATTGGTATGAATCAGGTGACGGGAACGGTATGAAAAAGGAATTTGTTGTCGGGATCACGGGTGCGAGCGGGATCTGTTATGCACGCCGGTTGCTGGAAGTGCTCTGTGCCGAAGCAAACGTGCATATCATCGTATCGTCGGTGGCACAGAAGATCGCTGCCCACGAGGGTGTCGACCTTGCCGGATTCGATGCAACGTATCATGACAACAACCGGATGTTCTCTGACATCGCAAGCGGCTCCTACCGGTATGACGGAATGGTGGTGATCCCCTGCAGCCAGAAGACCCTTGCCGCCATCGCGCACGGGTATTCCGATAACCTGATCACGCGGACGGCCGACGTCTGTTTAAAAGAGCGCCGGCGATGCATCCTTGTTACCCGCGAAACCCCCCTCTCTGGGATCCACCTGTCCAATATGGTCATGGCACATCAGGCTGGAGCAACGATCATGCCCGCCTGCCCGGGCTTCTACCACCATCCAAAGACCATTGGCGACCTTTTAGACATGGTCGTCTCACGGGTGCTCGACCACCTTGGTGTCGAACATGCCCTCACCGAACGATGGAGTGGTACCGATGCGTGAGTTCATCGAAACGATGCGGGAGCACGGGCTCGTTACCGATGTTCATGAGGCCTGCTCCGCTGATATGCAGGCTTCACGGATGGCAGGCACGACCGACAGGATGCTCTTCTTTCACAACCTTGACGGCGCCCGGGCTGTCATGAACGTGACTGCAGACCGGCAGGCACTCTCCCTTGCCCTTGGCATTGAGGAGCGTGATATTGTCAGGAAATTATCCGGTACCAAGTACAATGGGACGGTGGCAGAAGAAGGCCCCCTGACGATGAAAAAACCGGATCTGGCAAAAATTCCGGTCATGCACCATTTCCCGAAGGATGCAGGGAAGTACATCACCGCAGGGATTGTCTTTGCCCACTATGGCGGGGTCAGGAATGCATCCATTCACCGCATGCTCGTGCTGGACGACCACCGGGTTGCCGCCCGCCTTGTTGAGGGCAGGCATACGCACGTGATGCTGAAAAAGGCACTTGCCGATGGGAAACGGCTCCCGGTAGCCGTCACGATCGGGACGCACCCTGCGGTCACCTTTGCGAGCTGCACGCGGGTGCCCGAGGGAATGGAATTGCCGTATGCGGCCGAGCTGCTCGGCGGGGAAATTGCGGTGAAACGGTGCAGGAACGGGGTACTCGTCCCCGACGCAGAGATCGTTTTTGAAGGGTATATCGGTGCTGACCGCACCGACGAGGGCCCCTTTGTCGATATAACAGGGACATATGATCCCGTGCGCCAGGAGCCGGTGATCGAGTTCACCGGCATGCTCCTCAAGCGCGATTTCATCTACCACGGCATCCTGCCGGGGGGCAATGAGCACAAGGTTCTGATGGGTGCGCCCTATGAGCCGACGATCTACCGGGCAGTTGCCGGCGTCACGCAGGTCAGGAACGTTGTCCTGACACGCGGCGGGTGCGGGTACCTGCATGCCGTCATCCAGATCAAAAAGAGCACGCAGGGCGACGCAAAGAACGCGATCATGGCGGCGTTTGCTGCCCACACCTCGCTGAAGCACGTCGTTATTGTCGATGAGGACATCAACCCGGAAGACCCGGAAGACGTGGAATACGCGATTGCCACGCGGGTGAGTGGGGACAGGGACGTCATGGTGATCAGCGGCGTCCGGGGATCGTCGCTCGACCCGTGCCAGCTCGAGGACGGGACTAATGTCAAGGTGGGTGTTGACGCGACAATGGTCTTGGGTAGGGAGGATGACTTCCGGCGTGCAACCTGGTGAAACCCGTGGAGCTTGAGCCCGGGGACGAACGGATCCTTGCCGGCGAGCAGGGTGAGACCCGGCAGAAGATGCTTGAGCTCCTCGTCGCACTTGGCACGGTGTTTGGGGCACGGCGTCTGGTGCCGGTACACAGTGTACAGGTGAGCGGAGCTTCCTATAAGACGATCGGGAAGTACGGGCTCGAATGGCTCGAACAGCTCGATGCACGGGCAGTTGTGCCTGCGGTACTGAACCCGATCGGGATGCCACGGGGGCGCTGGCAGGAGATGGGGGTGGATCCTGCGTTTGCAGAAAAACAGAACGCGGTGATCACCGCCTATGAGCGTCTCGGTATCCGGCTGGAGTGCACATGCACGCCATATTATCTCTATCCGGTTCATTACGGTGACCACCTCGCATGGTCGGAGTCCTCGGCGGTCAGCTATGCAAATTCGGTGATTGGGGCGCGGACCAACCGCGAGGGCGGACCTGCTGCGCTTGCTGCTGCGATCATCGGCAAGACGCCCTGTTACGGGCTCCATCTTGCTGCCAATCGCACGCCACAGCTGATGGTTGACGTGGCAACGGGAGGCAGGGATTTCTCTATTGCGCACTATGGAGCTCTCGGGTACCTCGCCGGCAATCGTATCGGTAACCGGATCCCGTATTTCCGCAACATCCGACCGGACGCCGACGGACTCAAGGCGCTCGGTGCAGCAATGGCCGCAACCGGTGCGGTAGCACTCTACCATGTAAAAGGAGTAACCCCGGAAGCATGCAAATTCCACTTCGATACCTCCGGTCTGGAGACAATCGTTATCGGCAGGGAGGAAATTGAACAGGTATTCTCCCGTGTGTCGGTGGATGTCGTTGCCGTGGGGTGCCCGCACTGTTCTCCCGGTGAACTGAAGACAACCGCCCTCCTGCTTTCTGGGAAAAAAGTAAAAATTCCGTTCTATATTTTTGCAGCCCAAGGAGTGATCGATGTGAACAAAAATACCGTCCAGTCCATCGAGAAGAGCGGGGCGCGGGTCTATGCCGATACCTGTATGGTGGTCTCACCGGTCATGGAGCGTTATACGGCAATCATGGTGAACAGCGGCAAGGCGCTCGCGTATGTTCCTGACATGTGTGGCGCAGTCGTGCGGATGGGGACCCTTGAGGAATGCGTTGCTGTGGCGACCTCCTGACGGTGGACAGTCCATTTTTGAATTCTGTTAAAAAAACCCCAAACGAGATTAAAAAAATTACCAGATAAAAGGTGCAATCATCCGAGGGTTAACAGGATCTTTTTAATTTCCTCGACCACGGTTTTATCCGGACTTTTGTTCGGCCCGACACCTTCACCGAATGAAAGTATCTTCTGGACATCCCCTTTTTTCAGTTTGCCAAAGGAGATATCATCCCAGACCTTCTGGTCGATAACATTCCAGGTACACTGGAGCAGGTGGCCCAAAACTTGGATCTCATCCTGGGTGAATGACTTCCATTCAGGCCCCATGCCATGCTGTATTTTCTTGATTGCACGCTCCACCCTTTTTTCACGGTGGACATGGTACAACCGCCTTCCGACTTCCGTCTGTGATACATCCGGCATCTTATCTACCCCCGTTCCCCATCCACGAATGAGTGGTCAGTTGTTTCATGTCGTTCAAACCTGAAAAGCTTTGTGATTTATGAAATGACGCCGACTTTTCTGTAATAATCATCGGTGTGAATGGAAACCGGTAACGGCCCCGGATTGAAAAAACAAGTAAAATAGATTGAGACTACCTCTCACAAACAGGATAAGGAAGACACCTCCTACAGGCAAAAAAACTAAAAAAAAAAAGATTATTGAATGGAAAAAATGTCGTAACGATGGTACCGCATGATACAATGATGAATCCCGGTTTTCAGCCCTTCAGATCGATCCCTTCAGGATTCTGCAGATCTTATTGACCGCGTCCTCCTCACGGATCTTCTTGTTCTTCACATCATTTCCAATGCCGATAATCTCCTCCAGATGTTTTCTGGTCAGCCGGGTGAAAGCAGATTGTTCCCAGATACGCCTCTCCACTGAGACCCACGCCTCCCCAAGGATATGGTTGAGTGTCCTAATATCCTCCGGAGAAAATGCCGACCATTCGGATTTCGGGTTTTGGCGAACCTTCTCTAATGCTGTTTCGACCGCCCGCTCCTTGTGGAGCTGAAATATCCTCCTCCCTCGTTCATCATTGGTTACATCGGGCATGATTTTAGTCCTCAGCATTGTATTTGGTGCTGGCTAAATAGTTTTCTTTAGATAAAATACCGGACAACATCCGGATTGCGTGGTATTCAAGGTCTCGAAACGGCAAAACCGGTTTCAGGTGCAATAGGTATGGGCGTCGCCTGCGCCGCCAGTGTAGTGTCCGGGGCATGGAGCTATTTCAACTGTGATCTGATAGAGTATGGGAATACGGGATCAGAGCTGCAGATCAGACAGAATATTCCTTCCGCCTTTTTTTCACTGTAAATTGGCCGGAGTCCACACAACTATTGCAGGTTTTATTTTACTGCTGCCGGCAATCAGTCGCTTGTTAAAACGGTATATCACCGGTTGCCCATTCACGTCAAAATCACCAATTTTTAATAGCTTCACGCGATACTCCTACTATTCATGGTTTGGGATGAAAATGTCCCAGAACGAGATCGAGTTGATAAAAATGTTTTATTCCATCCTGATATATCATAAAAATTAAGGGGTTTTTATATGGCAGAAGAGATTAGAGACTTGATCGAAAAAATAAATCAGGAAGGAATCAAGGCCGCGGAGGAAAAGGCTCATAATATAGAGGCTGCGGCAAAGCAAAGAGCCGATACCATCCTTGCTCAGGCAAGGCTTGAGGCAGAGGAAATGATTGCTGCCGCCAAAGACAGGATTCGCCGTGAAGACGAAAAAGGAAAAATCCTGCTTGCCCAGGCGGGAAGGGATCTGCTACTTTCCTTAAGAAAAGAAATGAATGCCACGCTTGGGCGCATTGTGGTTTCAGACATCCAACAGGCCCTGACCCCCGAGGCACTATTCAAACTTGTATCGGAAGTGGTCAAGAACTATAGCGCGGGAGAAAGTAGTGACATTACGGTTTTCCTTAAGAAAGAGGAGCTGGAAACCTTGGAAAAAAATTTTTTGCACAAACTCAGGGAAGAAACGAAGAAAAAGATCATTTTGAGGCCGGCGGAAGAAATTTCAGGAGGTTTTACCATAAGTTTTGACAGCGGAAAATCCTGCTATGATTTTACCGACAAGGCCCTGGCAGAATATATCGGCACATATCTTAAGCCGAAATTAAACCAGATTCTTCAGGAAGCAATGAAGGAATGAAATAAGATGGCAGATTTTTATCCCTATTTGATCGCAAGTCTGCCCATGCTGCATTTCGGAATGAAGCCGCCATTTTCTTTTGAGCGGTTTCTTGAAGTATGTCGCCAGTTTATTCCGGAAAAAGACTTTCAACTATTAAGTAACCTGCCGCAACCCGAACAATATTCGGCAAAAGGCAAAAGACACCAGATTATTCAGAAATGGATCGAATTCGATGTTGCCTTAAGAAATGAGTTGGTTAAGATACGCGCCAGCAGAAAACACGTCGATCCTGCGACGTATCTGCACCCCGATGGATACAGCGGATCTTCCCTCGCCCCTGTAGTTATGGCAGCGAACATAAATACTTCTGTTCTTGATGCGGAGAAGTCACTGGATGAAACGCGCTGGAAGGAATTGGAGGAGTTGGCAACAGGCCATTATTTTGATTTGGATTTATTGATAACCTATGCTTATAAATTATTGATACTCCAGCGTTGGGAGAATATACGTAGTGCAGATGGAACGATCCTGCTTGAACAAGCTTTACAGCATTAACGGTGTGTAAATGACAGCACCAAGAAAAGGCCGTATTACCAAAATCAGCGGTAACATGGTAACTGTCCGTTTCGATTCTCCGGTGATGCAGAATGAGGTTGCCTATATCCTGCACGAAGCAGAACGTCTTAAGTCAGAAATCATCCGTGTGCGCGGCAATCATGCGGAGATGCAGGTCTATGAGGCAACCGGCGGTTTAAAAATCGGCGAAGAGGTTGAGTTTACCGGAGAGCTGCTCTCGGTTGAGTTGGGGCCGGGGATGCTGGGTCAGATATTTGACGGCCTGCAGAATCCCTTGCCGGAGATTGCCAAACAATGCGGCTTTTTCTTACAACGCGGTGTTTATATCAAGCCGCTTTCTGATACCCAGATCTGGGATTTTACTCCTCTGGTACAACCTGGTGACAGAGTACGTGCCGGAGATAAAATCGGATTTGTGGTGGAAAAAATATTCAAACACTACTGTATGGTTCCCTTCTCTTTGCGGGGAAATTTTGAAGTTGTGTCGATTGAAAATGCCGGTACGTTCACGATACGCGAGGTGGTTGCTCAGATAAAAGACCCCCACAAAAAGATCTATCCTGTGTATTTAAGCCAGAATTGGCCGGTGAAAATCCCTATTTCGGCATATGCCGAGAAACGTAAACCCGACGAACCGCTGGTTACCAGGATGCGCCTTATTGATTCGCTCTTTCCTGTGGCCCGGGGGGGGACGTATTGTATTCCCGGTCCTTTTGGATCAGGGAAAACAGTTTTACAGCAATTGATCAGCCGGCATGCCGAAGTGGATGTTGTCGTTATTGCGGCCTGCGGTGAGCGTGCCGGGGAAGTGGTCGAAACATTAAAAACATTCCCTGCAATACCTGACCCCAGAACCAACCGGCCTTTGAGCGACCGCACCGTCATTATCTGTAATACCAGCTCCATGCCTGTAGCAGCGAGAGAATCGAGCGTCTATACAGCAGTAACGATAGCCGAATATTACCGTCAGATGGGTCTTCAGGTGCTTTTGCTTGCGGATTCCACCTCCCGCTGGGCCCAGGCCATGCGTGAGATGTCCGGCAGGCTCGAAGAGATTCCCGGAGAAGAGGCGTTCCCCGCATATCTGGAGTCGCGTATCGCCTCTTTCTACGAAAGGGCGGGTGTGGTGCGGTTATATGACGGCTCAACCGGTTCGGTTACCATCGGCGGAGCAGTAAGCCCTGCAGGAGGAAACTTTGAAGAGCCGGTAACCCAGGCAACGTTAAAGGTAGTTGGTGCATTCCACGGGCTTTCCCGCAGCCGTTCCGATGCCCGCAGATACCCGGCAATAGACCCGTTAATCAGCTGGAGCAAGTATACAAGTTTTATTGACGGGAAACAGAAAGAGCGGGGGCACGGGATTCTGCGCAAGGGTTTCGATGTGGCACAAATGATGAACGTTGTCGGAGAAGAAGGGACGTCGCTCTCCGATTACGTGGACTACCTTAAGGCAGAATTCTTTGATTTTGTCTATCTCCAGCAGAATGCCTTTGACGCAGTCGACGAAGCTACCCCCAAAGAACGGCAGATGTACGTCTTTGATTTTATATACCGCATTCTGGAAGCGGAATTTATCTTTGAAGATAAAGATGAGGCTTTACACTTTTTTTTGCAGCTGAGACAGCTCTTCAAGGGCTGGAACTCCGCTCCGTATCAGAGCGAAGAGTTTGAAAAGACCGAAAAAGAGATCAGGGTGTTTGTACTCGAGCGGTCAAAGAAAGGTTAGTATGCAGAAATTATATACCAACATAAACCAGATTATCGGGGACGTCATTACTGTCGAGGCGGAAAACGTAGGCAATACGGAGCTCGCCCAGGTAATCACCGAACGCGGAACTTCCCTGGCCCAGGTTATCCGCCTTGACGGAAAAAAAGTATTTTTACAGGTTTTTGCCGGAAGCCGCGGCATTTCTACGGGCGACAAGGTACGGTTTTTGGGACACCCGATGCGTATCGCCACCGGCACGATGCTTTTAGGCCGCATTTTTAACGGAAGCGGTATGCCCCTGGATAACGGGCCGGAACTTTCCGACAATCTCGTCGATATTGGCGGGCCGCCCGTGAATCCGGTAAAAAGGATTATCCCGAACAAGATGATTCGGACGGGCATACCCATGATC
>Ga0315289_10015011_pt1 | contig 10770 bp, 31 predicted proteins | sample YL17G11_40_MG_FD_203452 | JGI IMG/M metagenome (GOLD analysis project Ga0315289, IMG submission 203452) | Sediment microbial communities from Yellowstone Lake, YNP, Wyoming, USA - YL17G11_40 | ecosystem: Environmental > Aquatic > Freshwater > Lake > Sediment | place: USA: Wyoming | collected...
AAAGGCTGGTACAAGCGCTATCAGATAAAAAGAACCCTTTGGGATGACCTGAAAATTATTATGACCATGGAAGGATATAGTGGTGAATACATGAGCAAAGGAGATATTGTAAGTGTTATGCTAAATCAATGCCAGAGATTGAACATGAGGGCTTTTAAAGACCTTTCTATGTTTGCTGATGGTATTTCTAAGACATATTGCTGGAGATACGGATATTATACCAATGGTTGTCCCTGGATGTTTAACCCGAATAAAGAAGAACTTCCTGAATATGATTACTATGAAGCAATTGTTAGATATTGTCTGAGTAATCTTGTATCAGCTGATACAAAAGAATTAATCGGAGATGGAAATAAATTGCCAAAGCCAGATTATACTAAAGGCTTAAAGAAAAGTGATGGTATCTCAAACAAGAAATTAAAAGAAATGTTTTAAGTTATGAAAGCATTGTTAAATAAGTTTGCCAATTGGTTAAAAAGACAGACCTGCACTCATAATCATATTGGAGAAGGCTGGATTGTTCAAGGGGTTAGGTTTAGACACTGCGATGATTGCGGAGAAACCGAAGTTGAGAAGGCTGGCTGTGAGATGGATTATAAACATCCATTTACAAAACTGGTAAACAATAAATATACCAACCAAAGGTATAGAGGTGAATAAAAAAATTTGCAGAAATAATTATTTTGCATATATTTGTGATTCATAATAAAAACATCACAAATGAACAAAGACGAAACTATATCTCACCAAGAACAACGTAAACAACTATGGACTAACGTTTGGGCTCACACCGCAAGTGCCAGCGACTGTAAATCTCCAGCAACTGCTACATCATGGGCCGACAAAGCATTGGCCGCATTTGATGAAAGATTTCCAGAGTCAAAGAAAAAAAATATAGAGCAAATAGAAAACGACATTGATAATATTCTTTTAAAGCCTTAATTATGTCTGGTGGTCATTATAATTATTTTTACTCTAAGCTAGAACAACTTGCTGATGATATCGAAAGAGATTTTGTTAACGGTGGTGATTATGAAACCGAAGACTGGTCTAATAAAGATAGATTTGGAAATATTCCAACGAAGGTTGAAAATAGAATTGGTGATGCTACTGAAGAGCAGCGACCAATTATCTTAGCTGAAATAAAATCGCTCATAGAAGATTTAAGGAAGTGTTCTAAAAGAGCAAAAGAACTTGAGTGGTATATGAGTGGTGACACTGGCGCAACATCATATTTAGAAAGGCTAAAAAAAGAAGGATTAATATGAAAATATTACACATCACTCCATCATCAAATGGCTATGAAGAAGTAATTCTTATAGCGAATCAAATTAATCGCACAAACTCTTTTCATGCTATTGAAAAAAATGGAGAACTGTATTATACTGGAGGCTTTATATTAAACGATACACCTCAAATTAGAACTATTTTAGACGCAATTCCAAGCTCAGAACAATATGAGTTTGTAAAGTCTTTTAAAATGAATCCATACGTTAAACTTTACCTAGATGAAAACTGAAGAGTTTTGTAAAATAAAGAAAGTAAAAGACTGGTTGGCTGAACAAGATGAAGTCTCTAAACTTGAATCACAAGTTCGAAAAATAATTGATGATGTGATTCAGCAATCTATATCTCAAACTTTTGGTGGACAAAAAATGCTAACCAAATCAGATATGGCCTATATTATTAAAGGTGAAATTAATTCTTTTTTATCAGAAAAAAATGAAAAAAGTTAAAGAATGGAAAACACATCAAGATGATGCTAAAGAAAATGAAGTAACAAAAGCTCGTAGAGAAAAAACAATAAACGCTATGAGCAAGACCAGCAGACGTTTTAGGTGGGATTATAGCATGAGAATTGGAGAGCACACTCAAAACGACTGGAACCAAACTCTAATGACCATGATTAACATGGCCAACAAAGATTTTGGCGGAACTGCCTTAATCGTATCTCATGAGGCTGCTGTAATAATTGAAGATTTTGTTTTTTTTGAACACGCTGTAGATACAATTACAGATATTTCTTTTTATAAATTTGGAACTTTAAATGGCATGATTGTTTACACCGACCCATATCTGCCAGCTCCTGTCATTTTAATTATTAAAGACGACTTCTTTATTTCAGATAATCCAGATTGTGTTGTTATCATTATTGATGGTCTTCCTATTTATAATTAAAAAATGGCAGTTTTAAAAATAAAAGAATGGTTTTTAAAAAACCGCACACGTCAATTTGAAATTATGCCTAGAAGCCTAAACTTGGCAGCAACCAGATTGAAAGATGCGACAGTTTTTAAAAGTGGAGATAAAGTTTATACTCCACTCGGAATTGGAAAAATAACATACTTTAATGTTGATTGCGTGACAGTAAAAATCATGATTAGACGAAAAGATAAATTTGACTGGATTGATTTTCAAATCAACGATTTAAATTAATTATAATTCCTGCATGTTAAATTTGCAGGAATTATTTTTTTTATATATCTTTGAATTTATGAAAAAAGCATTTTATATTTTAATACTAAGACAAATCGGAAACGCTGGCGCTCATGAAATTAGAACAATTGGACAGCAGCCAATAGAAGGTTTTAGTTCCAAAAAAGAAGCTGAAGAGCATCTTGAAAAATTATTTAAAGTAGGCGATTATCCATTTAATAAAAATAATTGGGAAAGTTTTATGATTGATAAATTGTATACAGTCAAATGATTTTAAAGGTTAAAGACTGGATTAAAAGTAGTAATAGATTTACATTTAATCCATATACATTGACTGCCACAAGATTATCTGATGGTAAAGAATTTAAATGGGAAGAAGAAGTTTATTCTCCAATAGGATTCGGAGAAATTATGGGCTTTGATGATGATAATATTCATGTATTTGTATATCATAAAGAGGCAGACGAATTAGCGAAAATTGAAATTTATGCTTTATATTTAAAGGATGAATGGATGAATGCAGGGATGTAAAAAAAAACAAAATTATGAGTGAATTATTAAAAACAGGTCAAGTTGGAGAAGGATTTTTTGTTTGGTCAAAAGTAATAAAACTTGGTCGAAAGAAAAAATTAGGAGAAATACTTAAAGTAAAAGAATGGATTGAACAAAGAAGAGATGATTTAATTTCTGAAATTGCTAGACAAAAATCTGATAAGATATATGATGATTTAAGAAAAAATTTACATGCGTTTCATCATATTAAAGCTGAAGAAGAACTTACAGAAATATTTAAAAATGAAAATTCTTAAAATAAAAGATTGGATTAAAAAAAAGAAGTCTCATAAAAATCTCATGGAGATAGTAAATAAAAATCCAGGCCTAAAAAATCTTTATGATGACCTGAGATACTACCCATCAATTGATGCTGAGGCAGAAATTTTACAATTCATGAAAGAAAAATTTGCAGAAGGGACTCTAGAGTTATGACCATACTTAAAATAAAAGAGTGGAAGGAAAATAGAGCTGTACAATTTCGCATGTTTGCTCCACATACGGCATTACGAATTAAAGATGGAAAAGTGTTTGTATCTTCATCTCATGCAAGCTATCCAGAGCATTCAAAAATTTGGTATAATGAAAGAAAAGCAACGCTACTTGAATTTATGTCAAACATGATTCTGGTTCAAATCGAAGTAAGGAAACCAAACTTTCATGACCTACCAGGAATGGAATTTAATCCAGATAACTATGAAGTTCTACATGTACCAATAAATAATATAGAAAGAAGAAACGGAATTAAATATGTCAATACTTAAAATAAAAGATTGGATAAAACAAGGCCATACAGACTATTGTACCTTAAAGCTTGATAAACGTAATTTATCTCAATGGAAACGTCTGGTAAATATTGGAATGTATGCATATGATGAAGATAATTATACTGACCATCTTTTTGATGACCAGTGGCTTCATAGTTATTGCGGAATGACCCCTTTTGAAACTGTGCAAGCAGAATTGGAAAATGGGACTCAAGATTAATATATGTCAATACTAAAAATAAGAGACTGGTTGCTTGTGAAAAGTGGCAGACAATTTAAGTCTAATCTTACTAGAGGTTTTACTAGAATTGTTGACGGTGTTGATTTTTATTCAAACGAACCTATGACATATTTAAACGATGGAGAGTGGTCATTTATTATAGACCGATTCTCAAGTGATTTGGTTCATGTTGATTGTCATGTGAGAAAGTTAAATGGAGGCCATATTAATAGTTTTGTATGCGAAATAAATGATATTAAAATTAGATATTCAGGTTCGAAAATGATAATATATTCATATGTAGATAGAACAAGATTTAAACCTAGGAGAAGAATTTCAGCAAAAAAATGATACAAAAAATTAAAGATTGGCTTGAAAATAAAAACGCTCAATTTACTATTAGGTTAAAACAAGACGGTAGAATTGTTGTTGTAAATCGTATAGTAGATAAGGCTAAATTTTTTGAAGGTGGTAACATTGATTATGTATCTAAAGAGACAAAAGTTAAATTCACCATTACTAGGTTTCATGATGACTTAATTCGTTTAGATTATGAAGTAATTGATACGACTCGTTTTTTATATAACAAAAAACTAAAATCAGGAACTTGTAAAATAAATGATATAGTTACAGAAAACACAACAATAGGAGAAGCAATATTGCCAATACAATAGATAAAAAAATGGAAAATAAAATACTTCCAGAATTACAAGAAGGGTGTTCATATGGCGATTTTGGTAGAGAAATTTATCAAGATAAAAATGGAGATTGGTTTTACAAAGAAGATAACACACCAACTTCAATTAAAAAGCCATGTCCTAAGTGCAATGAGTTTAAACTTGATAATGGTAATGACCCGTGTTTAGGAGATTTACCTGGAGTTATTGGCGCTTGTTGTGGTCATGGAAAAAAAGAACAACAAGGTTACATTCTATTTGAAAATGGAGTAAGAATTATTTTAAACAATGCTGAAATAACAAAAGAATAAATAATGAAAATAAAACATTGTATAGCTCAAAAAAAAGGCTCTGGGCCGCTTATAATTAAGATAAGCACAAAAGAAGAACCTTCAGATAATTCAATGTATTACATACGTCACTCTGAAGGAATGAGCTGGGGTGATTTTTTGTTTAAAGAATGGAAAGACTCCTTCAAAGAATATCCAGTTAAGGATGAACAAGAGTGGTTAAAATTGGCTCATTTTATTACAAATGGAAATGAAAAACATAACAATTTAATAGAACGTAGAGATAAAGCTTTATCTGAAGGAATATTAATTGATGCGGATAAGGTTGGTATTGAAAATATTTGTTGCCAAACTGGTATTGCTTGCGGATACCCATGCAATGGAGAAGAAAATTGCGAAAAAAACAAATATGCCATTCTTCTACCAGAAGAAGAAATGGAAGATGAGGAAAAACTTTGGAGAGAGGTAGACCAGATACTCGGAAATAAATCAATTGAGTCATTGATTAAAATGGAAAAGCTTTTAGAAAATTTTGAAATAAGACGCAAATCAAGAAACTTTTTCTAAATTTATACGTATAAATTAACATGGAACATAAACTAAAAGCTACTGACTTCAGGTTTTTTATGGGCTGTCCTTGCTATATCTTTGATACAGACCAGCCAGTACCTTCAACCATTGAAGGAATTGATGCCTATCAGAATATGATAATCAGCGAAAGAGTTACCTACCCTCCAAGTATTATAAAGTTAGTTTTGAGAAAATTCGAAAGTCTTTCCAGACACGAAGTTGAGGGCCTGAATAAACTTTGGCCAAACGAAAATATTAAACGTACAGCATTTGACAGCATTAAGCTCGATGCTGATATAATCAATTATCTCACTTCTTTAAATGTGGATGTATTCGGATGGATTGACCAAGGTCTTGCCATTGATGCTGCTTATAATTCATTAGGAACAAATCATTAAATAAAATAAAGCAATAGGAAAATAAAATGGATAAAGTGGCATACATCATAGAAAATCAAAAAAAGAAATTTAAAGGCTTTATAGCCATTCTTACTCCTGATACAGATGATTCGGCCTTATTTGTAATTCACTCCACTGACACGTCTGAAAACCTGCAAGAGATACAAGATAAACTCAAAGAATTACCAATAGACATAAAAACATTTCCAAACCCAATAAAGTCCAATGAAAATGGATTATCTTGGTTATCTGAATTAGAAAAAGCAAACGTATGAAATTATCAAAAGAACAATTAGATGCAGTTTTTGGCCTTATTGAAAGAGAGGTAAATTCTCGAAACAGAGTCGAAATGAGAGAAATTTCTCTTGGCAATAAAAAAAGAGAACAAGAAGCTGTTGAGAAATTCAAGAAGACCAAAGAATATGAAGCTGTTATGTTTCTTGGAAAGTCTTTTCCTAGAACGGCTGTTGACTGGTCTAAAAAACACAGCATTGAAAATTTAGCCCATCGGATGTTTAAACCGCATAGAGAATCTACATTTATTTCTTCATGGGAGGCACGTAAGGTCATTACTCTTTTATCAATAGACTGCAAAAACTTTGCTGAACTTAAAGATAAAATAAACAAACATTATAACCTCAAGAAAAAATTAAAATAATATGGACACACGCATCAAATTAAAAGAGGTTAGGCAATTTATAAAAATCCTTAGAATGGATTATAAGACATCTGGTGAGGATGCTAGAGCGAAAAAACGAAGGGCTATTAATAAAACAATTAGATTAACATTCAATCAAATTTGGGGTGGCATAAGTGCGCCATTAATATATCCGATATGGTATATTTTTAGAAAAAAAATAACCAATACGTTATATGAAGGAACATCATGGCAAGCAGTTCATAAATTGGTTGTTGAAAACAAAATAAAAGATGCCAAACTTATAGTGCAACGAAAAGGTATGTTTTTATATTGGCTGTGGACCTACGGAGATTTAAGAGACCCATTAGGAAGAGGCGAATTGCCAGATGATGGATATGGCGGAAAGTATAAAAACAATTTCATTGGTAGATTTTATGAAAATGCAGTTAGAAATCCAAGGTTTACTATTAATTATATGGATTACAGAACTGGCACCATAGTACAATCGCATACAGTAATAGATACTAGAAATTTTGATGTTTCACATTCATCTGAAGGTATAGGAAGTGCACCAAGTGGAGTTCTTTTTAAATGGATGATAGATGAAAATGATGAATGGTATTTTATCTACGATGATAACAACAAAGATAATTTATTCTACTTTGGATATTCTGGTTTAGGTAAGGAGGACATAGGAAAGAATGGTAGATTTGAAATTGGTTATAGAAAAAATTAATGGCAGAAAAGAAAAATAAAGTTAGAGGCCTTCCAAGGCTTACCCAAAAGCAAAAAGACGATGTAAAAAAACGTTCTCTTGCTGCAAGAGCCTCATGGACTCTTGCTTACCAGCTTGGTCATTATGTTGGAGAAGAAATTGTTCATAGATTTTTGCCAACACTTAGTGTTGATGGTATTCATACCAGAAAGAACATATCTGTAACATGTGGCGAAGGAGATGAATGCAGACGATTGAAAGATGTTTGGTATAAAAAAAGAATGGAAAGTAGAGACGATGATGATAAGTCCTCAGAAGCAGAATGGAAAGCTTTAAGAGCCTATCATGAAATGCTTGAGGAAAAATATTTACCAAAAACAATTGAGTGTCATTTCCAGTTACTTAATATAACTGAAGAGAACATGAAAGATTTCAAAAAAGGAGTTGGAACATCTTTGTGGGATTGTGATTGTTCGCACTACTCAACCAAGCCTGAAGATATTGAAGTTGTAGCAGATGAAGAAGGGTGGTTTACAAACATAATATTGAAAAGAGGTTAAATATGAAGAAAGAAGATATATACAAAAAAATTAAAAGCCTTAAAGAAGGCGACACTTTCGTTGATGACCAAGGATATAAATGCCATGTAGTAACAAACCTCCCCAAAGAATCAGGAGGAAAAATCGTCTGGAAATATTATGGCAAACATAAACAATGGTGGCATTACGTAATTGAATCCTACTTTTGGTTCGAACTAAGGATGCGCACCGACTCAAGCGATAAAACTTTTGGCGGCAAAAATCCGCTAAAAATTAAAATCAAAAAAAACAACAAATGAAAAAAGAATTAAATGACCTTGTAATAGGCAGAAAATACAAAGTAAAATCAAAAGAATACTTTGATAAACTTTTAGATAAGGATAGAGAAAAATATTCACGTGATGATTATGAAATAAGAAGAGCAAGTGACTATGCCGATAAAGAAATGGCCCTGCATGAAATAGTTAATAGTACTCAGTTAGTATTACGTGTTGGCAAGAAATATAGTGATGGCGAATTATGGGTAGACCGTGAACATGTTGAAGAAATACCTGGTCAAGTTGAGCCTAGCAAAAAGGTAATGGAAGCAGTTCATAAACTAAGAGAAGAAAAATACTTACGAGGATATGATGGTGGGCCTGGCGGAGGCGATACTGAATGTATTGACACATCAGTTCAAGGAACGGTTTTACCTATGGTTGATGGTGAGAATGATATTTACTTAAAAGTTAGTAGTTGCAAGAGAACGTGGTCCTTAGATAATATTAATGAATTATTTGAGAAAGGTCAAGTTGAAACATCCTTCGAAGCCACGCAATGGACAACCATCCGAACAGAGTTAAAACTGATTGAAGATAAAACAAAGTTGCCTAAAAGAAGTAGTTGGTCTACAATGAGAGATTAAAAAAATATTTATATGGGAAAATTACGTATAAACACAAATTTACCAGTATTATCTGCAACGATATTTCATGATATTAAAATCATTCATGAAGATAGCATTGTGAGCAATTCGAAAATAATTCCTTACGTAGATAATAAAAACAGCAATGAAGTACAAGGTACAGAATTCCTTCTTGATAAAGGAATTTATTCTGTAAGGCTCTCTCTTCCTTATTGCAATCCAGGAGATATTAAGGACAATGAACAAGGAGCAATGTTTCATATGCCATTGGCAATGGATAAGATTGTAATAATAGAAAGCAATGACTCGTTTGTGGAGTTAAATTTTTTCGTTAAATTAGAGGAAATAAAATGCTAATAATTGATTTAACATCCTCAAAGAAGAGCGACAACGTAGTTGAGATAATGTTCCACGCTCTCAGTAACGATTGGTTCGTGGCTTTATTTCCACTAGCCGATGTCGACCTTGATAAGATGAAAGAATATTACATTGGTAGAGATTTTTACGAAGAGAAAAAAACATACGAAGGAAAGGTTTTTGCCGAAGGCGATAAATATAATATTTAAATTTTATAAAAACAGAATCTTTAATAAAAAAATAAAACCAACAACAATTAATATGAGCTGGAAAACAATATTTAAACGAGAAAAGCCAATACAGGCTCAAATGCCGAGTCCGCAATTCGGAGACAACTGGAAACAAGATAAATATGAACAAAACCTCGCAGAAGGCGTTAAATCACTTCAGGAAGGAAAATCTATTCAAATATATGATGATGGAAGGGGATATGAACTGGCCATTGAAATAAAGAAAAATTTCTTATTAGAATACCAAAAACAATTGGCAGAAAAAGTTAACATTGACTCAACTTGTGGAACAATAAAAATAACAATCAATCCATGAAAATCCTAACCGTAAAAGAATATTTAAAAGAACAAGAAACAATTTCTAACGATATGTCTGTGGATGATATGGGCAAAAATATAACTCAAGCTTTTATTGACATACTTAAGACAGTTGGACAAGATGTAAACCTAAGTATTATATTCAATAAAGATGAACAAGGATGTTTTTGCACAAAACTATATACCAAATTTAACGCTTCATATAAGGATATGGCAATACAAATATACAATGAGCTATTGGGAAATTTGCACGACCAAAATTTAAATCAAATAATTGTTAAAGGATTTGCAATAACACCTATAATTACAGATTCTGATATGAAGAATAACACCAGAGGAATATTAGCTTATTTAAAATATATAAAATAAAACATCATGACAAAAAAAGACCTATCAACCCTATCCAAAGAACAACTTAAAGATATTCTGTTGGTCATATATGAGCGAATGGAAAAAGACGCAAACTCAAACAAAGAAATGGCTGAAAAATTTAAACCAGCAAAAAGTTCTCCTTATATCACTCCGAAATATATCAATGCTCCTGAAGACCCTGGTTATATGATAATACATAATGTCCTAAGAACAAAATGCAACTTCATGAAAAATAAAGTTGCTCTAGAAGTTCAAAGAGCTGAAAACGAGAAATCATGAAAAAAGGCCAAAAAATAGATGAGAGCAAAAAACTCTGGAATAAAATATACCGACAAACAAAGTCCAGCCTTGGAAAACTAAACAAGTCAGTTGGATATAATATGTGGGACGATTCTTATATTAGAATGAAAACAGATATCCTATTTGTCAAAGAAGTTAAACTAGAAGAAAGATTAATAAAATTAGAAAAAACTCAAAGAGCCAAAGGCAATAAATGAATATAATGAAAATAAAGAAATGGCTCCTTGCAAAAAATATTGCCAACCTAGCTGAACAATATCATATTATGCATGGAAACATATGGACCAAACAAATGGAAGATGATTCAATTAAAGAAGCAGCCAATGTTCCAATATTGGTGCTTGAAGAGATTAAGAATGGAATAACAGGAACTATTAAAAGAAGAGATAAAGAAATTAATATTAAAATTCATGAAGACCAATTGAAATAAAAACAAATGGAAAATAGAAAAGCAAACATAGCCCCATTCCACACAGGCCAAAAAG
>Ga0315289_10015012_pt1 | contig 10769 bp, 10 predicted proteins | sample YL17G11_40_MG_FD_203452 | JGI IMG/M metagenome (GOLD analysis project Ga0315289, IMG submission 203452) | Sediment microbial communities from Yellowstone Lake, YNP, Wyoming, USA - YL17G11_40 | ecosystem: Environmental > Aquatic > Freshwater > Lake > Sediment | place: USA: Wyoming | collected...
TCAAACGCCAGGCGTACCGTTTCGTTGGCATCAGTCACAAATGCCTTTTCCCCCAGTTCCCCCTTTCGGCCTCCGTACATAGGATATTCGGCAAGTATGACCCGATATCCCAGGGCAAAAAGTGCCTTCACATAGAATACCCTGTCGGCAGCAGTACCTCCATTTCCATGGAAAACAATTATCGTGCCATTGGTGTGCCCCATTCCGTTCACACTGACAAAACCACGATAATCCCTTAAGGAAGATGGCCAGGGATTGATGTTACATACCTTAAGGGATTCCTCAGAGGGTACGGATGAATTGGGGAAATAGAGAAAGTAATTTTCGATCTTACAGCCTGGAAAAGTCATTGCTGCCACTATCAGCACGAGACACCTAAGAATGATACGCCCCCTGCAAAAATACGGACGTTGCTTCAAACGCAACTTAGAGACATTGATCCGAATTACCCACGCCCTCCGAACTGGCATACCGATTGACCAACGAAGTGGTCACCCCCAAAAACCGCGCAACCGACGCCCCAGTATACCCCAATCTCTTCACCGCCACCTGGCAAAATACTTTCCGGGCACCCACCACCGACCGCCTCCGATCTCCTCCCCCCATCTTCTGCTCTTCCACACCCTGTTTCTTCGAAATCCTTGACAACAACCTCCATAGATCCGGAACACTCTTGTTCGGCTGTTCTCATTTGACTATCGATGTGCCGATGTTTGGGCTAACTGGGTTAACATCCAGGGTCCTTTCTTTCGGCAATATAACTAAGTCCATGTCTTCCATCGGTATCGCGCCGAGGAGAACCTGATCCCCCATGACGAGAGCCCCAGCAAAGCCAACACGGTTCTTGAACCGTATCATTATGGGGCCAACGTACGGGACCAATTTCTTTCCCCCATCCGCCAGCGTAATTTCTTTCTTGTCAATTTCATCGAGTTTCAACTGAATCCTGACATGTTCAGGAATACATAGATGAACCGCACCGGAATCAACTAGAGCCTGGACTTTGACAGGCTGAAGAGTTGGCTCTCTTGGGTTCTCAAGCGTTATCTCCGCACTCACTAATCCCATGGATCGCTCCTTTCTTCTATTGTCTCCGAACGCTTTCTCCCTCAAGCGTTGTGTTGGGCAAAGAACTCGTTAACCATCAAGCGGCCTTCTGCCGGTAATCGATTTCATTAATTCTTTCCAATCTTCAGGATATTTCCCAGAATCATTCTTTAAAGGACGCAAACCGAGAATTTTATTTCCGTGTTCTGTTAGGAGGCCGTAGGACTGTTCGGTCCTCCTGCTGTAATGGCGGGAGTGCAGCGCTTCCCGGGGGCGGTCCAGAAGTTTCGGTTTGGGAGTGGCCCCAGGCGCACAGTCTGGGTATTTTCCAACTGGGTTAGAAGCGGCGGGTATGGGGATAGCCTCTGGCACGGGCTTCCCTCCTCTGTTGGCTACAAAGTCAAATTATCCTCTTTTCTTCAAAGATGTCAAGTTCGTTGAGAATCTCTAAAAGAGATTGACAAGCTTTTTGGAGATGTGATATGAAAGGCAAAACCTTCATGACCACGGGGGTTAATAATCTGGAATCTCTGGTTCCTTCCCTCCGCCAGCCGGGCGTTTCTCTGAATGAAACCAAGGCGGACCTTTGCCGCCTGGAGAAGAACGGGATCGCCGCTTGCGAGATGAGCAGAAATGCCGGCATCCCTCCCTTGAAAGTTTACGATTCATCGAGCAAATTAACTTATTGCAAGGTTTTTGTGATCTCAAGTATAATGCGGCTAACCAAACTGGAAGCGTTGGATTAACCTTTCAAAAAAGGCCCATATACAGAAAGGAGGGAAGTGAACAAAGATAAGGATCAAATGGTTTATTTGCGGAAGATCGGCACTGAATGACTTTAATAATTGACTCCATATAGCCAGGCTGACTGAACAGCCTCTGATCACACCAAACATAAAGAGGAGGGTGGGCAATGGACTGGAGATTGGAAAAAAAGGTAAGAATGGTCGCTCTTGTATTTTCATTTATGGCCTTGATTCTCCTATGGGCCCCGGCCGAGTCTGCCGCCCAGAGCAAGGAGGAGATTCGGATCGGCTTTCTGGCCCCGCTCACCGGATCGATGGCCAAGCCGGGGGAGGAGAACCTCAACGGGAATAAGCTCTTCTGGGAGCAAGCGGGTTATAAGGCTGCGGGTCGTCCGGTTCGGGTGATCTTCGCTGACACTGCTTTTAACCCCGATAACGCCATCAGCCAGAGCCGTCGTCTGATCCACGTGGATAAGGTTCACTTCATTACCGGGCCGATAGGCGGGCACGAGGGGCCGGCAGCCGCGCAGGTCAGCAATGAGACGGGGGTGCCGTTGATCATGGACCCCGCCGGGCCAGACATTGTTACTAAGTGGAACCGTGTGCCGACAGTCGTCCGGACGTCCCTCTCAGCGAGCCAAATTGGCCACCCCTTCGGCGAATATCTCTATAAGGAGTTGGGAGTTCGGAATGCCACCTGGATAAGCCAGGACTATACATGGGGCCACGAGGTTACGCTGGGTGCCGTCAGAACATTTGAAGCCGCCGGAGGAAAGGTCGCCAAGATCCTTTGGACACCCATCGGCACGGCTGACTACGGCCCGTTGCTCGGTGCCATTCCGGAGGGCACGGACGGGGTCGTAGCCGTTGTGGTGGGAGCGGACCGGATTCGTCTGTTCCAGCAATGGTTCAACTTCGGCTTCGACCGCAAGTACAAGATCTACGGCCAGTACTGGCTGCACGCCGATGTCCTTCCACAGCTAGACGATCGGGCGATCGGCCTCATGAGCAAATGCCTCACTTATTCCCCGGGGCTCGACACACCGGAGAATAATGCCTTCGTGAATGCCTATGCCAAGAAGCACAAAGCGCTTCCATCTTGGATGGCCGAGACGGCTTACACGTCCGCCCTCTGGCAGAAGACCGCGATCGAGGCGGTCAAAGGGAAGGTAGAGGACACGAAGGCCTTCCTCCAGGCCATTCGGAAGGCCAAGATTATTGCCCCGCGGGGTCCCCTCAGAATGGATGAATATGACAATCCGATCCAGAACGTTTATGTTTCCAAGATCGCGAAAGTGAAACACCCGGTCCTCGGCGAGGTTCTGACGAGCATTCCAATTAAGACTTACCCCGAGGTCTCCCAGTTCTGGACCTGGTCCCCCAAAGAATTTCTGGCGGGCGCGCCGTACAAACGATGATGGCTCACGCGGAATGATCTGGATTTCCTCGTTGAGAGGGCGCAGAGAAATACTCTGTACCACTAACATGCAAAATCTTCAAATTTGATGATCTCGTAAAAAGTCTGAAAAGACTTATTTCCTTCATTCCGGCGAACCCCGGATCGAGTCCGGGGCAGGCGCCGGAATCAAGTTAAGCCCCCTCACCCTTCCCCTCTCCCCCGCAAACGGGGGAGAGGGGAAGGGTGAGGGGGAATGATAAAAAAGGAAATTCCCATACAATCCAGTTATTTCAAATACTTAAAAATTCTCTGGACTCCGGTTTCCACCGGAGTGACGACTTTTTACGATTCCATCAAATTTTGTAAAGAAAAATTTAATTTGGAAACTAGCCTGTGAAATCCCCCCTGCCCCCCTTTATCAAAGGGGGGCAGGGGGGATTTCTGGGGGCGTTTGGCCCTAGGAAAAACTGATTCTTTTGGTTGCGGCTACGCTGCGCTGTACAACTAACGTTCAAACTCTTTAAATTTTGTAAAGATTTTTGTAATGAATTTTATCTGTGTTTATCATTGGTTATCCATGTCCCGCATTGTCTTTTGCTAATATCTCTGTGAACTCTGTGCCCTCTGTGGCTAAAGTTTTTTGGTTGCGGCTCTGCCGCGCTGTATCCTCTGTGGTTAGATTTTGACAATGCCAGAGCTCTTCTAAGGAGGTCGAGATGGCTCTTGAGAAGGCAGTTCCCACCCTAGTCGGCCAATCCATCCCCCAACCCGACGCGGTCGAGAAGGCGCTCGGAATGACGCCTTTTAGCGACGACGTCACCCTGCCCGGAATGCTCTGGGGTTGCGCCTTGCGGAGTCCTGTGGCGAACGCGCGCATCCGCCGTCTGGACATTGCCAAGGCCAGAAGGATCCCCGGCGTTCATGCCGTTCTGACCGCCGCGGACATCCCCGGGGTCAACCTGCGCGGGAATATAATGGGTGGCCGCGACGATCAGCCCGTACTGGCCAAAGATACCGTCCGCGCGGTGGGTGACCCGATCGCCCTCGTCGCGGCAGAATCGATGGACCTCGCAGAGGAGGCCCTCTCCCGCATTAAGGTGGAATACGAACAACTTCCCCCGCTGGAAGATCCCGTAGCGGCAGCCGAGCCCGGGGCGCCGCAAATCGATGAGCGGGGCAACGTGCTTTCCAATTATGGCTACCGCCGAGGCGACGTACAGAAAGGCTTCGAAAAGGCCGCAGCGGTCGTGGAAGAGACGTTTCGTACCCAGTTCGTGGAACACGCCTACCTGGAGCCGGAGGCCGGGGTCGCCTGGCTGGATCCGGGCGGCGTGATCCACATTCGTTGCGGCACCCAGATGATTGAGAACTTCCGTTTAGTCGCCCGCGTACTGGGCGTTCCCCACAACCAGCTCCGCATCGAGTGCCCCCTCGTCGGCGGAGGCTTCGGCGGCAAGATCATGGTCACCATCGAACCCTTTCTGGCCCTTCTCGTGAAAGCCACGGGTCGGCCCGTGCGCATGGCGCTCAAGCGGGAAGAGTCCATCCTCTCCTCCACGAAACGCCATCCCTTTATCATGCGCTACAAGGTCGGGGCGGATGCGGCAGGGAGGCTTACCGCTCTCGTGGTGGACCTCATCGGAGATGCCGGGGCCTATGCCGATGTGAGCGACGTAATCGGTAAATACTCCATCGGCTTGCTCACGGGCGCTTATCGCTGCCCCAACGTCCAGGTGAATTCCCGGATGGTTCTTACGCACAACCCCACATCCACCGCCATGCGCGGCGTGGGTTGCCCGCAGATCACCTTCGCTCTGGAAGGGATCATGGATGCCCTGGCCGAAAAGATCGGGCTGGACCCCTTCGAGTTCAGGAAGCGAAACTATCTTTCCAAGGGCGAAGCGCTCACCACGGGCCAGCCTCTCAAGAACGCCGTCAGCCTCGCGGAGACATGGAAGCGGGCCGGTGAGGCTCTCAATGAAGCGCTCTCCAGGGGCCGGGGGGCTCTGGATAAAGTAAGGTCAAAGGACTTGCGGGCGCGGGGTCAGGCCTCCAACATGACCGGCTACGGCCGCCGGCACGGAACGGTCGCCCAGGCATACGTGGAGATGCAGCTCGACGGGAGCGCCGTGGTAGCCGTGGGGGCGTGCGATATTGGCTCGGGACAAAGGGCGGGCTACCAGCAGGTTGCCGCCTCGCTCCTTGGCGTCCCGATGGACAAGGTAACCGTGCACAGCTCCGACTCCCAGGCCACGCCCCTGGTCGGGATGACGGCCGGCAGCCGGACATTCCTTACCGCGGGCCAAGCGGTCGTTAAGGCCGCCGAGCCCATCGTTCGTACGCTGAAGGAGGCGGCGGCCAAACTTTTGGAAGCCCGGACGGAAGATATCGTCCTGGCCGATGGCAAGGCTTTCGTGATCGGCTCTCCGGACCGCAATGTGACCCATGCCAAGCTTGCGGCTGCGGCTACGGCTGCGGGGGCCCCTCTTATGAATTTGGGTACCCTGAAGATTGAGGATGCTCCCTATCCCGGTTGGGACACGGCCCACGACGCCGGATGGTTGGATTACACCTTCGGTTCAGTGGCGGCGGAGGTTTCCGTCGATCCCGAAACAGGGGTGGTCACCCTCCTCGGCCTGGGTGATTCGCACGACGTCGGAACCGCGGTCAACCCCCAGATCGTGTCGGGCCAATGTGAGGGCGGAATTATCAACGGCATGGGCTTTGCCCTCCTCGAAGACTGTTGCGTGAAAGCGGGCAGGGCCGAAGCCCATGACTTCGCCAATTATCTGATCCCCACTTCCGTGGATGTCCCGCCGATCAAGGTGGCCCTGGTGGAGTCGGGAGAGGGAGAAGGTCCTTTCGGAGCCCGGGGAATCGGAGAGCCGCCGAACAACACCTCTGCGGCCGCCATTGCCAGCGCCGTCTCGCGGGCCATAGGGGTTCGCGTCACTTCTTTGCCGATCACCCCCGAGAAAGTCCTCACTGCCTTGAGTACAGGGAAGTGGCCGCGTTAGCTTCGTAAAGATTTTTTGTAAATTTAGGCATTCAAGGCATTTCAGGCATTTCAGGCATTCATAAGGAGGGATTTGATGAAAGAATTTGACTTCCTGGCGCCCAAAACCCTGAATGCTGCCCTCCGCGCGATTGAGGCAGGGGGTCGAAATTACAAGCTCCTGGCCGGGGGCACGAACCTGATCGCGGATCTTCGGGATGGGAATGTCACCCCACGGCTGGTCGTGGACGTAGGCGGCATCAATACCCTTAAATACATAAAGGAAGAAAAGGGCACAATAAAAATAGGGTCGCTGGTCACGATCGCCGATCTCCTGAACTCGGCAGTCATAAAGAAGCAGGCTCCCATTCTCTGGGAGGCAGCATATCATTTTGCAGGACCCATGGTCCGAAACCGGGCAACGGTGGGAGGAAACCTGGTAGACGCGTCTCCCGCGGCAGACTCCGCCGTCCCCCTTCTGGCCCTGAAAGCCCAAGTGAAATTGCAGAGCCTCAAAGGGCAGCGCGCTGTGGGGTTGGATAAATTTTTCACCGGGTACCGCAAGACCGTCATAAAGCCTGGAGAGGTTCTTACCGAAGTGACCTTCCCCGTTCCTGGCCATGGTACAAAGCATGGTTATTACAAGCTGGGTCGGCGGAACGCCATGGCCATCTCCGTGGCCAGCGTGGCCATGATGCTCAGCATGAATGGACAAGCCTGCACCGGAGCCTGCATCGCTCTCGGGGCCGTCGCTCCCATACCCTTGCGGGCTAAGAAAGCCGAGGCGCTCCTGGTCGGCAAGGCAGTGGATGAGGGACTGGCCCGGAAATGCGGCGAAGTGGCCGCGGCCGGCGCGAAACCCATCGATGATATCCGGGCTTCGGCAGAGTACCGGCGGCTCATGTGTGAGGTTTTGGTGCGGCGCATCCTTTCTCAGACCTTGGCACTCGAGGGCGAAGTTTCTAACCTTCCCCGGGAGGGAGATTGATGAGACGAATACCCGTTCAATTTACGGTCAATGGCCGGGAGGTGCGGGGCGAGTTTCCCGCACATCGCACGCTCTTGCATGCCCTGCGCGAGCTGGGTTTTACCGAAGTTAAGAACGGCTGCGAGAAGGGCGACTGTGGAGCCTGTACGGTCCTCTTGGACGGGCAGGCAGTGAATTCCTGCCTCGTGCTGGCCGTTCAGGCCCGGGGCCGGGAGGTGACGACGGTTCGTGGCCTCGGCACCGTGAATCATCTCCATCCCCTTCAGAAGAACTTCATAGAACAGGGCGCCATCCAGTGCGGGTTTTGCACTCCGGGGATGCTCCTTTCAGCCAAGGCCCTTTTGGATAAGAATCCCTCCCCCACACGGGAGGAGATTAAGGCGGCGATCTCGGGTAACCTCTGTCGGTGCACGGGCTATGTCAGGATCGTCGATGCCATTGAGGCCACGGCCGCCGAAAATAAAAGGGGCCGGAAACCCCGATCATAAGAAGATGAATATCTTCTCTGTACTACGTTCAAATTCTTTAAATTTCGTAAAGATTTTTTGTAAATTTTAGGCATTTAAGCGCATTTAAGGCATTTTCCAGGGAGGGTTGCGGATGAACTGGGCGCTACAGGCCCTGAATGGAATTTCTTTGGGAGCGCTCCTCTTCCTCCTGGCCAGCGGCTTCACCCTGATCTTTGGCCTGGCCCGGGTCGTTAATATGGCCCATGGCGCCTTCTACCTCCTGGGAGGCTATTTCGGCTTGACCATCCTGCGGCTTACGGGGAGCTTCTGGCTCGCTCTTCTTGCCGGTGGGGTGGGCATCATCGTGGTCAATTACTTCATCGAGCGCTACCTCCTCCGGAGGATCGGAGAAAATCACCTCGCCCAGGTGCTGCTGACGGTCGGCCTCGTCTACGTGATCGCGGACATCGCCCTGTTCATTTGGGGCGGCGATTCGCTCAGTATCCCGCCGCCCGCCTTCGCGCGGGGGCCGATCGACCTTCCCGGAGGAATCGTCTATCCACGGTACCGATTCTTACTCATCGTTTTCGGCGTCTTTATCGGGATCCTGCTGTGGTTACTGTACAAGAAAACACAGATTGGCGCGATCGTCCGTGCCGGCGTGGACGATCGGGAAATGGTCAATGCCATGGGAATCAATATCGACCGCTTGTTTGCGCTGGTTTTTGCCCTGGCCGCGTTCCTGGCGGGAATGAGCGGCGTAGCCGGTGGAGCCTTCCTGGCCCTCTACCCCGGCGCGGAGTGGGAGATCCTCGTTCTGGCCCTGGTCGTGGTGATCGTGGGCGGGCTGGGCAGCCTGGAAGGTGCCATGGTCGGGAGCCTCATCGTCGGGCTTGTCGATGCCTATGGCCGCTGGTTGCTGCCGCAATTTTCGCACTTTGTTGTATTCGCTCCGATGGCTATTCTGTTACTATTGCGACCTAGGGGTCTGTTCGGCAGGGAGGCGTAACGTTGGGCAGGCGCGGCTGGCTATTGCTGGGGGTTACCGTCGCCTTGGCGCTTCTCGCCCCGCAGCTTCTGGGTGCCTTCTGGATCAGCCTCGTCATCCAGGTCCTGGTTTTTGGGTTGCTCGCCTTGTCTGTGGACCTCCTTCTCGGACACACCGGGATCTTTCCGCTCGGCCACGCAGCCTTTTTTGCGCTGGCCGCTTATACCACAGCCATTCTCCAGGTGCGTTATGCCTTGCCCACCTTATTGGCGGCGCCGGCGGGAGTGGGGGCGGCCGTCATTCTGGCCTTGGTCTACGGCTTAGCCGTCCGGACGAGCGGCGTTTACTTCATCTTGGTTACCATGGCGATGGGCCACATCGTCTGGGGAGTTGCGGTAACGTGGGCGAGTTTCACCAATGGGGACAATGGAATCGGCAATGTGCCCTTCCCGGCGTTGGGATCGCTGGCGATCCGGAATCTCTCCTCTTACTACTACCTGGTCCTGGCTGTGGTTTTGGCCTGCACTTTAGGTTACCGCATGTTAACCCGCTCCCCTTTTGGTCTTACTCTCCGGGGCATCCGCGAGAGCGGCAGCCGGATGCGCTCCCTCGGCTACAACGTGGGAGCCCACAGGTATGCCGCCTTTGTGCTTTCCGGGTCGCTCGCCGGTTTGGCGGGTGTCCTTTACATTTACTTCAACCGCTTCGTCTCTCCGCCCACGGCTTCGTTGCATGTATCGGTCGAAGCCGCCCTGATGGTCATTGTCGGCGGAACGGGCACGGTCATTGGACCATTCATCGGCTCGGCGATTATCCTGGTGCTCCGAAACTACGTGAGTGCGTACCTGGTGAATTGGATGACCATCATGGGTGTGGTCTTCATCGTTACCGTCCTCTGGGCGCCGGATGGTGTCCTGGGCCTGATGCGCCGCTTGCGAGCACAACGGAGAATGTCGCCCGCCCGGTCGGAATCTCCTGTGGTTGGTGCTGGAGAAGGAAAGGATACCCCTTGACGGACCAGAACGCGGTCGATGTTGCCGAACTGACCAAGACGTTCGGGGGCATCCACGCCGTGGAAAAGGTATCTTTGAAGGTGCCCATCGGCCAGCGTCGGGCTCTCCTTGGCCCCAACGGGGCGGGGAAGACCACCCTGTTCAACTGCATCACGGGTAGCATGCGCCCGAGTGCAGGGCGAATCTTTCTGTTCGGAAAAGACGTCACCGAGATGCCGGAGCACCACCGGACGGCCATGGGGATCAGCCGTACGTACCAGATTACCAACGTCTTCCTCAAGCTCAGCGTTATCGAGAATGTCCTGCTCGCGGTGCAGGGCACGACCCGGCAGAAGTGGATCCCGTACCGTTCCGTCGAATCCTTTTCGGAAAGTCTGGCGCGGGCCACGGAAGAACTCGACCGCGTCGGGCTCGCCAACCGTGCCTCCGTTTCGGTCCGCCACCTCTCGTACGGGGAACGCCGGCAGCTGGAGCTGGCGCTGGCGCTGGCCTCAAGACCCCGCCTGCTGCTTCTCGACGAGCCCGCCTCCGGACTTTCCCCGGCCGAACGGCAGCGAATTGCGGGCATCATCGCCCAGTTGCCGCGGCATATCACTTTAATCCTCATCGAGCACGACATGAGCGTCGCCCTCGGATTGGCCGATCAGGTAGCGGTGCTGCACCGCGGTCGCGTCATCCTGGAGGGCACGCCGGATGAGATCCGGGCCAACCCGGAGGTCCGGGAGGTCTACCTTGGCAAAGTCTGATCCCCTGCTTTCCGTCAACGATATTCACACCTATTACGGAGAAAGCTATGTCCTGCAAGGGGTGGACCTCGACATGGCGGTGGGAAAGATCGTGGCCCTCCTGGGCCGGAACGGGATGGGCAAAACAACGTTCATTCGGTCCGTCGCCGGCCTGACGCCCCCCCGCCGCGGGACGATTACCTTCAAGGGAAACGCGATCGTGGGCTATGCCCCGTACAAGATTGCGCAGTTAGGCATGGCGCTGGTTCCGCAGGGGCGCCGCATCTTCTCGTCGCTGACCGTCCGTGAAAACTTGCTCGTGCCGACCAGCGCGCTGGCCGGAGGCAAGGCCTGGGGGCCAAAGGGATCCGGGCGCTGGAATTTATCGACGGTATTGAAAGAATTCCCCCAGCTCGCCG
>Ga0315289_10015016_pt1 | contig 10768 bp, 7 predicted proteins | sample YL17G11_40_MG_FD_203452 | JGI IMG/M metagenome (GOLD analysis project Ga0315289, IMG submission 203452) | Sediment microbial communities from Yellowstone Lake, YNP, Wyoming, USA - YL17G11_40 | ecosystem: Environmental > Aquatic > Freshwater > Lake > Sediment | place: USA: Wyoming | collected...
TCCAGTCCAATAGTATTCCCGTCCCTGCAAATAATAGTTGTATGCCTGCACATTCAGGGTGGGTTTCTTTTCAATCATCACTAATTCTGGCGGAGCAAGCGTAACCTTTAATGCCTGAGCTACCTCTTTGGCTACCTCTGCCTGAATAGCAAACAAATCCTCCATCTGCCTATCGTAGCTATCTGCCCAAACGTGGAATCCATCACTGGCTTTAATCATCTGGCAGGTGATTCTGATTTTATTCCCATATTTGCGGACCGAACCTTCCATTACATAGTTTACTCTTAATCTATTTGCCACCTCTTTGAGGTTCACTGGTTTATTCTTGAACTGCTCAACATCACTTCTCGAAGTAACCAGCAAGCCGCCAATTTTGGATAACTGGGTAATGATATCTTCGGTCATTCCATCTGCAAAGTATGCATCCTCTTTATTCTCAGAGAGATTTTGTAAATACAATACTGCCATGGCTGGCTTGGGAGATTCGATGGGCTTTGTTGCTACGGCTGTTTTCACATATTCTAAACTCTTCTTTTCTCTTCTTAAATCTGCTAATAAATCATCTATATGTTGATACCTTTCTTCTTTGTCCTTAGCCAGAGCCTTGAAAACCATATCCTCTAATTTGGCTGAAACCTGGTTGTTGTATCGAGTCATAGGCTGAGGGTCTTCATTTATGATCGAGTAGATTATAGCTGCCTGATGCTCCCCTACAAAAGGTAATTTTCCGGTCAAAAGCTCATACAAGACAATCCCAAAGGAGAAAATGTCGCTCCTCTGGTCAGCTTCTTCTCCCTGTGCCTGCTCAGGCGACATATAGGCAAGGGTGCCTAAGGTTGAGCCAGTTTGAGTAAGCTTGGTAGCTCCCTTTAACTTCGCCAGACCAAAGTCCATTATCTTAACCTGTCCCTCTTTAGTAACCATTATGTTATCTGATTTTATGTCACGATGAACTATCTCCTTCTTGTGAGCGGCAGTCAATCCCTCACAAACCTGAATCCCGATGTCTAAGACCTTCTTTATAGATAGGGTCTCTTTTTCAATCATCTGCTTTAAAGTCTTCCCCTCCACATATTCCATAGCTATGAATAATCCTTCAGGACTTTCCTCTATCCCATAAATCGTGGTAACATTGGTATGATTCAAGGCAGAAGCAGATTGTGCCTCGTGGATAAAACGGGTTTTTTCTTCGGGATGATCCGCAACGTGTGGTGGCAAAAATTTTAAAGCCACCAGACGATCCAATTTGATGTCCTGGGTTTTATAGACCACACCCATTCCCCCTTCACCAAGCTTTTCTAAAATCTTGTAATGTGAAATGGTTTTGCCTATCATAACGTTTTACGCTCAGTTATTGAACTCATCCCCTGGCCCCTTCTCCCCGCCTTTGGCGGGATCTTCGACTTACAAAGAGAAGGGGAATACAAGTCCCTCTCTTTTTAAGAGAGGCCTACCCCGCCAACGGCGGGGGATTCAAGGTGAGTTCAGACTCTCCAGCAATTTCAGATTTAACCTTAAGCATCACTGACAGAATCTTAGCAACCATAATGAATTTAAAAATTACTTTTTTGTCAATAGAGAAAGTGATGTAAAGCGGACACTTCTGGTGAAGAATTAAGGTTGCCGCAGTTTTAAGCCTGCGTTACAGATCCAAAAAAATCGCAGCTACGGATACGTTCGTTGGTCAGGAGACCAACGAACAGCAAGCATAAGGGCGAGGAAACCTCGCCCTTACACCCTGTCTACTGTCTACTGTTTTTTCAGCCCTATGTATTGAAACAGGTCTCTTAGCTCACCAGGATTGAACCTGGGCCAGGGTATTTTCTTTTCCTCCACGGTCTTTTGCATTACCGGTGCATGGTTGAGCATCTCGGTAGCCATCTCCGTGGCATAGTATTTTCCCTCCAGTTGAGAAAAATCTATGGCCGGTCCTTTTGAGGTATGACAATCAGCACACCTTTTTTCCGCAAAGTCCTTTTCCCCTTTTTTTGAATCTCCAGCCTTGTCAGAGTAATTAAGAAAGTAAAGATAAGAGATTATATCCGCCATCTCCTGCCCGGAAAATTTGGGAACCTCCCCTTTTTTCCACATCAAAGGAGCGGAATTCCAAAGCAGTGCTCCTATCTTGGTCATGCTGCGATGAAATTTCCGGGAATCTTTTTTGAGGTTCAGATTTTTTGAACCGGAATTATGGCAATGAATACATCCTTTCTCTCGAAATAGTTTTTCTCCAGTTTCAGGAGAGCCAAGTAAAAGAAAAGGAACCTCTCTTTCTGTGCCTTTAGCTTTCTGACGAACGAAAGCTAAAAGGTCCATCAACTGGTTATCTTTAAAACCGGGCCAGACGTTCTGGCTGGTCTGCAGCAGGGAAGACATTTGCGGCACATGGTTCCACATCGCCTGAACCATAAAGATAGGCGAAAGGTCTTGTTTGAATTTTTCCATATCCGGGCCCTTTTTCCCACCTTTCCCCTCACAGGAATGGCAGTCCAGACATCCTTTTTCCTTGAAAAGGCTCTTGCCTGCCTCTGGATTTCCTGGCACATCAAAAAACTCTAAGGTGTAAAGATATGCTACCAGTCTGGAAAGTTCCTCTGAGGAAAATTCCGGCCATTCGATCCTCATACTCCCCATCCTTTGATGCATATAGGGAAAATGGTTCCAGATGTAACCAGCTAGATCCAGAAAGGTTCCGCTTAAAGTAACCTTACCCAGATCTGGCCCAATTGCCTCGCCCTCACCCCAGATTGAATGGCACCGGATGCATTCTTTGTCTATGAAAACCCTGAACCCCTCTGCTGGATTTTCCGGCAGGGTTTGAGAGTTTACCCGGAGAAAGAGTATGATAAAAAATGCTGCGGCTGAGATAGCATAGACAATTGTTTTCCTGGACATCTTTTCTCCTTTAACCTGACGTGCCTCCTGAGATTTCACCAGGTAAGTAAGTCCTTATCCTCTCCTCCACCTCGGCCAGGGCTTTTTCCCTGCCTTCTCTTATCTCCCAGATCGAGACTATGGGAAAGAACTTAGTGAAGAGCGCGTAAAGAAAAATAAAGAAGGCAAAGCATCCCAGAGTGATAAAAGCCTCCACCCAGGTAGGATGATAGAAATTAGTCCCAGTGGGAAGTCGGGGATTGATCAAAGTCGGAACCACGATGGTAAACCTTTCCAGCCACATCCCTATGGTAACGGAGATCGAGGCGATGACTGTTCCAGCAACCGTTCGAGTCTTCTTCCTGGCAAGAAGGGCAAAGGGAAGCACAAAATTGAAGAGAACCATAGACCAGAAATAGGGGGCATATTCTCCGATGAGTTTAGCATAGAAAATCTTCAACTGGACCGGCTCTGCCCCATAAAAAGTTGTCAGGTATTCTGCAAAAGTAAAGTAAAACCAGAGCAAACACATTATCAAAAGGAGTATCCCTAAGTTATTAAAGTGAATCGGTTTCAGATAATCCTGAAGATGGTAAGCTTTTCTGATCAGCGCCATAGCTATTATCAGTGCCGCAATCCCGGAGAAGATGGCTCCAACCACAAAATAGGGACCGAAAATGGCTGTGTGCCACATCGGCTGTATGGTCATAGCAAATACAAATGAGACCACTGTATGAACCGAAATAGCTATGGGTATAACCAGCACAGCCATAACCGCAATCCCTATCTCCAGTCTTCTTTTCTGCGCTTCAGTTCCCTGCCAGCCCAAGGATAAAAACCGGTATAGCCATCTCCTTTTCTTGACACTATCCCTTAAGATGGCAATATCCGGTATAAGCGGAAGGAAAAGATAAATCGAACTGGCAGTCAGGTAAGTAGTAATGCTGGTAACATCCCATAGAAGAGGGGAATGAAAGTTCCCGTGGTAAATCACGTATATAGCCCGATCTATCCTGCCTAAATCGATTAATATGTTACCTACTCCAAAGAAGAGGACTAACACTGTGATGACCTCAGCTGAACGTGTAATAGCCCTTCTCCATTCTGCTCTGGCAAGTCGTAAGATAGCGGAGATTAAAGTGCCGGCATGGCTAATCCCGATAAAGAAAACGAAATTGGTGATATAGATTCCCCAGTAAACCGGACGGGAAAGCCCGGTAACACCCAAGCCTAAAACGAATTGTTTGAAATAGGCAAATGCTGCACCACCAGTTATCGCCAGCAAAATCGCTGCTGCCAGATAAAACCCTTTTCCGGTCTTGAGAATAGGATTTAACAGAACCTGATCCTGTTCTAAATTATCCTTTTTTGCTTCCATCTAAACTTCCTCTGACAGGTAAATCACCTTGGGCTTGGTACCCAATTCCTCCATCAGCCTGAATGCTCTTATACTCTTGGAAAGCTCAGACACTTTGCTATTCGGGTCTGCCAGGTCCCCGAAATAAAGGACTCCGGAGGGACACGCTTGCACGCAGGCCGGGATATATTCCTCCGGGTTGAATTCCCTTCCTTCTAATTTTGCCTTTTCCCTTACTTTTACCAATCTATGACCGCAGAAAGTGCATTTCTCCACCACTCCCCTGGGACGAACATCCACGTCCGGATTCAAATAATTCTTCATTTCGGCAGGCCAATGAGGCTGATACCAGTTGAAAGATTTCAGGGTATAGGGACAGGCAGTGGTGCAGTATCTGCATCCTATACAGCGCAAGTCGACCTGTCCTACTATCCCTTCCTCCTTGCTGTAATAGGTAGCTTTGACCGGACAGACCTTGGTGCAGGGCGGGTTATCGCAGTGCATACAGGGACGGGGCATAAATCTTATCTTAACGTTCGGATATTCGTGCTCCGTAAAAGTTAAAATCTCCATCCAGTGAATAGACCTTCCTAATTCTGCCTGTTCCGGGTTAGAGGAAGGGACATTGTTTTCCGCCTGGCAGGCAACCACACAGGCCTGGCAGCCAGTGCATTTAGCTAAATCGATGACCATCCCCCATCTGTGCATATCTAATCCTTCTTATGCTTTATAAAGTTTGACCTTAGTTTCTCCCCAGTTGGGTATCCCGGACAAGGGATCAAATTTCTCTTTAAGGATTTTTGTCGGGTTGAAGTCTCCCTTCTCGTCTTCAAAACCAAAAGGTATCCCCACTACCTCCGGCATCGTTCCAGGAAAAAGTCTTGCCTTTAATCTGATTCTGCCTTTGGATGATTCCACCCAGACCAGGTCTTTATCTGCAATCCTTAATTCTTTTGCTTTTTCTGGATTTATCTCCACCCAGGGATGCCATTTCTCCTTTTGATAAAAACCTGCAGTATCCTTAAGCCAGGGCGAGGGCAAATTAAGTTCAGTTGATAATGAATGTAAAGGGAAAACCCTTAAATACAAAGGATATTCCTCTTCTTCTTCCGGAAGCGAAGGATTTGGAAGATAAAACTTATCCTCTTTAATACTTCTACCTTTTAATTTATCTCTTAAAGTCTGGGAATAAAATTCAAATCTTTTTGAAGGGGTTTTGAAAACCCTATCCCATTCGCCGGATTTGTAAACCGGGTCCCACCAGCCCCCTTTTTCCTTGAACCCTTTATTGAACTCCTCAAAATTCTTATAAGATGGTGCTTTCCAGCCTCTTTTCTCCAGTACCCTGGTCCAGATCTCCTCAAAGGGTACCCCGAAAAGATCACCTCTACCTGAATTGAAAACCGCTTTTAAGGCAAAGGTCAAAACATCCTGATAATCTTTCCAGGGAAAAGCAGAACTCATCTTATCATCTATTTTCCTGGAAAGCTCCAAGAGCACTTCTGGAGTAGATTTTGTCTGGTAAAGCGGCTCGATTACCGACTGCCTCAAGCTCAAAACAGGAAAGCCCTGTAAGGTATATGTCGGGTCATCCTCTAATCTTTCCAGATAGGTGCAGTCAGGCAAGATAAGGTCCGCATATTCTGAGGTCTCGTCCATAAACGAGGAGAAAGAGACCACCAGGGGGATTTTCTTCAGAGCTTGAATGAACTTGCCCCGTACTGGGCTGGTGAAAACCGGGTCTGTATTATATATGAAAAGTATGTTCAAAGGATACGGTTTATCCGCCAGAATATTTTCCGGGAGCAGGTCCGGCAGGTCTTTGGACAAAGGATATTTATCCTCTTGTGCTGAATCTATCCTGGGCTTGTTTCTACCCTCGGTCGATAAGGGATCAGCAGGAATGGATGGAAAATTTGATAATGGAGGCACCTTGGGTAAGAGGACTCCTCCATTTATTTCAAAGCTGCCCATCAAACCGTTAAGAGAGTGTATGGCCATTCGCGTGAAAGTACTCTGCTGGCTCAGATTGAAATTGTCTTCTCCTAGAGCGACTGCAGGCTGTAGTTTGGCAAAATCCCGGGCTAACCTTATAATCGTGTCTATTGGAACTCCGGTGATCAAAGAGATCTGCGAAAGGTTGAAATTATTCAGGACATAATCCTTAAAACCGGAGTGTACAATCCCTGAAGGGTCTTTCCAGCTCTCGAATCCGAAAGTATGTTTGGAAACAAAGTCCTGATTATAGATATTTTCCTTGATTAGCATGTAGGCGATCCCCAGGGCTAAGAACCCTTCGGTGCCCGGATTTATTGGGACCCATTGATTTGACCTCGCTGCAGTCACCGAAAGACGCGGCTCGATCTGGACTGTCCTTCCTCTGGGTGCTCTTTTGTCGTCGTTCAGTTTGCCGAATGACCGGAAAGCCTGAACCGGTGACCAGAACGACTCAAGCCAGTTTGAGCCGAACGACAGGATATAATTAGCGTTTTCTAAATCATAAACTGAAGGATATGGACTTCCCTGCATAAGAAATATCCCGGGCACAGGCGTCTCTTCCCTGTAACTATTATTATCTATCAGATTAGGGGAGCCATAGGCATCTAAGAATCTTTTGAAAAGTTGTCTTGTGGTTCCCCGGCATTGTCCCATAAGGACTGCAAAGGTATAAGTTTTATTTTCATCCCGTAGAGATTTAAGTTTGCTTGCGACCAGATCAATGGCCTGGTCCCACCCGATCTTCTCAAATTTGTTTGACCCTTTTTCCCCGACTCTCTTCAAAGGTGTTTTTATCCTGAAAGGGGAATACAGGACTTGCAGTCCGGCAAAACCTTTCGGACACAAGGTGCCGCGGCTTATCGGGTGAAGAGGGTTCCCTTCGATTTTAACTAACCTTTTACCATCTATGACCCGGGCTAAAATCCCACAGCCACCAGGACAGAGCTGACAAACAGAAGGGACCCAGGTTTCTATTCCCTGAGGTACGATCTCATCAAAAGAATCCATCCAGGGCATTTTTTTAAAGATAAACCCACCACCAAAGGCCATGACCGAGCCGCTGGATAAAAACTTCAGAAAATCTCTTCTGGAATGTTCCATAAATCTATTCTAAATTTATTTGTGACAGGTTACGCAATCGTTAGAGACTTTCATTTTTCTATGGCAATCCCTGCAGTGATCCATGCTTATTTTCACCAGGGGTCTGCGCGGAGGCCTGATAGCATCGGCTATGTCCCCGTGACAGACCTTGCACTCTAACTTACCCGCTATTACATGCAGACGGTGAGAATAGATGACTGATCTTTTAGTTCTGTAGATTCTCTGCCACTCGATGGTTTTCCCCTCTTTGATAGCATTCACTACCTTTGCCTCTTCTTTACTTTTCCCCTGAGGTTCAGAATGACATCCGGCGCAGATCTCCATGCTCGGAAGCCCGGAAAACCTTTGTGTCTTGAAATAGATGTGACAATCCTCGCAGGAAAGGCCAACCTCCTTGGTATGCTTCAGATGGTTGAACTGAACAGGCTGGACAATCTCCGAGCCCTGCAGCCAGAGATAGGCTAAAACCAAGATTAGAATCACCAGTATGACTAGAATTGCTATTCTACCCATTGTTTTTTTGTGAAAGGATTCACAAATTTATCCGAATGCTAAACTTAACCCAACTTGCTTAAAGAAATCGTCTCTTCAACATACGATATCCCATCCACAGAATCAAAAACAGGAAAAGAAGGATGATGAAAACTCTAAGCCAGCTGAAAAATCCGATCAAGAAAATTTTGCCCAGTGGTAAACTTACCACCTGCTTAGCCATCTCCACCTCCATCAGCCCTGCGGTCAAAACGGGTGTAGGATACTGGTATCTTAAAGAAGACTCCACTGAAAAAGGCTTTATCCCTGGAGGAAGGTCGAACTCGAATTTCTCCTGCCTGGTCTCCTTTGGGGCAATTCGGTTATCACTTAGAATGGAAGAAGCTTCTAATATCATCTTATAACTTTCAGTCAGGACATCCCCTTTCTGATCCAGCAGGACCTTCTGGTAAACCTTCTCTTTCTCGGTTATTTTCTTACCTTTATCGTCTAAAAGTTTCACTGAAAGGATCACCTTTCTTACCGGGGTTCCGGTAGGTAATTTGTGACCGGATTCGGCATTGGTCACAAAAACTGCAACCAAAGCTTTACTCTTCTTGACTTCAAACTGGGTTCTCAAGGTGGCAGCGTGCTGCAAATTTATCTCCGAATGACCCCCTAAGAACTCGTGCGCGGTCATATTCAGCTCTGATTTTTTTACCTTAGCGTCAACTATAGGCATTCCGGGAACTTTAGGCATATGACAGTTTTGACAATATACCTTCTGTTCAGGATAGGGCCCTTCCTTCCATTCAGAATAGGTTCCCAGGACCAGAACCCCGAAGTTATTTTTTAACTGATGACAGCCAGCACAGAACTCCGATCGGGTATGCAGTTCTGAATAGGTTGCTATATGAGCCGGTGAAGAGGCATTTTGGTATGGCCCATATTGAGTGCTCCCAGGATTAACCTTGAAAGGGTCTTTTGGGTTTTCCAGATCTACTGCATAGATCGAATGGCAGAAATCACAATTTATCCCTTCTCTTGAAATTCGATTTTTTAAATAAATATCCCCGGTATAGCGGGTAGTTGGGGAATGGCAGGAAAGGCAGTAGCCTCTGATTTTTTCCCCGTTTTCATCCAGCGCATGCAGGTAATCCAACTTGAAGACCGGGTCTTCGATGGCTTTGGCATGCATCGAATTAGACCAGGCCTGGTGAATATTAATATGGCACTTTCCACATTCCTGGCTGGGTGAAAAAACAGTTTCTGAAATCCCTTTTTCTCTGGCAAGAGATGAAGAGGAAAGTAAAATGAGGAGAAAAACGGAAGAGATAAAGAATACGAATCTTTTTATCAAGACTTCTTTAAAGTTTAACCAAGAAGAAATCAACTTTACTCCGTGCCCAATTTTCTTTTTCTCCACTTATCCCCTTTTTAAAAAAATACTTTTTCAATATATGTGCCCTTCCAATTTTGTCAATAAGAAAAATATTAGTGTCAACGCCAATCAAAAATGTCAGGTTTTTTGCAAATTAAAGATGTCAGTCCCGATTAATCGGGATTACAGCTTCATTTTGCTTTCGTGTAAGGATGAGTTGAGAGGATTTGGTTTTTTCCTTTTTTTATTGACTTTTTATATAAAAAAAATATAAATTGAAACAATTTGTGATAAAAATAACAAACTTTTAAAAAAGGAGTTCCTCTATGGATGAAAGGATAAGCTCAGGTGGGGCTTATGGCTGGTTCCTGCAGAGGATCACCGGTCTGTTCCTGCCACAATTTGCAGTAAGACAACCGTATAGAAAGCTTGCTGACTGGTCTGCCCATGGCGTTCGTAGTATACCTGCATAGTGCGGATTGGGTGATACTATCGGCTGTTGTGAGTATCTGATGAAAAGGGAAACTTAAAACCTTTTAAAACCATGGGTAGTGTTCTTTCACGTAACTCGAAGGGAATTGCGCCGAGGATGATTCTCGCAATCGGGAGATTCTATCTTCAAGCTCTGATTCTTATTCTTGCATGCTGCTTTCTTCATGGTGAAGTCTCCGCACAAATAAAGACCTGGGACGGGGGAGCGGGGACGAATAACTGGGGGGATATGGCAAACTGGAATCCCGATGGTGTGCCCATGTCCTCGGACGATGTGAACCTTACAGGTGCCAATACCATCAATATCAACGTCGCTGCGACGACGAAGAACCTCACGCTCAACAACTCAAGCCTTTTGCTGACGATTCTCAGCGGCAGCTCGTTAACAGTCTCTGGCAATTTGACACTCACGAGCGGTACGTTGAATACGGAAGGTTCATTCCCCACGGTGAGTGGAGCAGTGAGTCTTATTGGTGGGACGGTGGGCTACACGGCATCGGGTGGGAGTCAAACGGTCGCGGTACAAAGTTATGGGAACCTGACGATCAGCGGAGGAGGGACGAAGACACTTGCCGGCAATATTACGCCGAGTGGGTATCTGACAATCTCTGGCGGGATATTTGACTTGGGGACCTATTCCTGCAATCGGGCTTCTGCAGGCGGAACGTTGACCGTGTCCAACGGAGCCACGTTGAAGATCGGTGGGACGAACACGCTGCCCTCCAATTATTCGACGCACTCGATCGGTGCGACGAGCACGATAGAATACAGCGGTTCGAGTCAGACGGTCTCAACGTTGAACAGTTCGCAGAACTACGGACACTTAACCATCTCGGGGTCGGGGACAAAGACACTGGCAGGGACAGTGGGCGTGGCAGGGAACTTAACGATTTCCGCAGGGACATTCGCCTTGGGGAACTACACGGCGAACAGGACTTCTGCCGGCGGGACATTGACAGTCTCAAGCGGAGCAACATTGAGCATCGGCGGGACAAACACACTCCCCTCGAATTATTCAACGCATTCGATCGGCGCCACAAGCACCATAAACTATGCTGGTACCAATCAGACTGTCGCCACGTTGAACAGCTCGC
>Ga0315289_10015017_pt1 | contig 10768 bp, 8 predicted proteins | sample YL17G11_40_MG_FD_203452 | JGI IMG/M metagenome (GOLD analysis project Ga0315289, IMG submission 203452) | Sediment microbial communities from Yellowstone Lake, YNP, Wyoming, USA - YL17G11_40 | ecosystem: Environmental > Aquatic > Freshwater > Lake > Sediment | place: USA: Wyoming | collected...
ACGGCAGGGAGATGCTCGTCTATTTTTTCAAGGACGTCACCGGAATGCTGCTGCTTCCGCTCGGCCTGCTCCTCAGGACGATGCCGTTCAGCAGGAAGACCGGCTCAAGCATAATCGCCATCGCATTCGCCGGCTATTTCGCCTATCCGCTGTCCATAATCCTCTCGCACAACATGATGCTCGAGAACCTGCAGTTCAAGGGGATGGACATAGTGGAGCCGTCCTCCTCGCCCGTGCTCTGCCAGCCGCAATGCGACATCAGCGACCCGGCCTGCCAGTCTGTTGTGGATGACCAGAACCGGGCCATAGGGCAGGAATGGGCCAGTGAGATAAATTCGCTCACCAACCCGAGCGACAGCATCTGGGAATCCCTGTTCGGAGGAATTGGCGCGGTGCTGGGCGGCCTGTACTCGTTCTTCGAGGCGCTGGTCAAGGCGGTGTTCGGAAGGTACAACCAGAGCCTTTTCACCCCGGATTTCATGGTCCTGGTCCATTTCATCTATTATTTCATGATCTCCAAGGTGCTTTCCCTTGTGCAGTTCTCGGTGATGGTGCTGATAACTTTCGTGTTTGAGATAGTCGTCACCGTGACCGCGTTCAGGAGCCTTTCCGGCGTCATGGGAGGGGAGATGGAGATACTCGGGCTTACAAAGGTGGTGTGATGGAATTTACGGAATTCTACCTGGCAGTTGCAGGCGCGGCGACCGCGCTGCTCATAGCCTATATCGCCCTCCTTCACATGGCCGCCCGTTTCCTGGGCAAGCCGGAGACCGCCGCGTACGCCAACGTGGAGCTCCAGCAGCTGTTCATTTCCGTGATAATCTTCGTGGCCGCGTTCGGGGCGCTCCAGTTCGCGGACATGGCCTCCAGTTCGATGGGCATAACAAAGCCAGGAGAGACCACCATAGACGCATCCATAGGGTTCCTCCAGCTGGTCATCCAGCAGGGCGTGACCCCCGCATACATAGACCTTGTTTCCCTGGACGTGAAACTTAGCTTCTGGAACGCCCTCCAGGGGAGGCATGGGCCCACGGTCTGGAACTTCATATTCAAGCAGGTGATAGGCCTGGAGCCGGTGATAAGCGTGGTCAGGATACTCACGTTCACCCTTACCGCTTTCCTCGGGACCCTCTGCGCACAGGTGATAATATTCTACCTCATCACCGCGCTCGGCCCCATAATCCTTGCGTCGGGCGTCCTCGTCCGTTTCTTCCCGTCCACCCGGGACGCCGGGGTCTACCTCATAATATTCGCGATCGCTTTCCTCACGTTCTTCCCGTTCCTCTTCGCGCTCAACGCGCACATACTTGAGGAGATGTCTCAGGCGCATTATGGCGAGAGCTACGACCCGTACATAAGCATGCCGCACGACATGTTCGTGGCGGACCTGGCCTGGTCCCCGCGCTGGATCGCCCAGCTGTTCAGCTTCTTTCCGTTCGTCTCGTTCTTCAGTTTCATCGCCCTTTCGCCGTTTTTCGAGGGGATAGCGAGCCTTTCGCTTCCCGCGCTCATACTTCCCGCCATTTCCATGTCGATGACGATATCATTTATAAATGCGGTCACGAAATTCGTGACGGGGAAGGGATAAGATGGCGACCGGGCTTGAGGTTCTTGGGGTTGTCTTTCCCTCAGTGCTTCCGCTGGCGGGCATCCTGCTGATGCTGGTGCTCTCGCTGGTGGCGCTTGCCTACATGCTGGGCTCGCTCTTTTCCAACGAGCAGGTGAAGACATGGGCCAGGATGGAGCTCACAGAGGTGTTCTACTCCGCGGTCATACTCGCGCTCGGCATCAGCATCCTAACCCTCACTGACAGTTCCATCGCCGCATTCATCAACGGCTCGCACCCCATGCTGCCCGGCTCCCAAATGGGGGTATGCGACCAGCTCGGGTCGTTCCCTGACTATGCGGACCTTCCCTGCCATATCGGGATAGCCAAGAACTTTTTCTCCACTGTCTTCGACCAGGGGGTCTTCTACCTCTACACCCTCCTCAGGCAGTACAACCGTTTTGCGTACCTCGCGGGCATAAGCGTGACGGCGGATTCGGTTGCCCACGTGGTCGGGAGCGTGTCGTTCTCCCCGTTCTCCGCCTACCTCCACATCCCGATTTCTGTCTACGGCTACATGTTCGATTTCGGGATAAGGTCGCTCATGCTCCTCAAGTTCCAGGAGATACTCATCGAGTTCGTGAACGATTCCATATTCCCGACATTCTTCGTGGTCGGGACCATCCTCAGGGCGTTCCCGGTGATGCGCAGGCTCGGCGGCCTAATGATGGCGATAGGCATATGCTTCTACTACGTTTTCCCTGCCTTCTATGGCCTTGGCTCCGCGGTCTTCACCGGCATGATGATAGCGGACATATCCAACGGCGGCCTGAACAACGGAGACGGGTACGTGATGGACTGGGCGGAAATAAAGTTCGACCCGCAGATGAACATGGACGCGCTCGCGCCCGAGGCGCAGCTCCAGCAGAGGTACGCGAACGGCGAAGTCACGGTCGTTGACCCGGCCACGGGCGCATCCTACGACCAGGATGCGATAGCCAGGGGCGACCCGTTCGTTTTCAACGAGCAGAACTCCAACATGTGCAGGCCCTCGGAGGACAACCGGGCGGGTTTCGGCGCCTGGGACGAATGGACTGGGTTCGTGGGCCTCCTCCTCAAGCTCATATTCTTCCCTTTCTCGGGATTTGCCTGGGGGGAGAACTTTGACGAATGGATACTGGGCGAACACGGGATTGTGAACGGGGTCGCGAGAATGGTGTTCTTCTCGTTTTTCTTCTCGTTCCTTTCGGTCATGTCGACCATAGCGGCCATAAAAGGCCTTTCCCCGCTTCTCGGAGGAGATACCGAGATAGCCGGGCTGACACACCTGGTGTAGCAAATGAAAGAGATGTTGTTCCTGCTGCTCATCGCATCCTCCCTTTTTGCCGAGGAATACACGCCCCCGGCCGGCACTTTCGACTATTCCCAGGGGGTTACGATGGAGGACGTGGTGCAGCAGAGGGAGTCGGAGTGGCTTGAAAGCGCATTCAGCCAGAACTCGTTCTGCGCCCCGGTAAAGAGCAGCTTCGAGCTGTTCATCCCCGCGCTGGTTGCCATACTGGTCATAATAACCTCTACAATAGTCCTCTACATGCTGGGTTCGGTGTTCGATTCCCCGGTCCTCTCGGCCCTCGCAAAGCAGGAGGGATACGAGATCCTGCTCACGGTAATAATATTCGTCGTCTTTTTTGCCATATCCGGGCTTACGCAGAGCCTTGTAAACGGGGTTTACGGGGGCAGCGAGGGCTTCATGGGCCAGTCCGTTGAATACTCGAAGACAATGATTCTCAAGGTCTCGAAGGACGGCGCATCCCTAGGCATCTTCAACATGCTCCTCTATATGTACTACACCGCCCCGATACGGCTGGGCAAGTCCACATACGCGGGCATATCCTTCAACCTTGGCGCGGTCCTGAGGCCGATAATAGACGCGGTGGGGACATCCGTGACGCTGCTCTCCGTGGCGATGGGCGAGTGGCTGGCCAACCTTTCGATACTTTGCTTCATCAAGCGTGTGATGATGCCGGTGTTTTTCCCCATAGGGCTGCTGCTCCGCAGCGTGCCGCAGCTCAGGGGCGGCGGGAACGCCCTAATCGCGTTCTCCTTCGCCCTGTTCATAATCTATCCGATGATGCTTAGCGTAAACTATGAGATATACAAGATGCAATACGGGAACTCGTCCTACGGGCTGCCGGTGCAGAGCGCGGTCTACAGGTTCATAAGCGAGTTCGGCTTTGCGGGCATTGCGGTTGCCCTCCTCGGGATAAAGCTGATCACGGGCAACATTCTCGGGCACCTGATGGTGATCTCCGCGGCCACGGTCCTGCTGGAGACGCTGGCGGACATAGTGTACACTGTGTTCATCCTCAGCCTGTTCCTCGGGCTGCTGAACGTGTTCGTCACGCTCACTTTCGCGAAGGAGCTCTCCAGGTTCATGGGCACGGAGATAAACCTGAGCGCGTTCATCAAGCTGATATAGGTGGAATGATGGCTTCATACCAGGTGTTGGTTTCGGATGCGATTTGCAAGGGCGCAGGCGCATCCTTCTTCCCGGAATGGCAGCTGCTTTCCGGGGTAGCCATCCTGGCCTCCGTGGCGATAATAGTCTTCCTCTACCTTGTGAACAAGTTCTTCCAGAACGCGGAGGGGGCGGGCTGGGCCAAGCTCGAGCTCTACGAGGTATTTGTTACGGTTTTGATAATGGTGGCTGTGATATCCGCGACCAACGTCGCCTGCAATGCGAAGGCGTCCTGGCTTTTCTCATATGCAAATATCCCGGCCGAATACGACCACAACATATACGAGGCGTCCGTGTATTACCTCGATTCCTTCTCCGGGGGCGTGATGCGCGTGACCACGGAGCTTTATGCGTTCTACTGCTTCATGGACTGGCTTGGCTCGATGACGTTCACCGCGAAGCCCCTCGGGCTGGGGACCTCCATCCAGCCCACCAACGGCATATCATCCACAATGAAGGCGGGGCTCACGAACGCATTCAACGTGATGGTGATATCCTACATAACAAACAAGGTGCAGATATTCCTGATAGACTTCATCTCGTTCGGTTTCCTGAAGTACTATCTCCCCATAGGCATTTTCCTGCGCAGCTTCACGCCAACCCGCAGGATAGGCGGGACCATCATAGCGATAGCGCTGGGCTTCCTGTTCGTGTACCCCTTCCTCATCATACTCGAGGGGGCGGCAGGGCTCGCGCCCCTTGAGTGGATGAGCTCCACGCTGATACCGGATTTCCAGGCGGAGTTCAGCAAGTTCGAGTTCATGCCTTTCATATACGCGATCACAAAGGGGGTTTTCACGCTTGATGTGTTTAACATAATAGGGTACATACTCCGCTCCGGCCTCGGGATACTGTCCTTCGGGCTCCTTTACCTCTTCGCGAGCGGTGCGGGCTTCGCCTTCATGGTCGGGCTTTTCTTCCCTGCTTTCAATACGCTTATATTGGTGACTACCATTAGATACCTGAGCAAGTCGATGGGTGAGGAGATAGACGTCTCCAACCTCACGAGGCTGATATGATGGCGGTCGGCTGGCAGGTGTTATCCGTAATCATTGTCCTCCTTTCCTTCTCGCTGTCAGCGGTCATGATAATGCTCTCCAGGGTCTTCTCCAACAAGGGGCTGGAGCAGTGGGCCAAGGCCGAGATGGTGTTCGCCATCTCCACCTTCCTGCTCGTGATTTTCTTTTATGAGCTCTTCACCATGGGGCAGGACATCACCATATCCGTGATGCGCGAGATGATCAAGTCCAACTATGCGCACGAGGGGGTGGTGCTTAGCGATTCCGACTTCAACAGGATGTTCCCCCTGGGCAACGACAACACAACCATGCGGCTCGCGATGCTTTATATGGGCGACACGTATGACTGCCTGAGGCTGATAGGGAAGACCACATACGCAATCTCTGCGCCCTTCTTCTTCGGGGAATCCTTCACCAAGGACGCGTTCATGACCGACGCCACCTCGGGCTGGGGCCTCAAGCCGGTCACGCAGACCGCAATGAACATAGTCAATTACACCGTCTTCACCGCCTTCCTTTTCCTTGTCTTCAGGCACATCCTCGAGTTCGTTTCCGTGACGGCGCTGCCGATTTTCTTCCCCATAGGGATACTGCTCAGGGCGTTCCCACCCACCCGTGGCTCCGGGGCGTATGTGCTCGCCTTCGTGGTGGGTTTCTACTTCGTTTTCCCGGCCGCATACCTCCTTGCGGTGAATCTCTCCATGAACCCGTTCGTTTGCGGCGCCCCAGAATACGTCCCCAGGCTTCCGAACATGTGCAACATCGCAATGTCGGGCCAGGCGGAGAAGGTTCTTCTATGGGCCAACGGGAACGCGCAGGACACGATGGGCTTTTTCCAGGAGCTGCAGGACAAGGTCGCCGGGGCGGTCATAAACCTCTGCTGCCTTCCCTTCATAGCGATGGTCATTACTATGAGCTTTATCCTTGCCTCGACCAACCTGCTGGGCGCCAACCTGCCGGAGGTAGGAAGGGGTTTCATCAAGTTAATTTGATTATTTCCCTATTTCCATATGCAAATACTCCGACCTTTCCAATCCGGCAAGCAGTACGCCCACATCATACCCTTCCTTTTCCAGCTTTCTCCCGTTCTTCTTTATCTCCTCATAAGAATAGTAGTCCAGCTGCCCCAGCTCCACTTCCCACAAATCCTTTCCCAGCGCCCTCTCCGCATAATCCTTCTGCGCTTCCACCCGTCCGCCCGCAAACCTTTTCAGGAATGCAAAATTCACATCCACCGTTACTTGCCCGGAGAACTCCCGCACCACCGCCGCATTCCAGACATTCTGCGGAAGCGCCTGCATCTCCCCAGCATCCGCAAACCCGTAATCAAAAATATCCATCCATCCCCCATCCGCCAATTTCCTTTTCCATCCGAGCACACACTCCAATCCCCTCTCCGGAATTGGAATCCAGTATCCTTCCGGCATCCCCTCCATAGATGAGTAAATATCCGCCTCCGCCCGCGCCTCCACTTCCAAAAATTCCTCCCCTTCCCTCACAACCTCGTTTACCCTCACCCCACTGCGCACCAGCATCCGCGTTGGCAGATCATCCAGAAGCTCGTTGCATTTCACACAATTAGCATTCTTCATCTTCTTCCAGTTCCAGGCTGGCGCAACAATAGTTTCAAATGAAAATCCCTCCAGTTTCTCCGCAGCCCGTTCCACCCCCTTCTCCGAAAAGTCCCAGAGCACATAAGTGGTCCGTTCTTCCACGTCGCCATTTATCTTCCTCAGCGCCTTCAAAAAATTAAAAGCGAAGCTCCCGTCTCCAACTCCAATCTCATAAATCTTCAATTTGCCTTTCTTCGGAGCCCTCCGCGCAAACTCAACCGCGTTCGCCTCAGCAAACTTCAGGGAGTGCGCAAACGTGCGGAAGGAGGAATAGATGCGCCCGCCTTTTGAGGAATAGAACTCAGAATTCCTGCGGCGCTGGAATTCCGCGAAGGTCTCCATGGTTTTCTCTCGCAATCCCGCGTTTATAATCCTATGCCGCTGCCGCCGCAACATCCGGCCCGGTTCCACCGCCATCCTGTTTGGGTGGGTTCGCAGCCCCGTTCTCAAGGAAGAGCTCGGAATACATCCCCACCATCGTGGGATGGAGGTTCAGCTTCTTCAGCTCGAACATTATCGCCTTCCATTCGACCGGCTTCTGCCCGCGGTTCAGCTTGTATGCCTTGAGCTTCCTCATGGACTGGATTGCACCGGAAGTGAGCACCGCCTCTGCGGCGAGCGCATCCGCGGCTTCAATCCTTCCCGCGATATCCTGCCAGCGGTCCTTGTATGAGAGGTTCCTGATTAGTTCTATCGTCCTTTTAGGGAAAAGCTCGTATTCGTGGTCTGCCGTTGTCCTCTGGTTCACCTCCTCCAGGAATTTCGCGCTTTCCAGGTGCAGGTTCAGGACCGCCTTCTTTATTTCCTCCTCAGCAGGGGTGAACGAAGCCTTGTCCCTGCCGAGCCACTGGCCTATGTCGCCCACCTTGCCGTGGTCCCTTCCGTTCTCGCACCCGAGCCTCAGGAGGCCGATTTCGCCAAGCAACGCCGGAAGAACAACTGATTCTGCGAGATAATCCGCCAATCCGTCCTGCATCAATTTTCCTTCTGCGGTGAAAACCTTTCTTTTAACAAGGTCTTCCTGCGCCTTCTGCAGGAACTGGTTCCTCTGGTTTCCCCAGTCCTGCTGCATCCCCTCCAGCACATGGAGAGTCATTCCAACCGCCCTGCACGCCTTCTGGTATGCGAAGTCGGGGGAACCGGTGAGCTGCATGGTTGTCATGAGGTACGCCGCAACCCCTGGGTTGAAGTCCGCCCTGGGTGCGACATAATGAGCGGCCGCTACCGCATCCACAAACTCCTCTATTCTGCTTCTTCCATTCTCTGCAAGCGCGTCCCCGCTTAGGTACATTTTCCTGAACTTGCATTCCCGGGGCGTGGAATCCATATCATTCGGGAATTGTTTGTACCCCATCAGCTGGTAGAGGTCGTTGAACGCATCTATTCCGTATCCTTTGAGGTGGAGCTTGCGCACCTTGTTGTACGCCTCTGTGCTGTAATCCCGCTCCGCCCTTCTCTTTATCATCTTTATCCCACTGTCAAGGCCGAGAAGCTTCACCGCATCAAAATCATCTATTGTCTTAAGGAAAGCGGCATCGTGCTCCTCCATCTTGTCCCTTAACGGGGTTTCCATCTTTTTCTTGCTCTCGCCCCGCAACTCTTCGTCGTCCAGGTTCGGGAGCTCGAAAACCTGGTACATTATCTCATAAAGCTTGTGGAGCCTGAAATGGACATCTATCATCTTGAGAAGTTTTTCCTTCCCTCCGGGGGTTGCCTCCTCTCCTGCGGCAGGCACCCCGCATTCCGAAAGCTCCTTCTCAAGCCTTGCAATCTCGTCCTCCACGACCCCAGCCACCCTCACCTTCTTCAGCTCGAAGTATGGTGTGATGTGCCTAGCGGTCTCCCCGTCCACTATGAGCTCCATCTCCGCGGGAATCCCGGACAGCCTTGCAGCGAAGTTCATCCTTTCGCATATTATCGTGCTGCGGATGTCGTTCTTCATTATCGAAACGTCGCCGGTGGCGAGCGACCCCCTTATCTTGAGGCGTGAGTATATGCTCTTCCCGGCAGTTTTCTCCTCTATGTCAACGAGCTTGTTGTGTATCTCGAAAAGCGCCTTGAGCGTGATGAGGAACCTTGCGCCCTCCACCGCGCTGACCTGCGGGTTGTCTTCCGGCGCGGGTATTACTCCCGAAATTGCGTCCCCCACCAGGGTGTCCCTCATGAACCTGAATATCCCCATCGCCGCAAGGAAATATGTGTGCATGACGCGCACCGTCGCGTCCAGCTCCTCCTGGCCCTTGCCCTTTGCGCTTGCGGTTGACCTTGCCTGGTCCACATAAGGTATCGTCCCGCGGAACTTGAGCTTGTTGTACTCGTTAGCGGCATATTCCTCAACAGTAGGCACCTGAGTCTTGTCCGTGCATTTCACGAACAGCTGGAGCCTCCACACGAACTCGTCCACCGGGGAGCGTATCTCATCCAATGAACGGGGGATCTTCTCCCGTTCCCATCTCGCAGCCCTGCCCTCTATCTTTGCAGGCGCATGGGCCAGGAAATCCATGAATTGCATCCATTCTTTTTCCGGAACATCCGCCTTCCTTGATGCGAGAAGCTCGTCGAACTTGTCCCTGTTCCAGAACGTGGCCCTGTGAAGGCCCGGCATCCCCACCGGTCTTTCCTTTGGATAATGAAGTGCAGTAATTTTTCTTGCGTCCATTTTTGACACCATTACTAACTATATATTACAACAAAACTCTTAAAAACCCCTCCCACCAAGAGGAAGGGGGGTGCCCCCCCTTTGCCTTTGCGCCCATATATCGGGCTTAAAGGCAAATCTCTCTAGGGCACTCATAACCCCCCATTCATCCAAAATGTAAGATTTTTATTCTCTCCCGCCTTATCCTCACCATGAAGAACGTGAAAAAGTACGTCCTCGACACAAGCCTGTTCGTAAATCCGGCCGCAAGGGCCCCGTTCGGAAACAGCCCGCAGGAGGCGGTTGAGCAGTTCGCCGCCATCGCTAGTGAGCACAGCGCCAGTTTCTACATGCCCCCTTCCATATGGAAGGAATTGTCCAATTTCGCCCCGAACCTGCATCCCCTAGAGGGGATAGTGAAGAGAAAAGCCCCAAACATCTATTCCATACACCTCCCGGCCGCCATCTTCTACGAATTCATAGACGATGTCCGGGGCAGGGTGAACAAGGGCCTCCGCCTCGCGGAAGAATTCGCAGTAGATAACCGCCCGGACAATGATGAAAAACTGCGCAAGCTCCGCGACAAGTACAGGGATTCCATGCGCACGGGAATAGTGGACAGCAAGGAGGATTTCGAAATAGTGCTCCTCGCATACGAGCTGGAGGCCGCCATCGTAACCGGAGATGAGGGAATCCACCACCTTGCAAACAAGGTTGGGTGCGAATGGATAGATGCGTCAAAATTCTACGCAATCCTGCACAAAAAAAAGAAGAAAGCCTAGTCTTCCTGCGGGTGCCCTTCCAACGCCCTCCTCATTATTTTCGTCCCTTCCTTATAGGTTTTGGTAAAGTTTATCTCGTAAAGATTCCCCTTCTTTGCCTTCCCGTCAACCTTTACCTCAACCTCCTTCCCCATCCCTTTGAGTATTTTCTCCCAGGTGGACATATCCTTAACACGGACCCTGAATTTCTCGCCTACGCTCCCGCGCGCAAGCGCATCCACCAGCCCGGAATAGAGGGCGCTTCCAAGCATCATCCTATATTTCTCTTCCTTCAACCCCAGCTCATGCAAAGAAACCGCGGAACGGAAGACCCTCTGCTTCATGAACCCGGCGGGCATGTCGAATATCTTTGAGGAGGCCTCTTTTAGGTCGTTAATGTCCGATGTTGGCGTCACGTGCTTTATCATCTCCCTTTCCGCCCCGAGGCCCCGTATGACAATACCCTCCTTTCCCGCCTGGTCAAGCTTTTTTACCTCGTCCTTCAGCCCCCTAATCTCATTCTTTTTGAATTTCCCTATCAGCGGGACCGGAAGGAGCCCGTACTCCTTGCAGAGGTCCCTGCGCTCCATCGGGCCAACAAAATTGCCTTCCCCATTTATGATGTCAAAAACATAATAGCGGACGTCGTAAAAGTCGTTGGGCTCGGTGTGAG
>Ga0315289_10015018_pt1 | contig 10767 bp, 5 predicted proteins | sample YL17G11_40_MG_FD_203452 | JGI IMG/M metagenome (GOLD analysis project Ga0315289, IMG submission 203452) | Sediment microbial communities from Yellowstone Lake, YNP, Wyoming, USA - YL17G11_40 | ecosystem: Environmental > Aquatic > Freshwater > Lake > Sediment | place: USA: Wyoming | collected...
CCCCACGCCATGCCACCGTTCGCGCCCCGCCTTTCCCTAGGGGTGCCCAACATCAACTTCCCCATCCCGTTGCACGCGCCGCGTGGCACGGGGCTGTCTCTTTTCCTGGCACCCCTATCGCCGCCCGGAGCCCATGGATAATGTTGCGATGGCCCTTGCTTTAGGACATTAAAAAAAAAACGCACGCCCCTTTTCCCCCCGGTACAGACCCCGCACAGCAGCGCAGAGAGAGAAGAGAAAGAGAAGAGAAAGAGACTGTATTTTTGTGATTTGAGAAAGAAAACCACCCCGCGTAGACCCCCTAGGCGCGCGGTAAGAATCGCGTTCAGCCGGGCTCCATGTGTGAGGAAAATGAAATGCTTTACTTCGACTTTTTTTTTTTTTTTTTTTTTTTTTTTTTTTGTCGAGAAGTTTTTTTTTGTCGAGAAGTTTTTTTTTTGTCGAGAAGTTTTTTTCACTCCTATTCTTTCTCCGCCCGCGGACCGTGCCCACCCGGCCCCCGCGAACCTCGCAGAGCCTGAATACGCAGGTATGCTGGTGCAATGAGTGCACCTACCTCATCATGCGGTGTGTCCCACAAATGCGTCATCCTCCAGTCGCCCTTCATGCGGCCCCCCGTGTTGCTGCACCAAGCCACCCTTTTTTATTCCCGCGCCCGCGCCCACCGCCTGCCGTCTCGAAAACGCATTCGCCACCCCTCCCGGCTGTGGTCCAGACCACTTTGATGTGCCTAGGCGCTGTAGAGCGGTGGCCAATTTCTGCCTGCCGGCACCCCGCATCCGGGGTCACGAAAAGATGGGGCCTGTTCCCAGTGCGTGGCTCACGTTTTTTTATCCCGGCCCCAGCACTCACACCCCTCGCCCCGCCCGTTCCCCTCTCCAGTCCACTTCAGGCGCGCCCTAGATCGTACAGAAGCACCAGGGAGAGGCTGTGCGCCAGGACCTCCCTTGATACCACAATGCGGTGTGCACGGACCACGTCCACGCCGGCGCTGGCGCTGCCACCCATGTCGTCGCGCTGTCCGCTCCGCCCGCGCCGCCCGCTCCGGGCCTCCGCCACGCCTGCGCCCCAGCCGCCGCCCGAATCGTCGGACGGTGCCTCCACTGTGGGCGGGAGTGGGCCCGGCTGGCCCGTGGGCATGAAAGCGGAACCGATGGGCACGACCGCGGCGGCGGCTACCACCACCCGGTCTGCCCCCTCTCGCCCGGCCGCCCCAGGCCCGCCCCGCGCCTCCACCCTCCCCACGGGCACCGCCGGCGCCACCCTCACCCCGGCCCCCTCCTCCACCTCCTGGCCCGCCTGGCTGGCCCACTTCGTGGCGATGGACGCGCTTGCCCAGCTGAGCTCGGTGGCGGGCGAGACCAGGGACACGGCCGCCGAGGAGGAGGACTTTACTGTCGCCGCGGCCGCGCACGCCACCACCGTGCGCCTGGCCAGACGGGACACCGTCCGGGAGGTTGGCATCGAGCTTTTTGAAGCCATCGCAGCCGAGGACTACGCGGCTGCGGCCGCCCTGCGCGACGCGGGCGGGGCCGGCCTGGTCGGGTGGTGGGCGTCCGCGCCCACGCCGGCCGACCCGGCCGGCCACCTCCTGCGCGTGGCGCCCGGGTACGGCATGTACGAGGGCTCCCTGTTCCGGGCCTCTGGCATCGCGGAGGCGGCGGGGTGGGGCGATTTCGGGAAGGGCGGCTCGTCCTCGTCCGGCTCGCCCTCCCCCACTGGGTCGGAGGATGAGGAAGAGGATGAGGGCGAGGAAGAAGAGGAGGACAGCGACCTGGACGAGGGGTACCCGACCCAGTGGCTGTCAACCTTCGGTGAAGCCGCCCTGCAGGTCCAGGAAAGGGTGGCCGGGCCGTCCGCTTTTGATGACGTCGGCCACCCCGTCCTGGAATGGTACGTCCGGGACCGACGGCCGGAGGCGGTCGCCGACGAGGAGGCGAGCATCCCGTCTTCGCCCTCCTCTCGAGCCGCGTTCATCGCCGCGCTGGAAGCGCGCGCGGTCGTCCTGCCCGCCCCCGCCGCCTTCAACATCTTCATCGAGGACGCCGACGACGAGGCGGACAGTGAGGATGACGAGGAGGCAGAGTCTGAGGAGGACGACGCGCGCTCCGTCCGGGCCACCACGCGCGGCCGGCGCCGGCGGCGGCAAGTGTTCGGGCGGCCGTTGAGCCCGGAAGCGATTGAAGCATTGAAAGAAAAAGGGGAGGCGGAGGGAGGCGGGGACGAGGCAGAGGCCGCGGACGCCGCCGCCGCCCGCGTGTTTGCCACGGCAAAAACCGACGCTAGCGATGAAGGCGACGACGACAACGACGACGACGACGACGACGGCGACGATGCCGACGACGACGACGACGACGACGACGACGACGACGACGACGACGTCGACGAGAAGTTTGGGTCGCTAGGTGGGGCCACCGCCGGCCGGCGGGAGGACGGGGGCCGGCGGGGCGGCGGCGGCCCCAACCGGCACCTGGTCATGTTTGCAGTCGCGTCCAACCCGCTCCTGCCGGACGAGGAGGAGGTGGACGACGACGCTGGAGTGGAGGCGTCTGGCGCGGGCGCCATGGGCTGCTGGATGTCCACGCGGAGCGCTCCGCCCCGCCTGTCCGGGGCGGCCCGCAACGCTGCGCTGGCGTCCGTCGCGGGCTCCCTCCTAGCCGGGTCCGCCGTCGAGGCCGCCGCGGCTGCCGGCCTGGGCCTGGGCCTCGGCCAGCAACCCACCACGCGCGCGCGCGCGCCCGCGGCCGTGTCCTGGCACTCGCCCGACCGGTTCACCCTGTCGGTGGACGCCCCGCCCGCCCCGTCACCGCCCGTTGTGGACGCGGTGACAGCCCCGGCCGATGGCGCGGCCGTGGCGGCGGGCCCCGCCCCGGAGTTCGCGGTCGTCGCGTCCGCGGTGTGTCTGGCCCGGCTGGCAGATAATGACGCGGCGTTAAAATGGGACGAAACAGGTGAGGCCTCGCCCCGATCCCTCTCAGCCATCCGTCTTGGGGCCGGCCGCCCCTACCTCGACAACGAAGCGGAAGGAGACGACGGCCTCGTCCGCGCATCCGCGATCGTGGCCCGTGCGGTGGCCAAGGCGTCGCGGGCGGCCGGGCGCACCACGCCGGCCGCCTCGCCAGCCGAGGTCGCGGACGTGGTGCGGGGCGCCGTCGCCGCCGCCCTGGGCCCGCGCGCCGACGTCACCGTGGACGTCGCGCCCTCCGCGCCCTGCCTCACCGGCTCCACGACGTATGACCGCCTGGACCCGGTTGCCCTGACCCGCCCGGCCGACCCGTACTGTGGCCTCTACCTGGCCGCCTTTGGGAGCAACGGCCCCGAACTGATCCTTGTCCGCCGGGAGACCCCGGCGGAGCGGGCGGCCGCGGCCACGGCGAAGTGGGTGGCAGGCCGGCCATCGCCCGCGGCGAAAGCAAAGAAAGGCTCCGTGCCTGGCCGCGGGCAATCCGTGCCCGCACCGGCGGAGACCGTGGTGGGCGTCCGCCTGGCGTCCGACGTGGGCGGGCGCGAGCCCGGCATCGTCTTTCGGGCCACCCTAGGCCGGGAAGGGAGCCGCCCCCCCGGCGACGCCTACCCGGCCGAGCTGGGCGTCCGGAGGCGATACAGGGCGGTCGGCTACATGCACCGCCCGGACCCAGCGGGCTGGGGTGGGCTGGATGAGGAGGACGAGGACGACTTTTTCGGCGGCCGGCGAAGCAGCGGGGGCGGTGGCGATGGCGGGCGCCGTGGCCGGGCAGGCCGGGCGGGCCGCTTGGGTGGTTCAGCCTCTGGCCGGTCCCGCTCCGCCTCCCGCTCGGCGAGCCTGCCGCCCAGAAAGCGGCATCCCGTGCCGGGGGAGCTCATCGAGTTCTCGGGGGTTTCGCCCCTCGTACGGGGCGCGGGCCTGGGCTTTGTGTGGATTGCCCCGGGCGAGCGTGGAGGCCAGCGCCACCTCGTCCTCCTCACCCGGGTGCCCCTTGACGACGTCGCGGGCGACGCCCGGACACAGGCGGCATGTAAGAGGGGGTTTTCGGGGTGAGACGTGGATGCTTTTTTATAGGGAACTCTGGGGCGGAGCGTGTGTTTGCGTGTGCTTGTGCGTGTGCGTGTGATGCTGAATGTTCGTGCTGGGGGGCGGGTGGGGGCGGGTCCAGGATTGTTGACACAAGGGTCTTCACGACTCGACTTTTCTCTCTGATCTCCGGAGGGTAGGTGAATGCACGGGCTGTGCCCCATCTGAAGCTCCAGTCACACGTTCAGCCTGCCACTGCATCCAGTCCGGGGTGGTGGGTGGCCAAGGAGCGCGGGCGCAACGCCAGCGCAAAAAACGCCGGCGCTCTCGATTCGACGGCCCTGCCATCGCCAAAACCTAGCCGTTTTCAAACCATGCGCCCGCCCGCCGCATCCCGCCTCCGTCCCGCAACCCTGCTCCCCACACCATGGCGAGCCAGGCACACCTCCTCCCCCCCACCCGCCACCGCACCGGACCCGGCCGACTGGGAACGCTCCCCTGAATGGTATGGCAGCCAGGGCCGGGGGTGGGGCAGGGGAGCCGGGGAGCCCGTGTTCTCGGCGGCGTCACCCGTGGGGAACGGCGTCGTCACTGTGACCGCCCACCCCGCGTCACTGGCGCCTCTAGGATCAGTAGCACCCGAATGGCGAGTTCTCCGTTTTGGTGAGGACACCCGCCAATCGGTGGCCCTCGTGGATGTGCCGCGTGGTGGCGGCCCTGCCTCAACCCCGACCTCCCGCCCGGCCGCCCTGGCGTTTGAGTACGTGAAGAGCGTGGTGGCGTGTTCGTTGACCGCCCTGGGCAGCATGCCGCCCCCCATCCTGGAGGCGGCTGCCGGCGGGGGGGCAGGAGGCCGCACCCCCCAACCGCCGTCCATCCTCTGCATAGGCGTGGGCGGCGGGTCTGTCCCGCTGGCCCTGGCGTCCCTCTTCCCGGGCGCGTCCGTGGCGGGCGTGGACCTGTGCCCGGCTGTGCTGGGAGCGGCAGACGCGATGGGCTTGACCGCGGCGGCGGGGAGGGCCCCCAACCTGACGATCCGCCTCGGCGATGGCGTGGCAGCGCTGGAGGCCCTCCCGGCGGGTTCGCTCGACCTCGTAGTCGTCGACGCCTTTGACGGTGCGGACGACGTCCCTTCCGCTCTCACGACCGTCGGAGGGGTGGGCTTATCCGCTGCCGCGGCTGCCCTCCACCCAGCTCACGGAGCCCTCGTCATCAACCTGCATGCCGGCCCGAAACCGGGGCCCGGAGACTGGTTGACGAGCTTGGGCAGGGGCGGCCCGGCACACCCGCCCACCATTGTCGTCCGCCCTGACGGGACGGGCCCTGGAGCGTCCGCGCTGGCAACTGCCCGTGCCTGGTCACTCGCTCTGCTGGATGGCGGAGCAGGCAGCGCGTGGCTGGTGGGCGTGCGGCGCCAGGCAAACGCGGTGGTTGTGGTCGCACGGGGGGGGAAGGGGGGTGGTGCGAACAGTGCTGCATCCGCGGCCACAGCTGCCGCCGCTCGGGCCGCCATGGCCTTGCCCTTCGACGTGGGCGACCGGGCGGCGTACGGATATTACCGCATTGGCGACGGGTAGGGGAGGTGGCTTGTAGCGGCGGGCGAAGAAAAAGAAATCAGGAAGAAGAAAAACGCTCGTGGGTTGCACCTCCTCTTCTCTCTCTCCTCTCTCAAATACGCCCCGCCGCATCTCTCTCTACCGAGTACACACCCGCGTTCTCTCACATACACTCTAGCAGCAGGCTGACCGGGTGGGCCGGGCGGGCACGGCTGCCTCCAGCGTGAGGCCTGGGGGCGGACCAGCGGCCCCCGCGCTCCCACCCACGCCGCCCGCACCCGCAGCGGGCGCGGCGGCCCGGGGCAAGCGGGCCGCGACGTCCGCGAAGAGCTCGGCCACGTTGTCACCCGTCTGAGGAGATGGATTGGTTGATTGGTTGGAATTGGTCAGGGAAGGACATGGGCGAAAGCCGCTCTCTCCATCCCCATCCACATCCCCAACCCATCATCACATCCTCATTCTCTCTCATTACCTTGGCCGACGTCTCCCAAAAGTGGAGCCCATTCTCCGCCGCGTACGCCCGGGCCTCCTCCAATGTCACGGCCCGGGCGTCGGCGGCCAGGTCGGCCTTGTTGCCGGCCAGGGCGATGACCGCCCCAGGAGCGCCCTGGCGCTGGAGCTCGCGCACCCAGGCCTGCGCCTTGGCGAACGATTCGGCGGACCCGATGTCGTACACCACCACCGCCGCCGCCGCGCCCCGGTAGTACATGGGGGCGAGGGAGTGGTACCGTTCCTGGCCGGCGGTGTCCCACTATGGACGCGGGGATGGTGAAGAAATGAATTAAAAGAATGTGTTCCGAGACTGGAGCGGGGGTGTGGTGAAGCGACCCGCCAACCCCGCGCGCTCTCCCCTCACACCATCAAACTCACGATCTCAAACTTGACGCCGTGCTCGGGCATGGCCTTGGTGAGGAAGGCGGCGCCGATAGTGGATTCCTGGGAGTTTGGGGGTGAAAGAGGTGAGGGAGCGGAAGGGTTTGCTGCGCGCAGGGCCGGCCTTTTTTTATTATTTTCCGGTGGGCGTGGACCCAGGGCTCCGGGCGGGGTCCGCTTACAGCTGGGACCAGACAAGAGCGTGGTCGAAATGTAGTTCCTAGCCCCGCGTACCCGGTGTATGGCTCCACCGCCCAGGCGCGCGCCGGGGCGAGGAGGCAGCGGACAGCGCACGCCATTGAGAGAGGGCGCGCTCGTTGGCGAGGTTCTCTTTCCTCTCCCCGCCCTCCGCCCACACACCCCACACCCTTCCTCTGCCTCACGCCTCCTTCGCCGAAGGCACGCCACACCACTCCGTCTCACTCACCAGGTGGTCAAAGTACTGGCCCTTGACGAAACGGATGACGAGCGAGCTCTTGCCCGCCCCCATGTCACCCAGCAGGACCAGCTTGGCCTGGCGGAGGCCGGCCTCCGTCATTGGTGGGTGCGAGTTGTGTGTGGGAGATATGTAACGGGGACCTGGTGGAAGGCACCGGTGTGAAGTGGGATGCGTTGGGGGCGTCACGCAATAAGTTTATCAGGAGGAGTGAGGCTGGGCGCTTGCTTTGCTCTGCTCGACTGCACTTTTTTTTTTTTTTTACCAATCCAGAGAGGCCTCTCTAATTTTTTCTCGCCCCGTCGATCTGACCATGGGTGGCGAACGCGCACAGTGTGCGGCGCCACCTGTAGCCTCCCTGGACGTGGAAGGTGAGCACGGGTGGGAGTGGGGTGTGAGATCAGAGACAAGGAGACACGAGCAAGTGGTGTGTGTTTCTCACCCAGCGGCCGACTCACAATGGGGGCGTGCACGCTGCGGGGATACATCCCGCCCGCGCACGCCCTCGCCACCCTCACGCCGAGATGAGTGGGCTCTGGTTGTATCCACATGCATGTTACCTGCGTTGCCTCGCTGCAGCTTCCGGCACCAAAACAAACTTTTGACTTAATTTAATGTTACTAAAACCCGTCCTCCCTTTCAGCTGCCCCCAAGCCGTCTACCTCCGCGCCGACCGGTGGCGGCCCGCCCTCATCGTTCTGGCGCCGGGCCGCCGCGTTTTGCACGGTCGCACCCCTGCAGTCGGGCCGGACGGGCTTCTGGGATGCGGTCCTCCTGGTGGCGGGGCTGCAGGTAAAAATAAAAGAGATGAGAGGGATGGGATGGAATGGGGATGGATGGATGGTGGGTTGAGAGCGAGCGTCTCACACGTCCCATTTCATCGTCACAGATCGGCCAGATCATGCTGGTCATGCCCCGAGCCATGTGGCTGACCGGTATGGCGGCGGGTATGGCCGTCAGCGGACTGGCCGTCCTGGCCGGCGGGTGGACGCTGTACGTGCTCCTGGCCCTGTACCTTGAATTCAAGGGGCGCAGGGTGGGCACTCCTCTGAAACCCGCCGGTCGGCCGCCTGCTGCCGAGGACGAGGCTGTAGACCCTCCTATCGACCCGGGCCTGCGCCGGGAGGTTGTACAGTACCACGACGTCGTGGCTATGCTGGGGTCGCCCGCGGCGGGCGCGGCGGTGCAGGTGCTCACGGCCGTCGCCCTGCTGGGCCTGGCGGTCGCCCAAATCCTGGCGTGCGCGACCAACACGTACGCGGCGGTGGGTGGGGACGTGCCTGGGCGGGCAGGCGCGGACTCCCTGTCCAAGCGCACCTACGCGCTGGCGTGGGGCGGGGCCATGCTGGCCTTCACGGCCGTGCCCTCCTACCGCGACACGCGCGTCATCAACGGGATCGCGCTCCTTGGGACAACGTTCACCGCCTGGTACATCGTCGTCGCCTCCAAACCTGCCGCTGCGGCCGCCGCCGCAGCGGCGGGGCTGGTCCGCTTGCCCCCGACGCCCCTGGGCCCGGCTTCGGCCCGCAATTTCTTTTTGGGCGGGACGATCATTATTGGCTCCCTCTCGGGGCATGTGATCTGCATGGAGATCTTTGACGCCCTGGGCGGCTCCCGCCGCTTCCTGGGCGCCTACCTCCTGGCCCAGGTCTGGGTGCTCACCCTGACTGTGCTGCCCGCGGGCGTGGCGGCCTCCGCCTTCGGAAGCTCCCTGGCGCGGGCTGACTCCATCTATGGCGTCCTCCCACCCTCCACCAACCGGTCCGTCTCGGCCTGGCTCATGAACGTGCACCAGGTCGTGGTGTTCGGCATGGTCCTCATGCCGCTCTACTATTACGCGGAGCGTGGGGTCGGGCTACACGGGCGTGGCGCGTTGGGGCGGTTGACCGGGGCGCGCCGGTTCGCGGCCCGTATGTGCGCTCGCATGCCCATCTCGCTCATCGTGTGGGTGCTGGCCTTAGCCTTTCCCTTTTACGGCGCCATTAACGCGCTCATCACGGCGATCTCGTTTCCGACCCTATCCTTCCTCGTCCCATGCGCGCTCTATAACTGGGTGTACGGGCGGCGTGGTGCGAGCGGGGCGGCTGCCCGGGCGGCCGCTCCATTCCCTCCCCCCACCCTGGGCGGGCGGGTGTCTCTCCGCGCCGCCTGGGGCGCCTCGCTGGCCTTTAACTGGGTCCTCGCCGTCACGGGCTTTGCCTTTATGTGCGGGGCTCTCTTCTTCAGCATAGGGGCCGTCGTGAGCGGCGTGCGGGCGGACGGCGTCTTTGCCCGGTGCTGGCAGTGTGGAGGCTTGTGAGTTCATTTTTTTTCCCCTTCATTTGTTCGCTTATCAAATTTTCCCAATCATTTTCTTGTTATTTTTGTGTGGGGTTTGTGCAAAGACGTGAACGTCGCATCCAAATGGGCGCTTTATTGTGGGAGAAAGGGGTGTGCCTATGCGGGCGGGCTGGTGAAGGCAAGAGAGGCACACAGACGGATGAGATGAGGGTGAAAGAGAAGAGAGGTGCCGAGGTTGGAAGAGACGTGCCACACCCACTCACACTCTCACAACAGCCCGAGCGCGCGCACTGCCCCTCTGCGTGTGCCTGTCCCCACGCACGTCTCACACGTCACACAATCCCTGTGCACCCTCATGCCAAAGACAGTCACTTTGCCCCCGGTTGTTATTCCGGGGGTGCGGGTCGAGGTGAGGAGATTCAGCGAGAGGAGGAGAGCGGACGCGCCGCAATGTCTCTTATTCCGACGGCCCGCATGAGGAGGCCCGCCTCCGCCACGGTGTCTTTCGTGCTTTACCTGAATGTATGAACTCTCTAGCTGCCCAAGAATTGTGCCGAGGGGTGAAAACCAGGACCGTGAGGCCCTCAAACCCCGATTCCGGCCAACCTCGGGGAGTCCGCGGGGCCGCGCCCGCGCGGCGCGCACCCCCTCACCCCTCTCACCTCCGCCCACCCCTCTCACCCGTCTCCCTTCTCGTCTCTCCTCCAGGACATCCTCGCCCTCTACCGGCAGGGCGACACATACGTCCAGTACCATCGGGAAGTCAACAAGAATGAGCACATCAAGGTCAGCCCCTGGGTGGGCGGCCGCCGCCGGGTGGCCTTCGTTGTCCCGCTGGCCGCGCCCGCCCTCCTCCAGCGCGCCCTCGGGACGGACAAGGTCAAGATCCGGGATTTCCATGTCCTGGAAGCCGAAGCCTGCGCTGAGGGGCGGGGCCTATCCCGCCTCATCATGCTGTCCACGCCCATGCTGTGGATGCCCGGCAGCGGCCCCGACCTCCACATCGCGTCCGTGACCTTCACCTGCGCGCGCGGCGAGGTGGTGGCGACAGGTGAGGGCGGCGACCCCGCCACCCAATCTGCGCACGTCACCCTGGGCGCGACCATCACCGCCACGGCCGAGGCGCTCAAGTGGTTGGTCGGCGGGCTCCGGGCCGCGGTCGAGGGCATGCTCCTGCGCCAGTGCGAGGGGATGGCGTCGTCGTTTGTCCGGTACACAGCCGCCCGGGCGGCCGGGCTGGCGGCCGGCGCGGCCGCCCCGCGCCCCTTGCCCGCCCTCCCGCCCATCGCCCTGCCGCCGCCCCTGCGCCCGCTGGCGGGGCGGGACATCAGCCTGCCGTCCACGCCCGCAGCCGCGTCTGAGCTGCAGCGCAAGGCAGGGGCGGGTGGCGGGGGCGGGTGCCTGGCCGGCGCGGCTGTCCTGGCCCGCCTGCTGGGAGAGGACGAGGGTGGCTGTGCTGCCAACAACTCCTTCTGCATCGCGGCGTCTACGCCCGGCATCGCCCTGGCGTCCGCCACCTCCTGCGGCAATCTGTCGGACACCAGTGATTACCACGACGCGGTTGAGGAGGAGTGGCGGCCAGTGCCGCTGGCAGGTAGGAATGAATGGAGAGGGAGAGAAAAAATCATCAT
>Ga0315289_10015019_pt1 | contig 10767 bp, 32 predicted proteins | sample YL17G11_40_MG_FD_203452 | JGI IMG/M metagenome (GOLD analysis project Ga0315289, IMG submission 203452) | Sediment microbial communities from Yellowstone Lake, YNP, Wyoming, USA - YL17G11_40 | ecosystem: Environmental > Aquatic > Freshwater > Lake > Sediment | place: USA: Wyoming | collected...
ATTAAAGACAGAATAGGAGGTAAAGTATGAAAGTTCGTAACGGCTTTGTAAGTAATTCAAGCAGCAGTTCATTTATTGTGCATGGTGTATCGTCAACAATGGAAGTATTTAAGTTAATGATTCCATTAGTAAAAGAAGATTATTGTTCGTATGGAGATGGAAAACGGGCGTGGAAAAAAACTCATGGTGAAAAAGTAAAAGCATTCAAGAAATCGCGTGGTGAAGATTTTAATGGTGGTATCCTGATTCCGTTTACCTGCAATTATGAGACATTCATTTATCCTGTAAAAGATGGCAAATGTTATGTCGAGACATGTAATAATCATCCATGGCAGGATGTATTGAATGCGCAGGAAGTTGACAGTGAGCACAAACATTATACTGATGATAAAACCATGTTTGTGAATGTTACCACGAACGAGATTATTACACCAAAGGGATATGAAGATGATTTAACTGAGTATTATCGTAAAAAGAGTGAGGAGTATGCAATCGAAAAACATAATGTGGATTGATCATGAAACTACGTACAGGATTCGTAAGCAACTCCAGTAGCAGTTCATTTGTTATTGGAAAGTATTTTATGACGCAGGAACAGATCAAAGAGTTTAGTAGTCTTGTCAAATTATTTGGACAAGCTAATTATGATAATAATGACGAGGCTCTGATAACGTTCAAAGATTATCTGATTGAATGTGATGAAAATACATATATCAATGAAGATGATAAATATTTTTATGGCACTATCGGACAGGTACATTATGAAATTATGAGACAATTTATGGAGAAGCATAAACTTGAAACAAAGTATTCGGTGGGTTGAATGAAAGATTTAGAGGAATTATCTGTAGATGAATTAAAACAAAAATATTGTATATCTGGTAAGAAAGCTACATCCTTGTTTGACCTGATTCATCGGGGGGATAAAATAAGAAAAGTATTTAAGATAAATGATGTCGAATGTAAAGCTGCCAATGCGTTTGCTGAAAAGCATAGCATTTGTAAAGCGCATCCGATTGGTGGATCAAAGTTCTCATATATTTTCACTCCTACTATTGGAATGAATGTTCACATCAAATGTCTTATCTGCGGAAAGAAAAAAGATATTACTGATTATGATTGCTGGTGATTAGTATGGGCGATTTAATTGTTATTGAAGATGAATTTACGATAAATATTCAGCGCCGGAAGTTTGATGGGAAGCCTGATGAGATCGAGATGTGTTTTATTTATCCAGAATGTATGGATCAGGATAATAAAATTATACGGTATCCTTATCTGACACATGCGTATGGTGATTTCGGAAATATTATAAGAAAGGCGGAAGGTGTCGTAAATGAAATTACGTAATGGTTTTGTAAGCAATAGTTCATCATCGTCATTTGTTCTTAACAAAGATTGCATGACTGAAGATGATGTTGATGAATTTCAAAAGCAAAGAGAGATCGCAGATGAATGTGATCGGTTTGACAGGATTGGTGAAACGGACAATTTCTTTTTCGGTATAGTGGATTATAGTAATAAGTTCTGCCAGTGGCTTGAAGAGAAGAAATTTGAGCGTATTGAGTGGGGAGGTTAATTATGGAATCTGAAAAATTTATCAAAGATCATATTTTTGTTGTGTCCGTTCTAACATATGACTGGGCGAAAATTGCAGAAGATAAGAAAATTGCAGAAGATAAGAAAAATAAAGAGGAGTAATCTATGTCACATTATAGAGTAATGGTTATTGGAGAAGATGTAGAGAGTATTCTTGCACCATATGATGAGAATCTGGAAGTTCCGAAACATATAGATCGTACTAAGGAGAAAATTCATAGAGAATTCGTAAGATATTATGGGGGGCTTATTGCTGAAAATAAACCGGTCAGTGATCTTGAGAAATTTGAAAAACTTACATTATCATTGGATGATGTAAATGAGAAATGGTGTAAAGGATGGTGTGGCCAGACACTTGATGAGGATGGAAATACATTGACCACATATAACCAAGATTCTAAATGGGATTGGTATGAGATTGGTGGAAGGTGGTCTGGTTCTTTTATACTTAAACCCGGAATGAATGGAAAAATGGGAATGAGATCTTTGTGGAATGCAGATAAAGAGATTCCATCGGATCATGTAGATCAGGCATTAAAATGTGAGATTGATTGGGATGAGATGAATGAAAATGACAAAATGCGGGCAGGAATAGATTGGGATGACCTGTTTAATCCAAATCCGGATGCTTGTATGTGGAGACCAGAATATGTTGCAAAGCAACAGAAAATTCATTTGGAGATGTATGGCACGAAAGAAGAGTATGTAAAGCGCAGAGGTATTTGGACACCATATGCAGTAGTCACAGAAGACGGGTGGCATGCGCCCGGAGATATGGGCTGGTGGGGAATGTCGTCTGATGAAACAGAAGACCGTGATAAGTTTGATCAGGAGTTCCAGAGATTGCTTGCAGACCAACCGGATGATGCACTTATAACGATGGTGGATTGTCATATTTAAATTCTGGTGATTACATGTTGTTTGAAAAAATGAAAGAAAAGGATTCTGCACGAAATCCTGTATTTACTGCGATTGATACATTGACTGATACGGATGATATACGGAAATTTGCACAGGAATATGAGGATTGGATGGTTGAACATGGTGAGGCCAGTATAAAAGGAAGAGAGCGTGAAGTTGCCCGGTCGAATATCGGGTATATTCTTGGCTATTATAGTGATGGTACTGCGGCATTGTGGTATAAAATTTTACCGGAGGTCAGTCATCCAATATTTGGATCCGGTTTTGGAAGAGGCAAAGTTGTTACCTCGGAAGAGGCACTTGAGGCTGCCGCCGGTTGACAAAAATGGAGAGGTAATGATATGATTTATACTGGATTTTTGGATAATAATAATATTGAGTATACAAATGAAATACTTGAAACTAATACAATATATAAAATGAAAATTCGAAAAGATAATGATGTTAATATAAATACCGTGTTATATGTCTATAGGTGAGACGATGCCTGAATTTACATTTGAAGAATCTGATAATTATATGGCAATGGAACAGGCTGGTGCCATGTCGAATGGGAAACTTAAACGTGCATTCTTTGATTGTCTTCGAGACATAAAAGAGGCTGGTTTTAATTCTGGTGTTGGATTATGGCGTGATGTATTGACTAATGAGCTTGAAAAGCGTGGTTTGATGAAGGATGGACGGATTATTAATAAAAAGAGGTGAAGTAAAATGGGCGAAGCAACGTATTACCTAAAAGCAAACAATTGTACAGAAGAGGCATTTGAGAATATCAAAAAGTTTATTATTGAGGCAAGTGAAGCGCAGGATTACTGGCAGGATAATCGTGAGATGGAGATTGCTGGCAAAAGGAGTGAATTTTGGATAGGATTTGGAGAGAAATTTCCATTGACTTCAAAATACCTGAAACAGACTAAAAATGGTGATACTATGTTATATGGCGGGGATTGTAATAATGATCTTGCCGGGTATTTGGATTTCGGAAATACCGATTATGGTGAATTAGAGGATAATCTGGAATTGCTCGATGAAAAGCTGCGATATCATGCGTGTGTCTGGCATTTTGCAAACTGGAATGGGTTTGCGAATTTCTTAAAGTCGGAATTTGGTCTGAAGAAGGTACGTTGGATCAGTGACGAGTATATGAATCCATTTGATGTATTATGACACTAAAAAATTGTATCATCAAAGAGACGAAAAGTGTATATCGTAAATTGTTTGAAGTGACAAAACAAGTTTTAATATCGTTTGTTTTTCTGTTAATTATTGTCGTTATTGGTGTATTAATACTACTTGGGTTGATATTTATAATTCAGCCTATGTTCAAGTTTGTCATGGACTCTTTGATATCATATCTGGTGGCTATTCCATTATGGATTGATGTTATCATTGTATGTTTAATAGCATTTGTGGGTTTTCCTATGACATATGTAATATTGAAATGTACGAGCAGACAAATAAATGGTGAGAGTGAATCATGAAAGTAAGACTTGGGTTTGTAAGTAACAGTTCGTCAAGTAGTTTTGTATGTGAAGTGTGTGGTGATACTTTCGAGTCATATGATAAAGGCATCGCACATTTTAGTCTGGTAATGTGTGAGGATCATGATCATTTATTTTGTGAAGCACATAGGATAAATCCTGAACAAGATGGAGATGGTTTTAATACTTATCGTATGTATGAAAATGATGATAGCGGTGATGGCGAGGATCACATTGATTCGATTCATTGTCCGATTTGTCAGTTGAAAACAATTACAAAAAACATGGTTGTGAATTATGCATTGCATAAATTCGGAACAACATATGATAAAATGTCGCTTGAGATAACAGATTCATTTAAGACATACGATGAACTATATGATGAAATTCAGGGAACCGGACCGGAATTTGCTATTGAGCTTACCGCGCATGCAAGAGTAACAGCAGCGAATAAAGAGTTGGCTCATAAAAAGGCGCGACAGCAGGTTGTTGAAAATTCGATAGAGATGCTGGATGTTACGCATTGTGAGAAGATATGAGTGAACTAATTATGTCTAAGGATACAATGGTTACCATTCTTAATCTTTTTCCAAAGATAGATTATCTTCTGGATTTCGATGAGCGTGTGGCGATTAAGACATTTTTGTATGGTGAACCAACCGATGAACAACAGATGTCGGTATTTGTAATTTGTAAAGCGATTATGGATACAAATCCGATTGGGAGAGCTGTATGACGAAAAAGAAACTTTCCAATGAAGTGCTAGGTATAATAACACGAGCCTTGTCAGAATATTTTGGTGATGATCTTATAGTAACAGAATATTCCTGTGAGCATGATGAGGAATGGTTATATCATGTAAAAACAGACTGGTTATATAATAATCGTGGTATATTTGTAAGAGTAATATCACGGTATTATGTTGATGCAACTATTGTACAACATACATTTGATGATGAGAATGAGCAGTACAGGAATGGTAAAGTGTACAGGATCTATCCACATTTGTCGTGGGAACATTATACTGGTGGGACAAATGGACACGACACGGAAGATTCTTATATAATAATTGAAAAATCTATAAACAAGTGGCATATTAGCAAGGAGTTGAAATAAATGTATCTTGATATTCATGGAGATAATATTGAGGCGATTGCAGAAGCATTGGATGATATCAAATATTCTATTGAAAGTGGAGAATTTCTTAATGCCGGAGTATATTTTGGTGAGCGCGTGACATGGAAATTAAATGTAAATCAGAGGTGAAGAAGATGTCAAAAGAATTTAGAAAGTTTAGTTTTCGTGTAGATGTAGTAGTAACGCCAGATCATCCATTATATGAGGAGCCTGCGCGTGTAATTAAAGGAGAACTTGGATTATTAATCATGAATGGTATGTCAGTAGATCCAATGATAGGTTATACATGTGAGGTGATTTAATGGGTACACGTGGAGTATTCGGGTTTCATAAAGATGGCGTAGACAAAATTATGTATAATCATCATGACAGTTATCCGACAGGTCTTGGGGAGCAGGTACAGGAATTTATTAAAAAGCATGATGTGGGAGAATTGGATATAATTTTTGATCGTATTGTAATGATTGATGAAGATAGTATTCCGACCAGCCAGCAGATCGAGGAATGTGAACCATATACTGATTTATCAGTAAGTAGTCAATCAACTGTTGATTGGTATTGCCTGCTTCGTAAAGCTCAGGGTGATCTTGAGGCGTATGCTGATGGGTTGAAGTACATGATTGAAGGTGCGGATTTCCTGAAAGATTCATTATTTTGCGAATGGGGGTACGTGATAAATCTTACAACCAACAGGCTTGAAATTTATCGTGGTTTTCAGAAGAAACCACAGGAGAATCGTTATAAAATAACTGAACCTGATGGTAAATATTTTAATTGTGCATTAATCCGTGAAATACCATTAACGCAGGTAAAGAATTTTGATATGCAGAAATTTGAGGATGAAATTTCACAGCAGGATGAAACATGATAAAATACAGGATTACATACAGGGACGAATCTGTTACTGAGGATTTTACAAAGCTTGCAATAATTGATGGTTTTTTAATACAGGCATTTGATAGTAAAATGGTAAAAACATTTATACCAACAGTAAATATTCGTAAATGGATCCAAATTGATTCACAGGAGGATACCTCATGAAAAACAGGATCACATTTGTAGATGGGTCTACCGGGATTTTCAAGAATCTGGTAGTGATGGAAGGATGTTCATTGGTGCAGGCGATTGATGATGGGACAAACAAAAATACATGCATACCAATGGCACGTATTCACAAATGGGTAGAGATCTGATTTGATACTGGTAGATGATCCAACAAGGTGATACCAATTCGGAGGTAGCTAAAATGACAATAGTTTTAAAGACGCCCGAAGGTAAAAAAGTAGTTGTTAATCTGAAGACCGATAACTATCTATATGAATCGCCGCACAATCCGCCAAATACCGGCACGCGTTATACATCTGGAGTGGATTTGTATGCACATAAGGCGCGATCTGGTACAATATATTATTATTCGTATTCATGGTCAATGTGGGAGGGAACCGAAGCAGAGTTCTGCCTGATGACTGATGAAGAAATGAAGAATGCACTTATCGATCGTGCTAGCGAGGCCGGGTACGGAAGGATGTCTGATAGCGAGCGGGAAGACATCGAAACTTATTTTCCCGGTATTTTCGAGGAAGATGCTTAAGGAAAATCTGGATCGCAAAGCTTAAATGTTTTTAGATCTTAGTAATAGTAGTGCGATGGGATGAACCAGCAGGCACAGAAGATGAGTGATTTGGTTGGCAGACCTTTGAACGATTCTGTGTTGGTGTACTGGCTGGCTGTTAGCATGCATCGAAATCCCTTGTGAGTGCCGTGTGCAGGTGTGATGAACAAGAATGGTAATTCATGCACGAGATATGCGTGTATAATGGATTATCAAAATTTATTACACGGAGGAACAAATTATGGCGATTAAGTTTTCAAACGATATTCTTGTAGATGCGCATAAGCTATGTAAAAATATTGACAGGCTTTTTGACATGGAAGATCATGATATCAGAATGGATGTGGAGAATTATACCGGGAAAATTCCTGATATGGATGTTGATGTACCCGATATTGATACATCTGATTTTGGTGACAGTGAGTAATTTTTATTAAATTTTTTTGCATATGATAATGGTCAGCATATTATTATATGATTTGAGGAGTGATGTTTTTGAAAATGACCGAACAACAGTTTAAACAATGGATGACTGCCAAGACGAGGCAGTATATATGGCTGATATTACGTACAGATCCTAACCGTGTAAAAATATCTTTTGTATCAACATTTGGCCGGGTATTCAAACATTCGCATGGTGTATGTGACACAAGCACCCGGCAGATTTGGTACAGGACAGATTATATTAAAAATGGGTGGGACTGTGATGAGAAAATTCTTGAGAATCTTGTTATTCATGAAGTATGCCACCTTAAATATAGTGGACATGGTAATATATTTTTTAATGAATATAAACGATGGAGTGGTGATGATTTTATAAACAGATGGTATAATAAGATGGCTGATAGTGGACATTATGTATCCAATGTGGTTGGATTACCAAATGTATAAATGTTTTTGAGACATATAATTGTATGGAGATGTTTAAATGGTGCAGATAGTAATTGATACGAATAAGATTATAGAGAAAATAAGTTTATTGTTTGCAATTGTGGGATTTATAACAATAGCGATTATAACAGGTTTTGGTATTGCGGGTTATGCAATGCAGTTGGATGATCCAGTAATAACGATTCCTGCTATAGTTGCTCCGACATATCCGACAGTATTTACATTTACCGTGTTATCAACTACAACAAGCAATGGGCGGTATCAGGTAACAACAACTGGGGGGAATATCCTGAATTTTGAAAATTATGTAACATGGAATAGAATGTATCCTCAGTATACATATACAGCGACACTTATAGGAATGGACGGGATTGGTTATAAAGTTGGTACAGTGAACCTTATCAGTACAAATGATAATTATTATACTCATCCAACTGCACGTTATAATGATCTCCCAAGTTATTGGCGTTATGGTGGTAAATTTTATCAATGTGATACAACAGCATGTGATCCTATGACGTATAAACAGATTGCGGGAGGGTATGTAAATGAGGGGCGACCTCCGAGACCTATCAGGAGATGAGATGGCGGTATGGCAATTCTTACTATAGATATTGTATTTGATTTATCTGATGAGGATTTGGCAGCAGTATATGATCAGACTGCGGAAATTGAAAATGAATTAAGAAAGATTATTTTAGAATTACCATTGGGGAAATATTTGACTGATATGATGGTGTATTAAATGATGACACTTGAGGAATTAACTAAAATCGCGAATGATAATGGGTTGAGTTTGTACCAGACACAGAGATTTATTGAATTTGCAAAACTTTGGAAGAATGGGAATGAGTCGCATGGCGGATACCTGAGTGAGTGGGCATCGCGGTTCAGGAAACAATGTGAGTATGTGATGGCTGATAATGCTACCCGTAAATTACTTGTAAAAGTAGATGGCAGGTTGGCTCCATATGTGTGTGAGGGTCAATACCGTAGACTTGATTGGTGTGATGAGAGTGTTAAAGATGAAGTTGATAATGTGCGCGGGATGATGAAATGAGTGAGACAAGGTTTATTGATTTGATATTTCTAAATGGTGAGACGTGGCGTATTACTGCGTATTATTTTCCTAAGGAGATCATATGATTGATTTTACTTTTAACTCCATGGGATTTGAAACGAAAGAAGATATATGTAATGCGCTTGAAGTTGTCATTGAATCAATCCGGGATGGACATACCGGAGGATATGGTAATTCAATATATGACTGGAACATTTCTGATGAGAGGTATCATTGTATAGAGTGCGGGTGTGAGTTGGAATTTGAAGAAATAGTTGATAATGAAAATAATATATGTGATAAATGTTTGGGTGATGGTGATGAGTGATTGTCCGCGCATGGAATATGAAAAACTCATGAGTATTTTTTGTGATACCGAAACATTAAAAAAGAGTATTGTATGTACTATATGGAATGATGACAGGCTCTTGCGGGAAGATATTAAGGATATTGCGCTTATGTTACTGGATGAACTTAAACGAGGCTGATGATGGAACCGATTAAATTGGTTAATATTTTTACTAAACGGGTTGATGATGATTGTGATCTGGATGATCTTGTGACTGAATACAATATCATCTATGATTCAGAAACTGGTGAAATTCCAATTGGTTTAAAAATTATTAGTTCGTGCCAGTACGATCAATCAAGTGCTAATGAGGATTGGAGGCAGGTTCTTGAATATATTAAAGAAGATGAGAGGCGTATGAATGATTATGGCCATGGCTGGTACATGTTTGGGATACAGGCTGTCGCGACACTTCATTTCCCCATGAGAGATACGGAATCGTCTATTATCCAGAAAATCAAGTCTCCGGGGTTATATGGTATAAACTCTGATAGTGAGGAATATGAGAAAAAGGATATTGAAGTGGAGGAATTATTGATTTTATTTGATATGTTAAAACAGATGCATGTGGATGTTCCGGATAATTTTGTGTGTGAGTTGGGGATATCCGGTGGTAAAATGTCTGCCGGTAATATCAGAGATGAAATAAAATGACAGACGACATGGAGGAGTGGCAACCTGCTGGTGTGGTTTTATATACTGAAGCGGATCATATTCCACGATTAAAAATTATTACGAGAGAACATACGTATGAGATACAGGCATGCAAGTTTGATCCGATTATGCAGGTGTTTGCATTATTTGTAGATGGTGAATTTCAGGCATCGCGGTATGATTCACTTGAGCGGTTGATGAAACTGGATGAAGTCAGCAGGAGTGCATATTGTAGTGAACGTGAGAAATTACTTGCAGATCAGATTGAGGTTTTAAAACAACAGGTGACATTAATTATGGAAGAAAAGACAAGAATAGAACAGAAGTATAATGATGCAAAAATGATAATATCTGGTGGTGAGAGATAATGGACGGAAAAACTGAATTGCTTATAGTATTATTGCAATGCGGATATGCCGATATTGATACATTGATCGATGTAATGGATATGGGTAATGAATTATTTAATGAGAATCTTGTGGATGGTCTTATTGAGGAGTATGGGAGTGAGGCGTTGGAATTTAATAATTTGTTATATTATCTGATGACGGATATCGTATGCAGGCTTGTCCGTGAGTTGGATGGTGATGGACACAGGTTTGATGATATTTTGGAAAAAGAATGGGGTGATGTTTACACAAATTTCTTGGATAGTCATTTTAATATCGAGTGTCTGGATGACTGGAAACCCGGAATAGACAGGATGATATTATTAAATACATTGAGAGAGGAAATTCTTGCCATGGAGAAATAATATGTATTATCTTGTAAAATTGCAACATCATCATATCACTGAGGACTTCGGTACAACTGATTGTAATGATCCATATGATCATTATATTGGCGATACGGATGAGAGGACGAACCTGAGATTTGTCATTGTTGATGATAAACAATTTGAGAAGCTTTGTGATACGTTTATTCCTGATGATCCATATGATTATGAAGATGTAATTGTGATGTGTGAATTTTCTTATGATCATGAGCTGAAACGGTTTCTCAAGTGTATGAGGGAGTTGTCAGAATGGAACGTTTTAATGTGACATATGTTATAACAGAAGTA
>Ga0315289_10015020_pt1 | contig 10767 bp, 7 predicted proteins | sample YL17G11_40_MG_FD_203452 | JGI IMG/M metagenome (GOLD analysis project Ga0315289, IMG submission 203452) | Sediment microbial communities from Yellowstone Lake, YNP, Wyoming, USA - YL17G11_40 | ecosystem: Environmental > Aquatic > Freshwater > Lake > Sediment | place: USA: Wyoming | collected...
TCAAGGTCATACCGATTTGCTTCTTCGGCCAATTCTTGCCTTTCTTACTTCCTACAGCCACAATCACCAGGTCATAGCTGAACTCAGGCTTACACTTGTAAACCTTGTTGTCCTCCGTACAAACAACCAAACCCTCATTCTTATCTTTCAAAACCCAACGATTCCAAGCATCTTGAATGTCCTCTGAATCCCGTACCGGATGAACAAATTTAGCCCCTGCAAAAATCTTCTTCAACTGAGGCCAGGTCTTCCTGTAGGTCTCAAAAGACTTTGTAGAGAACTCTTCATTATCCAATTCAATAATCTGGTAGGGAAACCAGTGAACCTTTGTTTTATCGGCATTTGGATTCTTAATGATAGACTCAGTCTGATTGAATGGAATTATCTTCCCATTCTCATAACCGGCCATCTCTCCAACTATCAAGGCCTGTTTAAGGCCAAGAGTCTCCAGTATTTTTTTGATTTCATCAAGCACCGGCAGTTCCGAGTAAACCACTCCACCCAACGTACCAAATTCCGGATCGCTCCCTTTGGTATAACCCATCAAACCGGTCTGACCATCCACCTTCTGTTCAACAATAATTTTCTTACCCTTGGTGGTTTTTAATAACTCATCCAGGGTCACAGAAATAATGGCCTGGTCATGCTTCCATTGCTTGACCTTTTTTACTAAAGGATTGGATTCGTCAGTACGAGTTTTCATAGATTATTCTGGAATTTTTATTACAAGCTTATCAATAACCCGTTTTATCTTTTATGAACTCGAGTACCCCTTCAGGATTTTCTGAAAATTCCTGACTATGACCGGAAACATCTACCACCACAGCATATTTCTTATACTGAAAAAGTATGTCCTCAATCTTATCCAGCTGCTCCCGGGTCGGCCGAACATAAACATCAAAAGAAACCACAGATCCAATATGCATTCTAATATTACCCAATTTCCCAAACTCTACTATAGCCTCATGCCCACTTCTCTCACCCTTTGGTAAAATGGATCCTATTTCACGATGATCCCGGTCTCTCTGACCAGACCGACCACCAAAATCCAACATCCGACCATCAGAAAGTATAAAACCGGCCGTAGAAGGATTCTCAGTAATACCAAACTGTTTGACAGCTTTTTGAATGATGGATTTATTCGACTGAGGCTTATGCAGGTCTTTCTTTCCTACGGCTGCAGAGAAGCCCTTTATATGGTCTTCATTACCTTTGCCAGGACTATACACCACTGTGATTCCACCATCCTTAGAACGCTTCTTGGTGAGTTCCAAGGCATCCTGGGCCCCCTGATAATGGTAACCTAAAGTCTTCATAGCATCTGAAAATTTTTTCCAGACCTCCATAGGGACTTTATCGATCGTTATTTCCAGGGAACCGTCAGATTTAAAATTGGCAAAATCCTTGATATTGTAGGCAAGAACTCTTAGGAGGGAGGCAATAGTCTGCATGAAAAAACCCTTAGATTAAAGACTATTAAAATCCTCTGCATTCTTTCTTAAAGACGGCAGAGGATTTTTTTACAGGTACAGGATACTACCAGTAAGACATCGTATGGTATAGGCTACAGAACGCATGGCATTATTTCTTCAGGGACGACAGAATTTTACCTTTAAAATAATCCGTGAGTACTCCGGCCAGCTTGGTGTTTTCCTTTGCTGCCAACGCCAGCTTCACTTTAAAGAAACCAAGTAACTCCTCGACAACCGCGTCCCTTGTCTCCGCAGTTAGCTTGACCTTTGCCTGCTCAAAAACCTTCTTCCCATCTTCAGAATTTATGAACTCTTTATAAACCTTGTCAACCTCGGTCTTCACCTTGGTGACAGGGTTTTTCACATAGAGCATCAAAATGCCTATGAACTTCTTTATCGATGCAATAATATTCTTCATAAAAATTATCTCCTTAAAAGGTTAGAAACTGTCATCACACAAAGTCAGCCTTAGACCACGATGTCTTACCCGCTGTTTTTATTCTATGCAAATTTACCAATAAATAAGGATGGAGCAGAAGTCTGCCCCATCCGAAAAATATTCGTCCCAAAAACCCCAGCCTATGAACATTAGGACATCACCGCATCCAACTCATCCTTGGGCAATTCTACCCCGATAAACCGGGCTGCAACATTGGCCGACATCTGAGTTGGATAATCAATCTCACCCTTTTTTAAAAGCTCCATATTGGGTGATAAGCCCCGGGTTTCTCTCTCATGCTTTTTAAACTCGTTTGCAAGAGCCTCTTCTTCCAATTCCCGCGGAGTCTTTGGGATGCTTTTCGGAGGAGTCAAACCAGGAAACTGCTTCTTGAATTTTTCTTCGTATAATTTCTCCCAGTCTTTCTTCTCCGCAGGACCAGACTTCGCCCTCTCCTTTTCAAACTTCTCCTTGAAATCTTTAAAACGTTTCTGAAGCTCCTCTTTAATCCGTTGCTCAACCTTTTTCACCTCTTTTAACTTGGTCTCTTCCCGACCAGGCTGGGCAGTCTCCTCAATAGGCTTCGACGGCCTGAAAATTTTGCCCGGCTCGACCTTGGTAGGCCGGTCAAACTTGAAACCCTGATTATTTCCCCACCAGAACAACCAGTCCACAAAACCAAAGGGCAGCCAACGCTCATCTTTACCCTTACCACCAGGTTTACCCCACTCAGTCGGACGATCGTATTTCAGCGTAGGAAGAGTAAGTTTCTCAGTCTCAAGATACCAGTTGATTTCCTCAACAGCCTCAGTAAATTTCTTCAGGAAATCCTCAGCATCCTTCAGACTGTCCATCGCAATGTCAGGCGACCCCGAATAAGGAGGGGCACCAGGAGGCGGTAACTCAATCTTATAACTGGGAAATACCTTCAACTTCTTCATGCCGTTGTAAAACGTAAGCAAAACAGTACGAACATGATTAAGTACCTTCTGAGGATCCATGTACTCGTCTGGACCCATTTTATCAAATTGATCCTTAACCCGGGACAAATAAGACACCACAACGTCATCTATAATCTCTTCACCCTTGGTGGTCTTATTGAACAAATCTACTGTCTCACGTCTGACCAGATCCCCGGAATATGACGGGGGATTCGGCCGGATAACTTTCTTACGCTTGCTCTTTCCTTTACCACCACCGCCACCACCCTCGCCCTCACCGGACTTGAGCTCGCTTTTATAAAGATCAACCAGGTCCTCATGACTGAGTTCCTTCTCAGATGTAAACTCTCTTTCAATCATCTCACGGATATGCTTCGGCGTGGGCTTTCCAGGAGTAGGTATCTCAAACTCCTCCTCATCCGCAGGAGGGGTCTGTTTAAAGAGGTCAGGAATAGTATGCTTAACCGTAGTCGCAATATGAGAATCTTTGTCTACGTTGAACTCTTTCTTGGTTTTATCTTCACTCCCATATTCCTCCATATCTTTCCGGAACTTGTCCCAACGTAGAATAAAATCCTCCACAATAGCATGACTCAACGCCTCTTGATGCTTCAGTAATTCCTCACCGGCCTTCTTATAGGCAGATTTCCGATTCTTAATGTCCGGATACTTCTTGTCCGCTAAAGCCTCTACCTGCTTCCCTGTAAAGCCCTTATTATAAGCATCCGTCATTTCCTCGACAAGACCATCCCAAGCCTTCTCAGCCGCTCCCGCAGCCTCCTTGACCTTATTATTATCTGAGCCCTTCATCTTCTCAATTACCTTGCGGGCATTATACCTTTGATCTTCAGGAATACGAAAATTAACCAGCTTAATCTGTCTTAATTCAGCATATAAATCATCAAGCTCATCCTGAGCTTTTTCCTTCTTCGTACCATCTGCATCCTTGACTTCCTTTTCCTTGTCCTTAATTTTCTTCATCAATGCCGTTTCTTTCTCATCAGCGGCATATCGAGTTATATACTCAGCCCTGAAAGGTCCACTCTCGTCATAGAAAATTTTCAGAAAGTCCCTTATAGCAGCCTTCAAAGAATCAAGTGCAGACTTAATTTCCTTATCATGCTTGATATCTATTTTAGCCACGTCCATAGAATCCTGAACAACTACACCCTTTAGTTTGTTCAGTTTGACCACGAGCTCTTCCTTCGAAGGAGGCTCTTTCTTCTCCGCCGCCTCTACCTCCAAAACCTCGTCATCAGAAGCCCGTACAGGCTCATACCAAGGCTCATACTTTTCTTTGAAAGTGACGGTCTTGGAAAGAGTATTATAAAGGCTCTCGAAATACTTCACAAAGGATTTTATCGTTTCCATCATGTGCGTAGCAGGACTCGAGGGTAGAAACCGGTTCAAAGACCGGGTAATATCCTTCAGCTCCGGCTCCAATGAATCAAGCTCAGTCTTAATCCGCTCCAGCTCAGCCTTATCATCCTTTGTGATCTTCTCAGCACCCTGGCCTTGCTTTTCTAAAAGCTTATCAATCTCACCCTTAATATCTTTATGATAGGACTTCAGATCAGCCACTTCCTTCTTCAACTCAGGATCATTGTCAGGAGCCTTCGGATCATTAATCCTTTTATTCGTCTCAAGATCTTTTTTTATCTGTTCATACCGGGTTAAAGCCATCGAAAGAAAAGTCATCTTCGATATATTCTTCGCTTCCATTCGTGTATCCGGATACTTCTTCATCATCTCAGGCATCACCTTCAACAAATACTGCGTCCTCTTAATGCAAGTCTCCAAATGAGCAGCCTCCTCTTTCAACATATTCGAAAGCTCACCAGGAGTGTTTGGAACCCCTGGCTTAATCCTATTTTCTAACTCCTTTATCTTATTGCTTGTAGCCTCCTCTTCCTTCTTAAACTCCTCCAGCTCTTTACGATCCTCAGGCGACAAATTCTCCTTCTCGATCTCTTTAATACTCTCAAGCAAGGCCTTCTGTTCATCCATATGAGAGTTCCGAATTTCAGAAAGAATATCCATCGCCCCCTTGTACTTCTCAGCAAGGTCCGGAGACCCCTCCTGAAGCACAGGAGCCTTCTTCAATGACAAAGCAATATTCTTGAACCCACGCTTCATCGAATCAAGATAACCAAACAACTGTCGGAACGAATCAAACTCCAAACCAGTCACCTGAGGCTGTTTTTCCGTCTTAAGCTCTATTTTTTCCGTTAAATAATGCTTGGCCTCTGTTGTAAGAGAATTGATCTTGTCATCATCCTTAATCCAATCATGCGTCTGAAACGTCTTAAAATCAGCAGGATGAGCATCCTCATACTTCAAGGCCCGGAACTTGAAATCCTTAATAAAAGCCGGAAATAATTCAATGACCCTATCCAGAGTAACCTGTGCTTCCTTCTCTATCCGATCTATTTCCTTCGGATCCTTCTTCTTCAAATCCTTAATTTTTTTGCTCTTCTCAGCATTTATCGTGTGGTTCAATGTCCGAGCCAAAACCTTAAAATCGGCAGGCGTCAGCCACCCGCGAGGATTAGGCTTGTTCGTCAAACCATATTTGTCAAGAATTTGGATCAACTCCTTCACTTCCTCCCCTGAATCCTCCGGCGATAACAAACGAGGACGAGGCTTTATCTCTGCAGCATACACAAATCCTGTACCAGGCTCCGGAAATGTCACCCTGTATACCATAGCACTCTTCGCCATCTCCATATCCTTAAGCTTATTCTTCAGCCCCTTAATACCCTCCTCCAACTTAGTAATCGCCCTCTTATCCGTCTCTGCCTTGAGCTCAGCATCCATACGTGCAATATCCTTCAACAGAATATCCTTACGCTGAGAACGAAGATCCTGAATACGATCCGACAGATAATCCTTGTTCTGACGCGACTTCTCCAGGTCTTCCTTCATCTTATTCTGTAATTTATCAATCTGAACCTCATGATCCTTCTTCACCTTCTCATCAGACTCATTCTCAATCATAGTCTTCAAATCTTTAATCTCCTTGATCAATACCTCATGACCAGGTATCCTCTCCAAAGGCCCAAACTTCTTCCGCTCCAGAAAATCATCACGCTTCTGCTCCCAATCCTGATGCGGAGCATCCTTTTTAAAAATTTTATGGTGCATCACTTTGAAAAATCTCGTACCAGGATAAGAAAGGGGCGTGAAATCAGGATGACTCGGATCCTCCGTAGATGAATGTGCTATGTTGTGAAACTCCACCGCATAAGCACCCTTCGGAAGTATACCCTCAGGTAATACCGTCTTCATCATCCAATCATGCAACGTCTTGAATGCCTCATTCGACTCCGGAATAGTACTCCCATCAGCCGTCAATTTCTCCGTATAAGGCTCATCCTCCAACATGTTCTTCTTCGATACATCCAACCCCTTCAAACTCTTCGTGAACGTGTATTTAATCTCATAACCACGTATGTCACGATCTACCTTCGCCTCATACTTCACCCAGTCAAATGCCTCCTGCATAGCCTTGTATAAATCCGCATCCTTAGGCAAATCCTGAAGTATCTGCTCCGATACCTCATGCCCATGAGCAAACTTCGACTTGAAATATATGTCAATCGACAAAAACCGAGGATGAGACCTCACATCCTCAATAGCTGCCAATACACTCTTCGAATCCCCTACATCCTTAGGCTCCTTCTTACCAGAAGGCTCCTTCTTCCCCGCAGGCCCCTTTTTATCAGACTCTGCAGGCTCTTCTTCCTTCAACTCAGGACGACGGGCACGTGAACGCTCAAGGTCACTCTTCTCACCCTTCTCCAAAAACTTCTCACGTGCCAGGTCTATAGCCTTCTGCTCAGCCGGCGTCTTCTTCTTCATAAACATCGGATCCACCGCCCCCAACTTATCATAATCCACAACGCCGGCATCCCGACCAATACTGTCATAATTCAATTTTTCTGAAGAAGACATAAATATGAGCCTTTCGCAAATTTTTATATAAAAAAATTTTTATATCAAATCGTAATCAAACCAACCAAGAGAAGAAAGCACCATCACATACGCCTTCTTCATCTGCTTCTCATGATACCACTTCTCATACTCACCATTGAAATAACGCTGCTTAATCGAACTGATCGAAATTTTATTGCTCTCTAAAGCCTTCGCCACATCACTAACACTCTTCCCCTCCGAAAACAGCTTCAATGCCTTCACCGTCTGCTCCGACGGATCCCGCTTATTCGTCTTGAATTGTCCATCCAAATAATCATATAAATCCGACTGTAATTCCGGGTTTTCTTTCATAAATACCTGGTAATCGGGTACTTCTGAATCCTCCTCATCCTTCTTCACGTCCGGATGACGAACATGCTTTATTATATCTGGATTCGCCTTAAGATATTTCTTCAACATCTCAAACAAATCCTTCTCGTAATTATCCACCGTCTGACGTGAAATCCCAAAATCCTCACCAATCTCACCTGTCGTCTTACGCTTCGCCTTGTCCGTTATAAACCGATTATCCAATATCGCCTTATATACCCCAGCCTTCGATCCCGCCTTGTCATCTATATGCCGCTTCAAATTATCTATCAAATCAGACTCCCAACCAAACTCCTTCTTCGCCTTCTCCTCTACCTCCCGCTCTAATAAAACCTCCTGATCACGACCCTGCTCAAATCCAACTTCCTTCTCCGTCTTACGCTTATTCTTACGACCCCACTCCTGAACCCATAAATGAAATAACTTCTGAATGTACGAATAAATCATCTTCCCAAATTCACCATAATTCGGATTCGCCTTACCCGGCACCAAATCCTTGTCCGTGTATTTCGCCAGTATCTCTTTCAAATCATCATCCAATGACCCACGAAATAATACCTTCTCCGCATCTCGCTCCGTTAAACCCTCTCGCTTCTCTAACTCATACGTCAGCTTAACAAGCAACTTCCCACCAATCTTTTCATCTATAAATCGATCCACAAATTCATCGTATACCCCCTCTACATCCGATAACGGAGCATAACCCTCTATCTCCGCACGCAACTTGTTTATCAAGGAATCAAACCTCAAATCCTTTAAAATATCATCCCTGAAAAAGGTCTTCAACTCATCACGTAAATTGGCCGAAGCCCTCCCAGGCCCCTCGACCCGTGCCACTATCTCCCGTATTAATGCCGATATAATCCTGATCATACCCATTATCCCCTATATTAAATAAATGAAATACTGTAATAAATATTAATAGACTATCACTCTATTAATGTTTTCAAAAAATTTTTTTGAAAACATAGCCTAAATCACCCCAGAAAGACCCGGGACGAGATTGCCACGGAAAGAACCATAAAACATCCCAGAAAGACCCGGAACGAGAATGCCACTCTGCCTTTCTGACCCTGCCTTTCTGACCCTGCCTTTCTGACCCTGCCTATGACCCTGCCCTGACTCTGCCTCCCCATACCACCCGCTCCTGCCCATGCCATGACCCTGTAATGACACTGCCAATGACACTGCCAATGACACTGCTATTGAAATGACAATGCCAATAGAATGCCAGAAGGCCAGGAGAGAGATCGGGAAAGACCTGGAAAGAGGTCGGGAAAGGCCAGACACCAAGGAGGCCGAAGGGAGGTGCCTCCACAACCTAAAAGGCCAGGAGGAGGTGAGGCAATTTAAATTTCACCAAACACTCCGTACACATTAAAGGAGGGATTTTTGGCATGGCTTTTGCTCTGAAAAAATAGCTTTTTTACAATTGGCATAATGCACAATGAAAAGCATTATGATAAAAAAGGAACAATGAAAAAGGATAGTGAAAAGTGATATAGCATAATGCACAATGAAAAGCATTATGATAAAAAGGGACAAGGAAAAGGAAAGCAATAAGCACAATAGCATAATGCACAATGAAAAGCATTATGATAAAAAGCAAGGCAATAAAAAATAGTGTTGTGCGGCAATAGCATAATGCACAATACTTGTCATTATAATAAAAAAGAATGAAACGGCACGGTGCAACAATGAACAATTAGCATGATGCACAATGCCTGTCATTATAATAAAAAGAATGACTGTCGTGCATAGCAGTTGTTCATGACGTTAGCAATATGCACAATGCCTGTCATTATAATAAAAAAGAATGATTGTCGTGCATAGCAGTCATTCTTGAAGTTAGCATAATGCACAACCCACCGCATTATAATAAAAACATTAGTCAGTCCCTGATAGTACGATCATCAATTCAGGTGATCGTATACGAGGGGATCAAACCATGATGTTATGGTTTAATTGACTAATCCCCTATATCATTCGGGGGGATATAAAAAGAGTGATCATGCCCGTGGAATAGGCGGGCTGTAATGTAATCCGGTAACCGCTCAGGATTACATTATATGTGGAGGTTGAATTCCCCCACGTTAATAGGGAGCGGAACCCTTGCACTGGGGAATCATAGAGGGGTACAGGCTCAACCGGCCCGAGGCCTCATAAGACCGTTATGCTTTATCCGGTCGATAGTGCAGTCGAGAAAAGCAAAGTGATATAGATTAATCTGCCCGAGTCGACACAGAGGCAGAGAGGTCTATAGTAGCGAGGTTAGTCCCCCCTCTGTGATAGAGGGAGGTGGTCAGAGGGTTATGACTACCTACAAGGTCGGGGACTTTAAAGATACGATCACAGTCAACAGAATACCGTTGACCGTCGCGGGCTGCAATGATGCCTGCCTCTGCCCCACGAACGGGGAATTTATTCACATTAACCGGGAGATCACATGCTCAATGCACGTGATTTCGAGTCGTCTGACGGACTTGTCCGTCATGCAGCTCGACCCCGCAAGTCCGTGACGGTTCGTGCCGTCATACGGGACATCTCGCCTTTTGGCGAGTGCGGGACAGTCGTCTCCGTGTTGCCGAAAGGCGCACGGAGGTAGTGCCCCCCCTGATGGGGGTTATGCCCCCAGTGCAGACGCCTTCACGTGGCGGGGGTGAGCAGTTACCGAGTTCTGCAAATAAACCATTAACGAAGGGGATAACTATGACTCTCTCAACCATGATTAGAATTGTTCGGGAGTCTTGTGGTCGTACCAATCCCCTTTATGCAGTACTTCTGGATTGGGCTTCTGACGCCAAATGGGTTCAGGAGTACGAGAGAACCCAGACCTGGTGTTGTTACTCCAAAGTAACGGCCATGGAGGGCGGGGTCATTCTTCATGACCGTTGCCTCCGGGGTCGTGGCACTCCCCGTGATACGTTCTACGGGAACGACGGGGCGGTCATTGCTCTCCCAGTCTCGAATAACGAGTACTGGTGGAACACTGACGTCGACCCTGAAGAGGAGGCGTTCAACTGGGCAGAAAAGGCCCGATGGTTGAGGGTCGCCTCGCTCGTCCATCAGGGGGAAGCTGTGTGCTTCTAACCCTGATGGGGTAGTCTATAAACTAAACCAATCACTTTAACTATTGGAGGTAGTATGAAGAATTCAATAACGACTCGCGGCCGCACCATGTTGGTCGAGCCGAAGGCTTCGGTCGAGGCCGCCCTTGACGCTTACTGTCAGGAGCGGGACGAGGCCATGTTGGACGAGCCCATGCTTCCGGGCGGGGTCGCTCCGCATGCGACACTCAACATGGCCTTCGCATGGTGAGGGGCTTCAATATGTTCCCCGTGTATGACCTGTCAGCCCTGTTCTCCTCATGGGAGCAGGGGTTCAACATGCAGGCTATCGCCAAAGCCCGCCGAAGGAATCAGCGGGGTAAGAACCAGAAGCGTATTCGTCATTAATCATACACCCAAACAACCTTAACCGAGGAGGTGGTGGATGACCGAGTTTTTGCCCCGTATGTATCGAGGGGCGTTATAAATATCGGACACTCCTTCCCGGGATCCCATGCGAGGATGCCCACAGTCCCGGGTCGTATTCCAGAGTGGGTTATCCG
>Ga0315289_10015021_pt1 | contig 10767 bp, 10 predicted proteins | sample YL17G11_40_MG_FD_203452 | JGI IMG/M metagenome (GOLD analysis project Ga0315289, IMG submission 203452) | Sediment microbial communities from Yellowstone Lake, YNP, Wyoming, USA - YL17G11_40 | ecosystem: Environmental > Aquatic > Freshwater > Lake > Sediment | place: USA: Wyoming | collected...
AAGTAGAGTCGGATGGCTTCTTTGAACAGGAGACCCGATTCACTGACGATGTTCAGGAAGTCATCTACCTGGGTTTCCAGCATCTTTGTTTTTTGAAAGAGTCTCACCATTTTAGGTTCGCCTCATCGTTTTTCTTTTGTGGCCCTCGGTCTCTGCGAGGTGCATTTCCGGGTGGCGCGGTGAAATTGCAGGACGCGGGAGCGTCCCGCCTAGTGCCGTCGCACATAAGGTCGGAGCGAATCATCTGCCCGCCGTTGTCGGTCTCCAGACCGGCAATGGCGCGATTGCGGCTCTGGAGAGCCACCACGGCGATCCAGTAGAATACCTTAGTCTTTGATTAGATCCACGAGTTCAAAGTACACGGTATCCACACCCACAGCGCAGAACACACCTCGGCCTGCGCTCAGATTGGAGACCGGATAATTCTCGGCTATGCCAAGTTGGGTTGTGGTAGCGTAATCCCACAGAGCTTGCTCACAGGAGAACACGCGCACGCGATGGGTGCCGGTGAATCCAAGAAAGACCCACGGAATCTTGAATCCATCCGTGTCCCGCAGGGCCATCGCAGATACATTGCTTGCACCGGAGCCGTTGTCCCCGCCGATTGCCCGCTCGTCAGCGAACCAATCCGGCTCCAAATTCTCGATGATGATGAAGTAGCCGAAATTCACCGAGTCGTTGTTCCAGTGCATGTAGAATTCCGTGTCGCCGTACTCCACGGTATCGGGATTGACGGGACCTGTGTTTTGAAGATTGGTCGAATCAATTTGAAGCGTGGCCGCGGCGATTGTTGTGCCGGTGATGACCGCTCCGTTTCTCTCCAGCCGTAAATCATATCGTTTTCCAGTCGTGTCGATGGGGGAATCGCCCGGCACAGCGTAGGTGCCGGGATTATCGGGCAATTGCTCGATTAACTGGAACTCATGGCCGTCAACCGTAATTCGAACATCCGCACCGGATACCTTGACGGCAGCCGGATCATAGAATTGATCAATAGGCACGGTATGAGATACATCAATGGATAGCGGGTGGCCGACATACAAATAGCCCTGAACGACGAGTTCTTCGACAAACAAGTCTTCGTCGTTCTTGTCACATCCGACCAGGAGGATGGCAGCCAACAGAAACCACAGGACGTGTCTTGCATATTTCATATCAGAACTCCGCCGTGAATCCGATGGTCGGCAGTATCGGCAGTTGGCCCATTCTCTCTTCGGTCGCGGGATTGGTCGTCAAATCGTAGTTCAACATAAGAACATTTTTGTGGTTGGTCACATTGATGATTTCGATGAAGGGCGAGAAGGTCCTCCTCGAGAATTGATACCTTAGTCGGTAAGCCAAGTCAAGGCGATAGTAATTCGGGATGCGAAAACCGTTCTTCTCCCCGGGCACATAAAATTGCGGCGGCAGATCCAGGCCGGGACTGTAGGCGGCGACGGCCTTCGTGATGGGCTGACCGGTACCATAGTTGAACCGCACTTCCAGACTTCCGTGCTTGCGAACCTTGCGACTGAAAAACATGTTCGCGTTATGCAGGCGATCAAAGGGTGCCGGATAATCCAGTCCGTTGTCATAGGAATCGAAGGAACGGCGAGAACGCCCCAGACCATAGCCGAGCATGAAGTTGTAGGAACGCCATTCGCCCTGAAGCAGCATGTCCCAGCCGTAGGCATAGCCGTCGCCCTCGCGAAATATGTCATTCAATTCAGTATCGCCATCATCGGTCGTATTCAAATTGCAGTCGATCACATTGTCAAACTGCTTGTAATACACATCCGTCGTCAGCTTGAACGGGCCGAATTGATCGTTTGCGTAGGTCAGCGCATATTGCTGGCCGCGGTTGGGCGGGAATGTCTTGTCCAGCGGCACCCATGTATCGAAAATGGATCCAAATCCTTCTCCGAATCTAACAAGCTGCAGATACTGGGTGTACATTCCCCACGCTGCGCTAATCTGCGAGAAATCGGTCAGGTCTTTGCGAATCCCCAGACGCGGCATGATTTCATTTTGACCCGACAAAGTAAAGTGCTCGACACGCACACCGGGAGTGAATGTGATGGACGGCGTCAAGCGATAGTTGTCGGCAAGGTAAGCGGCAAGCAGGGTTCCATCATACTTGCCTTTCGTCAGCACGAGGTTGTCCGTGTAGATGTTGAGCTCCGCCGTCAGAGCCTTTGCTTCAACGCCAAACTGAAAAGTGTGCTGCGGATTTGCGAAAAAGGTCAAGTCGGATTTCAGGGTGAAGTCGAGAAGGTCGTTCTCAAAAGCGAAAAACAAATCGGAACTTTGAAACCGGTGTTCGGAATCGAAATGACTCCCGGCAAGGGTCGTCTGTGAATAGAGCTTCGATGAAAAGATGTGGATATAGGGCAGGCTGTAAGTGGTATTGCCCCAATTCATCCGAATTTGATCATCCGTAGAAGACGATAACTTCAAGATATCGCGGCCGGTATAGACCGACGGTGAAAGACGGTCTCCGTTGGCGAAGTCACGCGTGACTTTCGCATTGAAGTCGTAGAAATAGTAAGGAAGTTCATCGTCTATAACTCCGCCGTTCTTCAAGAGCCTGGTCGCCGCATCCACATAAGTTCGACGACCCGCGACGAACCATGAACCTCGCGGAAAAGGTCCTTCCAAGGTAGCGTTTGACGATAAGAGCGACAGTCCGACTTTCCCCTGGAAATCGTTCCGATTCCCTTCCCGATCAGCGACATCAACGACGGCTGACAGGCGGCCGCCGTATTCGGCTCCGAATCCGCCTTTGATGAGTTTCACATCCTTTACGGCGTCCATATTGAATATCGAGAACAGTCCTCCCAGATGTGTCGGCTTGTACACCTCAATGCCGTTGAGCAGAATCAGGTTCTGATCACTGGATCCTCCCCAGATGTTGAGCTCCGACGAGAAATCCGAGGAAGACAAGATGCCGGGCAAGATCTGAAGCGAACGAAACAGGTCGGGCTCGGCAAGCTGCGGAAGCTGGACAAGCTCCCGCGGCGTGATTTCGATATGTGCGACCTCCGGCGCCCAATCCAATTTGTCACTTTCTGCTTCTACGACGACGGTCTCCATGAGCAGCGCTTCCGGTTTCAGCGAAATGGACAGGTTCTGGTCGTTTCCCTCCGTAAGATTGAGTTGTCGTTCGAGGCGCTTATAGCCCATTGACATAAAGATTAGCTCTATCGGCCCAGCCTCAAGATCCGGAATCGAAAAGAATCCTTCGACATTCGCCACAGCACCACGCTGGGTTCCGGCGACGGCGACCGATGCACAGGGGATGGATTCGCCCGTTTCCTTGTCGCGGATTTTGCCGGAAATAGTCACCAGACCATAGGCCACATTCATGAAGCCGGACCATAGAAACAGCAGGGCCGCTGCAAGCAGTGCAGAACGTGAAAACAGATGTGGGAACATGGTCGCCATGGGTTGTCGTTCTACTTTGAAGTAATAGAGCTACGCTGAATGTCAGATCAAATTGGGACCAGTACAATCTATTTCAACAGATCATATTGCAGTATTGCATCACGGATCAGCTCAATTCTTGCGTCGTCCGCATTTATCAGAGTGACTGTTGTTCCTTCGATCGGGCAACCCTTTGCATAAACGATGTCCTGGTGCATATCGCTTTTTACCTTTCCACCGAGATGGGTACTCATTCCATACGCGATATGCAGTCCGACCTTTTCGTCCTCGAGAATATTGCCGGTGACGATTGCATTTGGATTACAACCGATGCCCAACTCGGCTATATTTCTTCGCGTATCGTTTTCCGCAAAGAAGGTGCGCATCTCACTTGCTTTCTTGGCGTTTCCAAGGACGTCAACAATCCTGTTCTGCCGTACTACATATCTTACAAGTTCTGTGTCATAGCGAGCCGGCAGGACTCCTTCAGTTCTGCTTTCACCAAATCTAATAGCTTCTTCTGGCGTCGCCTCGTAAGGCGCTTTGGCTCCCTCTCCGCTGGGAAAATTTATGAATTGACCTGTCTTACTGCAATCTCCGCTATCGGATTCCGCCACACGGTATCTCAAATCAATATAGAGATTGTCCCTCGTTGAAAATGCTATCTCTGCGCCAACGGCATCATTTAGCATTCTTTCAATGGCTGTGGCATAAGCTCGCACCTGGTCATAGTTGGCTCGGAATGCCGTCTCCTCCATTCTTCTTTCAACGGTAGGCATACTGGCACAGCGGGTTATGGTTTTCGCAGCATCACATACGGGTTTCAGTGATGATGACGCGGAGTACTCGGTCATCGCGATTACTAAATTTGATCTGCGGGCCGCGTCGACTACTTCCTTCGGAATGGGTGCGTTATGGCGTCCTGTGGCCTCGTATTTCAAGATATCAACGGAGAAACCCATCTCAGCGCCCATCTTCTTGAAAGCTTTGTACCAATCCTGGGCCATTTCCCGAAGGGCTGCCCATGCATCAGAGTCATCCAGACTGCCATGCGCCATATCTATGATGAATAGGACTTTTTCGCCGGGTTTGGGCGCAAAAACAGATTCAAACATCTGCAGTTTCTCTTTGTGTTCCACCGTCAATCACCCCACTCTTTCTTCTATTCCAAAGGGCTAATGCCGAACGACTAAAGGTAAGCTCGGTTGACGGCGCCCTTGGGCTCCAGACCCACGATGGCGCCATTATAGCCGTCTCTTCAGCTCCAGGCTATTTCGTCGAACCAAGGTTGTCAGCTTTCGCTATTGCGTCAGAATATAGAGATTATCGCAGAGAATGTCAACCGAGCCTTTTGGATTATGATGAGGCCATCTGACAGGAAGTCGGAGCGGTGCCTCGCTGCTTTGCGGCGGATGGATTTGCGGCCAGGTTAAGAACCTGGCTCGGCGAAAGCTTCTGTTGGAAAGGCAATAGTCCGCACCCTCCGCGCAACAAGAAAAGCGGGACGACGGATCGTCCCGCTTGGTGATGATTATGGCTCAACGAGCGGACTTTTCGGAAGCACAAATGGTTTTCACAGATAGAAAAGGAGGCCGGCTTTCCAGCGTTGCAGGAGAAGCGGGCGTTCGCGGTCGGCAGGCCCAGGCCAATCGGTATGGTAGGATTGAAGATGATGAGCCGCGGCTGTGATGCCGAAGCGCCAAGCCATTGAACAAAGCTGCACTGCCCAGCCATGGCCGGCATATTTTTCGAGGAATTCCGGCAAGGCTTCCGTCAGAATCCCCTGAACCGCGCCGTGAACTACTGCGGGCCAGAATACCAGAGCGCGTTTAACCTCCGCAAATTCGTAGCCGGCATGCAAGCCGACATGGCGTGTCGAGAAACGAACCGCCAGCTCATGACTGAGCCCGAACTGCCCCTGATTATCCTCTTCCTTCAGCGGAGTGTATGTCGAGCCACCCAAGCTGTCAAAAGCCTTCGGTGTGACATCGAAGCCGTAGATCCCATAGAAGTCGCCATGATAGCCCGAAACGACAAAACTCTCGTTGCCGAAGAGCTTGCCCTCCGACCCTGAACCGATCGTCAAGCCCCAAAGGCGAGCTCGCTTGTCGGAGTTGTCGAGACTATGAGGCGTGGCAATAGAATCCCTCAGGGTGAACCAATCTTCCGTATAGCGCAAACGGATTCGGTCTTTGACGGGCTGCCAGTGCTCAAAATCGAGGCGAGCCAATGTCAGAGAAATGCCGTAGCCGTAATCTCCTTCATAGGATCTATCCAAAGCGGCCCGCGTAATCGGGAGCGCACCTTCAAGAATGATTCCGGGACACCGGATCGGCGCTTCCTTGTCCCAGTCTTTGCCCCAATCCTCATCGTCCCGTTCGGCAAAGCTCGTCATGGGCAAAAGAGCGAGAAGCCCGCAAAGCAGGATGAGCGATTTCACAGTGCGAGACATGATTAAGCCTCTTAAGTTTGTCGCTGGAAAGAAAAGTCTATTTCACTTTTCTGTCGTTTCAAAATGAGCTTTGGCCTCGGCGGCCCAGTTCAAAGGAAAGCACGACGGCAACGGCCAGAAGGGCCAGCGATGTCGCTGCGAAAGCGGGACTCGTGGGGAGAGTACTGACTCCAATGGCCGTGCCAGTCCAATCCAAGACCCCCCGCCACATTGACCAGAGTCTCGGGACGATGGCCTGCCCATAGAATAGAATCACGACCGCGAAAGTCCCAATCGGAGCGTACGCCGAGAGTCGTTCGAGGAAACCCTCCAAGACTGTCTCGCCATGCGGAACCGGCAATCCGGCGTGCGCAAGAACGCGCGTGGTGAAGTCCGGCCGCACATGAATCCATTCCTGAGTGCGCAGCAATCCATCCAAGAGCCTTTCTTCCTCATACGCTCGGCGCAACTCGCTGTCGGTCTCCAGCATCAGCGTAATGGATTGATGCTCGTCGCGAGGCAGATTTCCATAGAGAAAGTCAGACAGGCGCGTGAGCGCTTCGTCGTGCGTCATGATCGCTCCACCGTTGGCTCGTTCGGGAGGAGTCTTTCACGAAGCCACGCCTTTCCTCGAAACAAGTAGCTTTTTACGGTCCCCATCGGAATATCCATGATTTCGCCAATTTCAAAGTATGAGAGGTTTTTAAGATAGTACAGAGTCACGGCGGTCCTATATTTTTCCGGCATTTGCGGAATCAATCGAGCCAGCCGGGCTTTCAGCGGCGCTTCTTCGGAATAGGGATTCCCCGCTTCCGTGTGCATGCTGGGATGCGACCACAGAGCCACATCTTCCGCGGGCAAGAATTGCGCCCGCGCCCGTGCTGTCTTTCCCTCCGCGATACACAGATTGATCGTGATTCGATAAATCCAAGTTGACAGTTTTGCGTCGCCCCGGAACTCAGGCAGCCCCTTCCAGACCCTCAGGAAGACCTCTTGCGCCAAGTCCTCAGTGTCTTCGGCAATCCCTCGCATCCGCACGATGAGGTTGATGACCATATCTTTATAATAATCAACCAGTTGTGCAAATGCTCGGGCATCGCTTCGGCGCAGCCGCCGCAGCAGTTCGTCCTCAGCAAGAGCCATCCCCTGTCCTTACGGTCTTCCCATCTCGTCTCAGTTAATATGACTCGCAACTAAGCAAGATGTTGCACTCTTCTTGAGCATGAAAGTATCTTGGAATGCAGCTCGCAACCCGATTTCACCCCCCTTCCGTCCCCCCGTAAACGGAGGGAGACTTCAGATTCCCCCCTGCTCGCGGGGGGGTACGGGGGGTCAGACAGAGAATATTCATTGTGAGACAGCTCCATGCAACACTCTGTGCCAAACGGGAGTCTGATAGAATCAGGGCGGCATGTTCGTGCCGTCACGACAAACAAGAAGGAGAGATTCAGATGTTTCCAAGACCAGACGATATTCTCATCATGTCTGTTATTCCCCTTGTCGCTCTGATTGGCACTTTCATTCTGGTCATCATCATCGTTCTGGTGGTGGAGCGCGGCAGGCGAGCGCGCAGCAAGATGATACATGAAGAGAGAATGGCGGCTATCGAGAAGGGTTTGCCGGTGCCCCCTCCGTTTGTTGAGGGGTATCGTCGGCCAAATCATGCGATGCGCGGCCTGGTGCTGATCGCCCTCGGTCTTGCATTCGGCGTCTGGACGCTGACGGATTCCGACTTTCCCTTGGGGATAGGAGCGATTCTGTTTTTCATGGGACTGGCGATTCTGATTGCACATTCTCTGACAGAGCGCCGTAGGAAAGAATCGTATCCTTCTGAAAGTGAACATCGTCCCTCTGTGGATAATCCGTCGTAAAGTGGAGGCCGCGGCTTTCGCGCCGACTTAGGGCACAGTGGACGATGAGCCGAGCCACAAGGACTAAATTGCGCAGCTCGATGAGCGGCTCGGTGACTTTGGTCCGCCAATAGAACTCCATGATCTCGCGTTCCAGCAGTTTGACTCGGCGCTCTGCGCGATGAAGGCGAAAGTCCGACCGAACAATGCCCACATAGTCCCACATTAGGCTCTGGAGCTCCTGACGGTCGTGGGATATGAGCACCCACTCTTCTTGATTGATGGTGCCCTCGTCCGACCAAGCCTCGGCGGGAAGCAGGGGAGGTGATTCAGCAAGCCATTGTTTGCATGCGAGGACGGCCTGATTGGCGAAAACGACGGCTTCCAGCAGTGAGTTCGATGCCAACCGATTGGCTCCATGCACGCCCGTCATGGCGACTTCCCCGACAGCAAAAAGACCGCCGAGATTGGTTCGGGCCGAGAGGTCCGTGACGACTCCGCCGCACATATAGTGCGCGGCGGGGACGACAGGAATCGGCTGCTGAGTGATGTCCACTCCGTGGAGCAAGCAAGTTCCGTGAATATTCGGAAAGCGTTCCCGCAACGCCGAGGCGGGGAGATGAGTGCAGTCCAAAAGGACAAATTCATCGCCCCGCTTTTTCATTTCCGCGTCAATGGCCCGGGCAACAATATCCCGTGGGGCGAGGTCTTTCTGGGGATGGTAGCGTTCCATGAAAGGCTCGCCATCGGGGGTGCGTAGAATAGCGCCGAACCCGCGCAGCGCTTCTGAAATGAGAAAGCGTCGTTCGTCGGCGCGGCCATGCGACTCGTAGAGTGCGGTGGGATGGAATTGCATGAATTCGAGATTGCCGACATTGGCACCGGCACGCCATGCCATCGCAATCCCATCGCCCGTGGCAATGGCGGGATTGGTTGTGTGCTGATAGACAACGCCGCTTCCCCCGCTGGCGAGGATGACGGCGCGCGCAAGAATCGTTTTCACCTCATCGTTCCTGGTGTCGAGCACATAGGCCCCGTAACAACGGATACCATCCTGGACCGGCTCACCCGCGCGCACTTTGGGTGTGACGAGGAGGTCAATCGCCAAATGATGCTCGAGCACTTCAATGCGGCCTGTTTCCCGTGCGCGTTTGGTCAGCACGGTTTCCACTTCGCGGCCTGTATGGTCGGCGTAATGGACAATCCGCGCCCGTGAATGCCCTCCTTCGCGGCCGAGCGAAAGACCAGTCTGTTCGCGGCTGAAGTCCACTCCCCAATCCATGAGTTCGCGGATAGAACTCGGACCCTGTTCCACGACAAGCTGAACTGCGTCGGCATGGCAAAGGCCTGCCCCCGCTGTCAGAGTGTCCGCGACATGCAGCGTGAAAGCATCGTCCGACGCGACCACGGTGGCAATGCCCCCTTGAGCGTAGTTCGTGGCCGACTCAACCGATTCCTTTTTCGTGATGAGAATGACATCGGCGAAGCGGGCCGTGTTGAGCGCAAAGGTCAAGCCGCCCACTCCGGAACCGATGACCAACACATCGCAGGAAAGATCTTTCATAGAGACCAAATAGACAGAATTTTCAGCTATTCAATATAGGGCGACTTTCTGCGAAAGTCAACATAAGGTGCGCGGAATGCCTTTGACTTTGTGGGCGCGAAAGCCTAAATTCTATGTGGTCTGACAAAGGAGAATTCCGGGCTAATGGATTCGGCCGTTCATCTACCATTGCTTCACTTCTGGCAAGCCAATGCTCGGCCGGGCTATATCGGGCTTATCGGAATTCGATTCCCACTCGCACGCCTGGTCGAGAAGGGTCAAGCGCCGCTGACACCTGATGGAACGCCGTCGCTCTGGGCTCACGCGTTCATTTTCCAGAACGAGCGAGATGGCGTTCCGTGGATCTACGAAAATGACATGGGATTCATGCAATACGGCCTTTTTCGATGGGCACCCAGAGCGCAAGAGAACTCCATTATCAAGTGGTCCGGCCACCGAATCCTTCGTGCCTGTGTTCTGGATGCAGGTTTGAGCCAGCGCCAGACGGAGGCTGCCCTTGAGCACGCGCGCGAGCTGATTTCACGCGGAATGAAATATCGCTTGCGAGAGCTGCTCGGAACTTGGATAGCCATCAAGCATGGCCGTATGGAGAGGGAGAGCTTCCTCCACACCAGCACCGCTTCCCATTGCGGCGCTTATGTCCGCGCTTGTCTGGCGGCCGCCGGCGTTGACCCTTTTGGCCCGGGCATCACCGTCAGCAACACCGCACCGGAGTTGCTTTACCAGAAACTGAATTTGATAGCTTGCTGGGAATAGAAGACACGGGCGCTGTGCGGAAGTGGCCGAGGAAATGTGGGGCTTGACAATGTTAAAGAAAATTGCGATATTGCAGAATTGAAGGTGAAGTTCCGCAAGCCAAAATCGTTTCTTTGGTTTATACCGCTCCAATCGAGATAATGTTTGTTGGGAGGTTTCGATCGAGCATGAGCGAAGGGTAGTTGTGCCGGCGGGGCCCATAGCTCAGCGGGTAGAGCAGCGGACTCATAATCCGTCGGTCCCAGGTTCGAATCCTGGTGGGCCCACGAAAATTAGAAAGCCGCCCGGCAGCGGCACCCTTATAAATGATTTCATCGTTCCTTCTCTTCCAGAAAGAAGCGTTCCCGGAGCTGCGGCGTCAAGGGCCGCAGCCGCTGGAGGACTCTGTTCAGCTATTCCGCTCGATGCGCGGCCTCGCAGGCGGGCATCTTTCAGTCCAAATTCGCCGGAGCAAATTCAATTCTCCGGCGTTTTCTTTAAAATGAGGTGCGAATGGAAGTCAGAATTCGCGAAGAATTGATGCTCTTGGTGGATTTGCAGGATGTGGACGATCAGCTAAAAGATTTGGCTTTGGATCGAGGGGACTTGCCGATGGAGGTCGAACGCCTCCGGGCAGAAGTGAACGAAATGACCCGGGTCTTAGACGAACGGCGCGGCGAACTGAATGAAATCGGGCACGAGATCGCGCGCGTGCGGGGTGGCACGGACGAGGCGCGAACAAAGTTGGCAAAATACGAGCAGCAGCTTTATTTGGTCAAAACGAC
>Ga0315289_10015022_pt1 | contig 10767 bp, 8 predicted proteins | sample YL17G11_40_MG_FD_203452 | JGI IMG/M metagenome (GOLD analysis project Ga0315289, IMG submission 203452) | Sediment microbial communities from Yellowstone Lake, YNP, Wyoming, USA - YL17G11_40 | ecosystem: Environmental > Aquatic > Freshwater > Lake > Sediment | place: USA: Wyoming | collected...
TATAGCGAAAAAAGTTGGACTAAATATAATATTAACAAAGGATGTAAATTTATTTGAATTAGTTAATGCATGCGATTTTTTGGTGACAGTATCATCAACTGTAGCAATAGAGGCGATGATTCTAGGTAAACCTGTAATGATAATAGATTTAAAAACTAAACCAGACGAAACTTCATTTGTAAACAGTGGTGCAGCACTAGGTGTTTATAATGCAAATGAAATTTCTCATACTATAAACAAAATTTTTAAAAATTCTGATATATTAAAAAACTTGAAATTCAATTCAAGCAAATTTGTGTACAATCATGCATATAAAATAGATGGTTTAGCATCCAAACGAATATCGGAAATGATAGAAAATATGATGAAAAGGAACAATTAATACACTTGCAGAAATACAAATATTTTAAGAAATATTAACTATAAATGATAATAAGTTTGGTTATATGGCCGATATAAAGACGTGATTATATGATTATTTCAAAAACTCCGCTAAGAATGAGTTTTACTGGAGGAGGTTCTGATTTAAAAGAATATTATCAATATGATTTTGGTTCTGTTATAAGTACAACAATTGATAAATTTATCTATATAACTGTAAATAAACGATTCACAGATAATATACGAGTTGGATACTCTAAAACAGAATATGTTGAAAATATTGAAGATATAGAACACAACTTAGTTAGGGAAGCTCTAAAATTGGTAGATATCACTAAAGGAATAGATATCGTCTATATGTCAGATTTATTACCAGACCGAGAAGGATCTGGTCTAGGCGCTTCGAGTAGTCTTCTCGTGGGTACTTTAAATGTTCTTCATGCATTCAAAGGAGAAATGATATCTTCTGAAATCTTAGCAAAAGAAGCATGTAAAATTGAGATAGAAATTTTGGGTCACCCTATAGGGAAACAAGATCAATATGCAGTTAGTTTTGGTGGATTTAATTACATTCAATTTAATGCAGATGAAAGTGTATTTGTCAGCCCAATTATCATTAAAAAACAAACTAAAGAACAATTAAACAAAAATTTACTATTATTTTATACAGGGATTAATAAAAGATCTGATTCTACTTTAGCTGAACAAAAAAGAAATACAAAAAACAATATATCAATTTTAAATAAGATGGTTGAATTGTCTTTAGAACTAAAAGAAGTATTAAAAAATAATGATATTACAGAGTTTGGAAATATACTGCATAAAGGATGGATATTAAAACAGAAATTAGCAAGCACAATAACAAGTCCGATTTTAAATTCATACTATGAAAAAGCAATAAAAGCTGGTGCAATAGGTGGTAAAATTTTAGGTTCGGGTGGGGGTGGATTCTTTCTCTTTTATTGTGAAGAAAAAAAACAGAATAAATTAAGAGAAGCATTATCAAATCTAAAAGAAATACCATTTAAGTTTGAATCGCAAGGAAGTAGAATAATTTATGTTAGCGATTAAAATAAAAAATGAGGGATACAGAATGAATAACTTCAGAGAAAAATTCATAAAGATGTATTTGAAAAAAATAAAAAAAACTTTAGACATTGTGGAAGAGGAGTTAATTAATAAAATTGATAACTTAGCTGATATATTGATAGAAGCTAGGAAAAAAAGGAATACAATTTTTATTATGGGAAATGGTGGCAGTGCCTCAACAGCATCTCATTTTGTAGAGGATCTTTCTAAGAGTACGATAGTTGATGGAGTTTCAAGATTTAAGTCTTTGGCCTTAACAGATAATATTCCAAATATGCTTGCATGGGCAAATGATAGTGGCTATGAAAACATTTTTGTAGAACAATTGAAGAATCTAATGGAACCTGGTGATGTTGTTATTGGAATTAGCGGAAGTGGAAATTCAATGAATGTAATTAAATCAATTGAATATGCAAATAAAAATGGAGGAATAACAATAGGAATTTCAGGATATGATGGTGGAAAATTGCTTAAATGTGCACAAATAAACATTTGTGTACCGATATTTGATATGCAAAAGGTAGAAGATATTCATTTATTAATTGAGCATCTTTTAACTTCACTGATTAGAGAAGAGGCAAAATTAAAAAATTTGCAGAAGGGCGGATAAAGTGAATATTCTTGTTACAGGAAACAATGGTTATATTGGGTCGATATTGACGGAACTCCTCCTTAGAAAAGGTTATGATGTAACAGGTTTTGATACAAATTACTTTAAAGAATGTGAATTTAATAAATTCCATTTTGAAATAAAACAGATTAATAAAGATATAAGAAATGTATCGATGGAAGATTTAAAGAATGTAGACGCAATCATACATCTTGCTGCCCTTTCAAATGATCCTTTAGGAGAATTTAATTCTGAATTAACTTATGATATAAATTATCATGCCACTTTAAAATTAGCTAGTTTGGCTAAAAAACTTGGAATAATAAGATTTTTATATGCCTCTTCTTGTAGTATATATGGCATAGCTAAAAAAGAAGAAGTTACGGAAGAAAGCACTTTGGCCCCGATAACTGCTTATGCTATTTCTAAGGTGAAATCTGAAAAAGCACTATCAAGCATGGCGGATAGCAAATTTTCACCAGTATTTTTGAGACCTGCTACTGCCTACGGTATCGCACCCATGCTTCGTTGTGATATTGTACTTAATAATTTAGTTGGTTGGGCATATACAACTGGAAAAATTCATATTATGAGTGACGGTACACCATGGAGGCCTGTAGTTCATGTTGAAGATTTGGCAAACGCATTTATTGCCTGTTTAGAAACTCCAATTGAAGTGGTGCATAATGAGGCATTTAATATAGGTCAAAAAAAAGAAAATTATCAGATTAGGGATATGGTTGATATAGTTAAAAAAGTTATTCCAAATTGCGAGATAGAATACACCCATGAGCATGGTTCAGACTCTAGAACCTATAAAGTTAATTTCGATAAGATATCCACAAAATTAAAGGGTCACTTCTTCCCAAAATGGAACGCCGAAAAAGGTGTAGTTCAACTTTACAATGCATTCAAAAAACATGGCCTAACTTATAAAAAATTCATTGGAACTAAATATATAAGGATAAATAGACTTAAAAAATTGGTAAAAAATAAAAAAATTAATAAGAACTTATTTTGGAAATAAATTAATTGATTAAAGGCAATTATAATGGTAGATATTAAACAGGCAGTAATATTAGCTGGGGGATTAGGAACTAGATTAAGACCTTTAACTTATAAGATACCAAAACCCATGGTACCTGTTAATAATCGCCCCTTTCTCGAATACTTAATAGAAATGTTAAGAGAAAATGGAATATCTGAAGTTGTTTTTTTACTTGGTTATTTGCCCGAAAAAATAGTAGAATATTTTGGCGATGGCTCAGAATTTGGGGTGAATATAAAATATTCGATTGGAGACGTTTCTTTTGAAACCGAAAAAAGGATAAAAAATGCCGAATATTTGCTTGATGGGTTTTTTCTCTTGATGTATTGTGATAACTATTGGCCTCTAAATCTAAAAAAATTGATGGAATTTTATAATAAAAACAAAACACTGGTCACCATGGTAATTTATACGAACAAAGACAACATAACACGAAATAACGTCTATGTCGATGAAAATGGGTGGATAAGAAAATATGATAAAACAAGAGAAGATAAGAATCTTAATGGGGTAGATATTGGTTTTTTTATTGTCAATAAGAAAGTCCTTAATTTAATGTCAAACCATAATTTTTCATTTCAAGACGAAATTTTACCTAAATTAATAGAAAAACGACAAATAAGAGGTTATTTAACAGATCACAGATATTACAGTATAAGTACACATGAAAGACTGATATTGACAGAAAATTTTCTTAAACCCAAAAAAGTTATATTCCTTGATCGGGATGGTGTAATCAATAAAAAACCACCTAAAGCCGATTATGTCAAAAAATGGGCAGAATTTGAATTTCTTCCAGGTGCAATTGAGGCAATTAAACTATTAACTCAAAATGATTATGACATATATGTGATCACGAACCAACCAGGTATTGCTCGTGGATTAATGAGTAAAAAAGATTTAGAAAATATTCATGAAAATTTGAAAAAAAAAATAGAAAAATATGGAGGAAAAATAACTGGCATTTATAGTTGCACACATGGATGGAATGAAGAATGTGAATGTAGAAAACCAAAACCAGGTATGCTATTTCAAGCTTCCAAAGACCATTCATTGGACTTAACAAAAATAATTTTTATTGGAGATGATGAATGTGATTTTCAGGCGGGGGATGCCGCTGGTTGTAAAACAATCCTAGTTACTCCAGAAAATAACCTTTTGAAGATTGTAAACTCTTTATTAGAGCCAAATACTGAAGTAAGTGCTAATTATAGAAAGTTATTCGATTCATTGTTAAAGTCTTATTTTATGTCAAATAAAAAAAGGTTCATAGTTTCAATTGGAGGTTGTGCCCAATCTGGTAAAACAACTCTCGCTGAAAAAATCAAAAAACATCTGAATAAAATGGGTATTAAGTGTATAGTCGTTTCTTTGGATAATTGGATACTTGACTTAAATGAGAGAAAAGGAGATGAGACTGTAAGGGAAAGATTTCTGTATAAACAAATATCTGAAGCAATTGCTCTTATAAAAGAAGGCAATAAAGTATATGCTCCAATTTACGATCCAAAGACCAGATCTGTAATCAGTAAAAAAAGTTCAACCCCAATCAGTATAGATACGGGTATTTGTATTGTAGACGGAGTCGTCGCTTTGGATATAGAAGAATTACGAAAGATTTCTGATTTTAAAATCTTTGTAGATGTTAGTAACAATATTAGAAAAAGCAGGTTAAAAAAGTTTTACATTAAGTATAAAAAATGTTCTTTATATGAAACCAAAGATATTATCAAATCCAGAGAATTAGAGGAAGTTCCTACTATTAAAAAAACAAAAAAGTATGCTGATATATTATATAATTCTGGAGAATCTATTGATAATATTAGAAATAGGTAAGTTTAATAGCATTTGAAGGAGAGGTGGTAAAAATGATTAAAGGTGTTATGGTAATCCCTTTAAAACAAATACCTGATGAGAGAGGCAAAATTATGCATATGCTAAAATGCACAGATCCCCACTTTGAAAAATTTGGGGAAATATATTTTTCAATCGGTTTACCAGGTGTAATAAAAGCATGGCATAAACATAAGACTATGACCCTAAATAACGCCGTCATATCTGGCAGGGTTAAATTAGTGCTATATGATGACCGCAAGAATTCACCAACTAAAGGCGAATTAATGGAATTGTTTATAGGTGAAGATAATTATTGTCTCGTTAAAATTCCACCAGGAATTGTCAATGGTTATAAGACATATGGTGATAAACCTGCTATATTGGCCAATTGCGCTACAGAACCTCATGACCCTAACGAGATAATACGAATTGATCCCTTTGATAATAAAATACCTTACGATTGGAAATTAAAGCATGGATAGGTATGTTAGTTTCTAAATTTAAAACCACTTAATGTATGTGAAATAATGAAAAATTTAAATAGATTATTAATAACAGGAGCTAATGGGTTTATAGGGTCTCATTTAATTCATAGATTATTAAGGAAAGGGTTTGAAGTAGGAATAATAAAACGAGAAAATTCAAACACCTGGCGAATAAATGATTTGTTAAACAAAATAACAGTTTATAATGCAGATTTACAGAATACTCATGAAGTTTCTAAGGTAGTTTCTTATTTTAAACCTGATGTTATTTTTCATTTAGCCACTTACTACGCATTGGAACATCAACCACAAGAAATAACTTCAATGATCGATGCAAATGTCTTAGGGACATTAAATTTGCTTGAAGCTTCTAAAGAATCAATGATTGATTTATTTGTTAATACGAGTTCCTGTTTTGTTTACAAAGAAAGTAAAAATAAATTAAAAGAAGATGATGAATTAAAACCACTAAATCTTTATGCATTAACAAAGATATATGCAGAGCAAGCTTGTTCCCTTTTTACGGAAAAATATGACTTAAAAACGGTAACTTTTCGTCTTTTTCCACCATATGGGCCAGCAGATAATGAAAGAAGACTAATTCCATATGTCCTAAAAAACTTGTTTGAAAATAAAAGCATAAAATTGACTACAGGAAAACAAAAATGGGATTTTACTTATGTTGATGATATAGTTAATGCCTATTATAAACTTCTATCTCTTCCAAAATTTCCTCAGAAACACGAAATTTTTAATATCGGTACAGGAAAAGCAGTCAGTGTGCGAGAAGTTGTATCAAAAATAAAAGACATTTTGGGTACTGATATGGATTTAGAGTGGGGTTCAATTCCTCATAGAAAGAATGAAATTTGGTTTAATTCTGCAGATACGAAAAAAACTAAAGAAATTTTAAACTGGCATCCAAAAGTAACAATTGATAAAGGATTAGAACTTACAGTAAAATGGTACAAAGATTTTTTTAAAAAAAAGGTTGTATAAATGTACGATAACAAATCATAATTTAATATTATTTAACATGATATTTTTGGGGATCAAAAACTTATGAAAAACCTGATAAAATTGATTAAATATTATGAAGAATCTAGTGCCGATAAAAAAGATGAAATCCTTAGAAAGATGGCACACGAAATAGTTGAAGAGCATTATAACGTAGTACATAAAAAAAATAGGCAGTTTATACCAGGCAAAACTCGTATTTCTCATGGTGCACGTGTTTATGATGCCGAGGAAATGAAAACATTAACTGATTCCTGTTTGGACTTTTGGCTTACATCAGGAAGATTTTCAAAACAATTTGAGGAAGAATTCGTCAAATTATTGAAGGTAAAACATTGCATTTTAACCAATTCAGGATCTTCTGCAAACTTATTAGCTATCTCCGCCTTAACTTCTTCTGAGCTTGAAAAAAAAAGACTTAAACCAGGTGACGAAGTAATTACTACAGCCTGTGCCTTTCCAACAACAGTGTATCCGATTATTCAGAATAATCTAATTCCTGTTTTTTTAGATATTGATATCGGAACTTACAATATTCAAGTAGATAAAATTGAAGGAGCAATATCTAAAAAAACAAAAGCCATTTTTTTAGCTCACACTCTTGGTAATCCTTTTGATTTAGATAAAATAATGTCCATTGCCCAAAAATATAACCTTTGGGTAATTGAAGACAACTGTGACGCTCTGGGCTCCAAGTATAACGATCAATATACAGGTACATTTGGACATATGTCTACTTTTAGCTTCTATCCGCCGCATCACATAACTATGGGTGAAGGTGGTGCACTTGTAACAAATGATAATCAACTAAAGCGATTAATAACATCTTTTAGAGATTGGGGTAGGCACTGCTGGTGTGAAACTGGTTGTGACAATACATGTGGTAAACGATTTGGGTGGCAACTTGGAACTTTGCCTATAGGTTATGATCATAAATTCATTTATTCGCATATTGGGTATAACTTGAAGATTACAGATATGCAGGCAGCAATTGGTGTAGCACAATTAAAAAAATTAGCGGAATTCACAAAAATAAGAAAGAGAAATTGGGAATTCCTTTATAAAGGATTAAAAAAATATGAAGATTATTTTATTCTTCCCAAACCTACAAATAATTCTGATCCGAGTTGGTTCGGTTTTTCATTAACAGTTAAAGAGAATGCTCCTTTTTCAAGGAATGAAATCGTGAATTATCTGGAAAAAAATAATATTGCAACTCGACTACTCTTTTCTGGTAGTATAATTCACCATCCAAGTTTTGAGGGAGTGAAATTTCGTATCTACGGTAAATTAAGCAATACCGATTTTGCTATGAATAATACCTTTTGGATTGGTGTATACCCAGGTATTACAGATAACATGATTTGTTACGTATTGGAAAATTTTGATAAATTTATAGAGTTGTATGGAGGGGAAAACAAAAAACTTTAATTATTCATTGAAATTTAATGTTTCTGGACAATTGTTATATAATAAATCTATAATTAATTCAAATGAGATGTCTCTATTGGAATGGGAAAATGAAAAATTTTTTATCAACTAGTTTGAAACCAAAAATTCTGCTAGTCTTATCGCCAAATTATTCGATTAAAATACTCCAAAAAGAAATAGATGATATAAAGAGTGGAAACAGAGATTTTACTAAGAGTGTTGATTGGCGAATATCTGCTCCTCTTGGAATTTTATACATTGCAGGTACAATGAGAAAATTTGGTTATAATGTTCAAATTTATGATCTTCATAGAGCTTTTTATTTATGCCGTGAAAATGGATATTTTAAAGAAAAAAACTTATCAAATTTTTTTGAAGATTTTTTTGAAGATTTTTTAAAAAATAATAAAATTGATGTTTTAGGTATTAGTTGTCTATTTAATGTGGCTTCAACAACTGTAGAAGAAATGGGGGTTAGATGTAAAAAAATTTCCCCTAAAACTATAATAGTGCTTGGTGGTCATTATCCGACTAATATGTACCATGAAATTCTAAGAAAAGGTGTTTGTGATTATGTCATATTGGGTGAAGCTGAAGAAGAATTTGTCTGGTTACTTAATAATCTAAATGAACCTCTTTTAAAAAATAAAATTTATAAAAATCCACACATAGTCGATTTAAAAAGTATAAATAATCCTGATAAAAATTCTGCTATTATTCAAAATTTAGATACTTTAGCTATGCCTGCGTGGGATTTATTACCAAATGTTGAAGATTATATTGAAAGATCCCTTCATGCCGAAAGATTTGGGACAACCTTAAATAAAAAGAGAATAAAATCTGCAGGAATTCTTACAACTCGTGGTTGCCCAATGGGATGCACATTCTGTGCTGCCCATGCTGTTCATGGAAGAAAGATGCGTGTCCATTCAATCGATTATATAATGAAACACATTGATTGGTTAGTTGATAACTATGATATAAACCATCTTTTAATTGAAGATGATATGTTTAATTTTTCTACTGAGAGAACAATTCAATTTTGTAATGCTATTTTTGAGAAGTATAGCAATCATTTTACTATAGAATTTCCCAATGGTTTAGCAGTATGGAATTTAAATGAAGATGTAATTAGCCATTTGAAAAAAATTGGTTTGAAAACTGTTACTATAGCAATCGAAAGTGGCAATCAATATGTGCAAAAAAATATAATAAAGAAAAATTTGGATCTTTCTTTAATCAAACAAAAGGTCGAACTGTTAAAAAAATACAACATAGACGTTCGGGCATTTTATATCGTCGGATTTGTAGGGGAAACATTGAAAATGATGCGAGATACTATAAAATTCGCGCTTGATTTGAATATTGATTGGTCTGAAATTAAGATTTTTACACCCCTCGTCGGAAGTGAAATGTATAATACTGCTAAGGTGAAGGGTTATCTGATCGGTGATACAAGTGAGCATGTATATGGACGTTGCCGAATTCGAACGCCTGATTTTACACCAAGACAAGTAGAAGATTTACAATATGACGCCAACATTCGAATAAACTTTATAAACAATAAGAACTTAAAAGAAGGAAAATTTGATGTCGCTGAGAGTGTTTTTTCAAAACTGCTAAGTGTTTATCCAAATCATCTTTTTGCTCAATGGGGATTATGGAAAGCGTTAGAAGGTCAAGAAAAAAAAGAAGAAGCCGAGCAAGCTCTTAAAAAATTAATTGATATGTCTAAAAGAAACAAAAAAAATCGTTTTTTGTTGAAAAAATATAATATTCAACTGCCATGATTTAAACATACAAAACTCTGTTTATATCAGATAAATTAAAGGCAAAAAAATGACATCTAAATGTACAATAATAATTCCAACTTATAATCGTCCAATTTATCTGAAACGAATTCTTAGTTATTATGATGAATATGGAAAAGATTTTAATATTATTGTTGCAGATTCAAGTTCTGATGAAAACAAAAAAATAAACAAAAAAATCATCTTATCGTTCTCAAACCTTAATATTTTATACAAGACTTATCCTGTTAATGTTAGGCCATACTATTATTTCAAGATCGCTGATTCAATAGATCAAGTAAAAACTGAATATTGTGTTATATGTGCTGACGATGATTTTGTTACGTCAAGTGGCATAAATCTATCTATAGAATTTCTAGAAAGAAATCCAGATTTTGTATGCTGTCAAGGAAATTATATCTCTTTTTATTTAAAAACTAATAAAAATGGACAACTGCAGTTCTACTGGAAACCAAGACCTATATACAAATCAGTTACATCCTCAGATCCTAAGACAAGATTAATCCATCGTTTTTCTGACTACTACCAAACAATTTGGGCAGTCCATAGAACAGATTTCTCTAATATGATTTGGAAAGAAACTATGAGGTTCACAGACGATGCTAGATTCGGTGAATTGTTGCCATCTATGCTTACTTTAATATATGGTAAAATGAAACGTTTGGAAGTTCTTTATGGTGCTCGTGAAATACTCTCTGATTCAGACAGCAAAACATACAAAAAATTTAGAGACATCATCAATGAAGCCACTTATGCGAAAAAATATTTTATGTTTAAAGATTGTTTGGCTACACACTTAAGCAAGAATTCTCAAATAACTATAGAAGAAGCAAAAGAATTGATTGATAAAAGTATGTCTGAATATATTACAAAGAATTACAGAGAATTTAGTATTAATAAAGAGTTTTTAATTCAAAAATTTATTCAAAAAATAGATCGCATATCGAATAAGATACCCCTACCTTCTAGATTCTACGAATATATCAGAAAAGTGTATGGAAAAACATTTCGAAGAACATTGTGGACTACAGATGATTCGCCAAAAGAATACCTTGATGA
>Ga0315289_10015023_pt1 | contig 10766 bp, 19 predicted proteins | sample YL17G11_40_MG_FD_203452 | JGI IMG/M metagenome (GOLD analysis project Ga0315289, IMG submission 203452) | Sediment microbial communities from Yellowstone Lake, YNP, Wyoming, USA - YL17G11_40 | ecosystem: Environmental > Aquatic > Freshwater > Lake > Sediment | place: USA: Wyoming | collected...
AATAGCTCAACTAGATGTAGCACAATGCTTATTAAAGAGTAGCACTAAAGATTATAGTAGAAGTAAAATTGTGGAGGTAAACAAGTATGTGGATAGCTCATTTTAGAATTGAAAAGGAAGAGTGGGACAAGTTCTATGCCAAGTATGGCAAGGAGACAGCTAAGAGACTTCGACAACTGATAGCCGAAGATCTAAAAGAGTCAGATTAATCTCGCTAGTTCAATTTTGAGAGCTAGTAATTGGAAAAAGACTTACTGAAAGTCTAGAGATGTGGGTTGCTGGAAAGTGGCTAAGTTCTCCAATTGGAGTTTGAGGCAAACTAAAAACTTAGTATGAGTCTCTTGGTGATTAAGTAAGCCAATAGTCAGGGAAAGAGTAGCTCGACTATTGATGTATTAGTTTCCACTATAGATAAAATCTACTCTTGGACAATAAGAATTTTGTTCTGGATAATTCTAGAAGAAGAATTCTGTTCCAATCAAAGAAAACAATAAGGAGGAAGAAAAGAAATTGAAATGTTCAAATTGTGGTAAAAATTTAGAATACAAGGATTGTTGGATTCCTGCTCAGCATTGGCATTTACATGAGAAATCTCCTGTCTTTTTCTGTCGAGAATGTGCATTGGAGATTAACCAAAAGAAAAATGGAGGGATAATATGAAGAAGAAAAATGAAGAAACTATCTCAGGCATTCCAGTTCAGATAGAGGAGTATGAAAGTGGAATGACCTATATAAAAATGAGAAAGGAGAAGAAAGGTCCTAGATCTCCGAGTATTGACTACAGGAAGATAAGAAATGCATCCATGAGAAATGTTGTAGGAGCTATCTCTTGGATTAAGAAAGAATTAGGGTCAACTCCAATATCATTGTGTTCATTCCAAGTTGTCTGTGCATTTGTAGCCAAATACTTAGGAACATACAAGAAAGACTATCTGATTAATTCTCGTTATTGCATGACTAAGAAGTATCCTCAAAGGGTCTATGATCTAGCTAAAGCGGTTTACATTCTCTCCCATGATTTCAAGTTTTAGAATTGAGAAAGAAGATTAGCTAAAAAAAGTGGTGAATTTGAATGAGTGAAGAAATCTCTCAGTATGAATCATATAGGATAGAAGAATTCCGAAAGAAACAAAAGCAGAAGCCAAAGAAGAGGAAAGTCTCTAAATTGAAGATCCCCAGAGGAAATCTGGAGTATCTTCTCAGACCATTCCGATTTAATCTGATCTTCCAAGTTGACCACATGAGATTTAAAATAAGTAACCAAATGACTACAGGTCTCAATCAAAGAGAAAGGACCGAACTAAAGACTCTCATTCTCAGTACACCATCTGACAAATTAGATACTCCTTTCAAGAGAAAAAGATTCTATAAGCAAATACTAAAAGGGATTAGCAATGCAACATTTATCAGAGAAGACTGGCAGTTTGGAGATATGGATTGTAATGGAGAAAGAGATCTAAAGATTCTAGACTTTAAGTTTCCAAGTTTGATCAAAATATCTTTTAAAGAATACATCGAGTGGTTGAATGAAGACCGTAAGAGACATGGAAAAACACCAATAATACTAGTCTCGAAAGGCGATCCATGGACAAGGGAATTGTCCTGTTATGCTCGTTCTTTCAGAAAGAAAGATCCTTGAGCTTCTTTTCAATAATATGGAAAAGTCTATCCCTAGATAATCATCTCAAGATGAGGAAAACTTATAGCTGAACCCAAGGAATTAGTTAGAGTGGTGAATACATGAGTGATGATGAACTAGCAAATTCTGTAGCAGCACTTTCTAGTAGTATCGGAAGTCTACAAGATAAGATGTCTGCTCTAGTGTTTGACCCAGACTATGGAATCAAACGTCTCGGTGATCGCATCAATTCTCTGAACTCAAGACTGGAAGATATGAACTCAACCCTTAAAGAACTGGACAATACCCTAAAACGTTTGGTTCCCATACTCAGCATGCTGGCTCAGAAGAAAGCATTTTAGAATCCATATAGACACACTATTAGAGCAGATAACTACTCGGTCTGGATGCTCTACACCATACTTTGCGATGGTATAGTAAGCATATATTGCAACTGCGATGGCAACAAAAAAGAATGAGACTATCCATGTGTACATAAGTAACAGCAGTACAGTAACAACTGCCAATACCACTATTACAAACAGTTGAATTTTCTTAGCCTTGTTCATTTCAATGCCTTTTGTGTTATCTATAGGTCAAAATTAAAGTCTTATGAATTTTGAATAAGGAAAAACAAACAGTAGAAGTAAAAGTAAAGGGAGTACTGATCAAAGATTCCAAGATCTCAGATTGTTCTATTGGATAAATATAGAACTAAGAAAATAATTTCTTCAGTTTAACTTCTATCTCTAGATTTCCTTCGTCTGTTGCTCTCTTTTCTGTGAGACAGATTTTATTTCCTTCGAACCATGAGTATGATAGATAGTGAGAGTGCAGTCAAATCGTTCTCTTTCCTCTCCATCATAATCTGTCCAAAAGTCAGTAGAGATGTCCAATGTCTCATGAGGATTGATCCATATTCTCTGATGCTGAGCAGGTCGTTCTATGAAAAGTCGCTTCTTCAATGTATACTTCTTTCTGTCACTCACAAAGGACAAGTCTACATCGTTTATGCTGGTTCCTCTATCCCCAAGGTTCTTTACTTGTAGGCTAGCCCAGAAGGATATAGTCTTGATCTGAGACTTTGAGATTGCAAAGTCATGCTCAAAACTTGATATTCTTATTTCTAAATGAGGATTTTCCCTTTTAAGTCGCCAATAGTGGACAAAAACTGCAATTGAGCCTGTGATTGTTCCAATTATGCCTAAGACTAGATTCACAATTGCGAGAGCTTCAGACATTCCTCATCCTTCAATATCAACCAACAGCAAACGCTATCTTTTGCCAGCCCCAGTAGAGAGCATTTGTATTGCCACACTTTTCGCATCTATATTCTATTTTTATTGGGTCTTCAACTTCATTCGGTTTTATGGAAGCGTCTTGATGGAAATCATCTGGTGGGTGGGCAACAAAAGTCGAACCACACTTGAGACAACTAAAGGTTTTTCCTCTTTCAGCCTTAACCATGATTATCACCTCTGACAATTCTGATAATTCCTTAGTTCAGTTATAACCTTTTTGTATCTCTTGCAAGCTTCAACTCTTAGAGACAAGAAAATCAAAGCAAAGAATCCCTAAATAATCATTCTCCTCCAGATGTTGTATATATACAAAGATATCTTTATTAGATACATTGACACTTTAAGTATTAGGTAAACAATATGCAAAAGAAGAAAGCAGTTAAATTCTTACTCTATGTTCCAAGAGAGAAAGAAAAGGAATTTGAATTGTATAAGAAATTAGTGAAAGAACTTGGATTCACAACAAGTGACAGGATCTTTTCAATGATCTCGATAGATCTCAATTTCATTATTTCAGTAATTGAAAAGTATGATCGAAAGGGAGATGAAAAGGAATGACAGTAAAATCTGAACATTGGAGAGATGGACTAAAATACAAAGTTTCTCGAAGACCCAATGGACAATTCAGATCTTGGAAGATAGATGATCTTGGATATCTTTTGCATTTGCAGACAATAATGTGTTATTTAAAATGGAAAAGGAGTTTGAAAGAAAATGAACAATGAAGAAAATAAAGATGAGAATTTCTACAGATGTTTGTACTGTGAAGCAGTTTTTGACACTGAAGAGGAAAGAGATGCTCACACATTTGAGAAGCATATGGACACAGTGGAACAGAAGCTCTCAGAGATAACTGAGAAACTTAGCAAAGTGGCTGAAGACCACAAAGAGGTCATTTACAACTGGAAAAATCAGAAGCGTAAAGAATTCTTGTTACAGATAGCTTCAGAAAATCCCAGACTTCTCCATGAAATTCAGACCTCTCCTCATGCAGATGAAATGCTGGACAAAATGGTAGAGGAAGACATATTCAAGAGAGCACTAAGAACAGAGACTCTTTCAAGTTTTGATGCAATGTGGCTGAAGCATCCCAAGTTTGAGGAAGTCTACCAAGCTAGCCGAAGCAAACCAAAGCATGAACCTAAGACAGGAGATTCAACAGGTCAAAGTGAAGAGTTCTTTGAGAGTCCAGATGCTATGATAGACAGTACACAGAGAACAAACAAGCGAGAAGACTTAAGTGACGAGGACAAGCAAAAACAGAAAGCTCTTTTGATCCTAACAAGTTTGCTGAGAAAAAGGAAAGCATAGAGGTGAATTAGAAAATGAAGTACACATTCGTAATAACTTACCTGTATGATCAGGATATCAATGGAGTTTCATTGGAATGGAATGAACAAAGGACTATTACAGAGACCACATTGGAAGGAGCGATAACAGTACTCAGAGCTGATCTAGTTTCAGAGAAGAAGACTCTCAAGTCTTTTAATCTCCAAGTCATGGAGGCATAATCAAACTAACTCGAGAGATGCAGAGTTAGAGCAAGATAGAGCATGACAAAATCGTCACCTTCCTCTATCTCTGTGTTTTAGTCACAGTCCAATTCAAGTTGGGACAATGGGTTACTCCTTAACCCCTCTTTGGTTTCTTGGGTTGGACTTGACATCTTTACTTGGTGAAATTAATGACTGAAAAAATAGCTCCGAAATTGAAATACTACAAATATAAATATAAAATGTCAAAGTATCCTAGAAATTGTGACTATTGTCAAAAGGAACTTAAAGACTTTATAGTTATCATTTCCTCAAATCTCAAGATCTTTGAAATCTTCAACAGATCCAGAACTGGTCCAAATTCATTCTATCTGTGTCCTGAATGCTTTGAGAAACTACATGATATTTTGGAAGAATGCGAGAAAGAGAACTGGATAGTTCTTGATGAAAATGAGTTTGAATTTACTGAAGAAGACTTGGAAGGAGAAGATGGAACAGGGGAAAAGAAATCCAAAGAATCTCGATTAAAAGTCTGTGAAGTTTGTTCTAAGACATTCCATCCAAAGATGAGTACACAACTCACTTGCTCCAAACAATGTTCTCAGAAAAGAGCTCAAGAATATCGGTATCCGAAAAGGAAAGTTGAGGTTGAGAAGAATGCGCTGTAAATTCTGTTCTGAATCCGCATTTGGAACCTTTGAGCTCACAGCCACTATTGATGGAATCAAGATCCAATATCCTCTCTGTGTTCCTGACGCATTACTGATCCAGTCTCAAGGATATCATGTGATCTTGGTTAAGAAATTCAAAGAAGGAGAGATCTAAGTGCCTGATGATGTCTGGTTCCTCATCTTTCTGATCTGGATGGGTGTTGAAGTTACTTTCAATATCATTGATGTTTTTTTGAGATGGAGACATAACAAATAGGAGATTGATAAGAGATGGCAAGATATACATTGGATTGGGAAACAAAGACACCTATCAAGATCTTAGGAGAAGCAGCAAAGGGTCAAGCTTATGGAAAAACAAACTATTGTTTCCAAGTTGGAGACACTGTTCACACTGTTGTCTTTGAATTTGAAATGCTGAATACCCTCAAGTCAGAGTTCAAGATCAGACCAATCTTAGTAAGATTAACATCTTCAGGTTATTCTACTGAAGTTCTAGCTGACTGGGTATCTAATCATTCTACACATCCCTTCTCTCATGCCATAAGAATGAACAGAAGTACAGACAACTCAAACATTGTCCACATTGCTTGGATGTGTGGGTCAAGAATCTTCTACATGCGGGGCAATATCATTGATGAAGAGTTTATTGACTGGGGAGCAGGTGCTCAAGATACTGGATGGGATGCTAAGGGAAATTCCCTAACCGTAACTTCAGATTTGGGTGGTTTTCCTTGGTTATGTTATGCCTCTCCTGATGAAAACTCGATAGTCATTCGAAGAAGTTCAGAGAAAGCTGGACTGTTTGTTAATGATCCTAGTGGATATCTACAGCTTCCAAGTCCATCAGCCTTTGACTTTGACATAACACAATTGGATTCTGGTGCTAAGATGATTCTTCTTTATCGAAAAAAGAAATCACTAACTGAGTGTCCAGTCTATGAAAGAATCTATAACGGATCATGGCAAGATGAAGTAGACTTATATTGGGAAACTAATGCCCATGCTCTGAGACTGGGAAGATGTGATGATAGGATAGGAGTCCTTTATGCTAGTGGTCCAAGTTCCATAAGATACCGTGATGGAGACTGGAATGGATATTTTAGTAGTCCTGAAGTACTACCAATCCTTTCAACGAATTTCATCTACAATCTTGGATTAGCTAGAGGAATCACAGGAGGATCTCCTCTAGATCGATGGGTGGTTTTTTATCAAGAGGAGAGATTACCAATCATACAGGTACTAGCACATTATCAACAGACTCATTTCAGTAAGCTGGAAAGTTTTGGTGGAGGTTCTGGTTTCTGGAATTATGAGAAGTTCACTGGCATGGGAATCTTAGGAGTAGAACAGATTGGAACAGATCATGTAGCTTGTGTGACCCTATATCCTGTTGTGCATGAAAGCCATGGAGATTTCTATTATCTTGGTGCATTAAGTTTAAAGAAGGTCGTATAAGAGGTGTTGAATAATGAAATGTGATTTTTGTAATCAGGAAGTAGGAGAAGAACCTTACAGAGTTCTTTGCAGAAACAAGAAAGACTTCAGAGTTAAGATCTATTGCTATTGTTCTCAGTGTGGTAAGGAATTAATAGAAATTTATAGGAGAGAAGGAAATTGGATTGTAGAACAATAGAGAAGAATTGTCCTTACTGCAATTCCAAGAAAACTTTGTTAAAATTCTCTCTTAATGTCTGTCAGGTCTTTCAGTGTTTGGATTGTGGTAAACATTTTACTATTCGTTTTGATGCCTATCAGATTCCAACAAAGCCTATGCCAGCCTAGGGTGAGAACATGGATGAGAAGACTAGACATAAAATAATTGGAGATTTGGAAGCTGGAAAGGAGTATATTGAGTATGAGGGAAGAATCTATTTCAAGTCTGTTTCTGGCGTAGCATCTCTCCCAAAGAATGCTTATTTCCAGAGATTGAACAGATTAAAAAATTATTTCAAAGATTGGGAGAAACCCAATGAGGTTGGAAGACTTATCCTAGAGAACTTGGCAATAGGAGCTATTCCTATTCCAGATAGAGAATACACTCGGAAAGTGGAAATTGTTTATGAGTCTGCGTTTGTCACAGTTGCTAAGATCAGTGATTATCCACCAGAAGAAGACTTCACTTCTCCAACAATCAAAGAATTGACATCAGTTAGGGGAGAGAAGTTAGTAGATAAGGAATCTCCTTGGCATACAGAGAGAAATGAGTGGATCTTTGAATATGCCAAGAAAATAAGAGACTGGCTTAGGGGCGACAAAGATTGAAATGTCCTATTTGTGGAAGATTAATAATCAATGAGAAGAATTATGTCAGAGTGGACAATGAACTCCTATTCTTCTGTTGCTCAGATCATGTGCATGATTTCCTGATAAAGTCCTGTAGAGAAGGAAAGATCTTAGCTGGAAGAGTTGAGGAATAAGAATGACAGAAGAGACCACAGAGGAAACCACAAGACAAAAGATTGAGAGATCTCTTAAAGAGAATCCCGATCCATATGTTAGAAAGTTCTTAGATGATAGTGATGCTTATCTCAACAAATGGGATGAAGATCAGAAGAAGAGAGAAGAAGAACTTAGAGAAAAAGAGATTGAAGAACGACAAGATAAATCTGTTTTTGAAGATACCCAGAATCAGGATGAACATAAGGAAAGAGGTCTATTGACTCATCCACCTAATCCATTGTCAGATAGACATCCTTACTTCAAGTCTCTGACTGTTCATCAGGTTGGGAGAATACAACAATGTTTTGAAGAAGGATTAAGCCTACGAGATACAAAAAGATCCCTTCATGTATTTGAGAACTTGGACATTAGCATTGGAACCCTCTCAGCAATTAAGAAGAAGATGAAACAGAGTGTGTAGACTATAGAGAACCAGCAATTTGGTCTCACATCTTTGTCTGAATGTTGAAGTATCCTCCCTCTGGGTCTGTTTCTGGATTCTGGGCTAGAATTAGTCTTCTCTGTCCAAAGCACTTGAGTATTAAGTTCTAAGTTCTTGTTGTGTTATGTTGCTAAGTTCTCTTGGACAGAGAGGATACATAGAGACTCCTAAAGGTTATTGCTGGTCTCATCATTCCCTATTCTTCAGACAAGACAACAATATAACAAGAGAGAACAGATAGAGACAGAAAAGAGTCTTATATCTAATTGATCACTGTTGTATTGTTGTATATCCAATATTGAACGGTGTTGTTCGAGATACATGGATAACCATGATAAGTCTTCGAAGTGTAGATGTATCGAACACAAGGACTTTTAAGTATGGGATAATGGATTCTGATTTAGTTGACCTTGGAGAATGTTCTAGTTCTTGCACGCCAGAGACAATTATTGGCTATATAAGTTTATCTCCTTTTTTCATTGTTAAACTCCATCAGAATCTTAGACATACAGTGAGGAAAAGGAGAAGAGAACAGGATAAAGATTTCATGGAGTCATGGAGAGACCATCAAATAGTGGTTGAACTACTCCTTGCACGCAAGCGATAGGCACAGTCTGACGTAAAACTCCATAAATGAATGTTGAAAAGTCTCAAAATAGCTTTAATCCTCAAATAGAGCGATGACTATATAGTACTTAGGGAAAGAGGTAAACTCAATGCCTATCCAAGCAAACGGACTTAGATTCGAAAAGATTCGAGAGAGAGGAATGAAGATTTTGACTCGGTGGGTCAAAGTTCTACCGTAGGAAAAAAGGTTTAACGAATATCACAGTCATAGAAATATGACAGTCAAAGACCTTCAGAGATTTCAGTGAGGAAGCTCGAAAGGTCAGCAATGAAGCATCCCAGAAATATCAAGACTTTTCCTTGTGGATGTCTTAGAGAATCTAAAGCGGGTGAGCAAGCTCAGAGCAATAGACAATGCTGAAAAGAATCTAATGAGAGACTTGAAGAATGATCTTCAACTATTGGTCTTTGATTTCGGAAAGAATAGGATTCATTCCTTGCCTATTCAGATTTGAATGACTAGGATGAGAAAAGAAAGAATAGTCCTAGTGCCATTCCAAGCATACAAGTTCTATCTTCTTACTGACAAGTCCTAAGTTTCCAAACCAGAGGAGTTCCTTAAGGGGATAACCTGAAAACCTAGGAAGAAATCTGGAATCTCTAGAAATCCCAAAAGTAGCAAGAATAGCAAGACTTGATACCAAGTTTTGGTATCAAAATAGTAAGCATGAATACGGCGTTATTCATACAAGGGTACATACCGAACTTGCGAAAGGACAATAATTGTCCAAATAGGCTCCCCTCTACTTTGGGGAATAGAAAAGATTCTAGAGTTCTGGGAAGGGAACTTCTCTCTTTTTTCTACATTGTTTCTTGACTAATTGAGATTGAGAAGGATGATAGAAGCTTTGTAAGAAAGAGGAAAAGACAATGAACAACTTAGTTGTTTTAAAAACTGAAGAGACAAGGGAATCTCTGCATCTCAAGAATACAAAAATGTTTGGAGACAGGCGAGAGCATTGATGTCGCTTATAGTTTTAGGAGTCGTGTGACATTTTGGGATGATTTTAGATAATGTGAGAAAGCCTTATATTAACTGGGGAAGCTGAAAGTTATTCGAGGTCGTTCCATTGAGTGAATTTGAGAAATGGTTCAAGAGGAATTGGAATGACTACTCGTTCACAAAATGGCACAAGGAGTTTGGTCACCGTCTTGTGGGGAAATGGGAAGGCGATTGGCGACATAATAGCAGGATAGTACTTATTTATCATTTTACGGAAAGAAGACCGACAATTGAGGACTTTGCTAGTTTTCTGAAGGACTTCGAAAGATTCTATGATGATTATGAGAGTGATTATAACATGGAGGGAGCTTACCTCGTTTTGTATGGAGACTACGAAAAAGAGACTTTCAATCTTCTTCTCAAAAAGAGTGACGAGGAACTGAGAGATCTAGTAAGAATAAAAAGCTTTGAAGAGAAACCGACAATCGTTCCCACAAGAACAAGTGAACAAAGGGAAGGCTCAAAGAAAGGAGTTTTCATCGTGCATGGCAGAGACAAAGCTCCTGCATTTGAACTTGCTAGGCTTCTTGAAAGAGAGTTCAGACTTGAAACCACATTGTTGCAGGAACAACCACATAGTGGCAGAACGTTGATTGAGAAGCTCGAAGACTATTCCAATGTTGAATATGCTTTTGTGATTGTAACACCAGATGATGTGGGTGGACTCAAGGGAGAAGAACTTAGGGAGAGACCACGACAAAACGTTATTCTCGAATGGGGACATTTCATAGCGAAAATAGGGAGAAACAAGACATGTATTCTGCTGAAGGGGAACATAGAACTTCCTTCAGACATGCAAGGGGCAGGCTACCATAGATTCAATGATAGTGTGGAAGAAGTCTTTCTCAAAATCAAAAGAGAACTAAAAGATGCTGATCTGATTGACTAGAATACAGAAAACTTATAGTCTGATCAATATGAGTGAAACAAGAAGAGAAAGAATCCACATTCCCATGAAGACCATAGAAGATTCTTCTATCAGTCCTTAAATCCCAGTTTGAGCAAGATAATAGTAAGGAGATATCCCGAATGAAAACGGAGATTGCGGGAGACATCTCCGTTTGTCTCAAGGTTCAAACGCGGGCGTTGACCTAAGCGACGCCACCACGAAACCCAGAGGCCCATTCTGATGTTTGATTGCTTGCGCTTTCTGAACAGGTTAACCTAGTTAA
>Ga0315289_10015024_pt1 | contig 10766 bp, 8 predicted proteins | sample YL17G11_40_MG_FD_203452 | JGI IMG/M metagenome (GOLD analysis project Ga0315289, IMG submission 203452) | Sediment microbial communities from Yellowstone Lake, YNP, Wyoming, USA - YL17G11_40 | ecosystem: Environmental > Aquatic > Freshwater > Lake > Sediment | place: USA: Wyoming | collected...
TACCATTGATTAGCAAGTCATCTCCCTTAGCACAAACAGCAGTATCTTTGGGAGGCCCTCTAGCAAGCCTGATAGTAGTGTCTCTTGCATGGCTAGCACTAAATCGTTCTGCGAGTGTTAAGAAGAATATCGTGCTAGCTTACTTGCTATTCGTTCAGGGTGTGGGTGGCTTTGGATCTCTCTTGTATCTTTTCTCGGGAGACGCAATCAACTTCGCGCAAGGATTGTCCAGGTTGACGTCAGTAGGCCTTGGGGTTATAGGTTCGGGCCTGCTCGTTGCGTCAATCCTGTGGACAACCGTGGTCTTGAAAAGGGTTCGGGGCTATGTTTATTTTTGGTAAGTGCGTTCTCAAGGAGGGAAATCGCCTATGTCGAAAAGGTTTGGAGCATATTGATCGCTTCAAACCTTTTTAGTTAAACATGTCTCGTTTTTCATAACTCTAAAGGATTTAATTTCGCCATATCATATGAACCAACACATTTAATTGACTAAAATTAAAAAGTTTATTATAATTAAACAGCAAATAATTCCTCAAAGCTAATTGGCAGATATAACAAGGAGGCGCCAAATGGGAAGAGTTCTACTGGCAGTTGGATCTGTCGTTGTTCTATTCCTCGTAGGACTTTGGGGTTTCGTATCGCTGTTTCCTCCAGTAAGCTACAGAGCGGAAATGGAGGATTTGTTGAAACAAAAGTCTTCTCCTCCCGAAAGTCCTTCGATGATATGCCTCATCGTTGTCGCCCTCATTGTTATCATCTTGGGGGTTATTGTAACTTTGTTGGCTTTTACGCAAAGCTAACACCCCCTCACTCTTAGCTGAGGCAGATCCAGAAAGGCCCCGCAAAGCAGGGCCTTTTGCTTTTGCAAAAATATTACAGAGGTCTGACCTCTATAATTGCAACCTCGTGGAAATATTATAAACAAAGAAGCCCGGCCTTGCGGTCGGGCTTCGCCCTGTGATCAACAATCAGAGACTCCTTCTTGCTACTTCTAATAGCGCTACGTAGCTTTCTTCTTCTGCTAAGACCACCTCTATTACTTGGTCAAGCCACCGCTTGTCGGTAGAGGTTCCTCCACTGAATGTGGAAACCTGGACACGGTACCCCATCCTGTTGAAAGCTCTGATAATGGCCTTCTGGGAGGCAGTACACCTCTTTATGTCTTCGGTGAACAATATACGAGCTTTGCGAGCGGCAGGACTCAGGGTTAGGAACCGAAGTGATACACTGAATGTCGAAACGGTTTCAGTTCCATGGACAGTAGTAGGAAGTTCCCATTTTACTTGAACACTTCCCTCAACCCGGCCCCTGAGGTTTCTGATGTTTTTAACCTCGAGCCCCAGTTCGCTCAAAAGCAACATAGCTTTTGCGGCGAGGTATTTTATAGGGTCGGTAGCTACAGTTTCTCTTGTAGCGTCCATTAAGGCTTGCTGAAATTGAGTTCTCTCGTTCATTTTTGCCTCCTCGGCATTCTTAATTCTCTCAACCTCCTCGGTTAAGGTACATTCTTTAACGTCTTTATACTGGACGGTTTTTTACCTTTAGAAGGTTTTCTCCTTCTAACTTCCTTTTGATTGCTTCTCTCTGACTCCTCGTCAGAGGGCGCCTGGAAGTCAGCGCGATGATTCCGTCTTACGACGGATTGTTACGATCTCCTATTGTCTTTACCCCTATGGACTCTTCCTCAGAGCAGAAGGGGGACACGGAAACCAGGCCTTTTTAAAGGGCCAATTCACAGGACATAAAATGAACCAACCACCTTTTTTATTCGAGATGCTTTAATAATGCCATAAATATTCTATTGTGTCAACTTTCTTTTATAAGGTAGAAAATAGCAAAAAGCACTCTCTGGCGAGAGCGCTTTTTGGGCAAAGAACCGAGAGCTATTCAAGAACGAACAGGATCCTCCTTTCTGATCCCAAGCCCTCTATAAAGAGGGTAGCTACCCATGTCCACGATGGACATGGTAGAAATGAGATTTGGTAGACCCCACCTTCCAGGCACTCCACAGAAGTGCCTGGCATGCCTAGCCCCCAGGAGATGGAGTAGTTTTTGGAGCCTTTGGGGAAGTCAACAAGGCTGACCTGGAAACTCTCCTTGGCAGGAACAGCCACCTGGAAGTTAGCCTCCCACAATTCTTTGGGGCTCCAGACCCCAAGGAGGTATTCTCCTGTAGAGACTTTGATTGTGGGCAGGTCTTCATATGCGAGACCTGAGAGTGGTGAGCACGAAGCAAGCAGGAGAGCTGAAACTAAGGCCAGCACGAGAGCTAGGATCAGGATATCTCTTTTAGACATCTTTTTCACCTCCTTCCTTTTGACATTTCTCAAATCCTAGTCTATACCTTCTTATACCCTACTTTATAATTTTTATCAATATTTCAACGAGGTCGGACCTTGTAGTAAATTTTTATTGACAGATGGTTATTAAATGGTAAAATAATATATTAAACAACCTAAATTGTATGAAGGTATTTTCCTCAAAAAATCTTAAAATCTTTCTCCTGCTTCTTATTTCTATTCTTTTATTTTCTGCCCAAAATGCAAAAGCAGCCAATACCTATTATGTAGCCGGAGATATCGGCTCTGACAGCTATACCTCTGAACAAGCCAAAAATACCGCCACCCCCTGGAAAACCATCCAAAAAGCAGCAGATACTATGGTGGCCGGGGATACGGTAAATGTAAAAGGAGGGATTACTTACAATGAGACGGTTACCCCTGCTGCCTCAGGTTCCTCAGGCAATTACATTACTTACCAGGGCTGGTCAGGAACTGGGATTCCAACTCTTGATGGCGTCACCGATGGTTTTGTGGTTTCTTCCAAAAACTACTTAATCTTTTCCGGTTTTTACCTTATTGGTTGTGCCAAAGGTTTTAATCTTTCCACCACCGATACCTTTATCATCGTCAGAAACAATATTATTAATGGCTGCACCTCAAACGGGATTGACAGCGGCGCTTCCTCCACTAACATCAAGATTGACAACAACACTGTCTATAACTGTGCTGATACCGGGGTCAATGTTGTTGGCGGTTCAAATACTGAAGTTAAAAACAACATTATTACCAACAATACCATCTATGGTCTTAGCAAGGGTTCCGGCTCTGTTACCCACCAATACAATGATGTTTGGGGCAATGGCACTAACTACTACAACACTACTGCTCCTTATCCTTCGTCAATTTCCCAGGATCCGTTATTTACCAGCCCTTCATCGGGAAACTTCCAACTCCCAAAAAACTCTCCTGCCATTGAGTCCGGAACTACCCTTACCACTGTCACCACAGATATTCTGAATATTGCCCGTCCCCAAGGAGTTGCCTATGATATGGGTGCCTATGAAAAGGAACTCACCGTTTCCACCTATTATGTAGCCGGTGATACAGGTAATGATAACAATGATGGATCAATAAATTCCCCCTGGCAAACCATCCAAAAAGCAGCAGATACCATGACGACTGGGGATACGGTGAATGTAAAAGGAGGGGTGACGTACAACGAGAACGTTACCACGGCAAGAGCGGGAACTTCAGAAAATTACATTACTTTTCGCTCCTGGCCTAATACAGGGGTTCCTACCGTACAAATTACTACAATGTTTGATATTACCCATGATTATATTTCAGTTTCTGGACTAAGAATCGGAGCCGGCAATGAAGGGATTCGTATAGATTGGCATGTCAAAAACGCATTTATCACTGACAACATTATTATTGGCAATCGTGATCACCACCCTGCGTGCATTTTCGGCTATAACACTAATAACAATTGCACTATATATAATAACACCGTATATAACTGTTGGATGGGTATATATATAAACGGAGGAACGAACAATATTGCCAAAAACAATCTGGTAGCTAACAATGATATGGGTATGGTTGGTGCAATAAGTTCAGATTACAACGATGTCTGGAATAATACAGAAAACTACGCTTCTGCTGTTCCTGGTGCCCATGACATTTCCCTTGACCCTCTTTTTGTGGATGCGGCTAACGGAGATTTCCATCTTCAAGCCTCATCTCCTGCCATTAATGCAGGAACCGCCCTTGCCGAAGTGACCACGGATATCTTGGGGGCGGGACGACCTCAAGGGGCAGGCTATGACATCGGGGCCTATGAATACTACAATATTCCTGTTGCCTTAACGGCTCTATCGCCAGATCCAAATAACGATAACACGCCTACCTTTTCTGGCTCCGGCCTCACCATTGCAGGAGCAACACTCTCTTCTGTTTCATATTCCCTGGATAATGGCGCCTGGACTACCACAGGAGTTACTGCCGATGATGGAGCATTTGACGAGGCCGCAGAGGATTTTACAATCAATATCCCCTCTGTTCTTGTTGATGGGTTTCATGCTATTAGGGTAAAGTCCACGGATTCCTATACAAACACAAGCAATCCAAATGATTATGGTATAGATGATTTTGGAATAGACACCAGCTGCCCCATAAATGGAAGCATTCAGATTAACTCAAATGATCCCATTGCCTATTCAAGGCAGCTAATTCTGACAATCTCAGCCGAGGATGTATTTTCAGGCCTATTCCAAATGTTAATCTCAGAAGACCCAAATTTTACAGGCGCCATCTGGGAAGCATATCAAACTACAAAGAATTGGACCCTATTTTCAGGATTAGGTCAAAAAACAATCTACGTTCTCTTTAAAGACCAATTAGGGAACACTACTTTCGCTTATTCAGATTCTATTGCATGCGCATGGGCATCCGGACTAGGGCTTTCTCCTTCTTCTCCTTCTCAGTCAGAACAAGCCCCTGAGATTCCACAGCCAGAACCTCAACCAGAAACTCCTCAAATTCCCACTGGAAAACCACTAGTTGGAGAGTTAACTCCTGGCATTCTTAGAGCTCAAATTTTTGAACTTCAAAGACAAATTATTCAAATCTTGAATAGGTTAATTCAGCTAATTCAAGAAAGGCTTAGCTAATTTTAGTAGTAAAGTAAATTACTATCAACGAGGTCCGACCTCGTTGATAAAAAAGAAATTTAGTTTTTATAAAATTAAAAAACCGAATTATTGTTCGGATTTTTTATTCTTGGATTTATGAAAAAAAAGAGGGGGTGCGGTGCATTGCGCCACACCCCATCTCGGCCGCATTAGGCTAGTTGTCGCCGCAGTACGGCCTTGCCCTGGGTCTTGGCATTGGACTACCTCCTTCTTGCCAAGCTCGACGGGATTCTGCCAAAAACATGTGATGGCATTACATCTATTATAACATTTTTATGCATTTGTCAATAGGGAAAAATCACACTTTTCCACATTCATTGACTTTTGCCTCCTAATCAGGTAAGATAAATTTAAACATATGAGCAAAAAACAAAACTTTTTGACAGAGCATAACAGACTATCTCCGTTGGATTTAAAAGCAACAATGGTAATGCTTTCTCGTTTTAGGATAGAAAAGCCATCGCTCTTTAAGGATAATAATTGGTCTATAGACAAACTTAGAAGACCTTTTCTTTTATGGCTTACGTCTTTTTCGCCAAAACAAAGGAAAAAGATAGAATAGGCAGAAATAAAAAGTAATTGATTTTGTAAGAATCATTGATTTTGAATAAGAAAGCCAGTTAAATCTGGCACTTTCTTTTTTAGATTCTATTTTGATATAATATAATTTGGAAAAAATATTTTAAGAAATAAAAGATATGAATAAAGAAAAATTACAGAAACTTTGGACATTAACGCTCTGGTTTTTTCTTATTTTTGCGATCCAGCACGCTTTCAGGGATATTTTGACTAATATATTTGGGATTCATAATTTTTTTACTGAAATTGGCCATCGGCAATCAGCTAGCGCTGCTTGGTGTAGAGATTTTTGCGAACTTAGCACTTTTCCTATAGAAATTTTCTATATGATTTCCTCAATTTATTTGCTAAGAAAGAAAGAATTTGGATGGTTAGGAGTATTAATGCTTCTTATTGCGATTCCTCTTTTACTTCAATACTTTGATATCATAATCAAGTAATTTGAATCCGAAAATATCTTTTTAATTCTTAGAGAATTAACTTTTAACTTTTACTTTTTTAAAGAACTTTGTTAAAATATCTTTAGAAAAGATAAAATTTACAACCTTTTGATAAAAAGGCAATGATTACATTAACTACAATTGGAACAATATTAACATTTTTATTCTTTTTTGCGTCGGCAATTAGCGTTTATATTTCTTGGAAAAAAAGTCCTGAATTAGAATATCTTGAATATTTTGCAATTTCTTTATTTCTTTTTAGCATTCAACAAATGCTCTTTTCTTTAATTGGCGTAATTTCCAAAGACCCATTTACCAATCATTGGCTGTGGATTTTTTCGCAATTTTTTGCTTTTGCAGCAATAACTTTTTTCTTAAGATTTATCATGCGGATAAAGGCTCCTCAGTCCGAGAAAATTGTTTTTAGAACAATGGCGTTTTTATCCATAATAGGAGCAGATATTCTTCTTTTTGACATTCCAAATTTCGATGCTTATTTTTTAAACAATATGATATATGTGGTTTCTGTTCCTCCATTGACCTGGGCGGTTATAGGAATTTTTATGGGGAGTTGTTTGGTATTATCTTTTTTGCTATTTGTAGTGGATAGTTTAAAAGTAGAAAACAAGGCCTTGAGAACGCGTTCTATGATTATGGCTGGCGGGATCTTGTTCTTTACGATTGGAGGACCTTTGCACAATTTAGCAGAGACTCCTTTTGCAATGCTGGCAGCAAATTTCTTGATGATGTTTGGAGCTTTTTTAATAATGATGGCAACATATCTTTTTAAAACTCCGATTGGAAATCATATTCACAAAAATTCGTAAGAAAATAAAATTTCTAAAATCAAAAAAAACAGGATAAAAATCCTGTTTTTTGATTCTTAAAACTAAATATTAAAATAAGCTAGCCAAAACAGATGCAATAACCTTGCGTACAAGATATGTTTTCTGGCGGGCTTTCCCTAAAATATTTTTAGGCAAGAGTCGGATTGGCTCTTGTGCAGGATAAAACCTATTTTTAAAGTAAATTCCAAGGTGCCGAGAAATTCCCAAAATCAAAAGCCGAAATGTATTTAAAAATATGAAAATCCAATTATTGCTGCCAAGAGAATATCTTCTAAAAGAGGTTTCTACTCTTAGCTTGGAGTCGAAAATAATTTTTCCATAATTTTTTATTCTTTTGCAGATTTCTGTTTCCTGTCCCCAACTCACTTTAGGATTGAACCCTCCAATCATTTTATAAATATCGCTACGGATTGCCATATTTGCATTTGACAGAGCAGGAGAAATTGAGAAAATAAATGCTCTAAATGCAAGAGTTAAAAACGGTGAAATCAATTTATTAAAAATAAAATCTATTCCAGAAGGGGCATCATAGAAGGTAAACGGACCTCCAATGGCAGCTACATTTTGATCTGAACAAAAATCCTGATTTATTTTCGAAAGCCAGCCTGGCGGCACTATTGTATCAGCATCGGTAAAAGCAAAAATTTCTCCTTTTCCAAGTTCACAACCTTTTCTAAGCGCCTTGGATATTCCTTTTTGAGGTTCATCCAAAATTCTTACTCCATACTTTTGAGCAATAAAAGCTGTGTTATCCGTACTTTTATTGTTAACAACCAAAATCTCAAAATCTCCTTTATAATCCTGGGTTTTTAAAGATTCAAGGCATTTATCAATATAAAATTCTTCGTTTAGGGCAGGTATAATTACAGAAAAACTGTGAAATTTAATTTCCGCCATATTTTGAGTAAAAAAAATAATGTTGCTTTTTAGCAAACATTAATTTTCCAAAAACCATTTTTAAATAATACCATAAAATCAAAGCAAAAGATATTAAATTTTCGCAAAGAAATTGATTTTCTGATAAAATATAATATCCATTAAAATGATTTAAAAAGGAGATTATAATTGATAGAACAAATATGCAAAAACTAAAATTAAACAAAAAGAAAATAATTATTGGCGCAGTTTTATTATTGATAGCAATTGGGATAATTGGAGGGGTTTTTCTTGCAAGAAAAATGTTTCAGAAAAACAAACCCAAACTTGCTCCTATCCATACCGAATGCCAAAATCAGATATGTAAAATCGTTAATAGCCCTGGACGTAATCTTTGCCAATTTGATATAGATTGTCGTCAAGAGTTCCATGCAGAATGCAAAAAAGATATTTTTGGAAAATTTGAGTGCGTAGAAGTAAAGGGTTCTGGAAGAAGCCAGTGCAAAGAAAATAAAGATTGTGCCTCTGGTCCCCCTACTTATAGTCAATGCAAGGAGGGGAAATGTCTTCAATTTTTTGGAGAAGGTAAGACAGTATGTAAGATGGATGAGGAGTGTTGGGTTAATCCTGGAACTGAAAAAAAATCAACAGAATAAAAGTAAAGCAATCGTATTTATTAAAATTGACAAAAATCCCGGCAAAATTAAAACGGCGAAAATAATTTTAATTAAACGCTCATGATAAAGCAAAATTCTGGCATGCAAAAACTTAAATTTGCTATAATTTTAGGCATTTTTTTAATTTTTGGGATTGCTATTTTTGCCGAAGAACTTCCTCAGGAACCTTCTTCTGAAACTCATGGGCCAAACGAAGCAGAAATCCAAAAGTTTGAACAGGAATTTGGAGCTCCTCCTGAGGCATTTAAAGAGCCAGAAATAGAAACTCCAAAGTTTGAACCACCGGGGAAGATTTCGGATGAATTAAAACAATATATCGGCAATGAAGAAGAACTGGTTAAGGTAGCTTGTGCAATGGCCCATTTAAAAAGCGGAGAATTGTTTTCAGCAATGGATGCTTTAGAAAAATATCTCATTCCAGTAATAGAAAATGTAAAAACCTTAGGAATTGAAATAGAAGCGCCGAATCCTGAATTAATAAAAACAAAAGCTACAACGAAGATTGAGGCAATTTGTTCTGCCAAGAGCTTGAATGAGGCAGAAAACTTAATTGACGAATTTTATGCTTGGGGCACAGGGCAAGTATATGGAGAATTTTCTAACATTAGGGGCAGGATTGAAGAGGAAATGAATACAAAAGGAGAAGAACTCAGATCTAGAGTAAAATCGGAGATTGAAGAATTTATTGTCCAAGAAAAAGCAAGGATAGAAAGCGAAATCCAGCAAGAAGCAGAAAGCTTAGTGGAAAGCAAAGAGGCAGAAATCATTGCTCAGGCAGAAGATAATCCTGAAATGGGAAAGGAGGATTTTGACAGCTTGGTTGAGGCATCAAAATCCGATATTGATGCTCAAATTCAGGCAAAAGTGGATGCCAAAAAAGCGGAAATTGAAAAAAATGTAAAAGCAAAAGTTGAAGAAATAATTGGTCCCCAAAAGAAGCAATTTGAAGCTGCAGGTAAGGCATTCGAAGGCTTAAGCGGCAAAATTCAAGCAGAGATTAAAGCAAATTTATCAGAATATGATAAGTATAAAGAAGAAGCATTTAGACTTCGGAAAATTCTAATTTTAAAGATTTTAGACAAAAATCTTGAAGAAGGATTAAAACAATTAGATGCTGCCAGTGCTGACATTGAGGCGGCAAAAAAAGAAGACCCTTCAATAGAAAGTGCAGAGCAAATTAAAGCCGAACTTCAACAAAACAGAAAAGTTCTTGAAGAAAAATTGAATGCAGCTCTGGAAATAGGAGACGAAGTTGTTTTCCAAAATGCCCTAAGCGAATTTAGAGTAAAATGGGAAACCATCAGGCAAAATGGCGAAAAAACTGCTTCTCAATCAATTTCCAAGGCATGCAATATTGCCTTAGTTCAATTTGATAAGGCAAGAAACCAGATGGAGCCCGGTCTTTTGCAAATTCAAAGCCTTCAATCTCGGTGTGCTGATAGCACTTCCAAGGAGTGCTTAAGGGTTAATGAATTTTCTTCCAGGTTTGAAGGACTTTCTACAAAAATTACTGACCTGAAAATTGAAATGGCCCTGGCCGAAAAAATGTGCCAATCATCAGAGATTGCCAATAAGGGGAGTTTGATAGCGCTTTTGAAAAAAATTCAAACGGACGCTAAAGATTTAAAAATTTTTGGGGAGGCACTAGAATCTGAAAAATCAAAAGTAATCGCAGAATCTTTCAAAGAGGTATGCGACCAAATACTTCCTCAATTTGCCGCTGCCAGAGCAGAAATAGCAAATAACGACCTCGTAGTTTTAGAGAATAATTTAGAAAAATGTAATGGAAGAAACACCCAAGAATGCGAGATTGTAAACCAGCTATCGGGAAATTTTGACATTCTCTCTCAAAAGATAAAAGTGTTTTTAAGCGGTGTAGATGAGATTAAGACCTTGTGCTATACAGCAAAGGAAGGAGATTTTGAGAAATTAGGATCGCTTCTAAATGGTCTAAAAACCGAGGGAGAAGAAATTAAGATTTTAGGCAAAGGGTTGCGCGCAGAACAGGCAGAGAAAGCAAGCCAAAAGGCGTTTTGTCGGGCAATAGTTCCCAAATTAGGAATTGTAAAAGGAGAAATAAGCGCCGGCTTGCAAGAGATATTTGCTATTCAGACCTCTTGTGAAGGGAAAACAACTGAAAAATGCAGAGCAATTAACGCCTTAAATCAAAAATTCAGCGATATTGAAAAACAGGCAAAGGGAATTTTCGAGAAGGTTTCAAAGGCAAATGCCATTTGTAAAAACCCGGGAACTGAACAGCCAAGCCAGGAATTATTATTACTTTTGGAATCCTTAAAGAGTAATGAAGAAGAAATTAAAAAAGCGATTTTAGACTTAAGAATCCAAGCTGATGGGGCAAAAGTGGGGAAGG
>Ga0315289_10015025_pt1 | contig 10766 bp, 12 predicted proteins | sample YL17G11_40_MG_FD_203452 | JGI IMG/M metagenome (GOLD analysis project Ga0315289, IMG submission 203452) | Sediment microbial communities from Yellowstone Lake, YNP, Wyoming, USA - YL17G11_40 | ecosystem: Environmental > Aquatic > Freshwater > Lake > Sediment | place: USA: Wyoming | collected...
GACCCGTCTTCCACATGGCACACGAGGGCGGGGGCCGACGGATTGTCGTCGTACACCAGCGTGACGACAGAATCAACCAGAGCGACTTCGCCGGCCGTCGGACATCGCACGAGTGCCGCGTCCAGCGAGGCGTCGTCTGGGAACACCGGCGGGGAGCTCGGTGTCGGAGGCACCGGAGTGGGACTCGGGGTCGGTGTCGTGGCCGGACGCGGGGTCGGCGCGGAGGTCGTGCCGGACGAGGTCGGGGTCGATGTGGGCTCTGGCACCGAGCCCGGGGGCGCGGCCGAGGGACCGGCGGACGAAACCGTCGTCAACGACGGTGACGGAGTCGAACTCGGGACAACGGCGATGAGTGACGGCGTCCCGGAGCCGAAGAGCATCTGGACGACCACCGCCAGGAGCACACCGGCGACGACCGCCCCCACCCCGACGATCGCGAGGGTTCGCGGAGGAAGGTTGCGTGCCGGTGGCGCGCCCGATGACGGAGGAGCGGGTGGCGGCGGCTCCATGGTCGCAAGTGTCCCACACCGCAATGGGCCCAGGGCGCCCTACGGCAGCGGCTCCCAGGCGAACCGGTCGCGCTCGGCGACGAGGCGGCCGACCGGGTGGCGGAGCTCGTGCGACAGGACAACTGTCCAGCGCTCCTCGGCCGCTCGCGCGAAGAGGGTCGCCTTGCGGGCCACCGAGTCGAGCGGGAAGTCGTCGAAGGCCGGGATCCAGCGCGGGTTGGCCGACCACGGGCGCATCGCGAAGTCCCCGAGAAAGGCGAGCGTGCGTCCCGGCGCACGGATCAGGACTGCCTGGTGGCCGGCCGTATGCCCGCCGGTGGGGACGACGGACACGCCCGGGAGCAGCTCCACCTCGCCCTCGGCCGCGCCCGCGTCGCCCCAGGCGCGGACGAGGCGCAGCTCAGGCTGGTCGTAGGAGGCCACGATCCGCGGGTTGTCCGAGAGGGCGATCTCCCATTCGGCCCGCTGGGCGACGATCTGGGCCCGCGGGAATGCCCGGCTGCCGTCCACGCGCAGCAGGCCGCCGGCGTGGTCGTAGTGGAGGTGGCTCAGGGCCACGACGTCGACCGTCGCGGGGTCGAACCCGGCCCGCTCCAGCGCCGGGACGATCGGGTCGCCGGCGAGGTCGCGCCACGCCCGCCCGCGCTCGTCGAGCCGCTCCCCGATCCCCGTCTCCACCAGGACGCGGCCGGCCGGCGTCTCGACGAGGAGGCAGTTGAGGGCCTGCAGGAGGCGGTGCGACCCGTCCAGCTCGTCGGCGACCAGCTTCTCCCACAGGACGCGCGGCGCCGGGCCGAAGAGGGCGCCCGCGTCGGAGCGGAACGTCCCCGCCTGGACGAGGGCGACATGGCTTCCGCCCCCGAGGTCGGCCGACCAGTGGACGGCGTCGTTGAGCCCCACCGGCGGTCAGCCCTTCCCGGGGAGCTTCCGGCGGGCGTCGAAGTCGCGGTGGAACGCGGAGGCGGTCGGCTGGCTCTGCCCCTGGTACTTCGACCCGAGCTCGGAGGAGCCGTAGGGGCGCTCCACGGGGCTCGACATCCGGAAGAAGCTGATCTGCCCGATCCGCATCCCGGCGTACAGGGCAATGGGCAGGTTGGCCACGTTGCTCAGCTCGAGGGTAAGGGTCCCCTTCCAGCCGGGGTCCACGTAGCCGGCCGTGGAGTGGATGAGCAGGCCGAGACGGCCAAGCGAGCTGTTGTGCGTCGGGATGAACGAGCGTGACACGAGGAACATCCCGCGCGGCGACGCGACCTCGATGCAGCGCACGGGCACCGACGCGACTTCTCGAACGTCGGTGATCGCTCGGAAGCGATGAAAGTGCGCGTCCGCTGCCTTCTGGCGAACCAGCTTGCGGGCGACCCGGAAGACCGGGCGGTCCGGCGTGAACTTCACCCGGTGCTTCGGCCCATGGTCGACGCCATCCAGCGTGGCCCGGCCTTCGGACTTCACCGGACGGAACCCGAGGCTGGCGGCAAGCTCAACCACGGCGTCGGCGAGACCCTCGTTCGTGCTGGTGAACTCGCAGCGGCCGGCCACGTCATCGACGAACCCGTCCGTGTCCATGAGACCCTGGAGGAGCGCCATCCGCTGGCCGGTCCCGGCCTCCAGGTACGGCCGCGGGACGTACTTGCCGTCGAGCATCCCGAGGTTGCGAAGACGGCTCGAGAGCGACCCATTGCGGCTGTACCGACCCGTCGCCTCATCGCGACTGTGGCCCGCCTCGCCGATCCGGTACAGGTGGGGGGCGTACGCCAACCTCCGGACCGAGAACCCGTCGCCGCTGATCTGGGCCAGGATCTCCGTGTCACAGCACGTGATCTCGGCCTTCGTGGTCGTCCCGTCACCGAGCCATGCGCCCAGGGTATACGGCTCGATCGGAAGGTCCAGCCGGGGCGGGTATTGCGCCGGGCCGGCGAGCGGCACGTGATGATTGCGTTCGTCGCGGACGGACAGCGTCCGGGCGATCTGGTCCGTCGTCCGGATGGCCGCGCGGACCCGCCCATAGCGGCGTCCGTTCTTGTCGATGGTCAGCCACTGGTGCGATGCATCGGCGACGACGCGGGTTCCGTCGGAGAAGCAAACCTCGCGACATGGGCGCCCGAGCATCGGGGGCGTCACCGCGATCACCGCTGTCGGCGCTCCGGCTTCATCGAAGACCGTGTCGCCGGGCACGAGGTCCCCCATCGTTCGCCAGCCGAGTGGCGTCGGGACGGGCGTGTCGAGTGCGAGCGCCTTGCCCTCGAGGCGGGCCACGAGGTCCGTCGGGAGCTCGACCCATTCGATGGTCTGGCCGAGCACGAACTCGCCCGGGTGGAGGATGAACGGCTCGTCGTCGCGGACGCCCAGCAGCTCGGTCAGATCGGGCTGGGCCTCGCGCGGGTCGATGAAAGCGTAGCGGTTGTTGCGGAAGACCCGGAAGCTGCGGTCCAGGTGGAGGTCGACCGAGGAGGGCTGCAGGTCGACCGGATCGTAGGGCTCGATGCGGATGCGACCCGCTTCGAGCTCCGCGCGGATGTCGCGGTCGGCGAGGACGCTCACGGCAGGCCGGCCTCCGTCTCGGGCTCGCGCTCCGCGTAGAGCGAGTCCACCTCCCGCTTGAGGGTCTCGAGGTCCTCGAACGACTGGTAGACGCTGGCGAAGCGGATGTAGGCGATCTGGTCGAGCGCGCGCAGCTGCTCCATGGCCAGCTCGCCGATCCGCGAGGACTTGACCTCGGACGCGCCGGCCGACCGGAGGAGCACCTCGATCGCGTCGGCGGCGCGGTCGGCAGCCCCGTCGGCGACCGGGCGGCGCGTCAGCGCCTTGCGGATGCCGGCGGCGAGCTTGTCCCGGTCGAACTCCTGGCGCAGCCCGTCGCGCTTGACGACCACGAGGCGGGCCGCCTCCATCCGCTCGTAGGTCGTGAAGCGGGCCCCGCAGGCGACGCACTCCCGGCGGCGCCGGATGGTGGCGGCGTCCTCGAGGTCCCGCGAGTCCACCACCCGCGTGTCGCGTTCCTCGCACGTGGGACAGCGCATTCCGTCCTCCGCCGCCGACACCACAAGATCTTGTGGCCTGGGCGGACGATACCACGACATACAGTGGTCCGAGGACCATCCGCGCCGCCCGGCCTCGGCCGCTCAGCCCCTCCGCGGCCGGTCGCTGTACCAGCCGCCGGCCTCCGCGCGGCCGGACCGCAGGCCGATGGCGAGCGACACCAGCGCCTCGCGGGCGTGCAGCAGGTTCAGGTAGCCTCGCTTGATCGACGTCTCGCCCTCGAGCTCGCGCGGCCGGCCGGCCCCGACGCCAAGGAGGACGCGGCCGTGTCGGACCGTCTCGACGGCGCGGGCGGCCCGGTCGATCTCCTCCGCGATGCGCGCGCCCACGGTCGCGAGCGCGGTGGTCGGGACCAGCGCGTCCGCCTCCGCGCGAAGGGCGCCCAGGGTCTCGAGGAGCTGGGGGAGCACGTCGTCGAGCATCCACGGGGCGTCGTTCCGGCGGCGAACGCGGTCGATGCGCTCGACCCCGGCGGCGAGGGCCGCGACGACCCGATCCGCCAGCGCGGCACCGTCACGGCGGAACGCCTCGTCCTCGCGGGTGACGGCGACGACGCGGGCAGCCCGCCGGAGCACGTACGCGAAGGCGATCACGAGAAGAGCGAAGAGGACCAGCGACGCGACGGTCAGGACCTGCCCCACGTTCATCGGCCCTCAGGTAGCGCGTGCGCGCAGCGCCGCGACGACCGCCGGGACGACCTCGAACAGGTCGCCGACGACGTAGAGGTCGGCGTGCTCGGCGAGCGGGGCGTCGGGGTCGCGGTTGATGGCAACGATGGTCTCGGCGTCCTGCATGCCGACCCGGTGCTGGATCGCACCGGAAACGCCGATCGCCACGTAGAGCGCAGGGCGCACCGTCTTGCCGGTCTGGCCGACCTGCACGGCGAACGGCAGCCAGCCCGCGTCGACCGCCGCCCGCGTGGCGGCCACCGCGCCACCGAGGGCGCCGGCCAGCTCCTCCAGGAGCGCGACGCCGTCGGGACCGCCGAGCCCGCGCCCCCCGGCCACGACGATCGGCGCTTCCTCGATGCTCGCCGCCCGCGTGGCCGCATCGGCGCGGCCGATGACGCGGACGCCGCGTGCGGCCGGCACGGGGACCGTGGCTACCTCGATGGACCCGGTCGCTTCGGCCGGCGTCGCCGTCACGGCGCCGGGGCGCAGCGTGACGATCCCGCGGCCATCCGTGAAAGCCGACGACGTCAGCGCCCGACCGCCCAGCACGCTCATCTCGACGCGCGGCCCCGCCGGCGCACCGTCCCCTCCCCCGCCCCACGCCATCCCCGTGGCGTTGCCGAGAACGCCGCGCCCCAGGCGCGCTGCCAGGATGCCGGCCGTCTCGCGACCGTCGGGGGTGGCGCCCACGAGGAGGACGCCGGGCTCTTCGACGGCGGCGGCGGCCGCGATGGCGCCGGCGGCCACCATGGTCGACCCAGCTGCCTCGGCGGGGAGCCGGATCACGATCACCCGCGTTACGTAGGCGGCCAGGGCGGCCGCCGCGACGTCGGGGTCGGTCGCGGCGAGAACGGCCGTGCAGGTGGTGCCGGCGGCCGCGGCCAGCGTGCGCGCGACCGTGGCGGCCTCCAGCGACAGGCGCGTCGGGAGCCCGTCGACGCCCAGCTCGGCGACGGACCAGATCGCGCCGCTCATCGAACCGCCCTCCGCTCCACGAGGAAGTCGACGACCTCGCGGGCCGCCACGTCAGGCGTGTCCCGGACGACGCGGGCCGCCGCCCGCGCGGCTGGTGGTCGCTGGGCCACGACGACCGTGGTCGCCGACCCGCCGCCGACCGCGGCGCCGGCGAGACCCAGGTCCGCCAGAGAGCGCACCGCGATCTCCTTGGCCCGCGCGCCCATGATCCCCTTGAGCGTGGGATAGCGCGGCTCGCCGAGCAGCTGCGTCCCGACGACGAGCGCGGGAAGGGTGGCCTCGACGGTCTCGGTACCCGTCCCGACGAGCCGTTGGACGTGGATGGCTCCCTCGCCCGCCGCGTCGATCGCCGCCGCCCCGGAGACGAGCGGGAGGTCGAGGAGCGCGGCGATCCCGGCCCCCACGACGCCGCCCCCGCCGTCTGCGCTGTCGGCTCCCGCGAGGACGAGGTCGAACTCGATCGTCCGCAGGACGGCAGCCAGGACCTGCATCGTGGAGAGCGCGCACGAGCCGGCGAGGAGGTCGTCGGTGACGAGGACCGCCCGGGCGGCGCCCATCGCGAGGCCCTTCCGCAACGCGTCGCGCGCCTCCGCCGGCGCCATCGCGACCAGCGTCACGTCGGCGCCATTCGCGTCGACCAGGCGGAGCGCCGCCTCCAGCGTGTACTCGTCGCTGCCGTTGAGCACCGGGGGCGCGGCCGAGCGGTCGAGCCGGCCGTCGGGCCGGAGCCGCTCCTGCCCCGTGGCGTCGGGGACGGGCTTGACGAGCACGACGATCCGCACGGGCACCCTGCCTCCACTGGCGCCGGCGGGCGCGGCGCCTCGCCCGACGGTGCCGAGTGTACACACCGGCTGCGGCCGCGAGGCGGCCGCCCCGTTGCGCAGGACCGCTGCGGGTGTACGCTCACGATGGCGGGGCCGCTGGAGGACCCGCCCGGGGGCCGGCGCGCCCGGCCTCGCACTGGGGACGGTCCGATGGATCAGCGCTTCCTTCTGCTCGCCCTCGTGGTTGCGTGCGCGGTAGCGATGCTGGCGATCCTCATCCGGCTGCGGCGGGAGCGACGCGAGCGGACCGAGGCGACGCGCGAGAGCCCCATCGCGATGTCGTCCGAGGGCCAGAAGCTCTGCCCGTCGTGCGCGACCGCCAACACGTGGAGCGACACGCGCTGCGTCGGCTGCGGGCGCCAACTCCCCGAGGACCGGCCGCGCGCCTGGTAGGCACCGCGGGTGCGCCGGGACCGGCGCGCCGGAGCAACGTGGCCCTTACTGCAGGATCGGCAGCTCCCGACCGGGCCGCCGTGCGCCCGGGCCCGCGACGGCCACCGGAGCGAGCATCTCGGCGAGGTCCAGCGTGGTGACGCCGGCCTTGTTCGACGGGTCCGCCGCAAGGCCGTCGCCGAGCATCGTCATGCAGAAAGGGCAGCCGACCGCCACGGCCTCGGCGCCGGTGGCAAGCGCCTGGCGGGCCCGCTCGGCGTTGATCCGCGTCCCGCGGCTCTCCTCCATCCACATCCGCCCGCCGCCGGCGCCGCAGCAGAAGGACTGCCGGCCGTGGAGGTCCATCTCGGCGAGCTCCAGCCCCGGAACCGCACCCAGCACGTCGCGCGGGGCGGCGACGACCCCGTTGTAGCGGGCGAGGTAGCAGGCGTCGTGGAAGGTGACCCGCTTCGCGCTCACCCCCTCGGGCCCGGCCAGCGTGGCCAGGCGACCCTCGCCCAGGAGGCGCGCCAGGAATGCCGAGTGGTGGATCACCTCGAACGTCCCGCCCATCTGGGGGTACTCGTTGGCGAGCGTGTTGAAGCAGTGCGGGCAGGCCGTCACGATCCGCGGCGGGCCGTAGCGCCGCAGCGTCTCCACGTTCTGGGCGGCGAGGAGCTGGAAGACGTACTCGTTGCCCATGCGCCGCGCGGGGTCGCCGGTGCAGGCCTCCTCCTGGCCCAGGACGGCGAAGCGAACGCCGGCCGCGTGGAGGCAGGTCGCGAAGGCGCGTGCGACGCGCCGGTTGCGCTCGTCGAAGGCGGCCGCGCAGCCGACCCAGTAGAGGACCTCCAGGCTGTCGAGCTCGCCGGCCGCCGCGATCGACGCCGCCGTCGGCACCTCGAACGGAAGTCCTTTCGTCCAATCCAGGCGCGCGCCGCGCGGCTGCCCCCACGGGTTCCGGGCGGACTCCATGGCCCGGAACGCGGGCGTCAGCTCGGCGGGGAAGCGGCTCTCCTCGAGGACCAGGTTGCGCCGGATCCCGACGATCTTGTCGACATGCTCGATGAGGACCGGGCAGGCCTCCACGCACGCCCCGCAGGTCACGCAGTCCCAGACGGCATCCTCCGAGATCGCGCCGGGAATCAGCGCGATCGCCATCGTCGCCGGCGCCAGGCGGTCGTCGAGCGACCCGCCGCGGGCGCGCACGTCGGGCGAGTTCGGGATCAGCGGCAGCCCGCGCTCCGCCGCTTCCGCGGCGTGGCGGATTCCCATGATCAGCGCCCGCGGATCAAGCGGCTTCCCGGTCGAGGCGGCGGGGCAGGCTTCGGTGCACCGGCCGCACTCGGTGCAGGTGAAGCCGTCCAGGACGTCCTTCCAGCCGAGGTCCTGGAGCGATCGGAGGCCGAACGTCGCGTCCTCGCGCTCGAGGTCCATCGCCGGGAGCTCGCCGCGCGGCTCGAGCTTGCGCAGGTAGACGTTGACGAAGCTGGTGTAGATGTGGAAGTGCTTGTTGAACGGGATGTACATGATGAACGCGCAGAGGACCGCGATGTGGGCCCACCACAACAGCGCGAACCCGGCCTCGGTTACGGCTGGATCGAGCGAGCGGAGCGGGACGGCGAGCGCGTTCGCCGCGAAGGCTCCGGGGATGTCGCCCCATCGGGCAGCCTCAAACGCCTGCCCGATGAACTCGGTTGACACGACGCCGAGTATCGCCGCAAGGATGATGAGCCCCGTACGCGTGAAGAGGAGGCGTCTCGGGCGGCTGACGAGGCGGCGCTCTAAGGCGTACGCGACGGCCAGGAGCGCCGCGATCGCGACGAGGTTCTGGATCGCGACGAGGAACGCCCAGATCGCGCCGTCGAGCGGCCAGCGGACGATCGTCTCGAGGATCCCCCCGGTGACCAGGTTCGCGTTGCCGATCAGGAGGATCGTCGAGCCGAGGAACAGGGCGTAGTGCATGATGCCGGCCCGTGGGTCGCGGAACATCCGGACCTGCACGAAGGCGTGGCGAGCGACCCCGTAGGCCCGGCGCGGGACGTGGTCGAGCGCGTTCGGACCGCCGGCGTGGGCCGCGGCGAACACCCGCAGATGGCGCATCACCACGAGCAGGAAGACGGCGAAGGCTCCCCAGAAGAGCGGAAAGACGAGCGGGTACCACGGGACGCGGGCGAGCGCCTCGGTCACGGCTCAGTCCCCAGTGCCGGGCCAGCCGTGGTGATCGAACGGGCCGCCGAGCGTCTCGAGCGCGTGCCCGAGGACGGGCTCGATCGCGGCGAGGGACTCCGTCGCTCCCCGGGGGCTGCCCGGCAGGTTGACGATCAGGGTCCGTCCGCGTACCCCGACGACGGCCCGGGAGAGGATCGCCATGGGCGTCGCGGCACGGCCGTCGGCGCGCATCGCCTCGGCGAGGCCCGGGACCTCGTAGTCGATGACCGCGAGGGTCGCCTGGGGCGTCACGTCGCGCGGCGTCAGGCCGGTGCCGCCGGTGGTCACGACGAGAGGATGGCGAGCCGAGGCGGCGACGAGGGCGGGCTCGATCAGGGCGCGCTCGTCGGGGACGATCGCCCGCTCGACGTCGAACCCGAGGTCGGCCAGCCGCGCCGCGAGCGCGGCACCCGTCGCGTCGGCCCGGTCCCCGGTCGCCCCGCGATCCGAGACGGTCAGGACGTACGCGGTCCGACGCCCGGCCACGCGCTCAGCCCCCGGGCCGCTTCGCGGGGCGCCGGATTCCCCCGGCACGAGCCGGCCCGCGGACGGCCCGTGGCTTCGCGACGCGCGGCGTCACCGTCTCTGCCGGCTCGGTGGGCCGGTGCCACTCGCCGGAGGCCCCGCCGCTCTTGGCGACGAGGCGGATCGACCGGATCTCGACGCCCCGCTCGACGCCCTTGACCATGTCGTAGAGGGTCAGGGCCGCGACGCTTGCGGCCGTCAGCGCCTCCATCTCGACGCCGGTGGGCGCCATGGTCGCCGCTTCGGCGTGGATCCGGAAGGCGGAGGCCCCGCGGTCGGGTGTGATCCGAACGACGACGTCCGTGAGCGGCAGGGGGTGGCAGAGCGGGATCAGCTCGGACGTGCGCTTAGCCGCCATCACCCCGGCCAGCTCGGCGACCGTCAGCACGTCGCCCTTGGGGCCACCCCCGTCGATGACCAGGGTCAGGGTCTCCTGGGAACAGGCGACCTCCGCCTCCGCGACGGCCCGGCGCGCGGTAGGGACCTTGCCCGAGACGTCCACCATCCGCGGGCGGCCGCGGCGATCGACGTGTGTCAGGCGGCGGCGCTCCGTGCGAGGTTGCGAGCGGTCGTCCATGGCTCCTCCGGGGCGTCGCGGCGGGTCGCTGGGGCCGGTCACCGGCGGTCCAGCCAGCAGGGCTCGACCGGCGTCCCGGCCCGAAGCGCCTCCCCTGATTCTGGCACGACGGCGAGGGCGTCGGCGGCCGCGACGGGGACGACGCCGGCGGCCGCGACGGCGAGGGCGTCGGCGGCCGCGACGGGGGCGACGCCGGCGAGCGCCTCCTCCGCGGGCGGGAGCCCCGGCATCACCTGCGACCCGGGCGCTCGGCGGCCGCCACGGTTCGCTCGTGCACGACGCGCCCCACCGACAGTCGCGTGAGGATGCCCGCCAGCCGCCCCTCGCTGACGACCGGCAGGCCCGGCGCGGACGAGGCCACGAGTCGATCCGCGGCCGGCCCCAGCGCGTCGCCGGGATCCAGCGCCGGCAGACCCCCAAACGCCGCCATCGCGTCGGCGGCGTGCACCTCGGCCCACCGCTGACGCGGCACGCGGCCAATCTCCCGCGGTCCAACGAGCCCGAGCAGCTCGTCGCCCCGCATGACGCGGGCGACGGTCGTGTCGTCGGCCCCCTCGAGGGCGGGTGCGAAGGTGTCGAGCGTCGCCTGCGGCATGACGACGAACGGGACGGTCTCCATCACCTCGCCGACGGTCAGGCCGTCGATGAGGCGCTCCAGCTCGTCGCGCCGCCGCCGCGTCCGGACCGCGGCGCGGGCGAACAGGGACGCCACGAGCAGCGCGAGGCCGCCGACGAGGTTGCCCAGGACGATGAGGACGAGACCGCCGCCGAGCAACGCCGAGGCGAGCGCCAAAATCGCCCGCTGGCGGATGCGCGAGTCCACGTCAGGGCTCGGCGGGCGCCGGCGCCGGGTCCTGCCCGGCCGGCGCCCGCCCCCGATGCGCCCGCGGCCGGGCCACCGCCCAGACGCCGAGCGTCAACCCCAGGCCGACCACCGCGATCGCCACCGTGGTCTCCGTCCAGAACTGGTACGGGAAGAGCTGGACGAGGCGGTCGGTGGCCGGGTCGAAGCTCCAGGTGCCCCCGGCGAAGAAGAGCTGGTGAAGGAGCGTGAACGCGCTGTCGA
>Ga0315289_10015026_pt1 | contig 10765 bp, 6 predicted proteins | sample YL17G11_40_MG_FD_203452 | JGI IMG/M metagenome (GOLD analysis project Ga0315289, IMG submission 203452) | Sediment microbial communities from Yellowstone Lake, YNP, Wyoming, USA - YL17G11_40 | ecosystem: Environmental > Aquatic > Freshwater > Lake > Sediment | place: USA: Wyoming | collected...
CTCACGCCGCAGGGCCGCCTGGCGGTCGGACTTTCCGACAACCTCGAACTCGGCGTGAAGAGCGGCGCCATGGTCGGCCTTTCCTCCGGAAACGTCGGCTTCCTGGGAGTGATCGGGGACCTCAAGGTCACCCTGTTCGACCAGCCGGACAGCTTCGCGCTCGCCCTCGGCTTCGGCGGAGGGTACTCGAGCGGCACGGTCGGCTGGGGCCTCGAGGGGTCGGTGTACTTCGACAGCACCGTCCCGTTCTTCCCGCTCTACGCGGTGTACCGGCCGCTCCTACCGCTCGTGGGCGGGGAGACGAACCTGATTCACCAGTTCGCGGCTGGCCTTCGACTCGCCCTGTCCCCAAACGCGAGCCTCCTGGTCGAGGTCGCTTCCTGGGGAGGGGTCCTGAGCGCCGGGCTCGGGTTTGCGGTTTCGTTCTAGGAGACGCCGCTTCGCGCAGCTTGCGCTGCCGCGGTGTCGCGAAGAGCGGCGATGATCCGAAGATCGGCGCTCGGAAAGGCATACCGATCGAGGTCCGCCGGCTGCACCCACCGGTGCTCCGCGCAGCCGATCGCCTCGGGCTCCCCGGCGGCGTGGCGGCAGTGGAAGGTCGCGAGGGTGACGCGAAAGTGAGAATAGGCGTGTCTCACCGTGAGGAAGCGCTCCTCAAGCTCGACCTTTATCCCTAGCTCCTCCTTGAGCTCGCGCGCGAGGCACTCCTCGAGCGTCTCTCCGACTTCCTTCTTCCCGCCGGGAAACTCCCACAGGCCTCCCAGCATGTCGTCCGGCCGACGCTTGGTGATGAGGAGCCTCGCGCCGGAAGAGGAGCGCGGGCGGTCCCAAACAAGGCCGGCCGCGACCTCAACGTGAGGAACCGCTCTCTTCCGCCGCCGCTGCGGAAGCTCGTCCACCCGGCCTTGACGTTTGGCCACGCACCGACGGCCGAGGGTACAAGAAGGGCACTTGGGGTCGTGCCCAGTGCACACGGTCGCCCCAAGGTCCATCAGGGCTTGGTTCGACCGGCCCGCCTGTCCTCTAGGAATGAGGGCTCCGGCAAGCTCGAGCAGGGCGCGCTTCGTCTCGGCTTTCGTCGGATCGTCCTCCACTCCGAACAGGCGACACAGGACGCGAGTGACGTTCCCATCGAGGACCGGTTCGTCTCGGCCGAAGGCAATGCTCGCCACGGCGGCCGCGGTGTTGCGGCCGACTCCCGGAAGCTTGAGCAGCTCTTTCAGGGAACCGGGGACGACCCCTCCCTGCTCCTCGACGATCACTTGCGCCGCGCGACGGAGGTTCCTCGCCCGCGCGTAGTACCCGAGCCCTTCCCAGGCCTTGAGGACCTCGTCCTGCGTCGCCGCGGCGAGGGTCTCTACGTTCGGGAACTGCGCGAGGAACCGCTCGTAGTAGGGTACAACGGTCGCGACCTGAGTCTGCTGGAGCATCACCTCGGAGACGAGGATCGCGTAGGGATCCTTCGTCCGCCGCCACGGGAGGTCGCGGCCGTGCGCGGCGTACCAGAGGAGGAGCGCCCGTCGGACGTCGCCGAGCGATCGTGCCGACGGGCGCCCCACGCCCCCTGCGGCTGCCGCGCTCGCCACCCGCCTAGCGATCCCGCACGAGGAGGCGCATGTAGTCGCCGGCCTTCTCCACCCTTTCGAGGGCGAGAGTCCTCTCGACGACCCGATCCATGCGGCGGGCCGTCATGATCGCTTCGGCGTTCGAGCGGAACTTGGCGACAAGCTCCTCCTGCGAGAGGGGCCGCTCTGGCTGCCCCTTGGCGAAGTCCTCCTGGCGCGTGAACGTCGCGCCCTTCTTCGTCGTGATCGTGACGATCGCCCGCTTCACTTTGGGGAAGAGAAGGTCGATCTCTGGGTCGGCCACGACCTTGATCCGCGGGAGGAGCGCCCACACGAGCGGATCCTTGAGTGTGGACTCCTCGAAGTCGGAGGGGAGGACGTGCCCCTTCGCCGCCGCCACGGCGATCCCGTAGGGGAGCGAGTGATCGGCCGTCTCCTTCGTCGTCGGCTGGTACTTGCTCGGGTCGGAAAGGATGTCCGCCCCGCGGGTCGTCGTCTTCACCAGGATCTTCTCCACGTCGTGCGGCTCGATCCGGTTCTCGCGCACGAGGTCGAGGGTCGCCGTGATCGGCTGATGGGTGAGCGCCTCGGTCGGGAAGGCCTTGTAGCCGCACTCCGTGATCAGGAACTTCTCTCCCAACCCATCGACCATCGCCTGCGGGTCCCACTTGACCTGCTTCAGGACCGAGAAGACCCCTTCCTTCCCCTCGAACACCTCCGTCGGCCCGGTGTAGCCCGTCCGCGCGAGGAGCGCCGCCCGGACCCCGGCCTCGGTCGCCATGGGGTCGGCCGTGTTCTTCATGTTCGTCAGGTGCCCGGCGACGACGCCTCCCAGGGTGAAGTGGCTCGATCCGCTGATCCCGACCGCCGCCACCATCTCGTCCTCGGAGAGGCCGAGCATCCGTCCCGCGACCAGGGGGCTCACGAACTGGGTGAGGCTCGCGTGGTGCCAGCCGACCTCGCGCACGCCGGGAGTCGCCGCAAGACACAGCCTCATCTCAAGCTCATACGCGATCACGATCCCCACGATGAGGTCTCTCCCGCTCGCCAGCCGATGCTCGCCCGCGGCGAGGGCCGCCGGAATGACGTCGGAGGGGTGAGACGGGTCCTGCTTCCAGTAGATGTCGTTGTAGTCAAGCGCCCGGATGAGCAGGGCGTTGAGCAGGGCCGCGTTCGGAAGGTCCGTTCGCGTCCCGTGGCCGATGATCGTCGCCTGCCTCTTCCCGCCCACCTCTCTTACGTATCGGTACGCCGCCTGCATGTCGGGAAGGTCGAGGGCCGCCAGGGCGCACCCGACGCTGTCCAGGAGGAACCGCTTCGCCTCTCCCCGCGCGGTCTCCGGGATCGCCTCGTAGGAGAGCGACCGCGCGAACCGCGCCATCTTCCGACTGATCGAATCCATGCGTCCTCCTAGTCGATCGCCGCGGCGATCGCCTCGGCCATCCCACTCGTCGTGGTGCTGCCGCCCATGTCGTAGGTGCGCGCCCGCCCCTCTGCGACCACCCGCGCGATGGCGCGGTCAATGGCGTCGGCCCCTTCCTTCTTCCCGAGGTAGTCGAGCATCATCTTCGCCGCGCGGATCGTCGCGATCGGGTTCACCTTGTTCTGCCCCGCGTACTTCGGAGCGGAGCCGTGCGTCGGCTCGAAGATCGCGTAGTTGTCCCCGATGTTCCCAGCCGCGGCGAACCCGAGCCCTCCCACGAGTTGCGCCGCGAGGTCGGACAGGATGTCGCCGAACAGGTTCGTCGCCACTATCACCCCGTAATCCTGGGGGTTCTTCACGAGCCACATGCACATCGCGTCGATGTTCGTCTCCCAGAGCTCGATCCCGGGGTAGTTCGCCGCGATCGCGCGCGCCTCGCGCAGCATGAGGCCCGAGGTCTCGCGGATCACGTTCGCCTTTTCCACGACGGTCACGGTCTTGTAGCCGTGTTTCTTCGCGTACTCGAACGCGTCCCGGACGATCGTCTGGCAGGCCTTGCGGGTGACGATTCGCGCCGAGATCGCCATGTCCTCGTTCGCGACGCCCGAGAACATCTTCATCTTCGGATGCGTCTCCAGGGCGTGACGGACGTCCGGCGGAACCGGGTGGAACTCGACCCCGGCGTAGAGGCCCTCCGTGTTCTCGCGGAAGACGACGAGGTCGATGTCGTCCCGCAGGTTGAGCGGGTTCCCCGGGTACGCCTTGCAGGGCCGCAGGTTCGTGTGCAGGTTGAACAGCTGCCGGAGACCCACGATGGGGCTTGAGTAGACGAACCCCTTGTCCCGAAGCTTCGGCGAAAGCTCCGCCGCCGCCTCGTCCTTGGGCTTCGAGGTGATCGCGCCGAACAGACACACGTCCGTCGACTTCAACAGGTCGATCGTCCTCTGGGGCATCGCGTTCCCTTCGGACTTCCAGAGCTCCCATCCGATGTCGCCGCGGATGTAGTCCGCCTCGAGGCCGACCTTATCCAGGACGAGCCGCGCCGCCGCGAGGACCTCTTCCCCAACGCCGTCGCCGGGGAGCCAGGCAATCTTGTGCTTGGGCATCGTTCCTCCCTTCGCTGTGGGTCGACCGATTATACCGGCGGACGGACCAGGAGCCCGTGCCGTTTTCTTCTATGACGCCAGGTGGTGACGCATGCGCTCTCGCGTGCCATCCCACAGCCCTGCGGCTTCTCGAACAAGAGGCACGAGGCCTGTTGAGCGTCTATTCCCACGGCGCGTGGTGCGAGACAGACCCCTTCGTTCGATCCACGGCGATCGGACCGCTTCCCGAGTATATCGCGTCGACACCAAAAGACAAGATCTGACCCCAATCGATCCGCAGTCCGTGAAGAACTTGGCGGCCTGGAAGTGCTGTTTCGTGAAATCATGCTTGACCTTCCGCTCCACCGTCCCCGCCACCGTCAACCTGCCCTTCTCTTCCTTCGGATCTTGGATCACGCTTCCTCCTTTCCTGCCTGAGCCCGCTTGAGGTTGAGGGCAAGGAGGCGTTCTAGGACCTGGTCGCCGGTGAGGTCGTGGGGCCAGGTGTAGGCGTCGAGGACGGCTTCGTCGAGCTTCCTGTGGGCGAGGTCAAGCCAGGTGGGGCGCTGGTTGTAGAGGTTGGTGAGCGTGCGCTTCTTGAGCTCGGCTTCGCTCATGCCTTCGGGGTTGAGCCAGCGGTCGCGCTTCTCGACGAGGTCCTTCGCGGCGGAGGCGATGGCTTGGACGCGGGGATCGTCGACGGGCTCTATCCCCGGCGGCTAGGGGAACGGGAAGGTCTCGAGACAAGTGGTCGGCGTGTAGCGCGGACGGTCCTCAAGCTGCGTGCCGCGCCGAAGCGCCCACAACTCATGCACCTTGGAGTGGAGAACGCCGAGGAAGTAGTCGTCCTCGCGGGCGAAGACGACAAGCGCTGAATCCGGCAGGACATCTGTATCCAGCCATGAGAAGACCCGGTACTTGGAGTGTCTTGGCGTCGCAATGAAGCGCGAGATGCCGCAGAGGGCATTCCTCATTGGTGTCGCTGAAGCGCCTAGAAGCCACCACTTCGTCCGCCGCGCGTTGCTTCTGTTTCGTGCTCTCAGGGGACGTACGTGGAGCTTCACGTACTCGAAAGGCGCCTCGTACTGTGCGGCTTCTGACTCGGGCAAGTTGCCGAAGTCGATCATCCAGTAGCCCCTGGGACGCCCTGTCACGTCAGTTGCATTGCGCCACGGCCGAAGCACGTCTCGGTTCGGCCTTCCATGGGGATTAGGCGATGCGAGCATCTGATCTGCAAGTGCAAGCGGAATGTTGAGCGGGCCAACCTTCACTGGACCCTGGAAGCAAAGCTTGCCATTCTCAGGGAGTCGAGGCGCAGCGTGCAACGCGATGGCTGCCGAGAGATCGGCGTTGATGGTCTTGACCGGCTGCCCGTCAAGGATCATGTCGCCCGCCATGCGTGCAGCGAATCCGATCATCGAAACGTGGACGGCCGCACCGTCCAGAATCCAGTCCCGGTCAGACTGCGCCCAGAAGATATCACCCACTGCCTTGATGCGCTCAAGAACCACGCGATTCGCACCTCCCCGGATTGCCTGTGTGGCAAGAAGGCCCGCCCGCTCAAGCGTCCCTGCGGCTATCAGCGCACGAGCTTTCTCGAACCAGTAGCAGCAAAGATCGGACGCTCCGGGAATCCGCTTACCATACAGAGAGAAGAGGTGCTCCACGTACTCGTCGCCTAGCTCGGCACGGAGCCGCTGGCTCCCGAGGAACGGCGGATTCCCGATGACGACCGCCGCCTCTGGCCAGTCAGGCTCGATGGGGTTTCCAGCCTCGTCTGATGCGAGGATGGCGTCCTTGTGCTCGATGTTGTCGAGCTTCTTCAGGAGTGGCTCGGCCGGCCAGCCGAAGCCGTTCTCGTGCAGCCACTGAATGTAGCCGATCCAAACCGTAGCTTGCGCCAGCTCGTGCGCGTACTCGTTGATTTCGATGCCATAGAGCTGTCGCGGGTCCGATGTAGGGATTGAGAGAGGGAAGCCCAGACTCATCGACAGCGTGATGACTTCCTTCTCGAGGTTGAGGAGCTCGCGCAGCGCGACGTAGAGGAAGTTGCCGCTGCCGCAGGCTGGATCGAGGACTTTCGTGTCGGCGATCTCGTCGGCAAAACCGTGCAACAGTTTCTGGAGGCGGCTCCGCAACCGCGCCTTCACGCCGCCTGCCGACGGCGCAGCGCGCCACTCGGCTGCGACCTCCTCGACCTTCTCTCGCACCTCGCCCCAGCGGCGACGCAGGGGACGCATCAGGACCGGCTCGACGATGAGGAGGATGTCTTCCCGGCTCGTGTAGTGGGCGCCGATCTGCGACCGCTTGCTCGGGTCGAGCCCGCGCTCGAACAGCGTGCCGAGGATCGACGGCTCGATGCTCGACCAATCGAGCTGCGAGACGCAATGAAGGACGCGCAGGTCGTCGCGCGTGAGATCCAGGACGGTGTCGTCGTCGAACAAGCCGCCATTGAAGTGCGGGATGCGGTCGAGGCCGAAGTAGCCGCCCTTCGCCATGTGGCCGAATAGCGCCCGGAGCTGGCGACCGAACGTGACCGGGTCGTCCCGCGTCTCCGCGACGAGGCGCGACATGAGCTTCTCGGGCAGGAGCTTGATGTCTTCGGCGAAAAGGCAGAAGAGGATGCGAATGAGGAAGTGGGCCGCCTCTTCCGAGTCGTGGCCGCGGTCGCGGAGCGATTGGGCGAGCTTGACGAACTCGGCCGCCGCCTTCTTCGTGACGCCCTCCGGCGTCTCTTCGGCCCTCAGCCTTTCCGGCTCCGTGAAGACAGCTCGCAGAGTGGCTTGGCCCACCTCGGTCGTGAGGTCGTCGAGAGTCAGGCGTATGTCGCGTTTGACGGTGTTGTTGAAGTTCGTGTGGATCACGATCGTCTCCATGTCGGAGACGACGAGAAGCGGTGGGTTCAACAGGGCATCGCAGTACCTGAGGAGCTGGGCGTAGGCGGCGTCGAGGTCCTTGTGCTTGCCCTTGTACTCCCAGGCGAAGAAGCCCTTCTTCCACACGTCGGCCCAGCCTTGCCCGCCCGTCGACTTGTCGGCGCCCCTTTCGAACGTGAACCAGACGCCTTCGCTGTCCGCCTGCGCGGGAGTCTCGTGACCCAGCATTCGGCAGAGATCGATGAAGTGCTCCTGAGAGCCCGAGCGCTCCTTGAGCGTGGACGGTCGCCATTTGGCGACGAACTCCTGCGGCGTCAACGTTGGCCTTTTCGTGGACATGACCCCCTCAGCGCCTCTCGTGGGATTGAGGCAGTTGAGTCTCATTCTAGGGAGGAGCGCCTAACGCAGCAAGAACCTGCCATCGCCCTGAGGGTGCTCGTGCCGCAGCTGCAATCGTTCCCTGCCCTATGGCTGCGCGCCCCAGGTCATCCTGCCGTGGTGCACTGCGGGGAATCCGGGGACGCAACGCCGATTGTCGGGCCGAAGCTGCGGAGCGTGCCGAGTCGTCGCGGAAATGAGTGATGTGTCCCCACATTCCCCTGTGGAGCCTGCCACGGACGGACTGCGGGGCCGCCTCCGCGGCCGCGGCTTGTCACTGCCACCTCGTGGGGTAAGCTTCCCATCATGGCAGACCGAAGAGGGGGGCAGGTCCGGGTCCGGCCTTTGACGATCGACGACTACGACGCCCTCGTGCGCCTCTGGCAGGAGGGCGGACTCCCGTACCGGCCTGACGGCCGCGCCCGGCGGGAGCGGATCGCGCGGTAATCTGGGGACGCAACACCAATTGTCGGGCCGAAGCTACAGAGCGTTCCGAGTCGTCGCGGAAATGAGTGATGCGTCTCCTGATTCGCGCGGGGCGTGGTACAGACTCACATTCGATCTGGGGTGATCTCGCCATTTCGCAGGTCCATTGCGCTGACACCAAGAGACCAGATCTCACCCCTCTGGGCCGCGCATGCGCTATCGGCTGCCTGCCCTGTCAGAGTGCGGCATCTGGAGCGATCACGTACCGGAATCCGGCGTCTTTGCGCGACCAGGTTGGCCATCGGTCATGCGCGTCGAATACCACGATGTTGCGGTACTGAAAACCCGGGTCACCTCTTACGCCCGGCACGACCATACCTTCGAAACCAGCCTCTCGGACCAGCTGCCCGACGACTTGGCAAAACGCGTAGCCTGAAGGCCCTACGCGACCTTCGACGGAGCTGCTCTCTGCCATGTCGAACACTGCCTTCATGAAGTCCGTGAGAGAGACCGATGAGAAATCGGCAAGGCGGAGTACATCCGACGGAGACTCATAGTCCTGGAGAAAGACCTTCGTGCCCCCTTTCGCCGCCAACTCCCTGAAGACCCCGTCAACAGAGTCGGACGTGTACAACGCGACCGTACCAGGTGGGTTGTACCGGTTTCCTTGTTCTTGCCGATCCGGCGGCCCCATGTCCCGCCAGCTGGTTATGGGGTCCTCGCGCCGACCACGAAAGCAGAGCAGATCCGTCCCGGCCACAGCGGGCGTGGACGCCAGTTCTCTCCGAAACCGAGCTGCCGCGGGGTGTGATAGGAGTCCGTCTCTGGGACCTACTCCAGCCCACTCCTGCGCGAGTTCGTAGTCAGCGCCAGCTGGAATCGAACGTCCCGTATGGCAACGGGTAATAACCCGACCGACCGTTCCGGTGGCTCTCACACCTGTGGGCGGCTCTTTCTTGAAGAGCTTGCCCAGAGTCTTGCGCCCAACGCGGAGCACATTCCTGAGGAATCCAGGAATGGCCAACAAACAAGTCCGCCACGTAGCACGCCGGCTTCCGCCCGGTTCGCTATGCCGTGCTATGCTTTCGTCGTCTCTTCTATGACGCTGCATGGTCACACGTGCACTACCGCGAGCCATGTTACAACCCTGCGCCTTCTCGAACAAGTGCAGGTCTCTTCGCCGCAAGATGAGCATGCGCCGTCGCAGCAGGGCGCTGTCCACCGGCGGAACCCGGGCGACTTGCATTGCCAATTGAGAAGGGCTCCGGGGCATCGGCCGATGAGGCGGGCTCGCTTGACAAGGCGGGAGCGGCGTGCGGCTGCGGGGCTTCGCCACGGGCAATGCTTGGCGCGACCTCCGGAATCGCGCGACGGCGGAAGCCCCGAACGTGCGAACGTTAGCTCACGAGGCGTTCCGCCACAGCGCGGCCCCGGCGTCCCCGTACGGGCCGCGAACGCCAGGTCTCGCTGCGTGAGTCTGCCTTGAGAACGCTTCCCACTGCGCGGACAATCACGCGGAAGAAGAGGGGTTCTCGCGGAGGTGTCCATGATCAAGCGTCTTTCTCTCGTGGCCGTCCTTGTTGCCGCGTCCATTTCGTGTGCCGTCCTCGCGCAGGGGGCACGAACGGACCTCGTCATCGCCGTGCCGGATGAGCCACCGAGCCTCGACCCAACGACGAACGCCTCGGCGGCGATCGATCAGATCCTCCAGGAGAACGTCTACGAGGGGCTCGTCCGGGCGGCGCCGGACGGAGAGCTTGAGCCGGGCCTTGCCGCGGCCTTCGAGGTCTCCGCAGACGGGCTCACCTACACCTTCTCCCTCCGCCAGGGCGTTCTCTTCCACGACGGCCGCCCGTTCACCGCGGCCGACGTCGTCTCGACCTTCGAGCGCGACAAGAACCCAGAGACCGGTCATCCCAATCCCAGTTATTACTCGCAGATCGACCGGATCGAGGCCCCCGCCCCCGCGACCGTCGTCTTCCGCATGAAGAACGTCGATGCCTCCTTCCTCTCGCTCCTCGCCCTGGGCGACTCCGTGATCTTGCCCGCGCCCGTCCCGGAGGACCTGGCGCGCCGGCCCGTGGGCACGGGGCCGTTCCGCTTCCTCGAGTGGCGCACGGGCGACCTGCTCCGGCTCGAGCGCTTCCCCGGCTACTACCGCCCCGGAATCCCCCAGCTTGAGCGCGTGACCTTTCGCTTCGTCTCCGACCCGGCCTCGGCCCTGGCCTCGCTCCTCGCCGGGGACGTGGACTTGATCGCCCGCATCCCGGCCGAGACGGCCCTCTCGGTCAAGGACGACCCACGCTTCAAGACGGTCGCCGGACCTCAGAACCTGGTCCAGCTCCTCGCCATGAACAAGGCGCGCACCCCCTTCTCAAAGCTCCAGGTGAGGCAGGCGATCGCTTGCGCCCTGGACCGTGCCGCGATCATCGAGGGAACGATGTTTGGCTACGGAATCCCCATCGGAAGCCATCTGACCCCATCAAGTCCTTACTACGTGGATCTGACGGGGCTCTACCCGTACAACGTCGACGAAGCGCGACGGCTCCTCGCCGACGCCGGCTACCCGGACGGTTTCTCGGCGACCCTGACCCTCCCGCAGAACTACGAGATCCACGTCCGCACGGGGGAGATCATCGCCGATCTGCTCGAACGCGTGGGAATCCACCTTAAGATCGAGCTCGTGGAGTGGGGCCAGTGGCTCTCCCGCGTCTTCAACCAAGCGGACTACGACCTGACCGTGATGGGGCACGTGGGGAAGCTCGACCCGGGCGCGATGCTCTCAAACTACGGCGCCGACAGCCTGAACTACTACTACCGCCGTAGCTACGATGACCCGATTCTCGACGGGCTCCTCGCCGAGGGCCGCCGCACGGTGGACGTGGAGCGCCGTAAGACCATCTACGCGCAGGCTCAGGAGATCATCGCCCGCGACGTCGTCAACTACTTCATCCAGGATCCCTACCAGATCTTCGTGATGAAGGCCGGGATCGCCGGGTTCAACCTCTACCC
>Ga0315289_10015030_pt1 | contig 10764 bp, 6 predicted proteins | sample YL17G11_40_MG_FD_203452 | JGI IMG/M metagenome (GOLD analysis project Ga0315289, IMG submission 203452) | Sediment microbial communities from Yellowstone Lake, YNP, Wyoming, USA - YL17G11_40 | ecosystem: Environmental > Aquatic > Freshwater > Lake > Sediment | place: USA: Wyoming | collected...
TTTTTTTGTTTCGCCCTCTTTTTCTTTTTTCCTGCAACTCGAGAAAAATAATAATTCAATCCCCGACCTCTCCGGCCTCCGCAGCACCCTTCGCGCTCGGAGGCCACCCGAACCTCCTCAGCAGGCAGAGCACAGCGCCGTTGCTCCACCCAAAGCCCACCTGCGTTTCGTACTCCCCGCCCTCTCCCGGCCTCCCCTCGTTGCCGGCGTCGCCGCTTTTGTATTTTTCGCGGACGCAGCCGTCTCGCTCGAGGCCGCTCTTGACGTTGGCGACCAGCGCGCGGACGACGCGCTCGGAGAGCTCCGAGGCAGCCTCGGCGGCGGCGGCGGCGGCGGCGGATAAGAGGTCTGCTGTCTTTTCTGCCGCTCCTTCTCTCTCCGCGGCAGAGGCAGATGCGGCGGCGGCGGCGAGGGCGGCGTCGGCGCACCCCTCGGCCACGATCGCCTGCAGAGGAGGCCAGGCGTTCTCCCCGTCCCACTGCTCCCTCGACTCCTTGTCCAGAGATGCCGATACGAGCCCGCCGGGGCCCACGAGGCCGCTGGAGAGGAGGGAAGACACCGCCTGGAGGTCGAGCTCGGAGAACGGAGAAGGAGGAGGAGAGGGAAGAAAGGAAGCCTCCCCGCCGGCGGTGGCCTTAGCGCCTTCAGCGTCGGCGGCTTCAACTTCGGCGGCTTCGGCGGCGGCCTTGGCGGCCTCGGCGACGCGCCTCCTCGCCCACAGCGGCGACCAGCACGACGCGTACCTCCCCGCGTTCCTCCTCTCTGCGCGGAAGACCATATCTTCCACTTCTTCGCCGCACCCTGCGGCGCACAAGCCGAGGTCGGCCCACGAGCGCGTCCGCGGGTCCCAGAGCAGCCCGTCGATGCTTTTTAGCCTCTCGCCCGCGAGGCCGGCGAACCGCCGCGCTTCTTCCTTTTCTCCCGCGGCGAGGCACAGCGTCGAGAGCGCGGCTTCGGCACGGGCCAGGAAGACGTTGAGGTCGACCGGGACGACCAGATGGGCCAGGCCGAGGCGCGGGTTCGAAGGAGGGTTTTCGGATTTGGTCTCGTCGCCGCGGCTGCCGCCGCTGCGGCCGCCGGCACCGCCGCCGCCGCAGTCCCTCTCTTCTCCTTCTCCCTCTCCTCTTTGTCCCCCGCCGGCGACGCCCCCCGCCAGCCACCGCGTCGAGAAGTCCCACCCGGACTCCGCCGCGGCGGCGAGAGCGAGCCACAACACCTTCCTGCCCTCCTCGGAGGACAGGAACTCCTCGGCGAGCTCGGTGTCCTCGCGCCAGGCCTCGGGCCTCGGCCCCGGCGCCGCGTGCGGGCGGTAGCGGGCGAGGGAGGCCGTCTTTGCCGCCCCTCCTTCTCCTCCCTCGGGCAGCAGCTCCACTCGCACCGTCCTCGGCCAGCGGCACCAGGCGGCGTGCTCCGCCTTGGCGGCAGGGAGGGCAACCTCCAGGGCGAGCTTTCGAGCGTCCTCGCCGCCGCCGCCGCCGCCGTCTCTGCAGCCGAGGAGGAGCGCGGCGGCGGCGTCGGCGAGCAGCGGCGGCTGCGACCGGCCCAGGTAGTAGGACCGCGCCCCGTTGGGCACCAGGGAGGCTCCCTCGCCCCTCCCCGAGCTCGCAGAGAGCTCGCAGAGCGTCGCGACGATGGCCGCAGCGGTGCGCGGCATGCGGGACGCGAGGCAGCCGCGGACGCTCCAGTACGAGTCCCAGTAGTAGCACTCTCGGAAGCGCTCCCCGGGCACGACGCACCACCCTCGGGTCCCGAGCAGCGAGGAGGAGGGGGAGGGGGACGAGGAGGGCGAGGCCAAACGGGAAGCCTTCTCCTCTCGCTTTTGCCTCCTGCAGAGCTGGGGCCAGAGGCGGTGGACCCGCAGCGCAAACTCCCTCACCCCCCCCTCCTTCTCCTCTCCCTCTCCCTCTCCCTCTTGTTCTGCGGCCCCTCCGGTGGCGGAAGAGGAGGTCGGAGAGATGGCCCCTGAGGAGGTCGGAGAGATGACCCTGGGGAGGAAGTCCCGCGGCGTCTGGGCGAAGTCGGGGGGCTCGAAGGCCTCGAGCTCGGTCCCGGGGGGGGCGAAGTGCCTCTCGACGAGGGAGAGGAGGGCCTGGCGCGAGGGGAGGGGAGAGAGGGTACCCTCGCAGCCACCGCCGCCGCCGTCGTTCCCCTCCGCCTTTGAGGAGGAAGAAGAAGAGGAAGAGGAGGAAGAAGCCACCAGCGCTTCGAAATCCCTCGTCACCGCCTCTCGCGAGCTCAGCAGGGGCATGTCTACAAAGTGCTTCGAGTCCTCGAAGAGCCGCAGGCGCTGGACCGCGCGCAGGAGCGGGCCCGAGCACCAGAGGTCGGGGGGCGGAGCGGAAGGGGTCAACGAGGAGGCCGGGGCGCCGTCGCCGCCGCCGCGGGCATCGTCGTCGGCTTTCGTTGCCCTCGCTCGTTCGTTCTCTGCCATTCTGTTTGGGTGTCTTCTCTCTTCCGAGGAGGGAGAGAGAAAACCAGTGGATATATAGCCGCGGACTCGGAAAGGAGATCCAAGCTCTTGAAGAAGCGGGCACGGAGAGAGGGCGCACTCAAACTGTTGAATCGCTGCCGGCTAGAATTGGCCTTCTGCAAGGTTGAGGGTTCCTTTTTCAACTTTTTTACAGTTCTTTTTGGTAAAGAGTTTTTCCGTTGCTCTTTCTCACTTTCGATGGCCGAGCAGCCAGCACAGGTGCCTCGCGTCCTCCGTGGCCTCGGCGGAAAATTGCGACCCCCCCCCGTTGTCCTCCTTCGTCGCCGCCACCGCCTCCGCTGCCCGCGCCTCGGCCCCGGCTTCCTTCAGAGCGGCGGCGCCCTCCGGGTGCGCCGCCCAGGCAACCGCCGCCTTGAGCGCCGCGGCCGCCGCTTCCTCCTCCTCGGCGTCGCCTCCTCGTCCCGCCCGAAAGGCAGCGTCGAGGAGCGCCACCGCCGCCCCGGGGACCGCCGCGAGCGACCGCGCCCCCGGTTCGCCGCCGCCGCCGATCCTCGCCGCCCGCCCGGCGCCCGCGGCGCGCAGCCTCGCGCCGTCCGCGCGCAGCAGCGCGACCGCGGCCTGCGGGCTCGGCGCCAAGGTCTGCGGGAGGACGGCCGCGGCGGCGCCCGCGAGCGTGGCGAGGAGCAGGAGGCGCAGGGGCCGGTGGAGGGCGCTGTCGCCGGCGTCGCCGGCGGCGCTGCCAGAGTTTGTCGAGGCCGAGGTCGAGGCAGCCGAGGAGCTCGGCGACGATGAAGCGGCGTTTGTCGACGGAGAAGCGGACATCGCGCGGGATGGCCCGACCGCGGAGCCGCCGCCTGCCTTCAGCAGTGCCGCAGCATTGAAGATGCTCAGAGCTCGGCTCCTCATAGCGAGGCTTTCGAGCACACACGCGCCGACGCGGAGAAAGAAAGAACGGGGGAAAATAAAAGTTTTCCCCCTTCTTTCGGGAACTGTGATCGACTTCCGCAAGCCTCTTCTCGATCCTCAGCTCCGCTCTTCTCCGTCCTCGTCCTCTTCGTCGTCCTCGTCCTCGCCCTCCGTCACGCTCACCCCGCCGTCGTCTGCCGCGGCCGCCGCGGCGAGCAGCGCCCTCGCCGCCGGTGGAGGGAGGGGAAGCGGGAGCGCGGGAGGAGAAGAACGGACCTTTGGAGCGGCGCCGAGCGAGTCTGCTCCCTCCGCTCCCTGCCCCTCGGGTGGCCGCCGCCGCCGCCGCCGCTGCTGCTGCTGCTCCCCCGCCGCTGCAGCTGCGCCGGGGGCAGCAGCCCGCGACGGCGAAGGGGACCGCGACGAGAACGAGCCCCTAGCTCCTCCTCCTTCTCCCTCCGACCCCGAGGAGTCGGGAGCCGAGGGCGAATGCTCGCCGCCGTCGCTCCTGCTACCGCAGCCGCCGCCGTGTCTGCCGTTTCTGCCGCTCCTGCTGCCGCTCCCCGCCCCGTTCCGCCTCCCGCTCCTGCTGCTGCTGCCGCTCCTCCCCCTACTTATCATCAGCTCTGCGGCGGCGAAGGTGTCGAGCTCCGAGAGCGCCCTCGGCGGGCTCGAGGCAGCCGAGGTCGACGGGGCGGACGACGAGGAAGGCGCGCCGGCGTCGCGGCGCTGCCCGCCCCTCGGGCTCCTGCCCCGCCGGGGCTGCCGCTGCTGCTCCTGCTGCCGCTGCTGCTGCTGCAGCCCTCGGGGGAGAAACCCGACGGACTCTCCCCGCTGCTCCCTCTTCTGCCTGATGAGTCCCAGCGCCGCCTTGGACGACCACAGCGCCGCCGTCGCCGCGGCGAACTCCGCGGCGACGGGCCGGCAGGTGAGCACCGTCGCAGCCGCCGTCGCCGCCGCCGCCGCCGCAGCCACCGCGGAGGAGGAGGAGGAGGAGGAGGAGGACGAGGAGGCGCCGTCCGAACCCGAGGAGGGCGGCGGCGGCGGCGGTGGCGGCGGCGCCTCCTCGCGAGAGACCAGCCTCCCCCCCGCTGCGACCCGCCTCGCGCACCCCAGCACGGCGCGCGCCACGGCCTCGACAGACCTGTCGACGCTCGTGTTGTCCACGCAGGGAACCGCGAAGGAGAGCGCGAGGGAGCGGAGGCGGGCCTGGATGGCGCGGATCCTCGGCAGCGCCGCGACGTAGCTGTTGGTGCTGCCGCCCCTGCCCCTGCTGCCCCTGCTGGTCGCGCCCGCGCTTTTGCCGCCCCGTTTCCCTCCCCCTCTCCCGCTCCCCGCGGCGTCGTTGATCGCCACCATCGCCTTGGCGCGCACCGCGAAGCGCTCGGCGTGCTTCTGTTCGTTGGAGATGTGAACCAGGAACGGGCAGGCGCAGGGGTGGAGCCGCGGGGAGCCGTCGGGGGTGCTCGGATTCGGGCTGGGGTTTGAGCCCGAGCAGAGCGCGACGGCAAATGGGATGCCGACGTGCGCTCCCTCGACGACGACCGACTCCCCTCGCGCGGCCGCCGCAGCGACGATGCGCTCGACGGCCGGCTGCACGAGCGCCGCCTGGGCCTCGTAGCCGCGGATGACGGCGGCGCGGTCGCGGGGGCTCAGGGAGGAAGAGTAAGAGGAAGAGGAGGGGGGAGGCGTCGCGGCGGCGGCAGCGACAGGGGCGGAGGCGGCGCCGCCGCCGCCCCCCCGCCTCGCGGCGGCCCCGGCCCCCCCGCTCTCCCCCCCCCCGCTCTCCCCCTCCCTCTCCCACTCGACCAGCAGGTCCCCGGCCTCGTACGTCGACGCGCGCAGCAGCATCGCCTCCCTGGAGTTGGGCGGGAGCGACGAGGCGAGCGCGTGCCGCACCGAGTCCGTCGACACCACCGACGCGCCGCCGAGCCGCGCGGCCAGCAGCCCCGCGAGCGTCGTCTTCCCGCTGCCGCTCGTCCCCGCGAGCAGCAGCGCGATCGGCGTGCGGCGCTCGACGAGGCCGCAGGCGGTCTCGAAGGAGGACCGGGAGAGGGCGGCGAAGGGCCGCTTCTCGGGCTTGGAGAGCGCGTCGGAGGCCGCGGCGACGAGCGCGGCAAAGGCGGCGCGGGGGAGCGTCGAGGAGGACAGCGGGGGCGCGTGGGGGGCCTCTTCGTCTCCCTCTGCGGCTGCCGGCGAAGGCGGCGACGGCGGCTGCGGCGGTGTCGAGGCAGTCAGCTGCGCGAAGACGGCCTTGCTGATCTGTTTTGAAGAGTAGAAAGAGAGATTTGGAAGAGGCGAGAGAAAGAGAATGAGGAAGAGAGAAAGAGAAAAGAGAGGCAGAGAGAAAGAGAAAAAGAGAGAAAGAACGACCCAAGGCAACAGAAAAAAAGGAAAAAAAAGGAAAGAGAAAGACCCCGGACCTTTTTTGCGAGCCGCGGCTTGACCCCGGCGGTGAACAGCGCCGACTGCAGCGTCGCGTCTGTGTAGCGGAACCTCCTCTGCGTCCGGAGGGTCCTGGCTTGGGCTCCTTCTGCTCCCGCTGGTCGCGGCGGCGGAGGAGGCAGAGGGCGCGAGGGGGGAGGAGAAGAGAGGACAGCCTTGGCCTTGCCCGTCGAAGAAGAAAGAGCACGAGCCACTGAGCGATCATCGCCATCGTCATCGGCATTCGACCATCCCCACCTCCTCCTCTGCCGCTCTCCTTCCTCTTCGTCTTCCACGATGATAAAGTCGAGGATGCGCTGCTGTCTCTGCTGCTGGGGTTGCTGCTGCAGGGTTTGCTGCTGCTCCTGCGCCTGTTTTCCTTCATCTCGAAGAGAGAGCAGAGACATCTCTGACGCCGACATTGCTCTTGTAAAAAACGTCGGCCGCCCTTTTTCCCGGCTCTACAGTCGATTCTTCTAGGCCTCCGCGCGCCTCCGAGGATGCGAGGAGGAAGCAATAATCATACGTGAACGTTCGAAGGAAGGAAGGTGCGGATTGGGCTGTTTAAAACGAACACGAAAAAAGTGAAAGACTCTAAGTGAGAGAAATGAAAACTTACTTTTTTCCCCCTCTCCTCAACGTACCCTCTCTCGACCTCTCCCTCCCACCCTCAAACGAAAAACAAAAGCCTTCTCGAACAGAGGAAAAAACATCACTTTGCGGCCTCGACAGCGGCCCTCAGCACGTCAGTCAGAGTGACGACCTGTTTTTTGTGCGAAGAAGGGCGGAAGAGAGAAGAGATGAAAGAGAGAGACTGAGTTGCGAGTTTTTCTCCGTTTCCCTCGAAAAAAAAAAAAAAACCCCGAAAAAAAAAGGACAGGAAAAAAAACACCAGCTCTTTCGAGTTTCCTTACCCCAACGGGCTTCGCCTCCTCGTCGACCACGTACAGCCTGTGCAGCCTCCTACCCACAAGCTTCTCCAGCACCGCCTCCACGGTGTCGCCGGCAGAACACGCGGCTATCTCCTGCCCGACGTCGCCCCCCAGCTGCGACCGGCGGCGGTGCGCGGCGCGCGCAAACTTGCTCGAGTGCTCGAGCGCCGGCGCGGCCTCGGGCGCGCTGTGGTCGATGCCCCAGAACTCGAGGCCGTGCTCCAGCGCGAGCATCTCCGCGACGGGCAGGGCGAGCGCGCCCAGGTGCTCGGAGGTCAGGGACCGCAGCTCGGTGGCCGAGAAGTTGCCGATCAGCTTCCCGGTCCTGGCGTCGACGACGGCGACGCCCGCGATGTTGCGCCGCCGCATCAGCGCCAGCGCCGCGACGGAGCTCGCCTCGGGCGTGACGCTGACGACGGCGCCCCGGGACGCCCACCCGACCTCGGCGACGGTGGATTTGCCGAGCTTGCCGAGGCCGTCCCTGCGGGAGAGGAGGAAACGGGCAACGTCGGACTGCGAGACGATGGCCGTGAACGAGGTGCCCGAGGCGTCAAAGAGCTGTTTTTCGTTTTTCGTTTTTTCCATTTTTTTTTTGGGCGTCGTTTTTTCGTCGGGAGAGGCAGGGGGGAGGGGTGAGCGAGGAGGAGCGAGCCTTGTTTCCCCACTTCGCATTCGTTTTCGGAACCGCACTGAAAGGTGTCCCTCCCACCCCCCCTTCATCCCTGAGAGAGCGCGCGGCCGAGGAGGGGCCAAGGAAAGAAAATAGGGAAAAACAAGATTTTCAAAACTTCTTCTTCTCACCCCGACTCGGTGGCTGACGCCCGACGGCTTTCTGTCCCCCTTCGCCTCCTCCGCCTCCGCCTTCGCCGGCGGCGCCTTGGGGAAAAGGAACGCGTCGTGGATCAGCTCCAGCAGCGTCATCCTGTCCGCCCGCGAGGCCGGCAGGAAGGAGCCGTCCCCGCCGTAGCCCGCGGGCAGTTCCGAGACGACCTTGGCGGCGAAGACCGGCCCAGCGTCCTCGAGGGCCTTCATCCTCCGGAGGAGCTTGGCGTCGGAGACGACGTCGGCCGGCAGGGAGTCGAGGAGCGAGTGGGCGACGTCCCTGACGTCGAGGAAGCCGAGGATGTCCTCCCCCTGTTGGTGCACGTTTTTTTTTGGCGAAGGGAGGTTGAGGTTGAGGGCGAGGGCGAGGGCGAGGGCGAGGTGGAGGAAGAAGAAGAAGAAAGAAAAAAAAACGGCCGCGATCGACGAATCGACGATGCCTTTGGAAGCATCTCCCGTTTATCTCGTCTTTGCGCGGCTTTATTCTACCATCTGCGACCTCCAATGGGCAGAAGGCGCCTTTCCCTGCACGGCGGCTTCGATGCAACAGACGCAGGGGAAGGCAGCGAAAACGGGGAGCAACTTGCTCGATGGGGGCGACGACCGTCGTCGTTCCAGGCCCGGTCGCCCATCAAAAAAAGAAAAGAAAAAACAAAATCTACTCACGTCGACCACGGGCGCCGAGAGGATCTTGTGCGTCGCCAGCGTCCTCAGCGCCGACTCCACGCTGTCCCCGGGGCTCAGCGTGACGACGGGGCCGGCCGGCCTGGCGGGCAGCACGTCAGAGACTTTCGAATCGATCAGGAGCTTGCGAAGCTCTTCGTCGCTCATTTTGTTTTCGTTTTTTGCTCTTCTGAGCGAATACCGAGGGAATGCTGCTGCGTCGCGCGCTCAATGAGCTGCGAAGGAGCGAGTTCTAGAGACACAGGGACAGGAATGGGGGCGAAAAAGAGAGAGACGAAAGAGAGAAGCTGCAAGAAACAGAGAAGAGAGAGTTTTGTGCTTCTGTGTCCACCCCTCGACCCCTCTCGTTTCTCTCTTGTTCACCTGTCTCAACGCCTCCCTTCCGTCCAAAAAAAAAAAGAGCCCGGCGAGAAACAGGAAAAAACTTCGAGGAATTGCAATTTTGTGAAATAATCCAAAAAGGAGAAAAAATCGAAAGACGCCCGAAGAAAAAGAAAGAGCAGCACAGAAAGAGAAAAAGAACGGAAATTTTTTTTCAGACGAGCGCGGCCTTGGCCGCGGCCTTCTTGTCGTCCTCCTCCTTCTTCTTTTTGTCGTCTTCCTCCTTCTCTGCGGCGGCGAGCACCGCGCCGAGCGCGTCGGTCAGCGTGACGACCCCCTGATTTTTTGATGGCGACGGATTTTTCGTTTTGGGAGGTTGAGAGAGGGGTTGAAAAAGAAAGAGTAAGTTTTCCCCCTTCCTCGACCTCTCGGCCTCTGAAGAAAAAACAAGCCCCCCAAAAAGAGGGAAAAAAGAGAGAGAATCCAAACGCACCAGCGGCGCGCTTGTCTCGTCGTCGATCACGTGCAGCCTGTGCACGCGCCTCGCGACCAGCCGTGCCAGTATGACGGAGAACGAGTCGTCCGGGGACGCCGTCGCGAGGGCCTGCCCGACGCGCCCGCCGATCGAGGCGCGCCGCGCGGCGGCCGCGGCGGCGCCCGCGTCGCGCGGGCTGGTGCCGTAGAGCGTGGGGGTCCCCACGGCGGAGAAGCTCGAGGCCAGGGGCGCGGTCAGGGACGCTCCCCCGCGCCCGCCGAAGCTGCCGACGGGCGTGGCGCCCCCGGACCTCTCCCCCCCGGCGCCGTTGCAGCTGCCGTTGCCGCCCCGCGCGACGCCCCAAAACTCCCTGCCCCTCGCCTTGGCCAGCGCCTCGCCGACTGGCAGGGCGAGCGAGCCGAGGTGCTCGCAGACGAGGGCTCGGAGGTCGGGGACCGCGAACGACCCGATCATGGCCCCGGACGCAGAGGGAGGAGAGGCGGCGGCGGCAGCCGCGGCGTCGCCGGTGCCCTCGGCAGCTGCTGCGGCGGCGGGGGCCGAGGAGGAAGGGCCGCCGCCTTCGACGACGGCGAGCCCGGCGACCCCGGCGCGGCGCATCGCCGCCAGGGCCTCTATCGCCGGCGCCGTCGGGGGCACCGTCACGACCTTGCCCTCGGCCCAGCCTGCGGGGAGAAGGAGGAAGATGAGGAGGAGCAGGAGGAGCAGGGGGAGGAGGAGGAGGAGGAGGAGGAGGAGGAGGAGGAGCAGGGGGGGGGGGAGGAGGAGGAGGAGCAGGAGGAGGAGACAGACAGAAGAAGGGAGAGGAAGGAAAGAAGAGCGTGAGAAGTTGAGAGAAAGAAAAGACCAAGGAAGAAAAGAGAGGGAGAGAAAGAGAAAAAGGAGCAAAAACCGAAAACGCACCGAGCTCCGCCGCCGTCTTCAGCGCCAGGGGCCCCAGGACCGAGGCGTGCTTCAGAACGAACCTCGCCGCATCTAGCTGAGAGACGATGTGGGTGACGCGCTGCTTCCTCCCGTCGGCAGCAGCAGAGCCGCCGCTCGCAGCCTTTCTCGACGACGGCGGGGAGAGCAGCGCAACTCTGTGCGCGACGGCCTTGGCGCGCGGGAAGCTCCCCTGCCTCACCACGCTCACCGCGGTCGTGCCTCCCTGGCCAACGCCGCTGCTTCCGACGAGGAAGCAGCCGAGGAGCGAGCGGAGGGGCATCGAGGAGGAGAGGAGGGCGGCAGGGGCGGGAGCGGAGGCAGCAGCCTTCTTGCTCTCGTCGCCGTCGTTGTCCGACTCTTCGTCGCCGGCGTCCAGGAGGAAGGCGCCGTCGGACCCGATGACGGGCAGGCTCGACAGCGGCATCTCGCTCAGCTTCGAGCCGGCCTCCTCGAGGACCTTGGCGCGCTTTAGGAGCTTGGCGTCGACGAGTGAGCCCTCCGGAATGACCTCAAGGAAACCTGGGGAGAGAGATAGTTTTTTTTTAGTTTCTTTCTTCGTCAATGTTTTGTTTTCCGTCCTCCCCCCCCTCCCCGATCTTCGTTCGCGTGCGCAGCCAGCTCTTCCCCCTCTCTCCGCATAAAACCACAAAGCACGTAAAAAAAAAACTTCGAAAAGAGGAACGACGCACTCATGAGGACGTCTCGAACGTCGACGAAGCAGACAAAGTCCCTCCCCTCGGCAGAGGCCTTTCTCGACGCCTCGGCAAATTCCTCGGTCGTGCCCTCTGGGGGAGCGGAGGAGCGGGAGGCGGAGGAGGAGCCCGCCGCCT
>Ga0315289_10015031_pt1 | contig 10764 bp, 7 predicted proteins | sample YL17G11_40_MG_FD_203452 | JGI IMG/M metagenome (GOLD analysis project Ga0315289, IMG submission 203452) | Sediment microbial communities from Yellowstone Lake, YNP, Wyoming, USA - YL17G11_40 | ecosystem: Environmental > Aquatic > Freshwater > Lake > Sediment | place: USA: Wyoming | collected...
CGAACGCGTTTTCGCGTTCTTGGATCGGGAGATCGAAACATCGCATCTTTGGCGACCTTGGCGTCATGGCGGTTCAAGGTTTTTCTCGGATCAGGGTTAGTTCTTCCCCCCCACGGCAGGAAGGAGACTCTGGCTATAGCTTTGGCGCCGAATAGAACCGGTGCCAGTCATCCGTCGCTATAACATACGAGTAGGCGTGCCGGCCCAGCAACGCCGCCTGCTAGTAGCGGAGGAGAAGGTAGAATGCTGATCCTCGCCCTGGTCATTGTAACGCTTGCTATGGGGCTGCCCGTCGTGTTTGTCCTTGGCACAGTCTCCATGGCCTACCTGTACAGCCACAATCTCCCGATGATCCTGCTCGCCCAGCGCCTCTTTGTCGGGATGGACTCGTATGTCCTGTTGGCCATTCCGTTTTACGTTCTCATGGGCAACATCATGAGCCAGGGGTTGGTCACGGACATCCTCGTGAAATGGGGCAAGACGATCGTGGGTCGCATCCGGGGCGGGCTCGCTGCCGCAACCGTCATTGTGGAGGTCATCTTTTCCGGGATCTCCGGATCGGGGTCGGCCGACGCGTCAGCGCTCGGCACCGTTTTGATCCCGGCCATGGAAAAGGAAAACTACCCCAAGGACTTCGCGGCAGGAGTGGTGGCGTCCGCCTCCATCCTGGGTCCGATCATTCCCCCCAGCATCATCATGGTGGTGTATGCCGTGGTCGCCGAATGTTCGATTGCAGAGCTTTTTTTGGCCGGGATCATCCCGGGCCTGTTGATAGCCGGCGCGGACATCCTCATCATCTTGATCATTGCCTACCGGAGGCAGTACAGCCGCGCCGACAGGCGAGCCACCTTCTCCGAATTCTACCAACAAACCCGGGAGGCCTTCCTGGCGTTACTCGCACCAGGGATTATCCTCGGGGGGATCTTGACCGGCGTGGTGACTCCAACCGAGGCCGGGATTCTGGCCGTTGCCTACTGTCTCTTTTTGAGCATGGGGTACTACAAAACGCTATCATGGAGAGATCTTCCCGAACTTCTCTGGAGCACGACCTTAATCAGTTGCGCGGCCTACCTGTTGGTTGGCATGTGCGGAATCTTCGGCTGGATCATGGCGGCCGAAGGCATTCCGGGACTCATCACAAAACTTATTCTCTCACTGAGCACCAGCAAGGTCATGATCCTGGTCCTGCTCAATGTCGTGTTCCTCATTGCCGGCTGCTTGATGGAATCCATTGCGGCGATCATTCTCCTCGTTCCCATTATTCTTCCGCTGACGAGGAATCTGGGAATTGATCCTGTTCATCTCGGGCTTGTTGTCTGTGTCAACTTGTCCATTGGGTTCGTCACGCCCCCGGTCGGTGCCAGCCTATTTATCCTCGGCGGGATCACGAAACTCTCCATCGATAAAATTGCCCGAGCGGCTTTCCCCTTTATCGTCGTGAACATCATCATGCTGTTTGTGCTGACGAATATGCCCAACCTGACCCTATGGCTGCCGCGTCTTGTTCTCAAGTAAGTGGCAACCGCCATAACATCGCTGAGTGTCATGGCCGCTGATTTGCAAGACCGGCCGTCAAGAGTTTTTCGTGAGTCGGCCTTTGCTCACTGGTTCCCACCGCTTCCCATAGCGGAGACGATGATACCGGCTCGATGCAGGACGCCGGGGGTCGTGGGAGCCCGCCGCGGCGCGCGGGCGGCCTGTCGGTGGGGGCGGACATAGTCCTGGTAGTGGGTGCGGGTGCGGCCTGATTCGAGCTGCGAGACATGGTGATTCCGAAGCGCGAGTCCCAGCCTCCAGGAACTCAGGGTGGTCCGACGGCAGAGCCGGGAGCCGAGAGCCACCAGCGAAGCATGCCTGCGAGATTTCATTCAGTGGTGCTGACGCGAAAATCGGGAAGGAGAAGGACATGACGGATGTCCTGGTACTGGCGAGCGGAGAGGGGAATACCCCTTCACAGATGACGCTGGAGCTCCTGGGGGCGGCGCGCCGGCTGGCGGACGCCACCCAGGGTCAGGTGAAGACGGTCCTCCTGGAAGACCGCAAGAGCGGGCTCGGCGCCCGGCTGTTCGCGTACGGGGTGGACCAGGTGCTGCATGTCGAACACCCCCTGTTGAAGGACCGCCAGACGGACGCCTACGTGGCAGCCCTCGCCCAGATCGCATCCCAGGCTACACCTCAGGTGATTCTCCTCGCGGACGACTCGTGTGGAAAACAGGTGGCCCCGCGGCTGGCGCATCGCCTGAACGGAGCGGTCGTAACCGAGGTGATGGGGATCGAAGTGGACGGGGCCGCCGTGCTCTTCCAGCGCCAGATGTACGGGGGGCGAACCATCGCGACCTTCGCGGCCCAGCGATTTCCCATCGTGGCCACGGTGAAACCCCGGGCCATGGAGCCTGCGGTCGAACAGGCGGGTCGCTCCGGCGAAGAGGTTCCCGTGACGGTCTTACTGGATGCGTCCCTCCTCCGCACCCGAGTGGTCGAGAAGGTCGGGGAGGAGGTCCGCGGCGTCAAGCTGGAAAATGCCAAGGTGGTCGTGAGCGGCGGCCGCGGGCTCAAGGGCCCCGAGCCGTTCCAACAGCTCGAGGAGTTGGCCCAACTCCTCAAGGGGGCGGTGGGGGCCTCGCGGGCCGCCACGGATGCCGGGTGGGTGCCCGCCTCGTGGCAGGTGGGGCAAACGGGGAAGACCGTGAACCCCGACCTGTACATCGCCGTGGGGATCTCCGGGGCCACCCAGCACCTGGCGGGAATGACCAGTTCCAAGACCATCGTGGCGATCAACACCGATCCCGACGCGCCGATCTTCAAGGTGGCGCACCTGGGCATCGTTGGAGACTTCAAAGCGGTCCTCCCGAAGTTCATCGAGAAGTGCAGAGAGCTGACACAAGGGTAGTGGGGTCAGTGAGCGATCCGGCGTTCGGCAGTTCGACCGTTCGGTGGTTCGGTCGTTCCCGAACTGCCGGGACCCACGGCACCGCGGTGGATACCCACCGCCGTGGCGTGGGTGCCCCGAACTCCCGAACCCTCGAACGCTCTTGACGATCTGCCCCGTAACAGTTCGCTGGACTTCCTTGGAGCCGTCTGGATGATTCCCTCGCGGGAAATCTACTGGAATATCCCGGCCCATCTGCTGCTGTACCCCCTCTTCCTGCCGTTCCTCGCTGCCTTCCTCTACGGCTGCTACCGCCTCGTCAAGCTCTTGTGGATGGGCCAGCCCGAGAAGGATATCCCGCCGATCGCGCGGCAGATTCGGGAGCTGCTGTCCCAGGCGGTGCTTCAACGCCGCCTGCTCACCCAGCCGCTGGCCGGCGGCATGCACGCGGGGATCTCCTGGGGGTTTGGCATTCTCTTCATCGCCACGTGCATGGTGGCCCTCCAGGATTACTTCGGCATCCCGACGCTCTCCGGCAACTTCTACCTGTATTTCATGTCCTTGACCGTGGACCTGTTCGGCGTCGCGGGAGTTGCGGGGGTGATCGTCGCCCTGATCCGGCGCTATGTGTTGCGACCCACGCGGCTATGGAAGCCGCGCGACGCCGAGGGGTACAGCCTCTTCCTGTGGCTGCTTCTCGTCGTCCTGGTCAGCGGGTTCGTTGTCGAGGGGTTGAGAATCGCGGCCACCAGGGACCCCTGGGGTCTCTGGTCGCCAGGGGGATGGGCGACGGGCCTTGGTTTCGCAGGGTTGACGCGATCCCAGCAGACCCTGCTGCACCGGGTGACCTGGTGGGGGCATGCGGTCCTGGCCTTCGCCTTCATCGCGCTGTTGCCGTACACCCTGATCCGCCACATCGTTGCGGCGGCGGCCAACATCGCGCTGCGCCGGCCGCAGCCCTCGGGCGTGATCCAGCCGGTGGTCCTGGAGGAAGCAGAGCACTTCGGCATCTCGACGATCCAGGGATTCCCCCGCAAGGACCTGCTGGATCTCGTGGCCTGCACGGAGTGCGGCCGATGCCAGGACGCCTGCCCCGCCTGGGCCACGAGGAAGCCGCTCACGCCGAAAGGGCTCATCATTGACCTGCGCGACCACCTGCTGGCCCAGGCGCGCGGGAGCGGTAACGGGAAGCCCATGGTGGGTGGCGTGATCGGCGAGGACGTGATCTGGTCCTGCACGACGTGTGGCGCGTGCCACCACGAATGCCCGGTCTTCATCGAGCCGATCCCCAAGATCGTCAACATGCGCCGCTTCCTGGTTATGGAGGAGGCGAGATTCCCCGAGACGATGCAGGCGGCCATGCGAGGGATGGAGACCCGCGGCCACCCGTACCAGGGCGCCGTGCCAAGCCGAACGTCTTGGGCCAAGGGTCTGGGCGTCCCCCTGATGGCAGAGAGAGGGACGGCGGAGTACCTGTACTGGGTGGGGTGCGCTGCGGCCTTTGACGAGCGCACCCAGAAGGTCGCCAGGGCGCTTGTGCAGGTGCTGAAGGCCGCCGGGGTGGACTTTGCCATCCTGGGCGAGGAGGAGCGCTGCACCGGCGATGTCGCCCGGCGCATCGGGCACGAGTTCCTGTTCCAGATGCAGGCGCAGGCCAACATCCAGACCCTCAACGGCTACGGCGTGAAGAAGATCATCACCGCCTGCCCCCACTGCTTCAACACGCTCCAGAACGAATATGGGCAGTTCGGCGGACACTACCAGGTCATCCACCACGCGGTGTTCATCCGCGACCTCTTGAGGCAGGGCCGGGTGAAACCGAGGACGCCGATCGGGCAGACCATCGCCTATCACGATTCGTGCTACCTGGGGCGACACAATCGGATCTTCGATGCGCCCCGGGAGATCCTCCGGCTCCTGCCGGGCGTCCAGGCCAGGGAGATGGAGCGCAGCGGGGAGAAGGGCTTCTGCTGCGGTGCCGGCGGCGGCATGGTGTGGTTCGAGGAACGGATCGGCAAGCGGGTGAATGTCGAGCGCACCGAAGAGGCGCTGCGCGTGAAAGCCGGCGTGGTGTGCACCGCCTGCCCCTTCTGTCTGAGCATGTTCGAGGATGGGATCCGGGCGAAGGACGCGACGGAGCAACTGAAGCCCATGGACTTGGCCGAACTGGTGGCATGTTCTCTCTAGTAGAAAGCGTTCGAGCCTTCGCGGGTTCGGGCGTTCGACTGTTCTACCCCGAACCGTCGAATCCGCCAAAGGCGGAAACCGCCGAACAGTGTTTCATGGATTTCCACCTGACCGACGCGCAACGACTCATCCGCGAAACCGTCCGGGAGTTTGATGGTCTGCTGTGATTCGCGGATTGAGGCCGTAGTAAGGTAAGTAAGCCAGATGGACAATCGAACCTCAGCGGAAAGGGGCGCGAGATGACCAAAGTCTCCATCGTCAGGGTCGATAGGCCATGGGGTCGCGATCAGGTAGCCGCCGGCGTACGGCAGGCCGTGAGCATGGCTGGAGGCCTTGCCGATGTCGTCCGCCCGGGCATGCTGGTGATGGTGAAACCGAACATGGTGGCGCCACCCGCGTCGGCCGAGGCGGGGGCCTGCACCAGTCCCCTGGTGTGCCAGGCGGTGGCGGACATGGTGAGGGAGTTAGGGGCCAGGCCGGTCATCGCCGAGTCGTCGGCCAGGGGCGCGGACACCGAGGCTGCCCTCCGGGTCATGGGCTACGAGGAGCTCCGCCAGCAGGGCTATGAGGTGGTGGACCTGAAGAAAGACAGGACCGTACGGGTGAAGATCATTGACGGACGCGTCTTGGAGGAGATCACGACGTTCGGGCTGGTCACCCAGGTGGATGCCATCATCAGCGTGCCAGTGATGAAAACCCACGATCAGGGGCAAGCCACGCTGGCCCTGAAGAACCTGAAGGGTCTGGTGACCGACGCGGAGAAGCGGCGCATCCACCTGGAGGGCATGTTCGAGGGGGCGGTGGACCTGGTCAGTTACTTCAAGCCGATCTTTGCCGTGGTGGATGGCCTCATCGGCCAGGAAGGCATGGGGCCGCTCATGGGGTTGCCCGTGGGACTTGGCTTGGTTCTGGCGGGTCGCGATCTGGTGGCCGTGGACGCCACGGCCAGCCGCATCATGGGCTTCGAGGCCGAGGAGGTACCCATCACCAAGGCGGCGGCAGAGCGCGGCCTGGGCACCATGGACGAGGCGCAGATCGAGGTGGTGGGGGAGCAGGTGGCCTCCGTGCGACGGCGCTTCGTCCGCTGCGAGGAGGACCACCGCATCGACAGGGAGGGGATCACCATCGTCCACAGCGAGGGCACCTGCACCGGCTGCCGCAACGGTCTGCTGAGCTCCCTCTTCGACATGCGGGCGGAGGGCACCCTCGGGCGCGCGCGCGGGTTCACCATCATTGCGGGGCCAGCGGTGATCCCGGGAGGCATTCCGCAGGAGGAGTTGGTCAGCATCGGCTCGTGCAGCCTGCCCGAGGCCAGGCGGCTGCCGCGGTACGTGCGGGGCTGTCCGCCCAACAACGTGGACATCATCCGGGCCCTGAGCGAAAGGCCTGGGCCGGTGTAGTGAGGGACCGCGCAGCGTCACAGAGATCCATCGGCGGCAAGTCTCGCCGCTTTGCGCGTTCGCTCGCCGTCGCGCTTTGTCAGGCCGCGGGCGACAGTCGGGACAGGGGCAAGATGACGTAGCGGATCGGGCCCATCCAACCCGCGTCCAAGACGCGGGGCACCCTCCCCGAAGAGCACCCCAGCTGCGCTCTCGCGTCGGAGAGAACTCGTGCGATCTCCGGCCTAAAAGCAACTTCAGCCCCGCTGTTGTTCACCCACCCTATCTCGATCCGTTCTCGGCGAATCTTCAACGACCCCTACGACCCGATCGCATCCCGCCGTATGATTAACGGTTTTCCAAAATGGATGTCGTCGCGCTGGGGAAAATCGACACGAAAATGGCTGCCGCGGCTCTCTCGTCGAAGGAGTGCGCCCCGGGCCATAATTTCGCCTGCACGGAGAAGACTTTCCAGTTCCCACAGCTCCCAACTGTAACGGTCGGATTCTGGCGCGCGATCGATCTCCCCTCGGATCGCGGCAACGGTGTCGAGAAAGCCCCTCAGGCCTTGCTGACTCCGCCGTATCAGTAATCCGGACTGGGCGGCCGACTGCAGATCCTCCCTTAGCTCCTGCGCGCGAATTGCCTTGCCACAGCTCGCATGCAGTCTTCGCTCTTCCGCGGCGGCCAGCGGCGCGGGAACACTTTCCTGGATCTTCTTCCGCGCGTACCCCGCCGCACACGACCCGGCGCGAGCTCCGAACACTTGGCAGGTCACCAACATGTTGCCCCCCAAACGGTCGGCGCCATGGGGCCCTCCGGCAACCTCCCCTGCCGCATACAAACCGGGAATCGTGGTAGCTCCGTGTGCATCGATCCGAAGCCCACCGTTGATGGCGTGCCCGAAGCAGGCTGTCTGGACCGGCTGTCGCGTGACGTCCACCCCACGGTCCAGCAAATATGCTCGGGTAATCGGCCACATTTTGCGAAAGGCACTGTCAGGCGGGAGTGATTCTAGATATTGATCTGTTACGCGGCTAAGGTCCAGGTTGATGCCATCCTCGTGCGTACCCCTTCCTTCGGCCAGTTCCGTTTGCACCGCGATCTCGATATAGCGCGAATTGTCTGAGGAGCTGAACGGAAAGTGGCCGGAGTGCACGTCCATCACTTCTTCTTGCGACAATCCTGCGGGCAGGTAATCGGACAGAAATGGCTTTCCCGCCGCGTTGGTGAGCTGCGGATGGGCTGTCCATAGCCAGGCGTTGAACAGGTTCACGATGGGGTGGCTGATTCCAATGCCGGCCTGCATGAACTCCATATTTATGAGGTCCGCGCCTGCCTCGTACCCCAGCGTATACCCATCGCCACAAATATCGGGAGGATTCAGATTCCGCTTGAAGAGTTGTCCCGCCCCTCCTGTCGCTAGCACCACCGCCCCAGCAGCACACGTCCGATAGTGGCCGGGTCTGTCTAAGATCCCCACCCCGATGCACTCACCATCCTGAAGAAATAGATTGGTCACCAATGAATCTTCATATACTGGTACCCTGCGTCTCTCGAGTTCCCGAACGAGTGCCCGTATGATGGGTTCGCCGTGGCCTTTAATCACGTGCGTCCGCGGACGGGTTGCAAAACAGCATAGAAACTCAAGGTATTTTTGTCCGTCCCGTTCGAACGGCACCCCCCAGCCTTCCAGGCTTTTCAGGGCAAGGGGAGCTTCCTCCGCAACGATTCGCGCAAGGTGGGGGTCCGCCATCCCGTACGCCGCGGCCATGATGTCGTCGTAGTGTTTTTCGGGCGAATCCTCAGGGTCCACCTGGCCATCGGCCACGTTGAATCCAGCTATTTCTGCGACTTTGTACGCCGTTGCCCCACATTTTCCCAACTGCCCCTTGACAACCATCGCTACCCTGGCCCCTGAATCCGCGGCCGCAATTGCCGCACGGCATGCGGCCCCGCCGCCCCCAACGACAATTACATCAATGCCCTGAGCCAACATTCTCCGCACCTTCTTTCCGGCTTCGCGATCATTGATGTCTGCATAGGTAGAGATCACGCCCTAGCTTGGCTCTGCCTCGCTCTTGTGTCTAGAGTCGTGCCTGCCTTGATCGGAACGGCTTCATGTTTGCTGCCTCATAGTAGCGGATCCTGCGCATCCCGACCTCCTTCCCATTCCCTCCCGACCCCGTATCCCCTGTGACCTACACGATCCCCTCCTCCCGGAGTTGCGCGATCTCCGCCCGGTCGAGACCCAGACCGTCCAGGATGGCCTCCGTGTCCGCCCCAACTGCAGGGGGCGGTGTTCGGTAGGTCGGGGGCGTGCCGCTCATCTTGATCGGGTTCCCGATGACTCGGAGCGGGCCGCCGTCCGGGCGGCGCAGGGCCACGATGAGGCCGCTCGCCATCACCTGGGGATCCTGCTCCATCGCCGCGTAGTCGTTGACGGGAGAACTCCACACACCCTCCGTCTCCAGACGCTCCAGCCAGTGGGCGCGCGGCTGCCGCCGGAAAAGGCCACCCAGCAGCGCATACAGTTCCGCCCGTCGATCTAGCCGTTTCCCTGCCGTGTCAAACCGCGGGTCCGTCTCTAACTCGGGCAGTCCGAGGGCCCGGCAGAGGTTGGGCCAGGGACCGGTGGAGACGGCCAGGAACTGGCCATCAGCGGCGGGGTAGATCCCGTAAGGAGCCGGTTCGAGGGGATGCCCTAGCCCCTCGTTCTCCCGCAGCCAGAACTGCCCGCCGTTCAAGTGGTACGTAATCTCCTGGCACTGCATGTGGAGCGCGGCCTCAAGCAGGCAGACCTCTACCTTCTGCCCCATTCCCGTTCGTTCCCGCGCGACCAGTGCTGTAAGTATGCCGACGGTCGCCAGCATGGCCCCGTGGGCATCGACCGGATACGTTCCCACCGCCCGGGGACACCCGTTGGTCCTACCCGTTGCCCATGCCAGCCCTGAAATAGCCTGCGCCAACAGATCCTGCCCCGGCTTGTCCCGGTACGGGCCCTGTTGCCCGTACCCGGAGCAGGAGCAATATACGAGCCGCGGGTTGGCCCGGTGTACCTCCTCGTAACCCAGACCGAGCTTCTCCATCGTCCCGGGGCGGAAGTTCTCGAGCAGGACGTCGCATGTGGGGATCATGCGGTTGATGATTTCCCTCGCTCGTGGGTGTTTAAGATTGAGGGTGAGGCTCCGCTTGTTCCGGTTGATGGCCAAGAAGTAGGTGTTCACTCCCTCGATGCCGCCGACAGGAAAGCCTCGCTCCTCGGCGCCGGTCCCGAGGCGCTCGACCTTGATGACCTCAGCGCCCATGTCCCCTAACATCTGCGAGCAAAGCGGTCCCTGCTCGTACCGAGAGAAATCCAGAACCCTAATTCCCTGCAGAGCACCCCCGGTTTCCAACGCTTCCTCCTTTTCCCCCTCGTTCGCCTGTGATGCGCAAGACTGAACGACTACTGCCTGGAAGGCGGTAGGCTCGGACGCTGGTCGATTCGAAATCGACTGTCGTCTTGGAGCGGCTCCCCGAGGTCATACCTGCTGTGCGGCCCGCTCCGGCAGCTTGGCGCGCTGCCATCTTACCACACTCCGGGACTCGTCCCCAAGGCGAGACTCCCTATGCGGATTGGCAAGGGTTTTTCCGCTTCACGCCGCCTGGCGCAATTGCTCCCGCGCCATCGTCGCCAGGTGATGCCTTTCGTCGTAGGCAAAATGGCGGCGCCATCTTGCTCAAGGTGATCGATGGCCAGCTCGGCCTCACCGCCCGCCTGGCGGGCTGTCTTCCCGACTGGCGCCAGGTGGGGAAAGTCGAGCACGACCTGCTCACCATGTCCGCCGCCGCCGCTTTGGCCTCGCCTGCCGCACCTTCAGCGAAAGGCCTGGGCCGGTGTAGTGAGGAGCGGGGAGCAGGGGAGACAGGGAGAGAGGGGGACAAGGCGCGCTGGAGGAACGGCGAACCGGGGAAACGGGGAATCAAATCCGGAGTGCGGAATGCGGAATGATCGGAGAGCCGAGAGCCGCGAGACGAGAGCCAAGAAGAGCAGGGAGGCACCGGCGAAACGGAGAAGCGGGGACGGAATGAATGCGGATTGCGGAATGGCGAATGTGGAATCGCTACGGACGTGAAGCGTGAGGCGGGAGGCGGAGGAATTGACGGCACAGGGGCAGAGGAGCGAAAGAGAAGTAGGAGTCGGCGGGATCTTGCACTAGAAGCATTACTGTGCGGTGCGTAAGATAGGCGACAGGTCACCTGGGACCGCGCAGTCCGGGGGAGAGTCCGAGGAGGGGCGGCGGCCCGCCCCTCTCGGTAGGGCCCGCGGGGAGGGCCGAGGACTTG
>Ga0315289_10015036_pt1 | contig 10762 bp, 12 predicted proteins | sample YL17G11_40_MG_FD_203452 | JGI IMG/M metagenome (GOLD analysis project Ga0315289, IMG submission 203452) | Sediment microbial communities from Yellowstone Lake, YNP, Wyoming, USA - YL17G11_40 | ecosystem: Environmental > Aquatic > Freshwater > Lake > Sediment | place: USA: Wyoming | collected...
AGTAAGCGACATTCTAGAAAGTGGACACGATTGGGCTCAAGACCATGTTGCAACTGCAAAGGAAAGTATGGACCAAGTATTTGATTTCATTATGAATGAAACAAAAAAAGAAAAAGAAGAAACTGTGGAAGAATCTAATGTCAGATCTCATGCAAACGGTAGAGGTCAAAATCTAAAACCAAAGAATTATCCTCAAGCATTTAAAAGAGATGCTTTAAAAGAAGAATATGATTTTGCTGGTGAAGAAAGAGCTTTCCATGATCAACAAAATTTTGAAGATGAGATGGACCAAGAAGTTTACTTTGTTGTAGATAATGATTTTAATAAATCTCATTACCCTGACTTAATAGGTCAAACATTTGAAGAACCTCCTGCTTACGCTCAAGTTAAATTAATTAAGAGAGGTGAGTCAATTGATACCAACAGAACACTTGGAGATAAAGACGTACAAGAAAACTCTTCTGATTCATTAGTAAATCAACACGGAGAAAATGCAAAACCTCAAACTCTTGATGAGGTTACAGATACAGAAAGATATGAGCAAGTTGTAACTTTAGACGGAAGTGAAGCTGCACATGCTTTAAACATTTTAATGCAAGATGGTAAAGACGAAGCTATGGAATATCTTAAGCAATGGCACCAACCTGGACAAGGAATGGGGTCAGAAACTTTAGGACATGGTTCTATGGATAAGACATATGAAAAAGATGGTTACATTATGAATTGGAACTCATCTCTTGGATATATTGGACTTGTACATGATACAGAATACGGAAAAGATCTTGATGAAGATTCTTTAACAAAAAGACATCTAGCTGGACAAAGAGAAAAAACCGTTCCTCTTGGTCAACACGCTCCGCATTCACAACAAGCTAAAAAATAATTATGGAAACAAGAGAAAATTTTGACGGCAAACAAATACCTGTTGAAGAAGTTGTTAAGAAACAAGAAAGATGGTTTAGAACTGATGTTGACTTTGAAAATTCATTCAAGTTTTGGTTCGCACTTCAATGGCAAAATAAATATATTCAAATATTTGCTGTTGCATTTTCAATATTGATTTACCAATTAATTAACCTTGCAGACACCTTAGGCTCTATTTTCGAAGCTTGGAGTGAAAGTGTTGGCGCAGGCCTTATGGTTACAGCAGGTTCACTTTTACCATTATCTGTATCGTCTATATGCGCTTATAAAGCGTTCTATCAATATTTTAATGACTTAAAACATGGGAGAAGTCGATAATTTTAAAAAAAAATAATTATGAAAAACTTAAATGAAATTAGGAAAATAGTTAGACAAGTTCTTGTCAAAGAATCAATCTTAAAAGAAGGTGCAACAATAGGCATTAATGGTTTATTTGAAGATAAGAAAGATTTAACCAATATATTAAATATTTGTCACGCCTTTCAAGAAATTGCTTATCCAATACATAAAGTAAAATACGATTCTTTTTCGCCAGACGGTAATGATGCTTTTGAAAAAACTGGTATTGTTAATTTTTATTTAAAAAATGAATTTACTAATGGTGATAAAAATGATCTTATCTCTATTATGAGAGCCATCCAAAAATTCTCAAAAGAAAATGGCTTGACATTAAGCAAAATAACAGCCGAAACAAGTGGAGCTCAAAATACAGACATATATGACAATGATAGTCCAAAAACAGGAGTAAAAAACTACCAAGCTGGAGAGCCATTAGAAAACATAAGAGTAATTAGAATACCTGTTATTAAAAATGAATCATTTGATACAGGTTTAAGTCAACATGAAATTCACTTAGGATATTCGACTGTAAAAACTATTTTTGGCAATGTATTAGGATTTCCAATTGCTAGTGACGATTATTCTTTTACTTTCCCTGCTAAAGAAGTAAAGGAGCGAATTGAAAACATGACCTCTGAAAGAGAAAGTGTTTTATATCAAAGAGATATACCATTATCATATTTAAATATAATACACAATATGGCAAAATACGCTGTAGATCATGGTTATAAAACATTAGGAGGCGCTTAACCTCTTTAAAAATACGACCTAGGGCCGTGGCTAGCGAAATCTAGTCGGAACCTTCCACTTAATCGCTATCTGTGGGAGGTTTCATTTTTTTATAAGGTTTGTATTAAAATGGGTTTTTATACAATATTTATAAATAAAAAATATGGCAACAATCGCAAAAAAACAAACATCAGTAGCAAGTGTTACTGCAAAACCTAAAAAGAAAAGACCAGGGGTCCACAGCAAAAAAACAACCTCTAAACTAAAGAGTTCAAAAAATTACAAGAAATTATATGCTGGACAAGGCAGATAACATAAGAAAATTCATCAGAAAAACTTTGAATGAATATATAACTTCTAGAGATCTAAAAGATGTCGAGAATTATGCTGATGAATTATTTTCAGATGTTGGTGTAGATGTTGAATTTACGAAACACTTTCTTGACAGAGTTAATGATCTTAGAAATAAACAAGACATAACTCCTGAAGAATTAAAGTGGCTTTATCAAAAGGCTTATGATAGATATTCTAATATGATATCTAAATTAAATCCAGGAGAAGAAAGAGTTTTAACAGACCCTGATACGCAGATAAATGTTCCATTTGCAATTGGATGGGATGGTAAATCTCCCGACAAAGATATGGTTGCTAAAACAGTTATGAGGAAGAAGGATTTTAAATCTTATACTCCAAAATTAACTTTAGAAGAATCTATTGGTAGAATCAGAAAATTAAAGCTTAATGGGACTTATTATCATGGAACCTCAATTGGTTCAAATGATGATTTGTTTAGTGAGTTTAATCCTGGGCATTCAGATTGGGATGCTATATGGTTCGCAAGTGATGAAAACATATCTGAAGATTTTGCAGAAAATTCTTATCGTGATGACAATGAAATTAAAGCTGTATATGAAGTTAATTTAAAATGTAATGCCATAGCAGATATAGATTATACACAAGCCGAAGAAATAAAAAATCATTGGGGTCTTTATGATTTCAGAGAAAGCATACCAATGTTAAAACAAAAAGGATTTAATGGTTGGAAAACAACAGGATCAATAGGATATAATGTATATGATGACATTGCTCTTTTTAATTTGGATTGTGCTAAGATTGTGGGAGTTAAATTATTTATTGATGATAATTGGACAGACTATATGCCTTTATCAGAAGCTCAAGATATTATAGATTCAAAAAGAGTTAGTGTAGATGAAGATATAAACGTTCCTATTAATGTTGGCGATGAAGTGTTGGGAGGGAAATTCAAAAATAAGAAGGTGATAGTCAAAGATATCGGAAAAAATCCAAAAGGTGATATCACAATAAACGATAAACCTCTATTAAGATTTAGAATACAAAATAAAAAAGGCTCCTAATTGGAGCCTTCTTCTTTTACACTAGAACAAAAAAACAGAATTACTTCATTAAGGTAACATGACCTGTTTTAGTATGTTTTGTAGAATTCATATCTACAGCTTCAACTTTATAAACATATGAACCATCTTGACACATTACACCTTTAAATGTACCATCCCAAGCTTTATTTATATCGTTTGACATAAATATAACTCCACCCCATCTATCAAATACCGTCAAGTCAAAAGTTTTAACCCCAAGCCCTTTTGCACTTAGCACATCATTTAATCCATCTCCATTTGGAGTGAATACGTTTGGCACAAACAATAAGAACTCATCTTTAATAGATAATACTTTAGTAAGAGTATCTTTGCAACCATGAATAGTTGTTACCATTAATGATATTGGATAGCTTCCTTGATTATCGAATACATAAGTAGGGGTTTTATTACCAAACATTGTGCCATTTACTTCCCAAGTCCACACATTTACATCTTTGTATTCAGAAGGATAAAACATTACATGATTATCAGATACTGTATTAGGAGTGCTTGGATTCCATTTAAAGTCTGCGCTTGGTTTTTCATAAACCACAATAGGAGTTGGATATAAGAAATTTTCCTTACAACCATTATTTCCTATTGTAATAATATTTAAAGTATATTGTCCTGCATTTAAACACACATTAATACTATCTCCTAAATAATCACTACCATTAAAATTATAGGTTACAAATGAAGATTGGTTTTTTACTTTAGAATCATAAATAAAACAGAATGGTTCACATTGATTATTTTTATTTAAATTCAACATTGGAACGGGTGCTTTATTTACAGTCAAAACAAATGGTTGACTAATAGTATAATTAGGACAAGCAATATCATAAACAGATACATTGTAAACAGTTGTACCAAGTCCAATTCCAGATTGAACACTTCCTGTTGGACCTGTTAAGTAAGTAGTCGGGTTCCATGTATATGCATAATTTCCACTACCATTTCCAGCACCAGCTGTAACTGTAAAATTATCACCTTTACAAATTGTTTGGTTTGATGGAGTTAAAGTCCATGTAATAGGATTGTTTACATTTACAGTAATGTTGTTTTGAGTTTTACAACCGTTTAAATCAACGATTAATGTATACACACCAGCATTAATTGATACAGCGTTTGGAATATAAACATTTTGTAAATTAGAATTAAATCCTGGTCCTGTCCAAGTATAAGTACTTGCACCTGCAGGTCCAACAATGTTTAATACATCATTATAACACAAAGTTTTGTTTGGGCCAAGTGTAAATGGCATATCTGGCTTCACTATTAATTGAGTTGAGTTTGTTTGTGAACAAGTGATATTACCATTTGTAAATATAGCTGTAACAGTATAAATACCTGAGAATGTAGGATTCAAATTTATGAATGTTGCATTTGGAGAAACAACATTAAAGCTACTTGGTCCAGTCCAAGTATAAGAAACAGCTCCAGGTGCATTTGCTGTAAGCACAGCGCCTTGACCATTACAAACTGTAATAGTTGGAACAACAGTTATTGAAGATGTTGGAACCACATTAATATTGACAGCATTTGAAGTTATACAAGATACAGTTCCAATACTAAATATAGCATTAACAGAATAAACTCCTGCAGCTGATGGTTGTGCGCTGTTAATTACATTAACTTGATTTGTTGAAGTAAAACTATTTGGTCCTGTCCAAGAATATATTGGAGATCCAAGCGCATTCGCTGAAAATGTTGCTTGAGAATTTTGACAAACATTAGCAGTTGCAAATGCAGCTACTGGATTCATCGGCACAACTGATACATTTGATACTGCTGTTGATGAACAGGTCAATGTGGTGGTTGGCGCAGTAAATGTAGCTGTTACAGAATAGTTTCCACTAATGGTTGGAGTTACGTTTGATAATATTGGATTTTGTAAGTTAGATGTATAACTATTTGGACCATTCCAAATAATAGTTGGAGTACCTACTACGTTACCATTTAAATTTATTGTAGTTCCTTGACATTGTGTATAAGAAGGAGTAACGCTTATTTGAGCAACAGGAACAACAGCAAAACTACTTGATGCAGTTGCTTTACAAACTCCACCATTTACAAATGTACTTGTAATTGTAAAATTATAAGTTCCAGAATTAGATGGTTGTGCTGCGGCTATTACTGGTGCAACTATATTATTTGTATAACTATTTGGTCCTGTCCAATTATATGTTAATGTACCACTTCCTGTTATATTATTTGTAAATGTCAAAGTACTACCTTGGCACAATGGTCCATTATTTGTAATAGAAGTTGAAGGATTTGGATTAACCCAGATTTGAATTGTGTTTGTTGAATTACAACCACAAGTACCTGGTGAAATATTTAACGTGTAAACTCCGCTTTGTAAAACATTTGTAGCTGTGAATGATGGATTCATTACATTACTTGTAAAGCTCATCGGTCCAGTCCATGCATAAGTAAATGATGGTATTGCCGCTATACAAGTTCCTGCGCCTGGTGCTAATGTAACCGCTGTATTTATATTTATAACGCTACCTATACAAACAGGTGAGTTACTTGTTAAAGTAACAGTCATTGAGTTTGGTGTAGTACCAACATATACATTATATTCTTCTGTTTCTCCAAAACTATAATTCGTACATGGCTGAATTGTATTACCAACAGTAAAATAAGCACATCTTACACGCATTCTATAAATTCCGTTTGGAACAGCAGGAACAACCCATGCAGGCATTGCTGTCATAACAGCAGCAGGTGGAACACCAGCTGTTGATGTCATACGTTCTGTAACAGGATTATAAACTCCATCATTATTCCAATCTACAAATACTGTTGCACCTTGTGCATATACATTTCCTGATTGAAAATTACTTGTGATAACTTGACCAGGTGAAGCTATCATGTAATATTGACAACCCCAAAATCTATAGTTTTTGGTACCAGCTAAGTTCTGAGCATTACATCCAGAACCATTGTTGACAATATTAAATGTTGCACCATTGGTATTATAACTGTGAATAAAATCATTTACACCATTTCCAGGAGTATTAGAAGGGTTTGGTTGATTACATGGTATATTTGAATACAATGGCATACAATAAGGTGCAGGACCAACTCCTACTTGAGATGAAACTTTTACTTGACAAAGAAGTAAAATTCCAATTAATATGTTAACTATTTTTTTCATGTTCTTTAATTATAAAATTATGGTTTGTAAATAAGTTCGCTTCCTGCTAATAAAACTATTGCATCTTTAAATCCAGGGAGAGCAATTGTTACTTGCTCGTTTTCTTTTCTGTAGCTTTCAAATCTACCAATATCTATCATAGATTCATCTATCTTAACTCCTTCTTTTGAATAGTTACGTATTACATAAAATGATTCGGCATGATACCAAATTTCTTTTATGTATAAGAATCTATTTTCTTGTTTCCATATAGTAAAGTTTTGTTGGAAATCGTATTTAGCCTCAATATAAGGAGAGAATTTAGCCTCTTTTGTTGGACCTACTGTATTCCAGTAATTAACTAATACAAAATAGTTGTCTACAGTTTTATCATCTGCTTGTGATTTAGCCATCAATGAAAACATCAGTGAAATGGCCAATAGAATAAGTTTAATTTGTTTCATGTTTTTTGTTTCTAATACATAGATATTAAAAACATGATTTTTTGATGCTAGTGAGTGAAGCTATATAGAAAGTTATTGGAATAAAAAAAAAGATCGCAAATGCGACCTTTCGTTGTAGCGGGTGAGGGATTCGAACCCCCGATTCCGAGTTTATGAGGCTTGGCGGATGACCACTTCCATAACCCGCAGTATTGTAGCGCAAGAGGGATTCGAACCCCCGTCTCTGCCTTATGAGAGCAGCGTAAGAAGCCAACTCTACGATTGCGCCATCTTATCTAAAAACTTATCAATACTTTCAAAATAAAAATCTACATCGACCATTTTTTTGAAATACTGATCATCATCAATCAACACATCAGCTTTCGGCCTCAAGTTGTCATGTTTACTTATAAAGTTAACATTAAACTTTTTGGCCCATTTGCTTATTTCATCACTTGCTGAATATAACGTTACATCATAATTTTTGAAAAGATAAAAAGATCTTGGATGAACCGTATCTTTACTGTCTATTAATGTATCGTCTATGTCAAGCAATATTTTCATCTAATTTTATTTATCTTTTGCTTCAACGTATCTATATCTTTTTCTATTGATGCGTTGTTTAAGTCCACTATACTTGTTTCATCGTCGTCTTCATAAAAACGACATTTAATTTCTCTTTTACTGATAGTAAAGAATAATGATATAATCACTATCGATCTAACAAATAAACGAGCACTTACTTACTTTCACTTTTTCATTTTTGTTTCCTCCGTTTTTATTGTTTCTTTTTTGTTAATTTCTTTTTTATTTTCTAAGTCCTTGGACTTTTTAATTTCTTCATCTACTTCTCTCATGAAGTTTTGTCTCTCTATGTCCATAACTTTATTTTTTTATTATTCTTACTATTTCTTTAGGAGACACTACAATACATTTTGCCATAATCTCCTCTATTCTAGTTTTAGGTATATCGTAATGGTCTTTGTGAAACCAACACTTTTTTATTCCTAAATCTTCTGCCATCTTGTGTAAGTTTTCCTTTGAATAGGGATCACAAACTAAATGTCTTTTATTATCGCAATAATATTTCATTCTTCTAATTTTGTCGGCATGAGAGGATTTGAACCTAAAACTGAATCAGAGCGCTTCTGATTTTTGTCCTATTTTACTTCGCTTCCAGGCTTCGTCCGTCGACTGACTAATCCATTCCACTTTTCAATCTTATCTCCTAAGAGCGCCTCCTTCCAAGGGAGGGTCGGTTCACCACACCGAAAGCATACCGTTTTGAGCGGAGAACAGGACTCGAACCCGCAACATCCACCTTGGCAAGGTGGTACTCTAAGCCAATTGAGCTATCTCCGCAAACTCAGATTTTTATTCGACCATCTTCATGATCACCCGTGAGGGAGGTTGTTACAATCTGCAACCTTACAGTTCCTTGCACACGAAGTATACTGAAAACTCATATGGAGCGAAAGACGGGCCTCGAACCCGCCACCCCCTGCTTGGAAGGCAGGCGCTCTACCAAATGAGCTACTTTCGCATGGAGCCGAGGGGCTGTTCTCCAACAGTGAGTTCCCTTTCAACTCGGCATTTGAGCGAATAGAGAGAATCGAACTCTCGTATTCTGGTTGGAAGCCAGACATAATATTGCTTTCGCCACCACTATACTATACTCGCATTTTGTAGGGATATGTTGAAAGAGTGTTTTTTTGAAACCCATTTTCGAAGTAACTCTCTCAGTCGCCACTACAATTTATTTGTAGACACCATAAGGTGTCACACAATATTTTAATTCAAAGAACTAGTGGAGACGAAGGGAATCGAACCCTCAACACACTGATTGCAAATCAGCATCGCTTAAGCCTTAGTACATGCGCCCCCTTTTCTAACTTTCCTTTATTTTTCAGTATGCGGTAGTTAGATACCATTTCTGCTACTCTTAATTGTGGAGCGTAACGGAGTCGAACCGTTGACCCCCTGCGTGCAAGGCAGGTGCTCTAGCCAACTGAGCTAACACCCCATGTGTGGTACAATGTGTTCTTTCTTTCTTCAGTATCAAGCTTACGAAGACTAGAGTTCATTGTTGTATTACTTGCTTGATAGGCATAATATCTACCACAGTTTTATTTCCACATTCCGCCAGAATGCAATCGTTCAATTTCTCTCTCAATTTTCTTCTGTCTTTTCTTTTCTAAAAAGTCGTTAAACTCTTTTAGAAGCGGAACTGGTATTTCAATATTTTTGTCAAAGAACTCTTGTAGTATTTCTTCTTTAGTAAACGTATGTTCTACAATTCCATTAGTCCACTCGTCTCGCCAAAGGCCCCAACCACTCTTTCCAATCAATACACTCCTTAAAATATTTGGGTGTCTTGTTTTTATTTCTTCATCAGGTTTATATTGTCCATTTTCAATTTTTCTGAAACAATATTTTCCTTCATCTCCATCAGGATCAAAAACTATTTTATTTCTACTCTCTATATTAGAGCCACAAAATGTTATTACTCCTGATCTATTAATTTGAAAAAAGAAGTTAAACATTTTATTGAAGTTGTCAGAATACTTTTGCAGTTTTCTTTCATTTTTACTTCCGATAGTTTTTTTTCTTTCTTCTATTCTTTTTACTCTTTCTTGGCCTAGATGGCTCCCAAGCTTTGACCTCCTTGATTTTTCATTTTTTTATTTTTTAGTTAAACATTTATTTGTCGAGATAGCTGGATTCGAACCAGCGGTCTCTGCATCCCAAATGCAGCGGATTAAACCTGACTTTCCTATATCTCGTTATGTTGAGGTGATGGGAATCGAACCCACTCAGCTATAAGCAACGGTTTTACAGACCATCCCAACTCTCCTGCGTTGGCGCACCTCAATGTGTGGGATAAGAGAGAATCGAACTCTCTTGGCTACGTTTTACAGACGTTCCTGGCTACCCTGGCCGTTATCCCATTTGAGTTTTACGTTCTCCAACGTTGGATTTTGATAGTGTACAGTAGACCAAATACTACTTGTGCGGTCTGTACGGGATTCGAACCCGTGACCTTCGCCGTGACAGGGCGACATTGTGACCAGCTCTACTAACAGACCATTTAAGTTTAAAGCTCTCCAACTTGCGGTCCTGAAGGGAGTCGAACCCTCTCTGTTACTAACTTCACATCTCATAGACAGTGAGACACACCAGCCGTTATGCGCCAGGACCATTTTATTTTTTGTCGAGATGACAGGACTCGAACCTGCAACCCCGTGCTCCCAAAGCACGTGCGCTCCCAATTGCGCCACATCTCGTTCTTACGGATGCCTTTCTTTTTTTTACAATCGTCATTGTAAATAATTATGAACCGCAGAGCCGTTTCAGTGTCAGGAGTGAGGGAGTCGAACCCTCGGTGGAGAGCAACTGAGTCCCCACACTGGTTTCCAAGACCAGCCAATTAAACCAACTCTTGCAACTCCTGATAATTTTTGTCGGGGACCCAAGATTCGAACTTGGACTAGGCATTTATGAATTGCGATGTAACTCGTTGCATCACTACTGTTGCCAGAGATTTCTTGTATGAGCTTTTTTTACTGTGCTACCGTTACACTAATCCCCAAAATAAAATTCCAATAATTCAATGAACAAAAAAAACTCGCTCTTTTTGGGAGCGAGTTTCTTAACTTTTAATATTTTTTTAAACCATTATGATCCAAATAAAGTTAACATACTCGCTACCCCGCTATAATCCGCTGGAGCATACCCCATCCCTGCAGCGCCTTTCGGCATCGCTGGCATGTTTATTGAATATGTAG
>Ga0315289_10015037_pt1 | contig 10761 bp, 10 predicted proteins | sample YL17G11_40_MG_FD_203452 | JGI IMG/M metagenome (GOLD analysis project Ga0315289, IMG submission 203452) | Sediment microbial communities from Yellowstone Lake, YNP, Wyoming, USA - YL17G11_40 | ecosystem: Environmental > Aquatic > Freshwater > Lake > Sediment | place: USA: Wyoming | collected...
TCAGTCTCGGGTGGGAGACGGTATTGACGCTGATCCGGATGTGTGTGGAGACACCGGTGCCGTGGTCTGCTCCGGTGATGATAGGCAGCCACCCTTACTGGGACGCGGCGGCGGTCCGCGTTCAGCTGGAGTCGAAAGCGGGAAACAGCAGGGGGAACGGGTCCTGCTTCGGATAGGTGGCCAGTTGGTCCAGCACCCCCTTGAAATGGGCCTGCGGATCGGGATGCCGCTTGCGGAGGGTGTGGAGCACGCTCATGAGGATCTCGCGGGTCTTGGCTCCGGCCTCCGATTGCGAGCCGAAGCTCACCTTCCGGGCGATGACCGTGGGCCGCAGTTCGCGTTCGCAGCGATTGTTGTCGGGGGGGACCTGGCGATCCGTGACCCAGTGGTAGAGCCGGTCCGGGTGCTCCCGGAAGATCTCCTGGAGGCGCCGGATGCCCAGGTGCTGGGCCGGTTGCTCGACCGTCGCCACGATCTGCTGGTGAATCGCGGCGGCCTGCGCGTAGTACTCGGGCTCGGCGAGGGGCTGACCCTGCAGGTGCATGGCTGCGGCCAGTACCGGAATGAGCGTCGCGGTGAAGGCGCCCACTTCCGGGGCGTCCGGAAACTCTTGGCCCAGGTCTTCCACCTCCCGGAGCAGGTGGGCATAGCAGTACTGCAGCAGGCAGGGCGCCCGGGTGTACCCGCTGTAGCGATCCACCACCAGCACGCCCGATAAGGGCTGCTCACCCAGCACCTCCTGTGAAAAAGGTACCGGACACCTTTCGCGAGGTAACTGCCTGATTTCCTTGGGGAGGGTTTTGAATTCTTCGAGCACGGGGGTCGGGTAGGAAGGCGATGAAACCGTATCCGCCAATAGACGATCTCCTCCGGCCAATCTTGCGCGTGGCTATGCCCCGGGCCGGGCGGCTCTGCGCCCCCGGGGGCACCGTGCACGTGGTGGCCCGCTGCAATAACCGGGAGTTCTATTTCACCACCCCGGAGGACTTCGAGCTACTGCTTGCCCATCTCCGGGAGCTGGTCCGGACCTACGAGGTCACCCTGGATGCGTACTCGCTGACGTCAAACCACGTGCACCTGCTCCTCCAGGCCCCCAAACTGGATACCCTTGGGCGGCCGCTCCGCTGGGTCATGAGGGAGAGGGCCAAGGCGTTCCATCGCGTCCGGGGCCACGTCTGGGAGCGGCGCTACCAGGCGTGCCTCGTCAAGGAGCGGGCACACCGGTGATCATCGGCATCCGCAAGGGTCGGATGGAGTGGGATGATCAGCGGCCTGTTGAAGGACTCTCCCGCCCTCACCTCCGCCATCCGGACCTGGGTGGAGTATTAAGCTCGCACACCAGCGCTGAATCGCCACGGCGCCAGGTTCCTCTCCCCACGGACAGAGCGATCCCCGTATCCCAGGCCACCTGACGGCAGCAACCCGCTCAAAGGTGGAGTCACGCGCTCGGGGAATCAAGAGGTTAAAAGCCGAGTGGTGTCCAATACCTTTTTGGTGGTGGCCGTTCGAGGGGCATGCGAGAGTCAAGCTTGACGGGCGTGACAAGGAATAAAGCTCCGGACCCTCAGCGGGGTGCCCAGCCTTGACGACTCGTGGCTCCCCGGGCGAGGCTCGAACCTGCAGCCTAGCGGTTAATATCTGAACAGGTCGCTGAGGCGCGGGTAGAGTTCCGTATACACCGCGTAGCGGCGGTCGTAGCTCACCCGGTACGTACCGTCGGGCACGAACCGCTTCCAAACGCGGCGGCCGGAGCAAGGAGGGGCCTCCTCGCGGTCCGTCCGAACCGATCGGATCGTACCGTCACGGCCGATGCCTACCGCGGCCGAATCGAGGTAGCCCCCGGCCATGGCCCCGAGCATGGCGGCCCCCGCCACGGCTGCGTCCTTCAAGTCCAAGACCGTGAAAGCCCGCCCCGTGACATCGGCCTTGATCTGGGTCCAAGCCTCGATCTTCGCCCCGCCGCCGATGGACAGGATTTCCGAAAGCCGGGCACCCACGACTTCCTCCATCATGCCGAGGAGCTGGCGGGTACCGAAGGCGCAGCTCTCGAGGACCGCCCGGATGAGATGCTCCCGTTTCATGTCCAGATCGAGGCCGAAGAGCACGCCCTTGGCGAAGGGATCCCACACGGGGCTCCGCTCGCCCGCCATATACGGGAGGAAAACCGGTATGTCTGATCCGGGAGACACGGCGCCGGCGGCCTCTACCGCCGCATCGAATGCCTCCTGAGAAGTCTCCTTGAGCACCTCGTCCCGGAGCCACAAGACAGCCGCGCCGGTGCTCGACATCGCGCCGTGATAGAGCCACCGGCCCGGCACCACGTGACAGCGATTGATGAACCTGTCGTCGAAAACGGGCTTCTCCGAGCAGACGGTGATCACGTTGGTGGTCCCGGCGGACTCGAAGACATCGCCCTGATTGAGAGCGCCCACGGCGAGCGCCGAACAGGCTGTATCCCCGCCGCCCATCGCCACCGGGATTCCCGCCGGAAGACCCACGGCTTCGAGCTCCGGGCAGGCCAGGAGGCCGACCGCCGATGCCGACGGCACGATGGGCGGGAGTTTGCCTGGATCGATGCCCGCCCGGCGGACTGCGCCAGACGACCATGATAGGCCTCCGCCGGTCTCGAAAAGACCGGTGTAGGATGCGTTGGACGGGTCCATGCCGAGATTCCCGGTCATCCGCCGCGCCAGGAAGGTGTTCACGTGGCCGAAGCACCGAGTCCTCTCGTAAACGTCCGGCAGGTTCCGCTTGATCCAGAGCATGCTCGTCAGCGAGCATGAACCGGGCATGAGGCGGTTGGCGGATATCCCGAAGAGTTCCTCGGGCGGAATCAGGGCAGCGATTTCCTCGGCTTCGGCGACGCTTCGCCGGTCCATGAAAAGAATGGCACCGGTGAGGGCACGGCCGTCCGCGCCGAGGGCCGCCAGGCCCGGGGAGAGGACGGAAAGTCCGGCCGCGCGGGCAGAGTGTACCGCGTCGGGCGAGGAAGCGGCGAGACGCCGAACGAGCCCTTTCACCGTCTCCCAGACAGCTTCCAGGGACAGCTCGGCCCACCCTTCCCGCGGCCGGCTGACGGAATGCTCGGCTCGTTCGAAGGCCAGGAGCCTGAGGCCCTCGTCAATGATTGCCGTCTTGACGCTGCTCGTCCCTACATCAATGCCGAGAAACGTTGTCACTCCCATTCCTTGGTCCATTGCGCGGCGCACGGTTCGGCGGGCCGCGGACGGCTGGGGCACCCCCAGCCGATAGGCCGCATGCAGACGGCAGCGCTGGCCCTCCCCGGGGCCGGCCTCAGTCCCCGCCGCTGAGATCCTTGAGGAGTTCCACGGCTTCCTTGAGGATGCCGTTTTCGTGAATGATGAATCTGAGGACCCGGATGAGTTCCGGCACGTGACGGTATTCCCAGACGAAGCGGCCGTAAGTAACGCCGGCGCCGCCCACGTCGATGATGTCCCTGGTCATCCTGAGGTAGTCCTCGATCTTGCTGCCGATTTCGCCGCCGGCCACCACCACCCGGGCCGGGCACGCTTCCACCACCTTCCGGAAGGTATCCGGCGAGCCGGTATAGTTGGTCTTCATGATGTCCACGCCGAGTTCGGCGCCGGCGCGGACGGCATAGGCCACGTTCTTCCAGTCGTACTGGTCCCTCTTCTCGATGAAGCTCCCCCTGGGATAGATGTGGGCCACCAGGGGCATGCCGAGCGAGGCCGCTTGCTTGGCCATAAGGCCGAGCTGGCGGAGCTGTTCTGGCTGTTCGGGCCCGCCCACGATACACCCCATGGAGACCGCGTCGGCGCCCATCCGCACGCCTTCCTCCACATCGGTGACCCAGGTGTCGAAGCCAGGCTGGTAGGGCGAGAAGCTCGAGCACTTCAGGATAAGGGCCGTTTTCCCGGCATGCTTCCCGAAACACTGCTCCGCGATGCCCTTGTGCATGGTCATGGCGTCGGGTGCCCCTTCGACGATCCTGTCAATGGTGGATTGGATGGGGATAAGACCGGTCATGATGCCGCGGGCGATGGAGTGGTCCACGGTGATGGCGAGCAGCTTACCCGATTTGGGGTTCAGCAGCCTTGCGAGCCTGATTTCTTTTCCCAAAAATGCCATGGGGTTCCTCCGAAAAACCGGATGGTTACGGTTCGATGACGAGCTTGAGGCCGACACCGGCCTTGTGCAGATTGTACGCCTCACCGAACTCGTCGATGCTGAAGCGGTGGGTCACGATGTCCTTCACGTTCACCCTGCGCGAGGCGATCATGGAAACGGCGGTGACATAATCGAGGCGTGTGGCCGCACTGGTGCCGTTCACGGTGATCTCGTTGTAGTGGATGAGATTGGCCTCCACGGTGGCGGCGCCGGCATCGGGGAAACCGGCGAAGAGGTTGAGGCGTCCGCCCTTGCGGACCAGCTTGAGGAGATCGTTCACGATACCGGGCACCCCGATGGCCATGATGATCGCATCCGCTCCGAGGCCTCCCGTGGCGCCCATGACGACCTCATGGAGGCTCCCGGCCGCGGGGTCCACGACCCGGTCTGCCCCGAACCGCGCCGCCGCTTCCCGGCGACGGGGATTGGGCTCGCTCGCGATGATCGTACCGGCGCCGGCGGCCCTGGCGAGCTGGAGGTGCATGAGGCCAATGGGTCCCGCCCCGACCACCAGGACTGTATCCCCGAGTCCCACGTCGGCCTTCCTGATCCCGTTGATGCAGCAGGAAAGCGGCTCGGCAAGGGCGGCCTCATCGAAACCAGTTCCGTCGGGGATCCGGACCACGTGACCGTACTCCACGGCCCGGGCGGGGATTCGGACGAACTCGGCGAACCCGCCGTCGTATTCGTATCCTATGCCTCGCCGGTTGCGGCAGGCGTTTTCCCTGCCCTCCATGCAGTACCGGCAGGCGTGGCAGGCTATCACCGGCGCCACGGAGACCCGGTCTCCCCGGCTGAAGGCCGTCACGTCTCGGCCGACCTCCTCGACAATCCCCGCGAACTCGTGCCCGATGATCGACGGGTACCTTACCCCCTTGGTCTTCTTGCCTTCGAGGACTCGGATGTCGGTCCCGCAGAGGGAAGAAGCCTTGACGTGGAGGAGGAGATCGCCCTCTCCCGGCCGGGGATCATCAACGACGCCGGGCCCGAATTCGCCGGGCTTCTTGAGAATGATCGCTTTCATATGACTAACCCTCCCTCGACACGATGGCTTCCCGCGTTCTCTTAAGGATTTCACGCAACACGTGGTTGCATGAAACTTCTTTCAAAGCGCCGCTCCGCCTTCAAGACACTTGGCGATGGCCCTCAAGGTCAACCGCGCTTCCGTACCACCGGACCGCTTACGCCGCGGGACGTTCACACCCGCGGGATCAGTCAGGAGGAACTCGCCCCCCGCGTCACCGAGCCCCACCCGCCGGCGGAGGCGTCCGCCGGCTTCATCGCTCCGCTACATGCCAATGAGGGTGGGGAAAACCAGGGTCAACGGCGGGAAGAAGGTGATTACCAACAAGGCAATGAAGATGGCTACATAGAAAGGCATGGTCTCTCTAATTATCTTATCCATCGGCAGCCCCGTGATTGATGCCATACTAAATAGACACACCCCATATGGCGGTGTCGCCAGCCCGAGCGCGAAACCGCAGACCATGATGACGATAAAGTGGGTTGGGTCGATGCCCAGGTTCTGGGCGATGGGCAGGAACAGAGGCGTAAAGATTATGCATGCGGGGGTCGCGTCGATCGTCATACCGATGAGGAGCAGGAGGAAGTCCATGATCAGCAGGAATGAGAATTTCCCCCCGGGGAGGTCCGAAAGCACCGCGCCCAGGAATTTCGGCACGTTGTCGTACGCGAGGATCCAGTTCGCGATGGCCGTGGATGTGACGATGAACAGGATGGCGGCCGTGAGGTAGGCCGCCCTCCTGACGGCGACGACGATATCCGCCACGGTTAGTTTGCGGAAAATGAAAAAGTCGATGAGAAGGACATAGAGCACGGCCACCGCGGCACCTTCGGTTGGGGTCACCACCCCGGAAAAAATGGCTCCCAAAATGATGAGAGGTGCGATAAGCGCCGTCCAAGAGCGCAGAAAGGTTCGCCAAACATTCCGAAAAGAGAATCTTACCTTGCCGCCGTAACCGCGCTTCTTGCAGATGAAGATGTTGATGGCGAGAAGACAGAGAGTTATGAATACACCGGGAACAAGCCCTCCGGCCAGGGCCTTGCCGACCGACTGGTTCCCGCACGCCGCCGCGAGGACCATAAGTATGCTCGGCGGAATGACCACGGCCAGGGTTGAGGAACTCAACACGACTGCGGTCGCGTAATCCTCAGGATATTCGTCATCAACCATCCGAGGCACCAAAATCGTACCGAAGGTGGCGGTGTCGGCCAGGGAGGACCCGGAGATGCCTCCGAAAATCATGCTGCTCACGATACCCGCGTTCGCGAGGCCACCGGTAGTCCATCCCACTATGGACGAGGTGAAATCGACGAGGTTCTTTCCCACGGTCCCCTTCTCCATGAGGAAGCCGGCCAGGATGAAGAGCGGCACGGCCAGAAGCACAAAGGACGTGGCGGCTTCGCCGAAGAGCTGAGGCAGGATCTGCATGCTCGACACCGGGGAGAGGAACGTCAGCACGACGAGAGCGGAAAGCCCGAGGCTCACGGCGATCGGAACGCCAAACGTGAACATGATCGCCACGAGGATGAGTAGGGAGAGGGTCATTATGGGCATGGGGTTCCCTACCTTGCAGGCTATTCCCGATGCTCGCCGGCCGCGAACACCGGCTCTTGATTCGTGATGACGAGGTAGTCCTTGATCACAAGTCTGATGGTGGTGGTGATACATCCGAGAAGGATGGGGAGGCGCACCCAGAACATATGCACCTGAAGAATGGTCGTGCGGCTTTCGAATCTCTGATGATGCTGAAGGAGCTCGATGGTCGCGAGCCCCAGCCATCCAAGGTAAAGAATAAACAGGTTGATCCCGATGAGCCCGATGATTTTCTTGGGATTCGGGGGGAAGTGTCGAACGACAAGATCGAAGCCGATATGATTGTTATTGCGGGCGGCCACGGAGATACCGAACCAAATGATGAAGCCAAGGAGTGTCTCGCCGACCTCGACTGTCCAGGGCAGGGCATTCCCTGGGAGCACCCGGCTCAGGATCTGGAGCAGGACGTCGACGAAGACGATCACCAGAATGATCGGAGCCACAGCCATATCGATACCGTCCAGGATCCGGAAAACGATGTTGGTCTTCGTGTTTTCACCCATGGGATTATCCGTTTCTCACGCATAAGGTAAGCCAGACCCGATTCCCTTGAACATCCGTTTGCACTCTGAGGGCCTCATCGAAAACAGCGGCTTCGCGGTCGGATGGAAGAGGTGCGGGCCATGAGGACCCGGGGGAGTCCGACCACCAGATGGCGGTATCCGCCGGCGTGGATCTGTGACGTGTAGCGGGTGCCCCGATCGACCCTCTATGCGGCCCAGGGCCAGCCACTCCAGAGTCTGCGGACGGCCCAGCGGGGACCGAGGACGCGCGGTACCGTTGCAACGGGGTCATCGAGCGGCTCATCCGCACCCTGAAGACGCCATGCCTTTACCTGGATCGCTTCACCACCCTGGAGGAAGCTCGACAGATCACCGGCGACTTCATCGTGCGCCACAATACCGCGTGGCTCATCGAACGGCTCGGCGGTCGGAAGCCGGCCGAGACCCACGCCATGACGTGGACCGAGGCGGCGTGGCCATGCGTATTCGCTCTCCGGGAAACCAGGAGCGGCACCCGTGGCCTCGAGATGAAAGCCTCAGGACCGCCGGAGCGGTCCTGAGGCCGTCTCTGTGAAAGGCCGGGGCTAGGGTTTGCGGGTCTTCTCGACGGCGTCGAGGAACGCCTTCCAGTTGTCGCCGCCAACCTGCTTGGCGAAATCATCGTATACGGGCTGCACGAGTTTCCTGAAGGGTTCCTTCTCGGCATCGCTCATGACGTAGAACTTGACACCGGCTTTTTCCATGCTGCTGCGGGCGATCACCGTGTACGCATCGTCTTCCTTGAGATTGACGGCGCCCCACTCCTTGGCGGCTTCCTTGTACACGGCCCTCTCCGAGTCGGAGAGCTTGTAGTAGGCGTCCTTGTTCATGAACAGGATGGAACCATCGGCGATGTAGTTCCATACGGTGAAGTTCTTGGCGACTTCATGGGTCTTGAAGTCGTACTGGACGGGAATGGAGTTGTCTTCGCCGACGACGGTGCCGAGCTGAATGGCGGTGTAAATTTCACCCGAAGGAAGCGGAACCGGTTTCGCGCCCAGGGCTTCGAAAATCTTCACGAAGAACGGGTTCGCGGGAACGCGGAACTTCAAGCCCTTCATGTCGTCGGGGGTTTTGACCAACACCTTGTTGTTGTTGAGCTGGCGAAACGGCCGCGGGGTGAGGCCGAGGACGACGAGGTTCTTGGTCTCGAACCCGTCGTAGAGCCACTTCTTCCACACCGGGGCGTTCAGATCCAGGAACCGGTTCACGTGGCCCATATCGGAGAACAGGAAAGGCAGACTCAGAGCGCTGATTTCGGAGACCTTCGTACTGAGGGCGGAGACGGCCTCGATGCCGATGTGGTTGGCGCCGGACTGGGTCATTTCCAGAAGGACCTGCCAGTTCCTCTGGAACAGCACGCCGTTCCCGAACACTTCGACGTTAAACTTTCCGCCAGTCCTGGAATTGACGATTTCGGCGAATTTGCGGGAGGCCTTCTCCCAGGGGCTTTCCAGCGAGGCGTTGTGGGAAACGGTGACTTTCTGCCCCGCCGCGGAAGCGGCTGGTGTCGCCATGACAAGGAGTACGGCTGCCATGACGAGCACCGTCATCAAGCTGAGTCTTTTGCTCATACGACCCTCCTTGTTGATGATTTATTTTCGTATCGGCGACCGATAGCCGCTGAGGGATTTCCCGTGTTATACCATCAATAAGAACTCCTTTAACCCGCAAGCCAGCCTCAGCCGATGGCCAGGACGTGCCCCGTCACGAAATCAGCCATCGAAGGGGCGAGAAAAGGCGCCGCCGACGCCACGTCACGGGTTCCGCAAAACCGCGCTATCGGCATTCTCGACACGAAGCAGTCGAACATTGGTTATCTGCCAGGAGGGGGCCGCGATCGGCATATCGGCCAGCACCGGTGCTACGGATAGCATGGATTCAGGGGTTGTCAAGAAAAAACATCGTCACCATTAAGGACACAAAACGCACCAGGCTCTCTTTCTTTGTGTCCTTCGTGTCCTTTGTGGTGCATTCCTATCTCATCTCATCAACAACCCGCCGTTCACGTCGATGGTGGCCCCGGTGATGGCAGCGGCCTCCGGCGAACACAGGAAAGCGACCACGGCCGTGACCTCTTCCGGTTGGACGAACCGGCCCAGCGGCGTTTTGGCCCGCAGGTCCTGCTGGACCGGCTCCGGCCAACCGGCGGTGAGATCGGTCTCCGCGGTCCCCGGTGCGATGGCGTTGACGGTGACGCCGTATGGGGCCAGGAGCCGCGCAAAGGATTTGGTCATCGCCAGGAGACCCCCCTTGCTGGCGGCATAGTGCACGCCGACGGTGATTCCCCCCATCTGCCCGGCCGCTGACGCGACGTTGATCACCCGTCCCCAGCCGGCCGCCCGCAGTCCCGGCAGGGCAGCCTGCGTGCACAGGAACGCCCCTTTGAGATTCACCGCCAGGACCCGGTCCCACTCCGCCTCGCTGATTTCTTCCGGTGGGGTCAGCGGACAGATGCCGGCGTTGTTCACCAGAACCTCCACCCGGCCAATGGACACAACCGCAGAGCGGACCGCAGCGGCGTCGGATACGTCAAAGACGCAAGGGACCGCTTCGCCGCCCTGGTCGTGGATCGAGCGCGCGGTCTCGGCCAGGGCGCTGGCGTCCACGTCCCCCAGGGCGACCCGGGCGCCCAGCCCGGCCAGCCGCTGGCTGATGGCCCTTCCCAGCCCCCGGGCGGCACCCGTGACCAGGGCGGTACGACCTGCAAGAGTTCGTTCGTGCATCTACTGGATTCCTCCAGGTGCGACGCGCTTCGAAAGTGCGTCGCACCTCAGAAGCTAACCTTTCTTCGGATCGTACGCGCCGGGCGTCACCGGTGGCGAGAAGAGGGTCACCAATTTCAACGGCTCTTCTCTGTCCGCGCGGATTTGATGCGCAAGCCCGGGGGGAATAAACACGGCCACACCTGGCTCCAGGTGGACTTCCTTGCCTGCGGAAGAGATGGCGCCTTGGCCGGAGAGGATGTAGATGATCTCCTCCGCCGCCGCATGGGTGTGGGCCGCGGCCAACGTCCCACCCGGAAATTCGGCCAGACCAAAGGCCAGGTTCCGGGCCTGGCTGTTCTGTGGACCCAGCAGATAGTACCAATCGCGACCGGGGAGATGGTAAACTGTACAGTTGTTAACGTGAGCCGTTTCAAGTTCAGGCATATGCTCCTCCCTCGTGCAACCAACCCCCACTCCCGCCGCGAAGACACAATCCCTATCGCGACGCGATAGTCCCCGAAGCCACCGCCGTGGCGGTTCGCTATCAGTTGGGAACACCGGCGGTGGTTTCGATCTCAACCTTAAAAGAAACAAAAGGTACCGGACACCTTTCAGAGGCTAACTGCTTGATCTCGTTGACGCGCAAACGTAGGTTCTGAAACAACTTGCGAATCCCAGGGGCGGCGGCCTCCTCCGGAGCCTCGGCGGCTGGGCGCAGGTCCTCTCGCTGAGGCGGAAGGGGAGC
>Ga0315289_10015041_pt1 | contig 10760 bp, 6 predicted proteins | sample YL17G11_40_MG_FD_203452 | JGI IMG/M metagenome (GOLD analysis project Ga0315289, IMG submission 203452) | Sediment microbial communities from Yellowstone Lake, YNP, Wyoming, USA - YL17G11_40 | ecosystem: Environmental > Aquatic > Freshwater > Lake > Sediment | place: USA: Wyoming | collected...
AAGGCAGACCCCCGTTTCTCCCAATTCACCCAGATCGTTATGCTCGACCCGACGGATTCGGCTGAAACCAACTTTCTTGGGCAGCTTAAGGTTGATCCTAAGACAAGTGAAGCGGTCACGGTGCTCCTGACGCCTCCGGGAACAGTCGCTGGCAAGTTTAGTGGCCAGACCGACAAGGCGAAACTAGTGGCTGCACTCAGTGCCGGCGGCTCGGGTTGTTGTGGTTCAGGGAGTAAGTCGAGCTGTGCTCCGAAATAACGGGAGGCCGTCACGTGCACCTGAGGACAATCGTCTGGCGCGAACTGTTTGAGCGAAAGAATCAACTGGCCACAAGTTTCCTGGCAATCCTCGTGGGCATTGCCGCAATCGTGTCTATCAAGAACGTCACCTTCTACTCTGAGAAGGCCGTGGCTAAGGAACTGGATGCCCTTGGCGCCAATATTCTCATTCTCCCTAAATCGGCCTCTCTTCAGGGCTACTATAGCGCCGATCTACAGGACGAGGAGTTTCCGGAGGAATACGTTACTCGGCTGTCGTCTTCGGACCTACAGGGCTTGGACAATCTCTCACCCAAGCTCTCCGTCCCGACAGAAATAGAAGGAAAGCGATTCACGCTGACGGGAATATTACCGAAGAGTGAATTTCAAGCTAAGGCCGCCTGGCAGGGTGCGGGTATATTCTCTCGTCCCCAAGGCTGCGGCACGGTTGTTGTGGATACAACGTGTAATCCCCCTCCGGTCCAAGAAACACTGGTGCGTAGGAGGGTCATCGAGACGCTTGGTAGCACGGAAGCTCTTGTAGGAGCGGATGTTGCAACTACTCTAGGCCTCAACGAGGGGCAGACGATCAAGCTCCTGGGGAAGCCATTCAACATAATCGCCGTCCTTCCGCAGACAGGAACAATAGATGACTCCCGCATCTTCGTCCATCTGCACAGGCTTCAAGAGCTTACCGGTAAGGGTTCGGTACTAAACGCGATCGAGATCGTTGGATGCTGCAATCAGATATCCAAGGGCCTGGTCCAGAAGATTAACAAGCTCCTCCCCGACGCAAAGGTCGTCACTATCACACAGGTGGTGGACACACAGATCAAGACGAACCGCATGATGTCTAGGCTTTCCCTCATTTTCTTGGCGATCATCGTCCTGGTGGGCGGAGCCAGCATCGCGAATTACATGTACGCAAATGTGTTTGAACGTAGGCGGGAGATCGGCACGCTGATGGCTTTGGGAGCAGGTACTTCTTTCATCTTGAGAATGTTCTTGTTGAAAGCGCTTCTTCTGGGGCTTGCGGGTGGGCTCGGTGGTTACGCACTGGGTACCGTGCTAGCAGTCACTCTTGGACCCAGGCTTGCCGGTATCCCGGTTCTTCCGATGTGGTCGCTTTTGGCCTGGGGCACAGGCCTCTCACTGGCCATCGCCCTGGCGGCAAGTTACTTCCCCGCCCGGCGGGCAGCTCACCTGGATCCGAGTGCCGTTCTTCAGGAGGTCTGATCAATGCTCAGAATGGAAGCTGTTACCAAGATCTATGATGGCCGTGGCCGGACCGTGGCGGGGCTGCGCAGTGTGACACTCGACATCTCCAAGGACGATTTTCTGTGCGTGGTCGGTCCGAGCGGATGCGGAAAGAGTACTCTTCTTCTCATTTTGGGTGGGATGCTATCACCAACCGAAGGTCGGGTTTTGCTAGACGGGCAATCTCTTTATGCTCTCTCCCCGGATAAACGTGCAAACCTCAGAAGGGAGAAGATAGGATTTCTCTTTCAAACGTTCAACCTAGTGCCTTACCTTTCGGCCCTGGAAAACGTTCAGATTCCGCTCGTGCTGGCGGGATTGAACGGCCCTTGCCAGAAAGAAAGGGCCGCAGCCTTGCTCCAACAAGTGGGGCTCGCTGACAGACTCCACCACAAGCCATCCGAACTGAGTGTGGGCCAGCAGCAGCGCGTAGCCTTGGCTCGCATGCTTGCCAACAATCCTGAGATCATCCTGGCTGATGAGCCCACCGGCAATCTGGACCCGGACACAGGCGAGCAGATCGTCGCGTTATTAGAGGAGATCAATAAGGAAGGTAGAACCGTGGTAATGGTGACACACGACCCGCGGTTCGCAGTCAGGGCCAAGAAAACTGTGAGGTTGCGCACAGGCAGCGTCGTTCCGGAAGAAAGCAAGCCAGCTGAGCCTTCTAAACACTGCTGCCCTCATTGACAGGCAGATGCGACTGCCCGGCGACTTTGGACGTTCTGCGTCTCGGTACGAGCCGATCCCTCAAATTCCTCAGCCTCCGCTGAGTAGCAAACAGGAGTTCTTGCTTTCCTTTTCCGCCTTCGGGATGGGCCCGGGGCGCGGGCACTTTCTTCTCCGTTCTCCGTCTTCGGTACGAGCTGGATCTAGTAGTTCCTCAGCCTCCTCCTACTCCCCCATCTCGATACGAGCCGCTTCTCCAAGTTCATAAGCCTCCTTAGACTCTTCAAACTCCGGAGTTTTTTCAGATCCCGCGGCCCTCATCGCCTGTCCCAAAAACCAATTGATTCACTGACTGCACATGGTATAGCATCACATATGCTTACGGCATCTATCGCCATCCTGTGTCTGGATGCGGGTCGCGCGTCACCGCACGACCGAGACTGAGCTTTCAAGGCTGAACTCTCTGATTAGTCCCCGAGGATAGAAATGACCCGAACTACAAAGACAACCGAAACTAGAAAAATGGCCCCAACTACGAAGACGATCCTAGCAACAGATACGACCCAAACCGACAAGGCGACCCAAACCAGTAGGACCATTCCAAGAACAAGGCCGGGCAGCACAAAAACCCGCAACAACGGCGCAACGCTTGGCTTTGAGGCCAAGCTCTGGCAAGCGGCCGATAAGCTCCGAAGCAACATGGACGCGGCAGAGTACAAACATATCGTGCTCGGCCTCATTTTCCTCAAGTACATCTCTGACGCCTTCGAGGAACACCGCACAAAGATCGAGCGAGGAACTACTGATTCCAAGAGTGACTGGTATGTCAAGGATCCCAAAGCCAGGTACGAGGTAATGGAAGACCGCGACGAGTACGTGGCGGCTAATATCTTCTGGGTGCCCAAGGAGGCTCGTTGGCCTCGCCTTCAGGCAAACGCAAAGCAATCGAACATTGGCAAGCACATTGACGATGCAATGGTCGCTATCGAGCGCGACAACAAGGTTCTCAAAGGCGTCTTGCCGAAGGACTACGCCCGACCCGCCGTTAACAAGCAGAGGCTGGGAGAACTCATTGACCTAATTGGCACCATCGGTCTTGGCGACGCAGAAAATCGCTCCAAAGACATCCTCGGTCGTGTCTATGAGTATTTCCTCGGGCAATTTGCTAGTGCCGAGGGCAAGAAAGGGGGCCAGTTCTACACGCCACGTTGCGTGGTGCGCTTGCTGGTTGAGATACTTGCGCCTTATAAGGGGCGGGTCTATGACCCCTGCTGCGGCTCCGGGGGCATGTTCGTACAAAGCGAGAGATTTATCAAAGAACACGGCGGGAAGGTTGGTGACATCAGCATCTATGGGCAGGAATCCAACCACACCACATGGAAGCTCGCCAAGATGAACCTGGCAATTCGGGGCATCGACGCCAACCTCGGCCCAGAGCCTGCCGACAGTTTCCACCGTGACCTGCATCCCGACCTCAAGGCCGACTATCTGCTGGCCAATCCTCCTTTCAATGATGGTGACTGGGGTGGCGAACGACTCAGGGAGGACAAGCGCTGGAAGTTCGGGGCACCGCCTGTCGGTAACGCCAACTTTGCCTGGGTGCAGCACTTTATCCACCACGTAAGCCCAACCGGTATGGCGGGGTACGTTCTCGCCAATGGCAGCATGTCCAGCAACCAGTCCGGCGAGGGTCACATCCGCAAAAGCATCGTTGACGGAGACCTTGTGGACTGCATGGTCGCTTTGCCGGGGCAGCTTTTCTACAACACGCAGATTCCTGCTTGTCTTTGGTTCATCGCTCGCCAGAAGAAAAACACCCGCTTCCGCGACAGGCGCGGCCAGGTTCTCTTTATAGACGCGCGAAAGCTCGGCAAGATGATTGACCGCGTGCATCGAGAGCTTACCGACGAGGACATCGGAAGGATCGCTACCGCTTACCACGCATGGCGCGGTGACAAAGACTGCAAGAAGAAATACCAGGACGTTGCTGGGTTCTGCAAATCCGTGACGCTGGACGAAATCCGTCAGCATGGCCACGTGCTCACACCCGGACGCTACGTTGGCGCGGAGGCAGTCCAAGACGACGGCGAGCCGTTTGGCAAGAAGATGAAGCGACTGACGGAGCAGCTTGAGAAACAGTTCGCAGAGGGTGCGAAGCTCGATGAGCAGATTCGAAAGAATCTAAAGGAGCTGGGGTATGGGAGGTAGGTAAGGAGCTTCGCGCCCATGCTGCAAAGGGCCGTTTGGGATAATCTGAAAGGGGTGGGGGATGATGTCTAAAGAGCAAGCGCACAAGACAAGATCGCGAGTTACAAAGATCATGCGGCAGCCAGCGAGACAATCGATCGGCTTGCCAAACGGATATGCGGAGTTGTTGACCGACCTTAAGGCCCGCATTCGCACCGCGCAGGTCAAAGCGGCGCTATCGGCCAATCGGGAACTGATTCTTCTTTATTGGGAAATCGGACGGCGCATTCTGGATGAACAGCAGAAGGAAGGTTGGGGTGCAAGGGTCATTGAGAGACTTGCACACGATTTGAAAGTCGAGTTTCCTGAGATGAGAGCATTTTCTTCACGAAATCTCCTTTTCATGCGCGCTCTCGCAGAAGCGTACCGCGACAAACAATTTGTGAAACAGCTTGTTTCACAAATTCCGTGGGGACACAACATTCGCATCTTGCAGGCGATCAAGAACCCCGTCGAAAGAGAATGGTACATCAGTCAGACCATTGAGTTTGGTTGGTCGCGGAGCATATTGGTCCTGCAGATCGAGAACGAACTGTATCGCCGGCAGGGCAAGGCAGTCACTAACTTCCCTCGCACCCTACCACAACCAGACTCCGCCCTTGCCCAGCAAACGCTGAAGGACCCCTACATCTTTGACTTCCTCACCTTCGATGCGAGCGCCCGTGAACGAGAACTGGAGGAAAGCCTCCTCAGCCATATCCAGCGCTTTCTAGTAGAGCTAGGGATGGGGTTTGCCTTCGTCGGGCGGCAGGTGCATTTCGAGGTCGGAGGCGAGGATTTCTACCTCGATCTACTATTCTATCATCTGCGGCTACGTTGCTTCGTAGTCATCGATCTGAAGGCTGGCGATTTCAGGCCCGAGTACGTGGGAAAGATGAACTTCTACCTGTCCGCCGTGGACGATCGTCTGCGTCACGCTGAAGACAAGCCCTCCATCGGGCTGATCCTCTGCAAGAGCCGCGCCCGCCTGATCGTCGAATATGCCTTGCGCGACGTGCGCAAGCCCGTCGGGGTGGCGGAGTGGAAGACAAGAATAGTTAAGTCCCTACCCAAGGACCTTAAGGGCAGACTGCCAAGCATTGAGGAGATCGAGAAGGAGCTGGGATATGGAGAGCAAGGCGACTCTGTGGGAGAACAGTGAGGAAATCTTCCGGATCGCAGGACGGCATGGCGTGCAAGACGTCCGCGTGCTTGGCTCGATCGTGTGCTGGTGGTCGATCTGGGGCCAGTATCCTGGCGCCTGGTGGACGTTGTTGAGCCCCATGCTATACGACAACCATCCCGCCAGAGCATCTTACAGGAGGCCGTTTCGCTATGAAGGACGATCACGTGTATCTCGATCACATTCTCGAATGTCTGTAGTAGATTGACGCATGACTACTTGAGTGTCAGATCGGAGCAGGTGCTGGAGATGATGGAGTATGACATCCACGTTGGGCCTGCATTGGGATGTAGAGCTTGTGAATAATGGATGACCATGGATGACTTTGACTTCCGACATATCGCACCACATTGTGGGGGTCAACGAGAGGCGTTCGAAGAGCTTTGTTGTCAGCTCGCGCACCGGTCTCTTCCCGGGGACGCAAAGTACATCCGGCTCCAGGGAGCAGGTGGTGATGGAGGAGTGGAGTGCTTCGCCGACCTGCCTGATGGCAATCGAGTTGGCTGGCAAGCGAAGTATGTTTTTGACGTCCACTCTCTCATCCGTCAGGCCACCACATCATTAACCACGGCCTTGCGGATCCACAGCACGCTGACACGATACGTTGTGTGCTTCCCGTTTGATCTGACAGGTCCAACGGGACGACGCGGTCGAAGCGGTCAGGAGGGGTTTGACGACTGGCGCAAAGAGCATGAAAGCAAGGCTGCTTCTGAAGGCCGTCAACTGATCATTGAGGCGTGGCCTGCGTCGAAGCTCCGATCTCTGCTGCTAGACTTAGACACAGCAGGAGGTATGCGCGCGTTCTTCTTCAATGAAATCATTCTCACGAAGGATTGGTTTTCATCCCACCTGAACTCAGTGAAGGTAATCGCCGGGCCGCGATACACACTAGAGTTGAATGTTGAGACGGACCTTTGGAAGTGGTTCGCCGCTTTCGGCCGTACCGCGGCCTGGTCTCACGACTTTGAGAGAAAGCTACGTCCTTGCCGAGAAGCGTACGATGATCTTGCTTCCGCGGTACGCAGAACTAGTTCGGATGCAACGGTCCCGGCATGGCCCGATGACTCTCGGGAGCACGCCCAGTGCTTGGTGACCAACATGGCGAAAATCCTCGACGAGTGCAATAGTCTATCTAAAACAGATGAGTCGCGGGCACATGCGCACTGCATCGCCCAACTTGGCGATCTACTGGAAGGGCTTCGGTCCGTTGAATCGGATTTGGCGGAGGATCTCGAAGCTCAGCACGGACCGGGATCTGCCGACTCGCCTGGATTTCGCCAATTCATGGCCGAGTACGAGGTCTCTTTCCCCACGGCTAATCTGGATCACGTACGCAACGCAGTCACTGCATGTAGAGATCTGCGTGACTGGCTCCAGTCCCCCGCAGGTTCCCTCGCGTTTGCACGGGCTTTCGTGCTCACAGGCGCAGCAGGATCGGGAAAGACACACGGGATTTGCGACGCTGCTCATCAGCGTTTTGGGGAGGGCCTTCTTATATGCGTGACTTTTGGGCATACGTTCTGCAGCGAGCCTGATCCGTGGACAGGACTGTTGGGGTCTCTCGGGCTTCCCATCGCACTTGGAAGGGACGGCCTTCTCGACGCCCTAAACGCTGCAGCTGAAGCTTCCGGTTCGTTATTGATTCTCTGTATTGACGCGCTCAATGAGACTCGGCCATTGCGATATTGGCGCAATCGGCTATCTGCCATCGTGGAAGCAGTTCAGCGCAGACCCTGCTTGCGACTTTGCGTTACCTGCAGAACTTCATTCGTGCCATACTGCCTTCCCGTAGGTGTCGGCATGCCAGTCATTGAGCACCAGGGATTTGCTGGTGTCGAACGCTTGGCCTGCCAGGCATTCTTTCAACACTACAACCTTAAGCCTCCGATCACGCCTATCTTACAGCCCGAGTTTTCCAACCCACTATATCTAAAACTAGTCTGCGAAACTCTCCGCTCGCGCGATCTCGACCGTATTCCAGCTGGCTGGCGTGGGCTCGCCCCAGTCATTAGAGCGTTCCTCGATGAAAAAGAACGGCAGTTTGCGGCCGATTACGAGACGAATGTGAGTGCCAACATGGTCACCGGTAGTCTCAGAGCGATCGCGCGTGCGGTCGCAGATTCCGGTGGTTCTTCGGTTCCTTGGTCGCGCGCACAACAGGTGATAAGCGAAGCAAGACCGCAAGCAAGAGATCTGCCAGTAGTTGAATGGCTTGTACGAGCCGATTTGCTGATTGAAGATGCCCCTGGCACAAGTGACCCGCTCGGGGACGAAGGCACTGTGCGGCCAGCGTTCGAGCGCTTAGGAGACTTCCTTGTCGCGGATGAGATTCTATCTCGGATTAGACCGGAGGAAATGGATAAGGCCTGCCGACCCGGTCAACCTCTCCATTCGCTGCTTAGTGACTTGAACACCATAGGAGAGAATAACGGTGTGGTTAGCGCACTCTCGGTCCTTCTTCCAGAAAAGAGACCTGGATTGGAGCTCCCTAATCTTGTGGCAGATGAGTCCGTTCGAGCGGAAGCGCTTAAGATCACAGTCAAATCCTTCCCTTGGCGGGATCCCGCCAGCCTGTCCTCATCCTCAGCGTCCTTGATGCTCGACGGTCTTGGGATGCGCGACTTCTTTTCTGAAACCATTAACGCTGCATTGTCGGTATCGTGGCAACCTTCCACCATTGACGCGCTCTGGCTTGACGTTCTCTTGAAGAGGAGATCCTTAGCTAGGCGCGATGCATGGTGGTGTGGTTTTCTCCACCAGCAATACGAGTCGGGGGGAACAGTAAGACGCTTAATTGACGCTGCATTTGAGCTCCCACTTGACCAGGTCGATAAGGAAGTTGCTGAACGTTGGGCCACGGTCTTGCTATGGTTCACCGCCGCGGCTGATCGGCGGGTGAAGGACACAGCAACGCGGGCTGCCACGGCCTTGCTCGTTGCACGGCCAGAAGTCATCCCAGACGTGCTAACACGATTGCTCGGTTCTGACGACGACGAAGTAAGGGAACGCACGCTACTCTGTTGCTACGGCGCACTGATCATATCCCGAAATGCCGACGTGATCAGGGTGATCACTAACGCGCTGCATGAGGCGTTCCGGAATGAGCCAGCGGCATTTGATAACGCACTGATACGCGATAATATTAGGTGTATCGCGGAGTTGGCCCGCGTGCTCGACGCCCTACCTGATGGTTGCGATCCAGAGCTAACTATGCAGCCCATCCGTTCCGAATGGCCACTCGACCTGCCGCCCGATGAAGAGGTCAAACGTTTGGACGGGTTGCCGAGGTTGGCCTATAGCTGCCTGCACGACGATTTTCATAGATACTCGATGGGTTGCCTTGGGGACTGGGAACACGCCGTTCCAAGGCAAGATATGGGTAAATGGATTCTCCGCCGCGTTGCGCATGGATTCGGCTACGAGGGTTCAGGATGCGAAAGATATGACGGCTACATGCTCGGCAGATACGGAGGTGGGCGAGCTAAGCCGACGTGGGCCGAGAGAATCGGTAAGAAGTATCAGTGGGTGGCCATGTACCAACTGGCATCGCGCCTCTGGGACCACGTTGAACGGAAACCCGACAGCTGGGTTCCCAAGCCGCAAGGAACTCCCCTGATTCTTCTGGAGGGAAGAAAGATCGACCCCACGTTGCCGCCCGACATGGTCAGCAGCGAAGGCGCCGTTAACGCTTGGTGGATCGGATCCTCAGCCGATCTTCGATCCGGAGAGCAGCTTTCGCATATTGAATGGGTAAAGAAGAAGGACGACCTTCCAACATTGGAAGGATTGCTGGCAATACAGGAACGAAATGGTCGGCGCTGGCGGTTGCTCGTGTCATACCCGTCGTGGACGAAACGAGATGAAGACGCACATTGGAATGATCCCTACCGGGAGGTGTGGGTTCACGTCGAAAGCTATCTGATACCTAGGAAGAATGTTGCGACCGCATACGACTGCCTTCACCGTCGCAACTTCTTTGGCAAATGGATGACTGGAGGCGCTACATGGCTGCACGGTTTCGCGGGCGAATATCCGTGGGCAACCCCGTTCAACGCGGAGCCCGAAGAATGGCACCGCCGTGGCGGTCGATCTGGGTACGAGTTACCTGTTCCCTACATGTCATCCTGGAATGGGGTCATCGTCGAATGGGAGTACGACGCTTCACTCCCGGGCAGTTTCCACATGATGGTGCCCGCGCGTGCGTTCTTCTCCCAGCGCAATCTTTGGTGGGATGGTCGAGACGGCTACCGCCTTGTTGGCGGAAAGACTATCTTCCGAGATCCATCTGTTACAGAGAAAGGTCCCGTAGCACTCATCGCCGACGCCGATGATCTTCTTGGGCAGCTGGACAAGATGCGTTTGGGCGTTATCTGGACCCTGCTTGGCGAGAAATGGATCCTGGGTGGTCGGGATGCCAAGGTTAGGCCTAGACGTACGTTTAGCCAGATTGCCCGTTTGATGGAGGATGGCTCCGTCCAGATCGGCGAGCGGGTTTTCTTCGAAGATTACGACCAGGACGTTGGTCCGCGCCTGCCTGAACGAAAGCCGAGAGGTACGATGCGCCCGAGAATCTAGGAATCATCTGCTCCAGAAATAACTAGAGCAATCGTCCACTACATGGGACTGCAACTCGGCCCAACAGAGGGACGACGGGCCTTTCGCGGAGAAGATCAAGCGACTGACGGCGACACTCAAGGAACGGTTCGCCGAAGGCGCAAAGTTGGAGCAGCAGATTCGGAAGAATCTAAACGAGCTGGGGTATGAATGAACGTGAGGAGGTTGGGTATGGGTGGTAGACCATCACTTGTTCCTGTGCACCTGATAGAAAAGCGAATCTTCTTCCTACGTGGGCAGAAGGTGATGTTGAGTTTGCACTTGGCAGAGCTGTACGGGGTAGAGACGAGGGTGCTTGTCCAGGCAGTCAAACGCAACGCAGCACGATTCCCCAATGATTTCATGTTTCAGTTGAGCCGGAAAGAATTTGAAAACTTGAAATCACAGATTGTGATTTCAAGTTGGGGCGGCATACGCCGTTCCACCCCTTATGCATTTACTGAACAGGGAGTGGCCATGCTTTCAAGTGTTCTCGGAAGCAAACGGGCCATTCAAGTGAACATTCAAATCATGCGGACTTTTGTGCGATTACGTGAGTTACTTGCGTCCCACGC
>Ga0315289_10015042_pt1 | contig 10760 bp, 4 predicted proteins | sample YL17G11_40_MG_FD_203452 | JGI IMG/M metagenome (GOLD analysis project Ga0315289, IMG submission 203452) | Sediment microbial communities from Yellowstone Lake, YNP, Wyoming, USA - YL17G11_40 | ecosystem: Environmental > Aquatic > Freshwater > Lake > Sediment | place: USA: Wyoming | collected...
TGGAAAATGAATGATCACGGCAATGGAATCGGCCCACATCTTGTCGGACAAAGCCGTTCGGGCACGGTAATCAAACTTGCGAAAGGGACATGGCCTTTAGGGACCGAAGGAAAGCCGGTGATCCAGACCGGGGCCGGGGATGAAAACAACTTCGATAAAGGGATATATAATCTTACGGTGCTTGTCGACAGCAATAATGCCGGCGCAATCGGTATAGCGTATGTGAGCAATAATCATGGCATGATGTCGGATGTCAACGTTCTTTCGGCCGATGGTAAAGGAATGTATGGTATTCAGTCCGCCGGCAATTTCACCGGATCGACCGTTGGCGGTAATGGCCCTTTTATCATCCGCCGGACGTTCATCAAGGGCTTTCAGGTCGGCTTTCGCGGCTGCGCAAGTCAGGGCGAAATGCTGTCGCAGATTCGGCTGGAAGGTCAGAGCAAATATGGCTGTATGGCAAGTTGCGGCGATCTGATCATCGACAGCCTGACCAGCAATGATACGTGCATAGCGGTTGAGGCAGAGGGGCCTGTTTTCCTGACCAATGCCATACTTTCGGGCGGATCGCCGACCGCGTATGGCATCCGCAATTTCGTCACATCGTCGTTTTTCCGCGATGTCAAAACCACCGGCTACAAATTTGCCGTCAGCAGCGTGGGCACCAACCGGCCGCCGCTCGTCTCCGCTTTCGAAGAATATTCGCCCATGCCGATAGTTTCGCTCTTTTCCACGGCGACAAAATCCATGAACATTCCCGCGAAGTATCCCCCGGTAGTTCCATGGGAAAGCAATTTCTCCAAATGGGCGTTTCCCGGCGATTACAAGACCGGCGGACGTACAGACGTGGAGGCGATTCAGGCGGCCATAGACGACCCGACAAAGACGACGGTTTGCCTGGAGCGCAGCAAAGTGTACCAGATCGATCAGCCGATCTATGTTCGCGGCAACATCTCCCGGATATACGCGGCGGGAGGAATGTATCATGTTGTCAATTCGAACGCAAAACTTGTTTTTGATGATGGTTCGGCGCCGGTTGTAACCATTGAGAAATTCTCCACGGACGGCCAGGGAACCATTGTACAACTTCCTCTCATTAAAAACTCCAGCCGCACACTGGTCGTTGAAGGGGGCGTGTTCGATTTTCGGATCGTTGGACCGGGCGAAGCCTACCTGACCGACCTGTGTTCGAAACAACTCATCGACCATGCCCAGGCCAAGGTATACATGTGGCAATATGAAGCAAATTATAACGACAGCGGCACTGTTGTACGCAATGGCATGCTGCGCTCGGTGGGCCACTATATGGAAGGTGATGGAAGCACTATGGTCTGCACAGGAGGGTTTGCTGAGATTCTCGGGGGCTGGTATTATAGTTTCTGCGGTGATAAAAGCACAAAATATCTGCTGATTGTCGGGAACAACGCCAATGTATCGGCGGCCGGCATGTTTCAGCAGAATTTCTGCAGTCCCTGGAACGGCTATTCCCAGCTCGTGAAGGAAACGCGCGGCGGAACAACGAAGATCCTGACGTCATCGGCCAACCAGTCGAACGGCAATATCTCGCTGTTTGCGGCGTATGATTCCTCTTCAGTCAAGAACCTCCTTCGAGTGGGCGTTCGGGACGTGCCGCCGGTCGCGGGAAGCGCGGTCATGCCATTTTCAACAGTAAGATGTCCGACGGGTGTCGTAGCGACCTACCGCATTTCATCTCCGACACCGGTGACGCTTGTAGCGTTTGAACCGTCGGGCAGGATACTCAGTATTGTCAGGGAACGCTCCGCCTGCGCCGGCGTTCGCCGGACGATCATCCCCCTCAGCGCGCGTTTTAGCGGAATTGTATGTATTGAGTTGCGTGCGGAAGGAAATTCCTTGCGGAACCTGATAGTCCCATGATGGGTCGGGTCCTGCGGCTGGAGATCGCAGATAGCGGCGCGGATGTCAACTGAAACTTTAACTGAGGAGGATGTATGCGAAGATCGGCCCCGTCGATGCTATCGTTTATAAAAAAAGCGCTGCTCATTTCATGCTGCTGCGCCTTCGCGCATGCCCAGCAATCCACCCCCGGCCATACCGCGCTCAACGCCAAAGGCCAGATCACGCTCGATAGCAAGCCGATCTTCCCCATCGGTTTCGGTTCTCAATGGAATTATTCGAAGGCGCAGATGGACTATGAAATCGACCAACTCGCTTCGATCGGCGCCACCTTCATTCAGGGCGAAGCCAACAACAAATCCGACGCTGAAATGACGCAGATCCTCGACCACATGGCGACCCATGGTATTCGATGGGACCTGAAGCACTTTCGCGGATCGACCCGCACCGACATGAGTCTTGTCAACATGTTCAAGTCACACACCGCTTTGCTGGGCTGGCAGATTGGCGACGATATGCTGATTCAATATCCCAATCCCGCCGATATCGATCCTGTTTACGATGCTGTCAAGACAGCCGATCCTAATCATCTGAGGATCATCAGCTGCGGCCTTATGGAACCCCCCGATTACGTGGCGCACGGCGACGTCAATTTCTATCAGGAGTATCCGGTGGACCAGGACCCCAACGCCGAAGGCGCGGGATTTCAATGGGTCCTCAAGAATTTCCGCTGGTACGGTGTTGACGCCTGCAAGAGCATCACACCTAAGAAGGCCTGCATTGGTGTGATACAGACCTTCAGCTACAGCTTTTCGCGGATGCCCACTGCCAAAGAAATCGACAACATGACCTGGGCAACGGTGGTGAGCGGAGTGGACGGGATCCAGTTCTACACCTTCGAGCAGGGCGGTTCAACGCTCAACCAGGCATCACCCGACCAATGGAACAAGGTAAAGCAATTGACCGCCGAAATGAGCAACCTTGCGCCTGCGATCCTCAACGGCGCATTTACTCGCAAGAACTACGCCGAGGGGGATTATATCACCTGGAGCTTTTGGAAATACAACAATGCCTACTATGTGATCGCGCTCAATACGGCGGCCGACTCACGCGCCTTCGATATTGCCATGCCAAACGATGCGAGCGGCCCGCTCACAAACCAATTCCCGGCGCGTGCCCTGAATCTCTCGCTTGCCGGTGGTCACCTTACTGGATCCATCCCGGCGCTCGGTGTCAATATATGCCGGCTGGGTACACCCGGTACCGCGATCGGCGACTCCGGACCTGTACGTCGAGACGCCAAGACGCTCATGCAATCGATTGAAGATGCATCACAGGTATTCACCATGGAGGGCAGGCGAATCAGGAGTGCGGTATCGCATCAACCAAGTGCAGTCCGAGGCGTTGTTGTCGTCAGGAGCGGCAAAGCGATCACCGTGCAGGTCAGGCCGTTGCCTCATTGACACGACCGGATAGTCAATGTCGCCCTTGGCCGGAGGATATATCGCATGGTACATCTATTAAATCCACTATCTGAAAATCGTCGCACTATGGACCCGCGCCGCACCTTTCTACTGGCGTTGGTTATTGTCTCGCTCGCCGCTCAACTCTCCGCCGAGCAGGCGAAACGGGCGGATGATTTTGTGGAAAGCATGGGGATCAACATCCATGTATCGCGTAACTATGGCGGATGGGCGACATCGAATCCTTACTGCACGCATTACACTGATTGGGTAAAGCCGCGAATGAATGAACTGGGAATCCGCTATGCCCGCGATGGGTTCGAATGGCTCAGCGATGCAGGGGTCTACGCCTCTGAGGTGAATGTATTCAAGGATTTCTACAGTGCGACCGGGATAAAGGTACTCATGATCCTCGGTGGTGATGGTACGACAATTGCTAACCAGATACAGGCATGTAAGGAGATCGGCCCAGCGCTGTTCCAGATTGAAGGGCCCAATGAGCCGTGGAACAATTTCGGCAGACCAGCTCCCTGGTTTCAATACGCGGGTCTCCAAGGCAGCCCTGCCGCGAAAGTGTACATGCAGGATTTGTGGAGTAGTTTGAAAAACGATGCAGCGTTGAAGAACATTCCGGTTGTTGGGCCATCTTTTTACTATTCGGAGGGAAGCGGGATTGGTGATGTCTCTGCGTGGTGCAACTACGGCAATGATCACCCTTATTTAAATGGAGCAGACATTGTCGGTGATTGGTGGGAGCCCGGTCTCAATCATGGGACTTTTGATGGTTACAGTATGGATCAGCGCCTTATGTACCCATCTCCCATGCAATTCCAGTTCACCGAAACGGGAAAGCAGGCAGACGCAACCGGGGGTGCGAGCGATGGATCGCCCTCCAGTCAAGCAAAGAAGATACTTATTTGCTATCTTGAAGGTCTCAGGCTCGGCGTTGCGCGCGTGTTCATTTACGACCTCGTGGAAGGTAGCGGACTGAGCCTGATCGACGCCAACGGTACACCCAGACCGTCCTTCTATGCTGTCAAAAACATGATCTCTCTCTTCTCCGAAAAAGGGCAGAACACCTTTGCTACACATGATTACGGCATCACCATCACAGGCGCACCGTCGTCGGTGCATCATGTAGTCCTCGAAAAGAGCAATGGCACCTGGTATGTAGTGCTCTGGAACGATGTCAAAACCTGGAACATGTCCTGGGATGTACCTCCAAATACAGAAAAAAACAATCCACCCGTTTCGGTGACAGTGAATTTCGGTCGAACAGTCCCAACCGTAAAGACATACCAGCCTCTTACGGGTGCGAGTGCGTTGAATACGTATTCCAATATCGCATCACAATCGTTTGACGTCCCCGACCATCCGCTGATAATCGAGTGTTCCGCAGGCGCTCTTCCCGCCCGCACCGCCTACAACGGCCCGCACAAAATCCCCGGCCGCACCGAGGCCGAAGACTACGACAACGGCGGCGAGGGTGTGGCCTATCACGATTCCGACGCTGTCAATAACGGCGGCCAATACCGAAATGGCGGCGTGGACGTCAATACCACCGGCGATCCACAGGGTGGCGGGTATGTTGTGGGGTGGACGGATGTCGGCGAGTGGCTGGAATATACGATCGACTCGGTGAAGGCTGACAAATACGATATCAACATGCGCTGCGGCTCGGGGATGGACGGCGCGCAGGTGCGCGTCAAACTCGATGGCGCGACACTCGGCACGATCACCGTCCCGAATCTGGGCAACTGGAGCGACAAGCAGACCGTGACGATTGCCGGCGTGACGCTGACGGCGGGGACGAACAAAATCCTGCGCCTGGAAATCACCGGCTCCGGCGCGGACATCAACTGGATCGAGTTCGCCAAAGCAACCGCGACGGGGGCAGGGCTTGCGGGGCGTCATGTGATGGCAGGGAAGCCGGAGATGGTGGAGATCCTGTCGCTTGACGGGAGGGTAGTTGCGCGGCGGTCCCTGAATGACCGCGATCGAATGGACCTGGGCTCGGTGGGCTTGAGCGCCGGCATCTACTTCATCCGCCGCAATGGGCAGACGGTTTCTGATAGACAAATGATTATTGTGAATAAATAGCGCAACAAATCAGCTATTCATCGGCCGTCACCCGGCCGTCACCCCGGCGAAGCCTGCCCCGTACATGATACGGGGGCCGGGGAAGCCGGGGTCCAGTCTGGATACCGGCCTGTGCCGGTATGACGGGCAAGAGGGAATTTCCGAATGACAAAGCCTTTATCACCAGGAGGAAGCATGTCCATGTCATCAACTATCCAACGCAAAGGCACTGGCGGCAATCGTCGACCATCATCCACATGCCGCATTGCAATACCGTTGCTGGTGATAATCGCGATCTCCGCTCAGCTCTCCGCCGAGCAGGCCAAACGGGCGGATGATTTTGTCGAGAGCATAGGCATCGCAACCCATTGGGACTATGCCTCTACTATCTACACGGACCAGCAGGATGTCCTGAAACAGAAAATCATCGATGCAGGCATCCGCCATGTGCGCGGCGTGAGCGCTACGATCCCGCAAAACCGGACTTTCCAGGACAAAGCCCTCACTGATCTGTTCAAATCCAATGTCCGCCAGACCTTCATGGTAGGGACTTTATGGAATCTATCTGTTAATACCTGGACACTTGACACATCGAATATCGACCAGCAGCTCGATCTGTGCGCCTCGTATGGCAATGCGATAAGCGCGATCGAAGGTCCGAATGAATGCTCGGCCTACCGCCAGGTCCCGATGCCAAATGGCGAGCTGGTAACCTTTGACTACATCCGCGCTTTCATGCGCAAACTGTACACACGAGCTCATCAGCGTTTTCCGTCACTCCCTGTCTACTCGGCTACAGCGGGCGGCGGCGATTTCCCGGATTTGCATGATGCATGCGATTACGAAAACACCCATAGCTACCCATGGGTCTATCCGGAATGTTCCACGACGCCATGGGGACCAAGCCCGCAGACGTGTGAAATGATCGATATATATAGCTCGACATTGACAGGCACTGTCATTGGAACCACCGGAAGCCTTAATAATAACGGCAACACACGTGACAAAGCGGTCGACAACAACATGGACACCTGGTTTGACGCTCCTGCAGCCAATGGCGCCTGGGTGGGCCTGGATCTTGGCAAACCGGAATTGATCAGCAAGATAATCTATCGTCACCGCAAGGGTTTTGCCTCACGAATGGTGAACGGAAAGTTCCAGGGCTCAAACAGCGCGGATTTCAGCAGCGGCGTAACCGACCTCTCCGTCATAACATCCACTCCAACAGAAGACTACGCCTATTATACATGGTCATCATACATGTATCTGGACAATACTCCAGGACCATTCCGCTATGTGCGTTATCTTTCGCCCGATGGCGGATACTGCAATATTGCCGAAATGTCCTTCAAAGCGCCGCTTGCTTCTCCCCGTCCGACCGTGGTGACCGAAACCGGGTACCTGTCGTACCTGAAAGGTTTCTGGGCGGGCAGCTATGTGCCGGAGGAGGTCCAGGCAAAGTACATTCTTCGGAATTATCTGCGTCTCTTCATGCAAAATGTGACGCGATCATTCTGGTATGAGTTGGCCGACATGGACACTGATTCAACGGGAGGTTTCGGACTGATCGCCAATAATCTGCGCGAGAAACCCGCTTACAAAGCATTAAAAAACATGATCGGGTTGCTCTCCGACAAAGGGCCGTCGTTTACTCCCGGGAGTCTGGGGTATTCGCTGTCAGGATCATTGACAGATGTCAAGTCGCTCCTTTTTCAGAAACGCAACGGCGTTTATTATCTGGTAGTGTGGCAGGCCAAATCCAGCTACGATCAGGTGAGTCGCACCAACACACCGGTGGCTGATGTTTCGGCTACGCTTACCTTTACCACCCCGGTATCGAGCGCGAAAACCTATCTGCCCACAACAGGCGCGGCAGCGGTCGCCACGTACAACGCGCCGCATGCGATAACGCTCTCGGTTCCCGATCACCCGCTGGTGATTGAGTGTACGCTGGCCACAACGGAGACACGTTCGCCTGTTCGCCCGCAGTTAAATCGTGGCACCGGGATTTTCGAAATCATGTCGCTTGACGGACGGGTGGTGGCGCGCCAGTCACTGAATGACCGCAATCGAATGGATGTGGGGTCGATGGCATCAGGCGCCGGCATCTACTTCATCCGCCGCCACGGGCAAACGGATTTTTATAGACAAATGATTATTGTGAACAAATGACTTTTGGTGGCCACTCAGCTATTCATCGCGCGTCATCCTGGCTGTCACCCCGGCGAAGGCCGGGGTCCAGTCTGGATACCGGCCTGCGCCGGTATGACGGACAAGAGGGAATTTCCGAATGACAAAGCCTTTATCATCAGGAGGAAACATGTCCATGTTGTCAACTATCCATCGCAAAGGCACGGACGGTAATCGTTGCCCCTCATTCGCATGTCGCATTGCCGTACCATTGCTGGTGATTGTTGCGATTGCTGCTCAACTCTTTGCCGAGCAGGCCAAACGGGCTGATGATTTTGTAGAGAGCATGGGGATAGGCTCTCATTTGAATCGAGTCAATTGGCCCAACTACCCCGAGAATGAGCAATGGGACAGCTTCGGCAAACCCCGGCTTCTCGAACTGGGCATCCGGCATCTCCGATCTGGATGCCAGAGAGGTTTAGGCAACTCTTTGACTACGGAGGTGATCAACCGGTACAATGCCCTCTGCAGCGCGGGGATCAAGCTCACATGGCATATCGGCGAAATCGGCGATGAAACCATGTCATTTGCGGATCAAAAGTCATACATGCAGGCCATCGGCTTGAATAATATCGCCGCAATCGAGGGAGTCAATGAACCGCAGTGGGGGTGGGCAAATGTCACATACAATGGGAAAACCGGTGCTGACGCTGCGGTCGATTTTCAGCGCGACCTGTGGAATTCGATGAAGAACGACAATGCCTTCAAGAACATTCCCATACAGGGTCCCTCGTTCTATGCCTGTGATGGTACTGAAGATACTTACCTGCATAACGTCGGGCAGTGGGCCAATTACGGAAATTACCACCCCTACCTCGAAGGGGACAACAGCATCGCCCCAGGCTGGCAAGCCATTCTGGACGGCAAGGACTTTGGACCCCATACGCTCAGTGATATCCGTGACTATTACCCTGCACCAATGCCGTTGGTTTTCACGGAAACGGGATGCGCCAGTAAGGTCTGGAATGATTACCCATGGCTTAGTGGAACCGAACTCAGCCAGGGGAAAAAAATTCCCATGTGCTACCTAGAAGCCTTTCGCATCGGAATAGCACGGATCTACATCTACTGTCTCATCGAGGACCAGTTGGGACTTTGCGATAACAGTTGGAATCGCAAACAGGCATTCTACGGAGTCAAGAACCTGATAACGCTGCTTGGCGAAAAGGGCCAGAATTCGTTCGCCACTCATAACTACCCGGTTACTTTCACAGGCGCTACCGCGTCTGTGCACCACCTGGTGCTTGAGAAGAGCACGGGCGTCTGGTACGTGATCCTCTGGAACGACGTTGACAATTATAATAACAGTACGGATAAGGATATAGCCACTGCTGATATTGCGGTGACCGTCAATTTCGGTCAGACCATTTCCACGGTCAAGACGTATACGCCTGCGACCGGATCCAACGGCATAAACGTCCTCAACACCTACAGCAACGTTAGTCAACAGACCTTTGGCGTCCCCGATCATCCGCTGATTATCGAATGTTCCGCGGGAACTCCTCCCGCCCGCTCCGCCTACAACGGCCCGCACAAAATCCCCGGCCGCGTCGAGGCCGAAGACTATGACAACAGCGGTGAAGGCACGGCATATCATGACTCCGATTCTGTCAACAATGGCGGCGGCTATCGAACCGATGGCGTGGACGTCAAGACCACCGCCGACGCGCAGGGCGGCGGGTATGATGTGGGATGGACGCAGACCGGTGAGTGGATGGAGTATACGATAGATTCCATCAAAGCCGACAAATACGACATCCGTCTCCGCGTGGGTTCGGCCGTCGACGGCGCGCAAGTGCGCGTCAAGCTTGATGGCGCGACGCTCGGTACGGTCAACGTCCCCAACCTGGGCAACTGGACCGACAAGCAGACCATCACGATAGCCGGGGTGACGCTGGCTGCGGGAACCAAGAAAATCCTGCGCCTTGAGATCATCGGTGGCGGCGCGGACATCAACTGGATCGAGTTCGCCAAGGCCACTGCGACCGGGGCCCGATTGGCACCGCGCACTTCGACTCCGCTCAGTGCGCAGATGGTGGAGATCCTGTCGCTTGACGGACGCGTGGTGGCGCGCCAGTCACTGAACGACCGCAATCGAATGGATGTGGGGTCGATGGCATTAGGCGCCGGCATCTACTTCATCCGCCGCCATGGGCAAACGGTTTCTGATAGACAAATGATTATTGTTAATAAATAGCGCAACGACTCAGCTATTCATCGCGCGTCACTCGGCCGTCACCCCGGCGAAAGCCGGGGTCCAGTCTGGATACCGGCCTGCGCCGGTATGACGGACAAGAGGGAATTTCCGAATGACAAAGCATTTATCAGCAGGAGGAATCATGTCTATGTCATCAATTATCCATCGCAAAGGCACTGGCGGCAATCGTCGTCCATCATACGCATGTTGGGTTGTCGCATTGTTGCCGGCAATAGTTGCTCTCTCTGCGCAGCTCTTTGCCGAGCAAGCGAAACGGGCGGATGACTTCGTGGAAAGCATGGGGATAGGCAGTTCATTTGGCCGCATGAACTGGACCACTATCCCGGAGGTCGCCCGATGGAGCGAGGTCAAGCCGATGCTTGTCGAACTCGGCATACGGCATTTGCGCAGTGGTATCGAGGCCCCGTGGCTTACCAGTGCTCAGCACACGGAGGCAATTAACCGTCACCGGGACCTGTATTACAATTACGATATCAAGTTCTGCTGGCTTACCCAGGACAATTCATTTGCGGACTTGAAGGCCTGGATGCAGGAGGTAGGCCTGGCGTCGATTGCCGCCATCGAGGGACCCAACGAACCGTGGGGTTGGAACAAGTGGTTTAAATACAATGGCAAGGAAGGCAGCCCAGCGGCAGTGGATTACATGCACGATTTATGGGTTTCGATGAAGAATGACAACTCCTTCAAGAACATCCCCATTGTCGGCGCTTCATTCTGCACCAACTATGACACCTATGATAGCTATCTGGAAAACGCAGGACAATGGGCAAACTATGGGTGCACACACCCCTACATCGAGGGCTGTGGCATTTTGGGCGACTTCTGGCAGGCCATCCTTGACGGGCAAGACCAGCAATGCAATGGGCACCCGTTACGCTATGATCGCCTGTGGTACCCAAAACCACAGTCGTATTATTTCACGGAATGGGGTTGCG
>Ga0315289_10015045_pt1 | contig 10759 bp, 6 predicted proteins | sample YL17G11_40_MG_FD_203452 | JGI IMG/M metagenome (GOLD analysis project Ga0315289, IMG submission 203452) | Sediment microbial communities from Yellowstone Lake, YNP, Wyoming, USA - YL17G11_40 | ecosystem: Environmental > Aquatic > Freshwater > Lake > Sediment | place: USA: Wyoming | collected...
TCAGCCTCGCCGATGCCGAAGTCCACACGGGGGTGCGGCCGCTGGACTGGCTGGCAGGGAAGGCCCAGGCCGCGATCCGCTGGATGGACGAGGCCTACGAGAAAGCCCTTCGGGGCGCGATCCGCCGCGGAGCGCTCGTTCTCGGCCTCGCCGCGCTCCTCTTCGCCCTGAGCGTCGCCTCGATCGCGGCCCTGGGAATGGAGTTTCTCCCCGAGACGGACGAGGGGCGCTTCACGATCAGCATCGAGACGCGCGTGGAATCCCCCTTCGACAGGACGGGGGACAAGGTGAAGGAGATCGAGGCGATCGTGAAGGAGGACATCGGGAAGGACATCGCCACCCTCTCCTCGATCGTCGGGAGGTCGGGCGGAACCCGGCTCGGCCGCACGGGCAGCCACCTCGCGCGGGTTTCCGTGAACCTCGTGCCCAAGGACGCGCGCACGCGCAGCATCTGGACCATCATCAACGAGGTTTCGGCGAAAATCAAGAGCAGAGTCACCGACGTGAAGATCGCCACATCCATCGACGGCATCGGGTCCCTCGTGAACCTCGCGGCGGGCAACGAGAACCCCATCGTGGCCGAGATCGCTGGGGACGACCTCGAGGGGTCGTTCGCGTACGCCTCCCGCGTGGCCGCGGCGATGCGGGAGGTGGCCGGCACGCGCGACGTGGACGTCTCCTACAAGACGGGGAAGCCCGAGGTGCAGTTCCGTGTGAAGCGCATGGAGGCAGCCACGCTCGGCATCTCCCCGCTGGAGATCGCCGCCACGATTCGGGCGGCCTACAAGGGCATGGCGGTGTCGCGGTACTCGCAGGGCAGCGATTCCTACGACGTGTACGTGCTCCTGCGGGAGGAGGACAGGAACTCCCTCGATCGGATCGGGAACCTCTTCCTGGTGAACCGGGCGGGGACGCGCATCCCGCTGGAGAACGTCGTCGACATCAGGCAGGCGGCGGGACCGGTGGCGATCGAACGGGCGAACAAGACCCGCCTGATCAAGGTCACCGCCGCGCTCACCGGCGAGAGGCCGCTCAACAGGGTGGCGGACGACATCAGGGGCCGCCTGCGCGGGCTGGGCGCGCCTCCGTCGGGGATCACCAGCACCCTCACGGGATCGAACACCCAGATGCGCGACACCTTCCGCGACATGCTCTTCGCCCTGCTGCTGGGCGTGGGTCTCGTGTACGTGGTCATGGCGAACCAGTTCGAATCGCTGCTGCATCCCCTCATCGTCCTGTTCTCGATCCCCTTCGGCCTCATCGGCCTGGTCGCCGCGCTCCTCGTCACGGGCACGACGCTCAGCCTCGTGGCGTTTATCGGGGCGATCCTCCTGGTCGGCTACGTGGTGAACAATGCGATCCTGCTGATCGACTACTTCAGAGTTCTACGGAAGAGCGGACTTTCCCTCGAGAAGGCCGTCGTGATCGGCGGCCGCACCCGCCTGAAGCCCATCCTGATGAGCACGGGCACGACGCTGCTGGGCCTGCTCCCCATGGCCCTCGGCATCGGGACGGGGGCTGAGATGCGCGCCCCGATGGCGCGCGCCGTCTTCGGCGGGCTCCTGTCCTCGACGCTCATTACGCTCATCCTCATCCCGACGGTGTACTACCTCGTCGAATCCCTGCGCGAGAGGAGGAAGCGGGTATGACGATCCCTCCGAGTGCACCACGCGCCGTGCACCGCGCGCTCATCCTCCTCATCGCCGTGGTAGTGGCAGCGGTCGCCGCCGAGGCGCAGGAGCGCGCTCTCTCCATCGACGAGGCGCTCGCTCTCGCGCGGACCAACTCCGAGGCAGTGCGCATGAAGTCGCTGGAAGTGCAGAAGAGCAGCGACCGTTTGGTCGCGGCCAGGGCGCACGCTTTCCCGAGCCTCATACTCGACGCATCCGGCTCGTACCTCGCGAACCCACCGGCGGGCATCACGCTGAAGACCGGCGAGCTGGGCAGGATCACGACTCCCCTCGGTACGCTGATCATCCCGCCCTCGGACGTCGTCGTCATGGAGGGGGCCGAGCACACCTACTTCAAGGCGAACGCGACGCTCTCCCAGCCCCTGCTCACGTGGGGCAAGATTCCGAATGCGATCGCCCTCGCCGAACGGGAGGTCGCGGCGTCCGGCGCGGAGCTCGCCCGGCAGCAGCGCGATATCGAGAAGCAGGTCCACGCCGCGTACTTCGGCGCCCAGCTGGCCGAGACGTCGCTCCCGCTCCTGCGCGAGATGGAGGAGATCGGGGAAGCGATTCTTCGCGACAGGAGCAGCGCCTTCGAGGCGGGAGCCTCCACGCGGCAGGACGTGCTCGAGGCCGAGGCCGGGCTCTCTTCGCTTTCGGCGAGGCTCATCGGAGCCGAAGAAGCGCGGGCGACCGCCCTGGAGAGCCTCTCCCTGCTCACGGACGCGGCGCTCGACGGCACGACGCTCTCGACGAGCTTCCGCGCGTCCCTCCCCGGCCTCGACGAGCAGGCCCTGAAGGCCGCGGCCGTGAAGAGCTCCCCGGAGCTGCAGGGCGCTCGCGAGCGTGCGGCCCAGGCGCGCACGAAGCTCTCCCTCGAGAAGGGAGGCGCCATGCTGCTGCCCGATCTCTCCCTCGCTGTCACGCTCGGAGTCACGGGGCAGAAGGTCCCCTTCGCCTCAGCCGACTGGAGCGATTCGTGGGACTGGGATCTCGTCGTCAGCCTCGGCACCCGGGCGAATCTCTTCGACGCCGGGGCCTCCTGGGCGAAGATACGGGAGGCCGGCCGGGACGTCGAGGGAGCGGCCCTCGGCATCGCTCAGCTCGAGAAGGCGATCGGCGCGCGGGTCAGGACGGCGGTCCAGCAGGCGCGGCAGAAGCGCGCAGCCGTCGAAGAGGCCCGGGCGAAGGCGGCCCTCGCCGAGGAGCAGGCGAAGAACGCACGGGTCTCCTTCGAGAACGAGCTGGCGACCCGCGAAGAGATGAACAGGGCGGCCCTCGGACTCCTCTCGGCACGGCTCGCAGAGGCCGCGGCTCAGCACGATCTGGAGGCCGCGCTCGAGGACATCGAGTACCTGACAGGGGAGCGCCTGGGGGGCACATGAAGGGCAAATCCGTTTTCCAGTGCGGCGGCTGCGGACACCAGGAGCCGAAATGGCTCGGCCGCTGCCCCGAGTGCGGTCTGTGGAACAGCTTCATGGAAGTCGCGGCGGAGAAGCAGTCCGCCGCGGGGCCGGGCTCCCGCAAGGCCGGCAGCGCGGCGAGCCCTGTTCCCCTCTCGTCGATCGAGAACACCGGCGGCATGCGTCTGGACACCGGAATCGCCGAGATGAACAGGGTCCTTGGCGGGGGGCTGATGCGCGGCTCCTCCGTTCTCATCGGCGGGGAGCCGGGCATCGGCAAGTCCACTCTGATGCTGCAGGCCGCCGCGCGGCTGGTCACGAAGGCTCGGGTGCTCTACGTGTCGGGCGAGGAGTCCCCCGGGCAGCTTCGCATGCGCGCCGACCGGCTGGGCGTCTCCTCGGACAGGATCGAGGTGCTCTCCGAGACCGAGCTCACCGCCGTCATGCAGGTCCTCGAGCAGGTGAAGCCCGTGCTCGTGGTCGTGGACTCGATCCAGACTCTGTACAGCAGGGAGGTCAACGCCCTGCCCGGCACCGTGAACCAGATCAAGGTCTGCACGCAGGAGCTCGTGGAATGGGCGCGCTCGCGCGGCGCCGCGATCCTGCTGGTCGCCCACGTGACCAAGGAAGGGGCCATCGCGGGGCCCAAGTTGGTGGAGCACATCGTCGACACTGTCGTGTCTTTCGAGCAGGCGAGCGCTGAAGTGAGAACGCTCCAGGCCGTGAAGAACAGGTTCGGATCGGTGGACGAGATTGGGTTCTTCCGCATGACGGAGAACGGCCTTGCCGAGGTCGAGGATGCCGCGAGCCTCTTCCTGACCCGGCGCGAGGGCGGAAATCCTCCAGGAGTGGCAGTGGCGCCCGTGTTCGAGGGCTCCCGTGCCCTGCTCGTGGAGATCCAGAGCCTGGTGGTGCCGGCCAAGAGCGGCATCAGCAGGATCTATTCCGACAGGATCGACACCGGGAGGGTGGCGCGCATGGCTGCGGTGCTGGAGAAGCACCTCGGCCTGCACCTCGCGGAGCACGACATCTACGTGAACGTGGCCGGCGGGATCCGGATCGCCGAGGTCGGCGTCGAGCTGCCCATCGGCCTTGCGCTGTATTCGGCGCGAGTGGGGACTCCCTTGCCCTCTCGGCTCGCCGTGGTCGGGGAGGTGAGTCTCACAGGCGAGGTGCGGCCCGTGACGGGAATGGACAAGCGGGTGCGCGCCGCGCGCGAGCTGGGCTTCGACAGGGTGATCGGGCCCCGGGAGGACATCGACCCGCGCGGGGAAAAGGGCGCCGGGCCGGGCCCGGGCGCGCCCGGCTTCACCGCTGTCTCACTGATCCAGGAGGCGGTGAAAGCGGCCTTCTCACACCCCACCGCACAGTAGGTCGCCGACGCAGGTGTCCGTGCTGATTCATATTTGACAATTTTGCAATTCGATTGCAAAATTTCAGCGTCACCGCCCCTCGGCAGTCGGGAAAGACAAGCCTGCTGCGGCATGCATTTCCGGCAATGAGATACGTCTCCCTGGACGATCCCGCGGGAGCCTCTCGGGCGGTGTTTTCCCCGGATGAGTTCCTCTCTCAGCATGCTCCACCAGTCATCATCGATGAGATCCAGTATGCTCCGAAGCTCCTGCGCCACATCAAGATCGCCGCGGACGCCTCCACGAAGAAGGGCCGGTTCTTCCTGACCGGATCTCAGAGCTTCCCGCTCATGCAGGGCGTTTCCGAAAGCCTTGCCGGCCGGTCTACCGGCGCCGTAAAAGATGCGCGAGAGTGGTCTCCCTCATACGTGGCGACGTATCTCGAAAGAGATGTGCGGAATGTCCTCAACGTGAGCAGCCTGCGGGACTACGGAAGGTTCCTCAGGGCAGTCGCGCTCCGCACAGGACAGGTTCTCTCCCTGTCGGACCTTGCCCGGGATGTCGGCATCGCTCCCAACACGGCAAAGGCCTGGCTGTCGATTCTCCAGACTTCCGGTCTTGTTTTTCTCCTCGAACCATACCACCGGAATATGGGGAAGAGGCTTCCCGATCCCCACTTGTGGGAGCGTTGTGGGAGACGCATGTGCTCAACCAGATCCTGCGTGCCTTTGCTGCCAACCGAGGAGCCAGCAGCCCGCCGCTCTGGTTCTGGCGGACGCATGACGGGAAAGAAGTCGATTTCGTGATCGAGAGAGACGCGAAAGCGCTCGGTGCTTTTCGAACGGTCTACGGGAAAGAGAACGTCCTCGCCAGCCTCATCGTCTTCAGGACCTCGAAGCGCTACCCGATGAATGCTGACGTCGTGGTCGACAATGCCATTGAGGTGGGGGACATCCTGTTCGCCTGACCGCGGAATACGGCGCACCGCCGAGCGGTAAGGCTCTTGGCCGTCTTTCACAGCAGGCTGTGACGGGGCTTGAAGATGCGCCTGTACATCTCGGGTGAGATCTGCGGCCCGGTGCGATCCTTACTTGGCTCTCATCGATAGAAACACTGGCTGAGACATCCAAGAGGTTTCTAAACAGCTTTTTCGCCGTCACCTTCTCGTACTCTCGGTCGATGCTCTTGGCCATGAGCCGGTATAACGAGCTTGCTATGAGGATGATCTGAAGATCGAAATCCACCTTCATCCCGACCATGGAAGACAGGGAATCTATGTGAAAGAACTGGATGGCTTCCGAAATGCCGTTCTCGATGATCATTCTTTGCGCATAGCGGGTCACAAGGGAGGGGCATTCGATCTTGAAGTTGTTGGTCAGAATGACCGTCGGCTCTTCATGGCCCAAATCGGTGACTGTAACCTGACGGAGCTGATCATGATAATGAGTCTCAGACAGCCCTGATGGTCCACACGTGAGCTGTAGGCGGCAAGGCAGGAGCGTTTGGGAACCACGTTTAACCCGGCGAACAGTGCGATCCCCTGATCGAAGACCATATCCATGACGTGACTTTTGCGTTCCTTGCAGATGAGTTTCAAAGCTAGAAGGGAACGGATCGCGCACTCGGTGGGAATCATTGCCGAGGGCCAGGTACAATCAAGCGCCTTGTCGCCCTCCTCCTATAACTTACAGGTATCGGTTGTCCGCGGGGCATAGGTGGTGCGGGGTGCTTCACGGATGGTGGTTGCTCACCGTGGGCTGGGTGGACAGATCGCGTGTGCCTGGGGTCCAGGGTGATCGAACGGGCAGGATGGTCCACGCCCCACCCGGTCTCGCCGGCGGTAGCGGTCCGGCAGGATCCTCGTGAAGGATGACAACGGGAAGATCCGAAAAAGGGTCTGCCGGATGCTACGGAGACTCGGCTATGAGGTGACGGCCGCGGCTGAAGGCGCGGAAGCGATCGAGTTCTACCGTAAGGCCATGGAGGACGGGGAGCGCTACGACGCGGTGATCCTGGACCTGACCGTGCTTCATAGCCGACTACGCGTGGAACATGCTGGGAACGGCCCATTCCTTGTCGGGCGGGCTGTCTAGCGGAATACCTTTCACGCCGGTTTCGTTTCCTTGGGCTTGCGGCCCACCGAGTACCCCGATCCCAACACCGGGAGCATCGCGAGGCCCTGAGCGTTCTCCCGTGTTGACCGCCGCCCTGTATGCGAGTCTTGTGGATCATCTTGAACGTACGGGTGCGCCGCGAACGGCAATCTGCGCTCGCGGAAAACACCCCGCCTTGACGAGATGGTTGCCCGCTTCTATCATGCGGTAGGAAAGGGCCGGTCGCATGCATATTCCAAAGAAGCAGATGGACAGGTATCGGGAAACCGCCGCGAAACGCATGGCGGCCGAGGCATAGCGCATGGCTGTCGCCGCCGAGAACGCGCTCATCGTCCAGAGCGACAATACGGTCTTCCTGGAGGTCCACTCCTCCCGCGCCGAAGCGGCGCGGGAGGCACTCGCCCCCTTTGCCGAGCTGATCAAGAGCCCCGAGCATGTGCACACCTACCGGCTGACGCCGCTCTCCATCTGGAATGCGCGATCCGCGGGCCTCTCCGGCGCCGCCATGATCGCCGCCCTGCGCGAGCACGCGAAATACCCCATTCCGGACAACGTCGTGACCGAGGTTGGCGAGCTTGCCGCGCGCTACGGACGCGTGGTGCTTACCAAGGATGGCGACGCGTTGGTCTGCACCTGCCTCGACCGGCCTACCGCGGAGCGGCTCGCCCGGGACAAGGCCGCGGGTCCCGTCCTTGCCGACCGGATTGACGCGACCCGCTTCCGCGTGCATCCCGCGATGCGCGGCGTACTCAAGCAGGCGCTCGTCGCCGCCGGGTATCCGGCCGAGGACCTGGCCGGATACGTGACGGGCGAACGGATGCGGATAGCCCTTCGCGACCGGTGTCTCTCAGGCGCGTCGTTCGACGTGCGCGACTACCAACTCGAGGCGGCCGAGGCTTTCCATCTTGCCGGGTCGGAGCGGGGCGGCAGCGGCGTCATCGTATTGCCGTGCGGCGCGGGGAAGACCATCGTCGGCATGGTGGCGATGGCGGCCGTGGAGCAGACGACGCTCGTGCTCACCACCAGCCTCACCGCGGTGAAGCAGTGGCGCCGGGAGCTGCTCGACAAGACGACGCTCCGCGCGGACGCGATCGCCGAGTACACGGGAGAGTCGAAGGCAACCGGGCCGGTGACCCTCTCGACCTACCAGGTACTCACCTGGCGTCCCGATCGAGACGGCGGCTTTCCCCACCTGTCGCTGTTCCAGGCCCGGTCCTGGGGGCTCATCATCTACGACGAAGTCCACCTCCTCCCCGCGCCGGTCTTCCGTGTCACGGCTGAGCTCCAGGGGCGACGCCGGCTGGGGCTGACGGCGACTCTGGTGCGGGAGGACGGCCGCGAGGGAGACGTGTTCGCGCTCATCGGCCCCAAGCGCTACGACGTTCCGTGGCGGGAACTTGAGCAGCGCGCCTGGATCGCCACCGCGGTCTGCACCGAGGTGCGCGTCCCGATGTCCGAAGAGCGGCGGATGGAGTACGCCCTCGCCGAGCGGCGCGCGCAGTTTCGTGTCGCCTCAGAAAACCCTGAGAAGTCAGCCCACGTCCGGACCATCCTCGGACGTTGCCGAGAAGGCCGCGTGCTCATCATCGGCGAGTACATCACGCAACTCGAAGGGCTCGCGCGTGAACTCTCGGCCCCGCTTGTGACCGGTAAGACGCCACAGATCGAACGTGAGCAGCTCTACGACCGATTCCGCCGCGGCGAGGTTCGCCATCTGGTCCTGTCCAAAGTGGGGAACTTCGCCATCGACCTCCCGGACGCCGACGTGCTCATCCAGGTGTCGGGAATGTTCGGGTCGCGTCAGGAAGAGGCGCAGCGGCTCGGACGCATCCTTCGCCCGAAGTCGGACGGCCGTACGGCCCATTTCTTCTCTCTGGTATCGCGCGACACCCGGGAGGAGGAGTTCGCACACCACAGGCAGCTATTCCTCACCGAACAGGGCTACTCCTATCGCATCGAAATCGCCCCGGGAGCCTGATGTCATGACAGTTGCCAAGCACCCGATCGACCCGTTCCTGCCGCTCCTCGAGCCCGAAGGGCCGGCAGTGCTCACGGACGCCGCCCTCTTGGAGGTCCAAGACCCCGCGCAGCTGCTTGAGATCAGCCGCGACCCGCGAATCGGCCGGTACCTCCTCGCGCGGCTCTCGGACACCGTGGCACTCGTCGACCCGGGCGCCGAAGAGAACTTCATCAAGGCTCTGCGCGCGGCAGGGCATACGCCCGGGACCGTGAAGGGGATGGAGCCGTGACGGGGCCCGTCCTTCCTTTCGTCTTGGCCGCCAAGCATGAGCGGACCGAGCCCAACCTTGAGCATCTCAGCTCCGATGGCGCGAAGAGGGCTGCGCGCTTCTGGGTCGGCAAGGAAGCCAATTCGCTTCGCAAGGCCGAGTGCATCGAGAGCCTCACCCGCGCGTTGCGCGACCCGGAGCGGGCTGCCGCTGTCGTGTCCGCACTTCGACCCGAGGAACGCGCGGTGCTTGCCGTCGTCCGACGGTTCGGCGGTTCCATCTCCGGGGTGCTCCTTCGGCGCGAGCTTCTGGCCAGGGGGATCGTGAAGGAGCCGAACCGCGAAAAACCCGACTACTCCCATCGGGAGGTAGACCCGGTAGAAGATCTGTGCGAGCACCTCGTTCTTGTGGGTGGCTATCAATCCTATTCGTACGGATTCCCGCGCGAATACCCGAGCGTCTCTTTGTCCAGCCGCGTGGCTGCCATAGTCGAACCGGCCGCTTCGCTCGAGTGGAAAGCATCGGCGCCGGTCGGGAAGGCCCCCGAATCCACGAGTTTCCGGGCGCCGGCACAGATGCTGGTCGACCTGGAGCAGACGACGAGTGCGCTTCAGGCCCAGGGAGGCTGGAAGGTCAACCTGGGCAGGGCGCTGCCGGCGGCAGGACGGAAACGGCTCGAGAGACTTCTCCCATCCCAGGCCAACGACCCGTTGGAACCGCCGGACAGGGTCGTACTCCACTACTCCCTTCTCTGCGCCCTTGGAGTGGTCGAGTCCGATGAAGCCGATGGGTGGCTTGAACCCGAGCGTGCCGACCGCCTGTTTCATCTGTCCCCCGAGGCCCAGGCGTCGGAGTGGATCCGTGCCTGGATGACCTTGCGCATCTGGCAGGATGGGGTCGGGGGCGTACCGGACCGGGACAACCGCGAGGAATCCACGCGCATCGATCCGGACTCGATGCGCAAGGCCCGAGAGCTGCTCGTCTGGGCACTCACCCGCATCGCCCACAGCCGTATCGATTGGCTTGATCTGGAGACTTTCCTTCTCGACCTCTACGCGGCCGCTGGGGAGGACGGCCGGTCGTTCTACTGGCACCGCTACGCGTGGCAGCCCTGCTTCACCGCCGCTGCCGGAAAGGACAAGCTGCCGGCCGGTTTCAAGCGTTCGCGCGCTTTCTGGATGGACGATGCAGGTGTCTGGACTGCCAATGCGCTGCTGTCCACTTTCGTCCATCTGGGCGTCGTTGAGCGGGGACGAAATGGAGGATCACGCTCCGAGCGCTGGTCCTTCCGGCTGACTGAGGTCGGCAAAGCGGTCTTCGGCGCTCCCGAGATCCGGATCGAGAAAACGGTGGATAGCGGGAAATGCCTTACCCTGCAGCCGAGCTACGAGATCCTGCTGTACCTCGACGCCGCGGATGGGTCGGCCGTGACGACGCTCGGGCGGATCGCCTTGCGGGAATCCGCTACGGGGATCGTGCAGAGCTTCAAGCTTACGCGCGGGTCCGTCTACGCAGCGTTGGAAGCAGGGATGACTCCGGCCGAGATCGAATCCTTCCTCGCAACACGGAGCCGTAATGGGGTACCGGCCAACGTGTCGCAATCCCTTGCCGAATGGTCCCGCAAGCGGGATGCGCTTGTGATCCGCGGCTCGGTGGCCCTCGCAGCGGATCTGCCACAAAACCACGAAGCCGTTGGAGGACGCGCCGTAGGGACGCGATTCGTCGTCGCCCCGCCCCGGGCAGCGGTCAAGGGGGCCAAGGAGCTGGGCATCACGCCGGAGTCGGAAACGCCGGCGCGCAACTGGAGAGTCGACGAGAACGGGGTCGTTTTCCCGAGCGGGTCTTTGTCGCTCATCGGCAAGGCTAGACTGCGTCGCTTTGCCCGCCCCTCCGGCTCCGGCTGGCGGATTACCCCCGAGTCGATTCGCGCGGCACGGGAACTGGGTATTCCCGCGGACCAGGTGCTTGCCTGGCTGGGAGCCCACCTGAGTC
>Ga0315289_10015051_pt1 | contig 10757 bp, 11 predicted proteins | sample YL17G11_40_MG_FD_203452 | JGI IMG/M metagenome (GOLD analysis project Ga0315289, IMG submission 203452) | Sediment microbial communities from Yellowstone Lake, YNP, Wyoming, USA - YL17G11_40 | ecosystem: Environmental > Aquatic > Freshwater > Lake > Sediment | place: USA: Wyoming | collected...
GTTCAAAACACGGCAAAATCGTCACCCAAAACGAGTACACACCAAAAACGAAACCTGTTGGCAAACCGTCCGCCCACATTCCCGTCATGACGCAGAAAAAGAAGACTGAAATCCAAGTTCAAATAACCCAAGAAATCATCGAAGATTACAGCATGAAAATCCGCCAAGCCCGAGAAAAACTCGGCTTAACCCACGAAGACCTCGGGAAAAAATTAAACGAGAAAGCCTCAGTTATCGGAAAACTCGAGACTGGAAAGATGCCGCCCAACAACATCCTCGCGACGAAACTGGAACACGCCTTGAAAATCAAGCTGCTTACGCCCATAACTGAAGAGAAAGCCCCTCCGCAACAAACCTCGAAAGCAGCCAGCCGCGAATTAACCTTAGGCGACCTTATCCAACTCGACAACAAGCGCGTGGGGGAGCAGACCGAACGAAAGCCATCATAGTCCAACGGCGACTGAACACTGAAAAGTCGAGCTTAGATGAATTGGAACAACTCGCGGAATCCGCCGGGTACACCGTCGTCGGCAGAATGGAGCAAACCCGCAAGCCCGATGCCCGTTACCAGATAGGCGCTGGAAAAGTTGAAGAGCTTGCCGCCCTCGTGAAGGAAAACGGCGCTGAAAAAATCCTCTTCGACAACCGCTTGAAGCCGGTTCAATCCTACAACTTGGCGAAAGCCACCAAGGTAGAAGCCATCGACCGCTTTCAGCTTATTCTGGAAATCTTTACGAAGAGAGCCACCACCACTGAAGCCAAACTTCAGATCCAGCTTGCCACAATGAAGTACGAACTGACACACGCTAAACAAAAAGTACGATTAACCAAGAAGGGCGAACAACCAGGGTTCATGGGGCTAGGCGCCTACGAAGTCGACGTCTACTCCGACGCCATAAAGCTACAGATCCAAACCATCCAGAAAAAACTCGTGAGAATCCGCGAAAAAAGGCTTTTGCATCGTGAAAGAAGAGAGGAGCTTGGTTTCTTCGGCATTTCGCTGGCGGGATATACGAGCGCGGGAAAAACTTCGCTCTTTAACGCTTTAACAGAAGAAACATTGCGAGTTGGAGACAAAGGTTTGTTCACCACGCTCTCGACCACGACCCGCTTGTTGGAGTTCTCTGGAAGAGAGTTTCTCTTAACAGATACCGTGGGGTTCATTGATCGCTTGCCGTTGATGCTCATTGAAGCGTTCCAATCGACGCTGGAAGAAACCATCTACTCTGACGTGATAATTCTGGTTTTGGACTTCAGCGAACCTTTGGAAACGATTGAGAAGAAGAACGACATCTGCTTGGAAACGATTGATCGCATAGGCGCATCGGGCATACCCTTGATAACCGCGTTGAACAAGATCGACCTGCTGTCGGAAGACGAGACAAAACAGAAACTGGACGCTTTGAAGGAGAAGGTAAGTAACCCAGTTCTCATATCAGCGCTTCACCGACCCAACTTGGACCTGCTGAAACAGGAAACCCTGAAAAACTTCGAAACCCTTACCGAAGCGTCGTTTGCTGTCCCTATGACCGAGAAGACGATGCAGTTTCTCTCGTGGGTTCACAACAACGCCAACGTCAAAAAAACAGATTACACGAATGATTCTGTCCAAGTCGTGTTTGAAGCGGACCCGTCGTTCGTCGAGGGTGTGAGAAAACGAGTGGAGGACTTAAATGGCAAGTTCGAAACCCATCCAGCCAACCGCGCAGTCCAACAATAATGAAGTCAAAAGCCATGAAATCGTGGTTTTGCGCTGGGGTCACAGAGTGCATCGAGACGCGAGGCTAACAAGTCACGTTGCCTTGGCGGCGCGGGCGTTTGGAGCTTCTGGCTTCTTGCTCTCCGACACTGCTGATGAGCATTTGAAGGCTACGGTGGAGAAGGTCACGAAGAGCTGGGGAGGCGACTTCCGTTTTGAGATGGGAACGCCTTGGGAAAACGCGGTTAGAGATTGGAGAGCGAAAGGCGGAATCGTCATCCACCTTACTATTTACGGCGAGAACATACAGTCAAGCGATGTCCTCAGCAGAATCAGAAACAGCGGAAAAGATATCCTTTTGCTGATTGGGAGTCAGAAGGTTCCCGCGGAATTCTACTCCGAGGAAGTCTCAGACTTCAACGTGTCCATCGGGAACCAGCCGCATTCCGAGTGTGCCGCGGTCGCTGTTTTCTTAGACAGGTTCTTCGAAGGAAAAGAACTCTCAAAGAACTTCGGAAACGCCAAAGTACGCGTGATTCCTCAGGAAAGAGGGAAGAAAACCGAAGTGAAACATGGTTTCTAGGGTATCGGTCAAGAAGAGTTTTATTGTACGAATACGCTATTATTTAACTTGAGAACAAGGATCAGAACATGTTATCAACTATTGATGATGCAACATTATTGAGAGTTGCCACGGCGCTGGGCGAGGAAGACGCCGTAAAACTCATCGAAAACCTGAAGAACGCCGATGAGACAACGGATGATGAGATCGCCAGCAAAACGGGAATTCGACTTAATTCAGTGCGCAAGATACTCTACAAACTCTACGACCATTCGCTCGTGAGTTTGAGAAGAACCCGCGATCCGAAAACGGGGTGGTTCATTTTCCATTGGAGACTTCAGCCCGACCAGCTTGAAGGCTTCATATTAAGCCAGAAGCGTCGAGTGCTCGAGAAACTCAACGTTCGACTGGAGTATGAGAAGAACCACGATTTCTACTACTGCCAAACAGCAGGGTGCAAACGCGTGCCTTTCGAAGAGGCTATTGAACTGGTTTTTCAATGTTCCACTTGCGGCAAACCTCTGTCGCATGCGGGAAATGAAGTAATGGTTCAGAGACTATCGACGAAAGTTGAGCAGCTGAGGAAGGAACTCGGTGAGTGATAAGCTTCCGTCAAGGGAGCGAGCACTACAACTTCTCTATGAAAACGGATGCTCCGTCAACGTCGTGAACCACTGTAAAGCAGTGGCAAAACTTGCTGTGGAAACGGCGGAAGCACTTAAGCGAAAAGGACTTAGCGTTGATTTGGAGCTTGTGGAAATAGGCGCATTACTCCATGACATCGGTCGTTCCAAAACTCACAGCGTTAACCACGCGGTTGAAGGCGCCAAAATAGCGGAATCCGCAGGGTTACCGAACTCCGTGGTTTCCATCATAAAGCGGCATGTCGGAGGCGGAATAACACCGAGTGAAGCTAGAGCGCTAGGCTGGCCAAGCGACGATGACTATGTCCCGACAACCCTTGAGGAGAAGATTGTTTCTTTCGCCGACAAACTCATCAAAGGTTCCAAACGAGTGCCCGTGGAAGTAACGATTGAACAGCTTTCCAGAGAGGCGAAACCTGAAGCCGCGGAGAGGGTTCGGAAGCTCCATGACGAGATAGCGGCATTAATGGGTGATTATCCATGACCCAGCTGACGTTGCTGACGAAAGCCTACAACGCGAGCCAGTTGAAACAGATTGACAGGCTGCTGAAGGTTAATTTTGAAGGGTTGGATGTGGAGGCAAAGGTTGCGGGCGTTGCCACTGAAAGGTGGGTTCAAGTTTCACTCTCGGGTGAAGACGAAGCCATAGCAACAAACTACACGCGCAAAGAGTTCGGTTTCTGCCCAGTGAGCTTGGAGAACGTGGAACGGTTCGCAACGTTGAAGGGTTACATTGCGAATCTTGGAAAGAGTCCAGACGCATTATTGATTGATGTTGGTGTCTTCCAACCTGAGACAGTCTACGCGACCATTCCTCTGCACCATCTGCAGGCAACACTATTAGATGGAATGAAGCTGGCCATGAAGAAAATCGCCGAGCTGTTCGGTTTCTTCGAAGACCTGCCCGTAAACGTCAAGGTTACCGTGGTGGACAGGGAGAAAAAACTCATGGAAGCCGAGTTAGCAACAGGACAAATGGAGCTGTTCACTGTTTGGCAGGAATCCTTTCTTGACAGGCTAATCGTACTCGGGTCACCGCTTCACGAAGTGAAGAAGATGCTGAGTTACACTGGGCTAAACAGGGACGTTATAGGCATAGAGCCTTTAGGAATGTTCGAGCATGCCTTAACGTGTAAATTGGGGACTGACGCAACAGGGTTAATCTCGCAAGTCGGCAGGAACTTGAGGAACGCGAGGTTCGTGGTGTTCAACCCGCGGAGAATAAGGGAAATCTTGCCTTAAGAGAGCCTGCACTGGTATTGCTGATGCCTTTTTTGAAAGGGTCATGACTTTGCGTTTCTCATTAGGCAATTTACAAGACGGCGCATGGCTGTAGTGGAGTTCAGGTTTTTATTGGCAGTTCATAATCCTTTTTACTCTTCTCAGACAAAATAAGCAAGTTCGCTGGTGGAATGACAGAGTGAAGGTGCTTCCGAAGAAACGTGCGCACGATTTCAGGCGAAACCTGAGCTTGAAAATCCCACTCGCCAGCATAATCAACCATCGAGTTATCTGGTATTCAGCATCCCTGCTTCTTTACGGTTGGTTTCTCAGCTGGATAGCCTACGACATCTTCGTGTGGCACAAGCCAATCAACCAAGTAAGCTTGACGAATTACGTTGGAGCAGTCACGGCAATGGCGCTTATTTGGGCAGGAACCAAACTCTTCAAGGCGCCTAGCCACGTTGTTGTCAAGCAGCCCCGAAGACAGAAAAACTTCAAGGATAAAGAACCCAGCAAACGAAACCGCCAACCACCGAAACCAACATCGCCAACGCCACCGCAACCCCAACAGCCAACTCCAGCTCAACCAGAACCCCAACCGCAGCCCGAACAGCCAAAAATGCCGATGCAGCCAAAGCAAACCGCCCCAACCATCCCAGGATGCACCCGCCACCTCGGATACCTGCACCAACCAGGAAAAACCAGAGAAATCCCCGACGAATGCCTAACATGCAAAGAACTAATCCAATGCCTATCCGCGACTGGATGATAAGTTAGGACAAAATGGGCCGAGCCGGATTCGGACCGGCGACCTTTGGCGTGTAAAGCCAACGTCCTAACCAAGCTAGACGATCGGCCCTTTTCGCTTCTGTTTTCTCTGTACGGTTAGATTAAGGTTTAGCTGTTAGGCGTTTAGGCTTTTGCTATCGCGTCTAGAACCGTATCTCTCGTCTGGTAGCGTTTTTGTCGCTATTTTTTATTAACCATGGATACGCATAGCTGTCGCTTTTTTTGGTGCTGAATCTGTAACCATTGAATAAGCTTGATCAGGTTTCGCTCCGCCATGACCAGTCTGTTGAGGCTTACCGAGCGAATGACTGGTCGGATTAAGAATACATATAAATCGGTTAGTTGCCATAGTGAAAAACGAAATTGCCAAAAGCATTTTGCTAAACGGGAAAAAAACGCGGTGAGAATATGAAAAGAATCCTATGCACGGGTGCTGGAGGACCAGCAGGAATCAATTTCGTGATGTCCCTGCGATTAGCACAAGAGAAAATGGTTGTTGTCGGCACAGAAGCCAATGAGCATTACCTGCATTTGGCTTCAACTGAAAAAAAGTATTTGGTTCCAAGGGCGAAAGACTCAAGTTACATTGATAGCTTAAACGAGATTATCCGCAAGGGAAAAGTTGAGTTTCTGCATGCGCAGCCTGATGTAGAAGTTGAGGCGGTTTCAGAAAACCGAGAAAAAATACATGCAACCGTCTTCCTGCCTTCCAAGGCGGCGGTGAAAGCATGCCAAGACAAGCTGGAATCTGCGAAGATTTGGAGGAGAAGGAATGTTCCAGTGGCGAGGACGATTGAACTTCATGACGAAGGCGATGTTGAAAAAGCTTTTGAGGAGTTTGGAAGCCCCGTTTGGGTTAGGGCTAGGCGAGGTGCTGGTGGAAAGGGCAGCACGCCAGCCGATAATGTTGAAACGGCTGTGTCCTGGATTCGGTATTGGAAGGCTCGGAAGGTGACGTGGGATTTCATAGCTCAGGAGCACTTGCCTGGCAGGAACATTGCTTTTCATAGTCTTTGGAAGGACGGTGAACTCGTTGTTTCGATGGCTCGTGAGCGGGTTGAGTACATTTATCCGGATCTTGCGCCTTCGGGAATCATGGGCACGCCGTCAGTGCAGCGAACGGTGCATGATGAACGGGTGAACAGGATTGGCACTGAGGCGGTGCTGGCTATTGATTCGGGTTTTAACGGGATAGCCAGTGTTGACCTGAAGGAGAATGGTGATGGGGTTCCGTGTGTTACGGAGATTAACCCTGGCAGGATGTTTACGACTTCCTATTTCTTCTCTTACGCCAGCAAGATGTTGCGTGGAGATTTTGCTGGGAACATTCCCTACTTGTACGTGCGTTTGGCTTACAAGGAGACGGTTCCTGAATTGCCGAAGTATAATATTTTGCCGAGTGATGTTTATTGGATTCGTCATATGGATGCGCCTGCACGGCTCGTGAGGGATGGCAAAGTTCTTGGGGCAATGTACGAGTGATTGAAGTCGTCGTTTTCGACCTTGATGGAACGCTTGTGCGGTTGCCTATTGACTACGAGGCGCTTTTTGAAGAATTCAGGCGGATTATGCGTGTTGACGAGGTCCGTCCTATTGTGGATGCTGTTTCAAGAGTGGATGGGAAGACAAGGGAGCTTGTTTTCGGGGCTTGGGACAGAGCTGAGCTTGCTGTTTCAGGAAAGATTACCGTCAACGAAGAAGGCATGAAAACCTACAGAAAGTTCTGGGACAAGCGGAAGGCGCTGGTTACGCTTCAGGGAAAAGCGGTGGTTCAAACGATTCTGAGGCAGTTCGGGTTGGCTTTTGACTTCGTGGTGACGCGGGAAGACGCACTCTTCAGGGTTGACCAGCTTACAAAGGCTATTAACCAGCTTAAGGCTGAACCGCGAAACGCCTTGTTTGTGGGGAACACCGACGACGACGTTGCCGCGGCGGGGAAAATTGGCTGCCAGTTCCTTAGGGTGAAGTAGGTTTCCACTGTTGTGCTCACGGAGTGGTACCCCCTCCCGTTTATAAAGTGGAAACCGGTGAAATCTTGTCAACATCTGACGGGCATTAAGAAGTTCAGTTTTTGAGTTCAAGACAAGAAATGTTTTCGGTCGGGTTCGCTATTTCTATATATTAGTTGTTGTATCATTGTCACGTGTGGATTTGATGGAGCCTAGCATTTCTGACGTCTCCGTGGTCGGTCACTTCTCAGTGGACAGCATACTCCTGCCTAGCAGACCTCATGCGTTCATGATGTTGGGTGGCAGTGTAACTTACGTTTCTCTCGTGACGAAGCGGCTGGAAGGCAACGCCAGCATAATCAGCAAGGTGGGCGGGGACTTCCCCGAGGCTTACCTGTGGTGGCTCAGAGAGGAAGGCATCGACCTCACCGGCGTCGTCAAACGCGAAACGGAGCAAACGACGCGCTTCGAGCTGGAGTACAGCAGCGACTTGGCAGAGCGGAAATTGCGGCTAAAGGGCAAAGCCTCACCCATAACAATCGACGATTTGCCGAAAGTTGGTCATGCAAAAGCCCTTCACATCGCGCCTATTGACGGCGAAATCAGCTACGACGTGGCTGAACACTTGAAAAAATATGCAGATATTCTCTCCTTCGACCCCCAGGGAATGCTGCGCGCCTTCGACGAAGAGGGGAACGTCCACTGCTGTGCTCCAATCGATAGGCGCTTGCTCAGTTTAGTTAACGTTTACAAGTCTTCCCTCGAAGAAACCACCGCGCTCACAGGACAAACTGACATCAAACCTGCGCTAAAAGCAATCCACGACTTCGGCGTCGAAACCATCATCATTACCTTAGGCGCCAAAGGAGCAGTGCTTAGCGTGGCAGAAACCATCTACAACGTTCCTGCCTGCCCAGGCAACCCAGTCGTCGACCCGACGGGCGCGGGAGACGTCTTCATCGGCGCCTTCCTCACCGAGTACACCCGCGCCAAAGACTCTTTCTGGTGCGCCTGCGTGGGCAGCGCCGCCGCCTCCCTCGTCGTCGAAGGCCTGGGACCCACGAGCATCGGGCAAAAAGAGGAAATCTATCGCAGAGCGGAATGCATCTACGAAAAAGGAATTAAGCAATGACTCTCACTAAACGTGTAAAGGTGTCAAGCTAATGGGGCGAATCGACAAAGGGGTCAAATGTGATGTATCGGGTTGCAGCGGAGCAACTGTCCGTTCAATCTCAACCGACAAAGCTAAACATGCAGGGTTGCACGTCGGCAGCGGCGAAAAACGAGTCTACCTCTGCCGCGAACACTATAAGGAGTTCAAGAAGAAAACCAAGAAAGACAAGACCATCGACAAATGGCGATACGGTGCCTGAAAGGGTGACCCCACATGAGAATACTGCAACTTCATTCTAATTCCGTTGTTTTTACGCCTGTAGAGAAAGAAATTAGCATGGCGGAGGAGGCGGAGAAGAAAGAAAATCGCATCGAAGAAGTCGTCCTCCTACTAACTGCGGTGGAAGAAGGCGACGACGAGGCAGTATCCCAGAAAGCCGTGGACGATGTACGCGCTTTCCTTGGCAAACTCAAAGTGAACCGAATCCTGATTTACCCTTACGCTCACTTAAGTAGCAACCTGGCTAAGCCTGCTGAAGCCCTGAAAGTCCTCAAAGCAATGGAGGCTTACGCCAAGGAGAAAGGCGTGGAGACGTATCGCGCGCCCTTCGGCTGGAACAAGCAGTTCGCCGTCTCCGTCAAAGGGCACCCGCTGGCAGAGCAATCACGAAGCTACGCACCCTCCCGCGCCGAAACTGAAGCCGAAACCAAGAAAGACGAAAAAGAATCAAAAGCGCTCAAGGCTGAGGAAAAACTCAAATCCTTCTGGCACATCCTCCAGCCCGACGGCAAACTCGTTCCAATCGAAGACTTCACCTTCAAGGGGCACAAGAACCTCGAGAAATTCTCAAAGTACGAAATTTCCAAAGTCCGCGCGGTCACGCAAATGCCACCTCACGTGCCTCTGATGAAGCGGTTGGAAATTGCGGATTACGAGGTGGGCAGCGACCCGGGCAACCTCCGCTGGTACCCTAAGGGGCGACTGATAAAGAGCTTGCTTGAGCAGTTCGTCACCTCCCAGATGGCGGCGTACGGGGCTATGGAAGTGGAAACCCCGATAATGTACGACTATAATCATCCAAGCCTTGCGGATTACCTGAACCGTTTCCCAGCTCGCCAATACCTGCTCAAGACCGAGGACAAGGAGCTTTTCCTCAGGTTCGCTGCGTGTTTCGGGCAGTTCCTCATGATGCACGACGCTCAATTCAGCTACAAGCAGATGCCGCTCAAACTCTACGAACTAACCCGCTACAGCTTCCGACGTGAAAAAAGCGGGGAAGTCTGCGGCTTAAGAAGATTGCGAGCGTTCACGATGCCTGATTGCCACGCGTTCTGCACCGACCTCGAACAGGCAAAAAACGAGTTCAAAACACGATTCAACCTATCCATGACCGTCTTAAGCAACGTTGGCTTGTCGAAAGACGACTTTGAAGTAGCCATACGCTTCACCAAGGACTTCTACGATGAAAACAAGGAATTCGTGGAGGAGTTGGCGAAAAACTTCGGCAAACCCATGCTCGTTGAAATGTGGGCGGAACGGTTCTTCTATTTCAGGCTCAAGTGGGACGCCAACTTCGTCGACAATCAAGACAAAGCAGCAGCGCTGTCCACGGACCAGATTGATGTCGAGAACGCGAAGCGGTACGAGATAACGTTCGTTGACGAGAAGGGCGAGAAACAGTACCCACTGATACTGCACAACTCTCCGAGCGGCGCCATCGAACGGTGCGTGTACGCTTTGCTAGAGAAGGCTTACATGGAACAACAGAAAGGCAAATCACCCATGCTGCCTTTGTGGCTGTCGCCCACGCAAGTTAGGTTGATACCCATATCTGACCAGTTTCTATCGAAAGTCGAGGAAATCGCAGCCGAAATCGAATTGCACTGCATTCGCGTTGACGTCGATGACCGAGCCAGCACCCTGCAGAAGCGCATTCGCGAGGCAGAGACTGATTGGGTTCCCTACGTCGTTGTGGTGGGGCAAAAGGAGATAGAGTCAGGGGTGCTCTCGGTAAGAGTCAGGGAAGAGCAGGGCAAACTGGAAAGCATGAAACTGAACGATCTGGTTTCGAAAATCAAAGGCAAAATCGAAGGAAAGCCTTTCAAGCCGTTGCCTCTGCCGAGGAGCCTTTCGAAGCGACCTCAATTCCACGGGTAATAAGCGAATCATATAGATTATTGCCAAAAGCTATATCAAACGAAACCGCGAATATCCACATCACAAGAAGGATAAGCACATGGACAAGGAGCCCCTAATCTACATAGACGGAGAGTACTACCCCAAGGCACAGGCTAAAATTAGCGTTTTCGACCACGGCCTCCTGTACGGCGACGGCGTCTTCGAAGGAATCCGCGCCTACAACGGCGTCGTCTTCAAACTCAAAGAACACATCGACCGCCTGTACCAGTCAGCACACGCCATGATGCTGCAGATACCCGCAACGAAAGAACAGATGATAGAAGCCGTTTTGGAAACCCTTCGAAAGAACAAGATGAAAGACGCATACATCCGCCTAATCGTGACCAGAGGCGTGGGCGACCTGGGGCTTGACCCTCGGAAGTGCCTGAAAGCCACGGTAATCGTCATAACCGGCGCTATCGTGCTGCATGGAAACGAAGCCAAGATGAAGGGAATAACCACGCTGGTCTCATGGGTGAGAAGACACCCCGTGGACGCCACAAGCCACGAGATAAAGTCCCTCAACTACCTCAACAGCATAATGGCGAAAATCGAAGCAAACGCAGTGGGAGCCGACGAAGCCATATGCCTAGATAAA